>Ga0209613_1000301_pt1 | contig 62341 bp, 45 predicted proteins | sample BioC13SIPDNA_2_FD_185747 | JGI IMG/M metagenome (GOLD analysis project Ga0209613, IMG submission 185747) | Anaerobic biogas reactor microbial communites from Washington, USA - Biogas_R2_A C13 SIP DNA (SPAdes) (version 2) | ecosystem: Engineered > Bioreactor > Anaerobic > Unclassified | place...
GTCAGCGCGTGAGCATCCGATAACGTGCGGCCCCCTTAAGGGGGCCAGGAACCGGAAGGTGGACCTCGATCCCTTGACCCGAGTGACTACTCCCAGAAAATGTGCGAAACATCCTTTACACTACCCTTTGGGACCCCTTGACATCTGCAATGTGTGTGGTAGAAAGAGTCTGAGATTCGGGAAGGAGCTTGTGAACGGAAGTGTATTGATGCCGAAGGGCCAGATTCAGCACACCCTGTCGCTCAAGAGCCCCACAACAACCCGAGAGAGGGCCGGCGCCTTCCGCCTGGTACCGTTGATATTGGTTGTGTGAAATCTGTTGGGACGTCACCGTGGTTGAAAGCCAGAGGGAGAGAACGATGGAGTATCGACAAACACGGGTGGACATCGTGAAACGATACTCAGGCAGATACGACTCAACGAATCCGGGCCAGCCCGGATGCTTCGAAAGGGCGAATTGGCTGACAGCCTGCCTTGGCTGCTTCAAACGCGGTGCGGACAGCGGACCGCGCGTCGGGGCAGCCACAGCGGCAAGCATGCTTGCTCTCATGATGATCTGCGTTTTTCCTATGGCACGGGCTCACGAGGCAGCCGCGGACTGGCGGAAGCGATTTGACGAAGTATATCGCCTTGAGAACGATGAGGTTCTGCGTCGTGTTGCCCCCCCTTTCATTCCTGAACGCGAAAGGTATTACATCGAAAAGTTTTCACGTCCGGGCAGAGCACTTCCCAAGCCACCAGACAATATCACCTTTCAGTGGGACGGTGCATCGCACCTTTGGGGAGAGGAAAGAACCAGTGGTAGTCGGCCACTTGGAGAGGTTTTGGTGCATACTCTTGGATTGACGGTCTCCGACTTCGAAGGCCCGAAGAATCTGCTCGAACTCGACATACCCGGTGATTGGATTCTGCGAAAGAGTGCTTCTCTGGAGGACATATTACATGCGCTCGAAGAGATTCTTAAAGAGGACTTCGATCGGCAAGTATGCTTTGTTTGTCGCCAAGTAGATCGGGAGGTCATCGTGGCCCGGGGACAATTCCACTTCCGTCCTCCAACGGGTACGTATGATGATAGTAGGGTTCATGTTTACGGCGACATCCTTCTGGATCAAAGTACGGGTCTGGGAAGTGGCGATTTGAGCAGATTTCTACGAACGGCAGATAACTGGCTCGACTTTCGCATCGTGGATGAAACGCGAAAAGGAGGAAATGAAGATGATCAAGCGAGAATTCCATGGGCCCTCCATCGGGATTCTCATCATGCGGAGATGATGGATGAGGATCGAATGGCCAAAGTGAACAAGGTCTTGGCTAACCTGGCCAGGCAGACCTCGCTTACATTCACGATCGAGCGTCGCCCTGTAGACGTCTGGTTTGTCGTTGAGGTCGAGGAGGAATCTGCCACGGCGCTGCGCATTTCCCGGATGGCGACGCAACGGGCCAACGAATTGGGCGTCGACGTTCTGCCTTTTCCAATGCTTGGACTGCCTTATGATTTTGCGTTAACCTCAGTTGAAGGCCAAGTCATAGATTCGAAGACATTTCGGGGAAAAGTGTTGCTGGTAGATTTTTGGGCGACCTGGTGTTGGTCCTGTATAAAGAAGATACCAAGAATGAAGGAATTACATGCCAAATGGCATCCCCAGGACCTGGAGATAGTCAGCGTCAATCTTGATCTTGACGAACGCACAATGGCGAACGCTGTCAAATCTCTATCGATGCCTTGGCCACAAGTCATGGCTCCAAACGAGCCCTCTGCTCGTGAGCTGTGGTACCAGGCAACGGGGATCAGCACGATACCGCGTTGTCTTATTATCGATCGTCAAGGAATAGTTCGAGCAGACTGTCGTCCGGAAGAGCTGGAGCAAGAACTCACACACCTCATCGGATTAGAGACTCCGTAATAGTATCCGGCATCTTCTGTGTGACCCTTCTGTTCGTTTTGGGCACGTATTTCGTTCTCTTGAGAACATTGGCTGGCCGGACTCCTTCAATGTGGACACCATTAAAAGGGCTGGTTGCTTTCTTCCCGTCGGTCCTTGCCAAACTCGTGTTCCTCGGTTCGGACGGTGCTGGGCTGATGCCGATCATGCGGGCCCAACCAGAATAGTGAGACGTTGACGTGTTCCCTGAATCACGAATGGTCTTCTCCTGCTGGTTCTGTTAGTGTTTATTCGTTACTGTTTCATGCCGCTGATATCAGCCTCAGTTCTTCGGGTGTCGCAGCTACCGACGCTGGGGTTGATGGGATACGAAGTGGAGTCTCTTGATTGCTGATTGTTGATGATTGATTCTTGCGACCCGATGATCCACGGCGATGGTGATTCTGCGCTGGTCGACTCCGACGAACGGTATATGCGCAAGGCGATCAACGCGGCGTTGATCGCTGAAGAGAACGGGGATGTGCCCATCGGGGCGGTCATCGTCTATCAGAACCAGGTAATCGGGCGGGCCTGGAACCAGCGCGAGCAGCTCAACGACCCGACCGCGCACGCGGAGATCATCGCGCTGACCCAGGCGGCCAGCTACATCGGAAGCTGGCGGCTGCACGGCTGCACGATCTACGTCACGCTGGAGCCGTGCCCGATGTGCGCCGGCGCTCTGGTGCTCGGCCGACTCGACCGCCTCGTCTACGGCTGCCCCGACCCCAAGACCGGCGCCTGCGGCAGCCTCTACGATATCGTCCGCGACGAACGACTGAACCACCGCCTCGAAGTCACCTCCGGCGTCCTGGCCGACGACTGCACCGCCCTGCTCCAGGCCTTCTTCCGCGCCCGCCGGGGCAGCGACGGGACTCCGAAGACATAATCGCCGGCCCACGCGCCAAGCACAAAGCGACTCCGTCTGCGTATCAACAGGACAAGGAAAGGGCGGATCGCATGACGAGAACCTATCGCAAAGTCGTGGTCGTGGGCGCCGGTTCGGTGGGGACAACGTACATCTACGCGCTGCTGCAAACCGGCCTGGCCAGCGAGATCGCGTTGATCGATCTGGACGCCAAGCGCGTCGAAGGCAAGAGCATGGACCTCTCGCACGGCCTGCCGTTCATTCCGCCGGCCCGGCGCAGGTAGAGGCTCACCAGTACTGAGGCTGGCTGAGCTTTCACCAAGGCCGCATTGCTCCAGTACGGGTGCCACTCGGCGCTTTCCACGCCGAAGCGGCGCTAGACCTCCCAAATGGGCGACATGCGCTCGAGCGTCGCGTTCACGCCGCCGGGGCGCACCCGGACGTCGTGGAGCAGGGTGAACGCCAGAGCATGGTCGAAGGTCCACTTGGGCGGCTTCTCGTAGACGAGGAACTCGCAGGGCACGCCGAAGTTGGCACCCATGAACTCGGCACGGAAGGCCGCCAGCGGCAGGTGCCCAAGCGGGTCGCCCGCCAACTCGCCACCTTGGAATTGCTCGCCGTCCCAGTAGGAGTCGCAGAAGGCCAGCGTGGGAGTCATACAGCAGGTGCTTTGGTGCGCGTTCACCAGGCCGTGCCTCGGGCGGGTCGTCGCGTAGAGGCGCTGCATCAGACGACGCACGGCGAAGATGGGACAGGTGGGGTGCAGGCTGCCGTCGGCAGCACGGTAGCCGCAGCCGTGGCGCTCGTTGGCGCAGGCGAACGGCTCGATCGTGCCGTCGAGGTAGACGCCGTCGAAATCGTAGCGATCGAGCGCCTGGGCGATGCCCTCGGCCAGACGCTCCCCCCAGCGGCTCTGGTAACAGACGATGTAGTCACGCTGCTCCGGCTGGCGGTGATAGCCACCCGTAAAGCTGCCCTCCGGCGTCTTGACCAGCACCTCATCGCTCATCTGCCCACTCAGGCGCCAGCGTCGAGAGCTCGTAGCCGAAGTACAGGAGCAGCTTGATGCCCCGCTGGTGGCAGGCGGCGACCAATTTCTTCAGATCTTCCTCACGCGTCGTTTCCCAGTAGTTCTGGATCGGCGTCCAATTCTCGTGGAAGATCAGTGTCTTGACGCCGAGTTCGGCAGCACTGTCTCGCCCTCCTGGTGAACCACCTCGATAGCATGGCCGACATCCCCGGGCTGCCATCCCTGGTCCGACTCGGCGAACCACGCGAGGCCGCCGTCCTCCCAGCCGAGCCACACGAAGGGATGGAAGGACAGTGAGAGCCCCTGCTCCGGCAGGGCGCCGCTATTCGCGGCACTACCCCAGCGGCCGGGCCAGTAGTGATAGAGCGTGGTGCGCTCCGGGCGCAGGGGCACCTCCAGCCACAGCTTCTCAATCTTCGGTGAGGCCTGCCGTGACGCGATCACCAGGCCCACACGCATCATCCCATCGAACTCAGTGGTAAAAGTGGTGTTGGTCAGAAGCGTCTCATTGGCCTGCCAGCCGCAGACGATCGCCTGCTGGGGATCATGCCGCTGCACCAGGTTGCCCCCGCGCTGCCACGCGATCGGCTTGCCGTCCACGGTGCCCACCAGCCGCATCGGCCCCGCGGGTATCTCAGTGCCCGCCGTGCTCACAGCCACCGGCAGCACAGCCCCGGCGAAGCGATACTCCCGCCCCCAGACGCCCACCTGGATCTCGGACGCCTTCTCTTGCACCGTGACCGGCGTCCACGGCGGCAACAACGCCTCAGGAGGAGGTCCCGACGGCCGGGCCGCGTTCGGATCTGCCAAAGCAATCCTGCCAAGCAACAAGAAGACGAGTGCCACCGCCGGGGTCGTACGTCCGATGTGTGTCCGTTTCATGTCACTCCCCTGCAACTACTCACTTCAAGACCGTACCCTTCGCTCTCCCGGGCAGATCTCACCCGATCGATCCGGATGAGCCCACGTCGCAGATGAGCGGGTCAAGAACGTAGCATCCCTGCTTTGCGGTAGAACTTCCTGACCTGGGCCATTTCCCCTTCGATTTCCAGCACACCCATCGAGCGCACCATCTCGCCGACCGGAATCCCAGGATCATCGGACCAGAAGACGCCGAGATCGTCGTCCTCATAGTGGTGGAAACCTCGTATGGTGCAAGTGTGATCCGCGCGCGAGCATCTGCATACCACTGACTTGCGCCCCAGTCAGATGAAAGCGCCTGCCTGCCGTACCTCGATCCAGTACAAGATCGGCGAACGGTGCATGGTGCTCATTGCCGACGATCCACAACTCCGTACCCTACTGCCTCATCTTTCACGGTGATTCCGAAGTTATTGACCTGAAATCACTCGGATTACGTCCCGGTGATTCTACGTACCATACGAGAGTATTTCTGTCGGTTCGAACAAATCGATATGGCTAATGAGGCCATGCACCCGGACTGAGGGCGAGCCGCTGGGTGTTGGCGGATCTCATTCTTCCTCCAGATACCGCCTGTAATCCTCGTATAGCTTGACGCTGGCCGGCCCGCCCGGCTGGCAGGTCATCTCCGGCGCGCTCATCATGCCGGGGAACTGGTAGTGCAGAATCTTCTCGAAGGTCGTAAAACGCCGAAGGTCGCCAATCAGTTCACCGATCGGGCGAGGATGAAGTTCGACTCCATTTTGGAACACAAATGTCTCCACATCCAGCCATAGATGGCACCCGGCTTCGTCGCACAACGACTGCAACAGTGTGGCCGCCTGCTCGCCCGTCAGGTCGCCCGCGGGCATGCGGTGGAACCCGAACGGCCCGAGGATGTCCACATGGGGCAGCAATTGGCGGTATGTTTCCTCTGCGCCGCGAAGACCATAGGGATTGGTCGCCAGCAGCACGGGTTTGTCCGGGGCATACCGCTTGACATGGGAGGTGAACACCTTGAAGAAGTCGACGATCTCCCGACGCTGAAGTGCAGGGTCACCGAGGCCGGGAATGTACAGGCCGCCGCCCTGCTCGTGGCTGAGATACCAGCCGTAAAACGACGGATGGTGTCCATAACGTCGCCAGAGTTCGTCTGCCACGTTCTTGCACCAGCGTAGCGAGTCCGGGGTGTAGTCGAAGAACGCATAGGTGCCAACCCCAGGCATCACATGCATGCCCAGTCTGTCGGCCTCATCCATGATCGTCTCCAGCGGGTCGGTCGAAGCGATGGGCATGCGGGCGGGATAGAGTTCGGAAGGATAGTACGCTTTGCCCGGATACGTTTCGGAAGTGAAGTTGTGCTTGGTGCGATGAGTGAAGTTCTGAAACATCATTGTGATGACCAGCAGATTCTGGTCCGTGACGTGCATCGCTCGGACCAGCTCTCGCCAGTTCGCGTCGGTCATTTTGGCCAACTCCGCGTTGAAGGGTCTCCCTTCCTGCTCGTCATGGTGATAGATGTCCACCCAGGCGCCCCCGAGCCGGCGCGTGGAGCGTACATCCGAGGCGATGATCTGGATGGGACACTCCGCTCGCAGCGTCACATCGCCGGACCGCGCCGTCATGATGACGCAATGTCGGCCCGCGTGCCCCTGGGTGGGCCAGCAGAAATTGAAGCCTGCCGCCGATTGGGGATCTATGGTGAGAGCCGCTTGGTGCAGACGCTGCTCCGGCTTCTCTTCATCCACATACAGCACGACCTCAAAAGTCCGCGCTGCGTCAACGTCATTCCGCACCGATCCCCGGATATCCAGCTCGATCCGGTCCGTCACCAGCGAGGGCGGGATCAGCGTGAGGCTGGTCGCGGGTTTGGGCCTGTGGATCGCGGTGAGAGACTGAACCACCTCATCCGGCAGCATCTCGCGACGCAGGCGGTCGAAGTCTGCGGCGATGTCGGTTTTGGTGACCAAATCCCACAGCGAGGTTCGCATCTGTCGCATGCCAAGGACGGACACGATCCAGCCCTGCGTCCAGCCGCTTTCGATCGCCCAGGCACCCCAGCCCGCGTCCGCGTTGCTGGCCCACGCTTCCCATCGCTGGAAATCGAACGCGCGGAACCAGCCGCCATCTAGGGAAGGCTGCGCGTCCGAGCGAATCTGGATGCGGCATAGGAACCCGGCAAGCTTCTCCTCGGCGTGTTGGGCGGCCTCGTCCCCGACCGCCGCCGCCTCGTGCAGCCCGAGGAAGGCGAAATTCGTCGTGTAGAGCAGGTCGCTCACGGGATCGCCATTTCGCTGGATCAGCGAGGCCTCATGTCTGCCGTAGTCGTCGTTCGAGGAGGGCGGCGGGTACATGCCCTTGCCCGGAAGTCCGAGTTCCTCCCGAATGGCGCCGCAGGGCTCCTGCAGCGCCGCGAGCCCATCCACGGCCGTGCGCAGCCAGGCGCGGTGCTCCGGCGTGTCTTTCACTCGGACCAGCCACGCCAGCGGCAGCAGGATGCGCGCCTTCTCCTGGGCCAGCCCGTTGGTCCAACGCCAGCCGTTCGGATACTGCGCCACGGTCATGCGCAGCGCGTTCTCCGCGCGTTCATAGAATAGCTCGTATCCCGTCTGTTGGTATGCCCACAGGAAACAGGCCCAGAGGTACGCCTCCATGTGCGGTGAGTAGCTGACGATGTCTCGTCGGAAGAAAGGTTGCCAGCCCTGCAACGAGAGAGCAGGAATGTCGATTCGGTCGTCGCGGAAGCCCTGCCGTCCCGTTGTACGCAGGTTGGCCAGCAGGCACCGCATTATGGCTCCGTCCCAACGATTCTCGCCCAGCAACGCGGCGGTTGCGGCGGTGCCCAGCAGCAGCCGCGCGTTGTCGTCACCGTAGTTGGCTGTGTAGAATGCGGGCGAAGTGATTCCCCATGCGACCAGTCCGTAGGCGCCGTGCTTGGGGTCTCCTCGTTCGTTCTTTCGCGCGTCCGAGGTGAAGAGGTAGTAGTCCAGGAGATTGCACGCAACCTTAGCGTTCAACGCCCCAGCGCCCGTCCGAGCGCCGAACGCCAGCGCCATGGCGGATTCGCCGTGGCAATCGCCGCGCCGCGCAATGCTCTGCATCTGGCTGCCGTCGGCGAGGACGATCGAGAGCGGCGCTTCGAGAATGCCGAGTCTGCCGTCGCCCACCGGCGCATCCGGCGGCGGCGTGGGAAGCAACCCGTCCGTACGCTCCGCTCGGCCTACTTCATCGAGCCGGGAGGGATGCAGAAGCAACTTCGAACGGTGGAACCATTCCGTGCCACGTCGGATCGCCTGCCATTCTGCGTCGGCGGGCGGCGGTTCGTCGCGGCTGTAGCTCGGGCGGACCGAGGGCGTCCAGACCAGCGAGGGCCGTTCCCCGTCCGGACAAAGCCACGCGAGCACCCCAGCCCACAGTGCCTGCCATGCGTCCTGAGGCGCATAGCGACCGGTGACGAAGTGGCTGAGCTTGGTCGTGGCCACAAGCACACCTCGCCCGGGGAGTTCGAACAGGATCGGGACCGGATCGTTTGGCAGACCGAACACCGCTGAGTCGAAACCCGCCACGCGCGCCGCCACGACGTGCGAGATCTCGGACCTCGCCTGCACGAAGTGCAGCCCGTTGATCGCCAGGATTCGGAGTGGATCGAGGGACGGGCCGAAGAGATCCGAATTCACAACGGCCCGCTCGCATCGTGCGGCCTTGGGCGGGCCGATTTCCACGCCCGGCAAGGCCGCGGGGTATTCGATAAAGAGACGCAGGTTCTTGTTTGCGGCCGCTCCCAGTACGTCGGGCTCGATCACCGTCGTCGCCGCCGGATAGTCCTCCGCCAGGATCAGCACCGCCCCGCCTTCTGCGGCGAGCTCGACCGCCTCGCGGTTGGAGTCCACGCGCCGGCACGCGTAGCCGGACGCGGTCAGGACACGGAACAGATCGTTCTCCCCGCCGCAACAGAGTGTCAGACGTGGGGCCTCAGCCGTCGCTACGGAAGCTGCTACCGCCAGTCCTGCTGCAATCACGATTTTCCGCAACCTGTCCCCCCGTTCGATAACGTTCAAGATGTGGGTAACGTCCGTCATGCCGATTGCCCATCCTTGTGTCCTGGCAATGGTATTCTGCCAGAAGGAGGGGAACCAATCAAGTGAAGAGCCATACGGACACTGCAATCTCGATGCGGTCAATGAGATGCTGAACGCCGATGAGCCGACCTTCGAGCGAGCGGCGGAGGACAGACTGCGAATCGGCAAGCCCCGAAGCGGTTCCTTTCTTTCTTGAAGGACCGTGCCTCGTCAACTACATTGAGAACCGGTGATGAACTCAGGCTGACCACGGTCGGCGCGCGGAGCCGTGCATCAGAGACATCGCGTATGTCGTGGCAAAGGGTTCCCAGAGGTTGGAGAATGAACATGCGAAACACAACCGTTATACCTCGCACGTCGTCCTTTCTCATCGTGATCCTGCTGACTGGGTGCGCCCACGTCTCACGCGATGCAGTAATGGCCCTTCACATCACACGTCTGAGTGAACCTCTCCACGTGGATGGTCGCCTGGATGAACCCGGCTATCAGCGCGTGACTCCAGTGGCAGATTTCAAGGTCGCTTCCCAGCCGGGCGTGGAGGCCCAGCCAACCCGGGCATGGCTCCAGTGGAACGAGGCTGGACTATGGTTCGCCTTCGCCGCTCAGGATGCGACCATCGTGTCCGCGCCACCGACCGAAGACGAACATGCGGTCGATTCGCGAGATCGCGTTGAGATCTTTCTATGGCCGGAGAATTCGCGGAGATACTTCTGTATAGAGATCGCACCTGACGGCGCAGTCCATGACTATGCAGCACGCATCTACCGGCGGTTCGATGATTCATGGACGTCCTCGGACACGAGATTGGCCGCCCAACGCACGGCGGATGGCTACGCCGTGGAGGGTTTTGTCCCAGTCGCCGCCCTACGAGCAATGGGTGTACGCGGCTGGAAACCCGGTACCGGGTTCCAAGTCGGGTTATACCGCGCAGATTTCCGCTCCGAGACGCCGGAGGACCCGATCTGGCTTACGTGGGTGGAGCCGAACCTGCCGAAGCCGGACTTCCATGTCCGCGCCACGTTTGCCCCAGTCGTATTGGCACCCTGACGGCCACCGACGGGGACGGCAAGTCTACGAACCCGATCAGCCCAGACGCCGCAGTCCTTCCCCATACTCGTCCAGCGGCGGTTCACCATACTGCTTGACGTAGTCGGCGTCCATATATGCGGCAAATGATGTGACATGCCGAATTCCGCGATCGGCGTAGGCGGCGATGTCCTCCAGGAACACGTCTCTCTTCCAAGGCAGTCTCTTCTTGGCGTCTCGCTTCCAGGAGCTGAACAGCGACACATCCAGCCAGTACTCCAGGACCTGCGCATCGTCTTTGCCAAACACAGCCAGATTGGAATCCAGCCAATCCAGATACCGGCCGTGCTGCCCCTCTTTGGCTTCGCGACGGCTGATCGGTTCACTCCAGGTTCGGCCAATGGGTGCAAACTCAAGGAAGATGCCCGATGCGGGCTTGACTTGAACGGGAGGCTCCATTGTCCGCGCATAGGCCAGGTGCGCCAGAGTGGCCCGTGCGTCCACCCGCCGCAACGCCCGCAGCATTTCGTTCTCCAGGATCAGCGATTGCTCGCTATCCGAATAGAGGCGGCAACGCGAGCATTGGCACATGGGCCTGCCATCGTCGATCCAGTAGAAGTAACGGCCCGTGGTAGGCCTCAGGATCTCAGCATATTTGACGACGTTTTCACAGACCACCTCGATCGCGTTGGAGGAATGAACGCAGCAATTGAAATCAGGACTGCGCTGCCCTTGTTCATTCACACGGTACATCGAGGGGTCTTTCTCGAAGAGGGCCCGCGGGAGCAGATCGCTCATGGCGTGCAACTCATGCTCCACTGCAATTCCGCACTCTTTGCACCGCGCCACAAATTCACGGCCCCTCTCGGTTTGAATGAACTCTGATACCTCGCTTGGCGTTACGTGTGTGCCAATCGTCGTCAGCCCGGCGCGGGCAGCCCGTTGAGGCCAGTCCAAGGTCATCAGATCGGGGGTTGTCACAACCACGCCGCGCGTCGTGAAGAACGGCACTTGCCCTCTTGGGCTACGTCCTGCGGAGGCCGGCCGGCTGAAAGCCACCGGCAGAGAAGCAGCAACTTGTAAACCAGTGAACAGGAACTCGCGACGGGATGGATCGTTCTGCGACGATGGTGTTCTGTTCTCTTCAGTCATTGTGTCCGTACTCCTTGCCTGACCTTGGCCTGCCACCAGGTTCGTTCATGGAGAGCATCGTTACAGCATTGGCCTCAGAATGCAGGTCTCATCGATCGTTGTTGTGAATCCGACATTCAAATGTCATGTCGTCCTTCCGGCACCGCCGGCAGCGGAACCCAGTATGCCGCCGCTGTGGACGCCGGCATCGGGGATTGGTCGGTAGTCTCCCGATCTCATGCCCTACGTCATCTGCGATGTAGCACGGCCTGAACAATCGCGTCGGCAAGGGCCTTCATTCCCCGGTCGCCAGGGTGGGCGGCAACACCGTCATGTATGAATGATCGTTCCGAGCGGGCCATGTTGGCTTCCTCGCATCCGAGGGGGCCCGCATCGACGAATATGGCATCTGCCTCCTGGCAGGCGATTCGGAGCACTTCATCTTTGGCGGGGTCGGCCCAGAAAGAACTCCGCACAACCACAAGCGGATGACGTCTGGCCAGAGCGCATCCCAGGATTTTCATCACCCCGGCCTTGAATTGTGCTTTGGCGTCCTCTGATCCCAGCGCCGGCACATTTTCGCCGATGGCCAGAACCACCAGGTCGGGATCGAATGCGAAGAAATCCTTCATTTGCGATTCCACGTCGTAATCTGCATAGTTGCGCTCAAAATCCGCAATGTTCCGAATCATCATCTCAGGCATGGAACCGGTATGCTGAGCGATGGTGCCAGTGACGAGATGGACATAATCTTTGTCTTTGGAGCTGGCGGCCATGCCCCAGTTTCCGGCCCAGCCGATATCCGCTTTGGGGCCGTGCACGGTGATGCTGTTGCCCAGAAAGAGAATCCGGCGAATGGCGGATGGCTTGACCTGGGGTTCTGCAGTGACTGGGAACATCGAGAGCCGGAACTTGGTGCAACCATACGGGATGAGCGTGACGGACTGGGCCGGCTTCGACTTGGCGACCGGCAGAAGAGGCAGCCGAGGGGCTTGGGGATCGGGATTCCAGGCAATCTCATGTACATTGACGCGCAGTGTCAGCGGGGCGGCCAGCGGCCAATCCCATCGGAACGGCATTTTGCTGCGTTGCACCGTCAACCCGGGTTCCTGAATATCCAACGCGAACTTCCATCGAGCGTTCGGGTCCGGCGAATTGGCGTTTGTTGTGTCGGGGATCGGCAGCGCCAGGAGCAACGGGCCGTAGGAAACCGAAGCGTAAGGAACACCCTGCGTGCTCCTATCGTCCGGGATTGTCACCCGCGTGACCCGATGTGCTCCATCGTAGGGCGGGCCTGATGCGGCATCGCGTCCGCGTTGCACAACGGCGGTCATCGGGAACCACAACTGGACGAGATCGCCCGGTTTCCAGGTTCGGTTCACGCGCAAGAACCCCCTGGCGTTGCAATCGACCGTAATGGGAGAGCCATTCACGCTCAGGGTCGGATTCGTGCACCATCCGGGAACGCGAAAGTCGATCGGGAAAGCTGCTTCCCGCGCCGGCTGCACCGAGATGTCGATGGTCTCATTGAAGGGATAGTCGGTCCGGCAATCCATCGTGACCGATACACCGTCCGCAGCCAACGCCGTCACTTTGCAGGGGCCATAGCAGGTTGCCGCCAAGCCGTTGTCATACGTCGCCATCCACATATTCGTAACATACCACGGCACAATACGATTCAGCGCGGCGGTACAGCAGAGCGGACTGTGTTTGCGTTCATAGACGCCTCCTTCGGCCATAGGACCATGAGGGAAGTTCGGCGAGAGGTTGGCGAACCGATTGGGGCTCTGGAAGTAAACATGGGTCTTGAAATCTCGCGACACGGTGGCCGGTCCTGCGTTAAAGAACGCCCGCTCGAGCCGATCCCCCATCCGGCCTTCACCGGTCACGGCAAGAAGGCAGACCTGGCTCCATATATATCCCGCCACGTCGCAGGTTTCACTTCCCCGAAACGCACCGGTGGGCCCGTACCACTCGTCGGAAACCGGTACTCCATAGGGTTGCATGGCGATACGTTCCAGCAAGTCGTGCCAGCCGACGGCTGCTTGGAGATAGTGCACATCACCCGTCCACAGATAACCAACAGCCCATGGCGTGGTGCTCTCGATGAATTCGACCACATGGGCGTTTTCCACAGTAGTACCCGGCTTCAAGTCCGGCGCCTTGCGGTACCGGTTCAGATTCGGCAAAAGACCACCGCCTTCCTCCCTGAACATGGCATCCAGCGCCTCGGCGATGTCCTTGTTGCCTGTCCAGCAGTAGGCGTCGAATGCCGGCCACAGATTCGACACACTTCCTGTGATGGATCGCAGACAATTAGGATCTCCGGAGTACGCCTTCTCAAGCGCGTCCAGGATATGTTTGTCGCCCGACCCCGCATAGAATCCCGTCATTGCACGCCCCAACAGGCCGCAGGCCCAGAGTGGCCAGCCCTCCAACGCGGCAACGACGGCCTTCCGGTCGTCGGGATTGCCCCGGTCGAGCCACCAGAGAAAGAGCAGGCCGTCGGTGTTCATGTGGTCGGCCACGGCGTAGAGCCGCCCTTTCGCCTGCTGGATCATCGCGTCATCGTGCAGAGCGAAACCCAGGCGGGCCAAGCCATCGAACCAATACCCTCCCCCTTCGTAAGGCCAGGCGCCCTTGTACCAGAGTAGGCCGTCACCGGTCATCTTGTGATCCGGAGCCCAGGCCCGCTTGAACTCATCATCGTATTCGTCCATGTGACCGGTGAACCCGTCCCTCGCAGTCAGGCACCAGTCTCGCAACCAACCGGTAGGTTCGACCGCGCCGGGAGGCAGCGCGATCAACGCCGGTCGCGTTGGCGGCTCAAAGGGACGTGCGTAATTGACCCGAACCGGAATGGCCGAGTTTGTTGGCAAGTCGGCTGCCAGCGTGTTCAAGGACGGAGATTCAATGAGGGCCGAGAGAAGAGCCAAATTCAGGAGTATTGTCTTCATGGTAACGACCCATTTCCTGGAGAATACTGAATGTGTTGCTTCGCCGTTCATGTGTATTGAACGTCATCCCAGGTGCTCCAGCGCTAGGCGGCCAATAATACCAGAATCGGTGTCTCCAGTTCAAGGCTCCTGGTCACCAATATGGGAATCGTATGAGAGAAGCCGTATAATAAGCTACACGCTCGGGCGCCCACGGGGCAAGTAATCAGTGGGTAGTCGTATGGTCCTTGGAGAAAGGAACTCGTCGATGGGGATCTGTCGTATGCCACCGATGATACCGGCAATCCTCGCTGTAGCCGCGTGTCTTGCGAACGCACAGGATGCAGTCGAGGTCAAACAATGGCAGGTGTGTGAAATCGGGCTGACGGCCACACAGAATGCGGCGAACCCGTACGTGGCCTATCTCCAGGAGGGATGCCCAGCTCGCGTCGCCGTCCACTTTACGGGCGTATCGGGAGACGCCGCCAGCCGAGAACTGACCGTGGCCGCATTCTGGGACGGAGGCACGACCTGGAAGGCGCGGTTTGCCCCACCGGCGCCAGGCGGGTGGGTGTTCGAGAGTCACTCGGAGGACCCCGGTCTCAACGGCGTCACCGGCAAACTCACCTGCACGGCATGGACCGAAGACGAGAAGAAGGCCAATCCAACCCGCCGTGGCTTCGTGCGCGTCCATGCGAACGAGCCGCGTGCGGGCCGCTACTTCGAATACGCCGACGGTACGCCCTTCCTGTGGATCGGCGACACCTGGTGGAACTGGACACAGCGTGGGATCCATTTCCAGACGTTCAAGAACCTGGTCGATGACCGTGCGAAGAAGGGCTTCAATGTAGGACAGCTCTTCTTCGCGGCCAACGGCTGGGGACGGCGCAGTTCCCTTCTCGACGCCGGCTACAACGAGCCGGACATCGAGTGGATCCAGTCCATCGAGCAATGCATCGCCTATGCAAACGAACAGGGCATCACGGTGTGGATCCACCCGTGGTGGAGCCGCGAGAAGCTGGACGAGACCGCCGGGCCCGAGAAGATGCGCCGCTGGTGGCGGTATGTCATCCATCGCCTGGCCGCCTACAACGTCATCTGGACGTTGGCGGGAGAATACAACATGGACAACTACGGCGGACTCGGGTTGGATTTCTGGAAGGGCCTTGGCACGCTGGTCGCGGCGGAAGACCCGTTCCATCACATTCTGGGGGTCCATCCCACCCCGCCCGCGTGGTCCGGCGGCGCAGAGGCCCCTCAATGGTCCACGGCGGAAGTGCTCCATGACCAGCCGTGGTTGGACTACAACCAGAGCCAGACCGCTCATGCCCGCTGGCGTAACGAGTACGCGCCCACCGTGGTCGCGCAGGCTTACGCCATGAACCCGCCGAAACCCATCGTCATTACAGAACCCTGGTACGAGTTCTCGCTCGACGCCCCGGCTGCCAAGGAGATCCGGTTCTGCGCCTGGTCGGCCGTCATGAGCGGCGCGGCGGGACACACCTATGGCGGTGGACACGTCTGGCTGGCCTACCTGTCGGAAGTCTCGCGTCCGAGACGCGGCGGCGATGAATCATGGCCCCTCGATCCCAGCTTCGAGACAAACACCCTCGACTATCCTGGAGCACGAGGGATGGCCTACATGGCCCGGATTCTGCGGAGCGTCGAATGGTGGCGTCTCGAACCCCATCCGGAGCTCGTCGTCGAGAATCCTTCACGATATTGCCTGGCAGTCCCCGGCGAAACGTACCTCATGTTCCTGCGCTGGGGCGGCGCGGTCAGACTGGACCTGGCCCCCTATAGCGGGACGACCTTTACGCGGCAGTGGTTTGACCTGGTCACTGAGGAAACGCACAAGCCCCAAGAACTCCGCGGAGGCAGCGTTCAGGTGATCCATGCGCCGGAAGACTTTCCCGCCGTGCGGCAGGAGAAGGACTGGATTCTGCTCATCCAAGCCGTCAAGCCCTCGCCCAATGAGAAGCCGAAGCCGGGCTCAAGAACTCAACGTCCGACCAGAGACGTGCAATGGGTCAATCCGAGTATTCCGGCGACGCCCGGACTGTCGCATCACATCCTGGCGAGCAAGGTGATGGGGCATGATGTGGGCTATGTGATCTGGACTCCTCCCAATTATTCCAGAGACGCCAACGCTCGCTATCCGGTGATCTACTTCCTCCATGGGGCAGGGGGCAACGAATCGGCGGATTCCGGCGGATTCTCAAGTTGGGTCACCCGAGCGATTGCCGACGGCTCGCTGCCTCCGGTACTGTGCGTCTTCCCAAACGGCGGCATGAGCGGCTATCGCGGCGAAGTGGAAAAGATGATCACGGAGGAGCTGATCCCAACGATCGATGAAGACTATCGCACCCTGGCTCAACCGCAGTCCCGCGCGCTGGCAGGATTTTCCATGGGTGGATCCGGGTCGGTCTACCTTTCCATCATGCACCCGGAACTGTTTTGTGCTGCGGGCAGCATGGGAGGCGGTATCCAAGGCCGATCGGAACAGATGGCCGCCGCCATCGACAAGGCCGTGCCGATGTGGAAGAAGACTGGATTGGGCTTCTTCCTGGTCAATGGCGACACCGACCGCCCCGAGGCATTCAAGGACTTCGCAATGATCTTGGATGCCCATGGAATCGACCACGAGGTCCTGATTCTGCCGGACACGAAGCACGACCTCGGTCTGTACTATGAGCGATCGGTCAACAAGCTGCTGGCCTTCCTGGGAAGGTATCTCACGAAGCAGTAGAGAATCCCGCAGGGTGCAGACACGATCCCCCCGCAAGTAGATAGCCTTTCAGGATTATGAAACAGAATCAGTGGCTCACGCCTGCGACGTGTCGGGCCTATTGTGTCGACAGGAGACTCTGGAGAGCCATCGATTGCCTCAAGTTGCTGTTTTCAGACAGAGCATAGTTGGAAGGATAGACAGTGAACTCGATCTTCCATGCGCGGTTACTTCACTTTGCCATGTCTATCGTAGTTATGATGGGATTTGTCGTCTTCTTGGCTTCGCCCGCATTCGCCTTGGACGGCCAAGTTCAGATCCACGACCCTTCCACCATCGTGCAGTGCAATGGCAAATTCCACACGTACGGCACTGGGGGTTCTTCCTTGGTTTCCGAGGATGGCTGGACCTGGCGTCGCGGGGTCAGGCCCGCGCGTGCCGGAATGGCCCCCGACGTCATTCATCTCGGCGACCGCTACTTCCAGTACATCGGCTCGAACCCCGGCGGGCAGCCTCACGGCGCCATCAACCTGATCTGGACCAGGAGCCTCGACCCGAATTCCCCCGACTACAAATGGGAAGACGGCGGAGTCATCGCTTCGTCCGATGGGATCGAGTTCTGCAATGCCATCGATCCCGGGGCCTTCCTGGATCCCACCGACGGGAAGCTGTGGCTGGTCTACGGTTCCTATTTCGGCTATATCCGGCTGGTCCACCTCGACCCCCAGACCGGCAAACGCATCAATCCGAACGACAAGCTCGTGGACATCGCGATCAACTGCGAAGCGGCGATCATGATCTATCGCGACGGCTGGTATTACTTGCTGGCCACGCACGGCAGTTGCTGTCGGGGCGCCGACTCCGGCTACAACATCCGCGTGGGACACGCCAGGAAGGTGAGCGGTCCTTTCCTCGACCACACGGGCCTCGACATGCTCCAGGGCGGCGGCAAGCTTTTCCTCGGCTCCGGCGGCCGCGTCATCGGCCCCGGCCACTTCGGCCTTCTCGACCTGGGCGACGGCGTTCAGAAATTCTCCTGCCACTATGAGGCCGACCTCGACAGGGGCGGCGCCAGCGTGATGGACATCCGCCCGTTGCTATGGAAAGACGGCTGGCCCGTCGCCGGAGAGAACTTCAGGGAAGGCACATATGAGATCGAATCCGTCCGCACCGGCACCGCACTCGAGCTAGCCGTGGAGGGTGTGCCGGTCGGCGGCCGACGCAGCAGGCGTCCCCCCGGCGCAGCGCCCGGCGGACCGGGCGCTGGTGGAGGCCCAGGAGAAATGTTCGCCGGCCAGGGCGGCGTGATTCCGCCGCAGGATGTCGCGCAGGTGTCGACGAACTGGCCTGCCGGCAACATCGACATCCGCATGGCCAATTATATGTGCCAGGCCCAGCAGAAGTGGACCGTTACGCCCGTCGCCAACGCCGGTGGCTATCCCGGATCGCCTTATGTCAGGATCACCATCGCCGGCACCGACCGCACGCTGGCCGTAGGCGAAGACGGCGAACTGGTCGCCCTCCCCGCCTTTACCGGCGGACACGAACAGCTCTGGCGTCTCGACCAGCTCGCCGACGGCGCCTGGCGCATCATGCCCAAGTTCGCCTCGACAGCCAGAGAATCGCTGGTCCTTTCGGCCGTCGGCAGCAGTTTCGCGACGCTCGCGAAGTTCGATCCCGCCGGCGACAAACAACGCTGGCTCTTCAAAACGCCCTGACGCGAAATCATGAATCGGAAATCAACAATCAGAACTCGCGAATCCAGCAAAGGGTCTCCCATGACTATGCTCCGCAACATCCATATACCGGCGGTCGTCGTCCTGATGGGTTCAATTGTCGCCATGGCCGCCGCATCCGGGTGTGCTTCTCACGGCTCCGTACACTCCCCAACGCGCCCCGCCTCCGCCGAGACAGCTCTCCGTGCCGCCGGCTTCATACAGCGATGGCTCATTCTCGAGCCGATTGGCGCCAACGGACTTACCGACAGCGCTGTCCAGGCGGCCGTCAGGAAGGACTACTTTCCCAACCAGCTCACCGTCGTTCCGCACGACGGCGACAAGGTGACGGTCGGCGGCACGGAGCTCACGTGGCATGCCGTCGACACGAATGAATACAACGTCAACCTCTATTACTTCGCCTACGGTCTCGGCAAGCCGACGTCGAACGTCTTGTTCTGGGCCGTTACGGTCGTCGACTGCCCGAGCGAGATGTCCGGAGTGCGTCTGGCCATCGGCTCCAACGCGGCCTCCGTCTGGTGGGTCAACGGCAAGGAGGTCATCGGCATCTACGGCGACCGCCAGACCGTCATCGACGACGGCGTGTCGAAACGTCTCACGCTTGAGAAGGGACCGAACATCGTGCGCTGTGCCATCGTCAACGGCGGCGGAGCCACCGATTTCTGCGCGCGGTTCCTCGACGGGGAAGACAAACCGCTGAAGGGCCTTCCTGTGAGCGTGGGTGACGAGTATCGTTGAGTGCGAGTCCGAGCGACGTGAGAACGCGGCGAAATAGCGGCGTGAGCTGGAGGTCACAAGAAATGAGAAGTCATCCTGGAATCGCATCCGTTGTATTTGCGGCCATTGCCCTGTCGGCGACTTCGACCACTTCGTTTGGAGCGGAGGCGATTCCCGCTCCGGGCTCGAAACTGGCGCCGGCGAGCGAGAACAGAATCATCACGGAATCGGACGTAACGGCCGAGCGGGTGGGCAGCTCGATACCGGTTGAGGCGATCGGAGAACCGGTCAGTGCGGTCACACTGTCGGCAGCGCGGTGGGTGGCCGGAGCCGACGCCGCATCCAGCTACGCCACCGTGGATGGCTCGATTCTGCCGGTCGATCCCAAGGGCAAGCCGATCAACTTCCGTGTGATCCTGCCGGCAAGCTGGTCCCGGCGGGCAATCCAGCAAGGCGGAGGCGGCATGAACGGCATGATCCCCGTCGGGGGCGGCGGTTTCGGCAGAGGCAGAGGCGGGCCGAGTGATCCGGGCGTCGCCCTGTACGGCAGCGACTCGGGGCATCAGGCCGGTTTCGGCGGTCCTCGCGGCGGCGGACCCTCGGGTGACACCTGGGCGCTCAACGACGAAGCCATCAAGAACCTTGGTTACATGCAGATGAAGAAGACACACGACGCCGCCATGGTCATCATGGAACGTGTGTATGGCGAGCGTCCACGGTTCAACTACTACCGCGGAGGTTCGCAGGGCGGGCGCGAGGCGCTCACGGTGGCGCAACGCTATCCCGCTGATTACGACGGTATCCTTGCGGACGTCCCAATCCTGAGCTTCTCGTCTCTGATGCTCGCGCCTGAGCTGATCCGGATCCAGGAAAAGCCATTGGCGAAATGGGTCACGCCGGCAAAAGCCGCTGCAATCCGCAAGGAATTCATCCGCCAGTGCGACAAGCTGGACGGATTGGCGGACGGCATCATCAACAACTACATGGCGGCCCGCGCGATCTTCGATGTCACCGACAGCGTCGGGCCCGCCGATCCCTGGGCCGCGCTGCGTGCTCCGAACGGCGTGGATCCCGACCCTGAGGACAGGTCCGCGTCGGCCAGGCTCACCGACGGTCAGATCGAAACGCTCCAGTTGGTCTACAGCCGGTACAGGTTTGCCACGCCCCTCGCCAACGGTGTTCGAACATTCGGAATGTGGCTGCCGAACACGGACGTCGCAGGTTCGGGGCTGATCGAATCGGTTCGATTCCGCGGTCAAGAAGGCGCCGGGGACAACGCACGTGTGCACTCGCATCTGGGAGCGCTGGGCGTCACCGGGTTCCTGATGCAGAATCTCGCCGCCAACCCGCTCGACTATGTGGAAGGCGGTCCGTTGAACCAGCGCCGCCGGCAGATCTCCGAATGGCTCGACTCGACCAATCCGGACCTCACAGCATTCCAGCAACGCGGCGGCAAGATGATCGTGACTGTCGGCACCAACGACACGTTGGCCTCCCCGGGGGCCCAACTGGATTACTTTCAGTCGGTGATCGACAAGATGGGGCAGGATCAGGTGGATGCCTTTGCCCGCTTCTTCGTCATTCCCCAAACCGGCCACGGCTTGACCGGCGTCAGCTACAGCGTCAATGGTGATGGGCAGACGATTCCCGTCACCCAAATACCCGCCCAATTCGACAAGATGGGCATGCTTATGGCCTGGGTGGAGAAGAACCAGGCTCCGCCCAAGACTGCCGTGGTGACATCGGGAAACCGCAGCCTGCCCGTCTGCTCGTATCCGAACTACCCCCAGTACGTGGGCGGGCCCGTCGAATCCGCATCCTCGTACGTCAGCACCGCACCGTGAAAACTGTCAGGTGCGTAAGTCAGGGCGTCACGCGTCCGACGCCAACGGAGAGCGGAGGCATCGTGAAGCGGTCGCTCGCGGACTTGGCCGGCGTCCAGACGTTCAGATCCAGGCAGTCTTCGCTCTTGCCGGGGAGAGGATCCCCGCCCTGAATGGGGCCGGGAGCGAATTGGATGGCCTGCCGCACGCCCTCCCATTTCGCAGCAGGTTGAGGCGCACGCCAGCGGAGGTCGCCCACCGGCGGTGCGGCGAACGGGATGCCCCGGTAGACCGTCAACCCGTCTTCCGACGTCCCCTGCACCACTCCACCCTCGACCCTGACCGGTGCAGGCTGCTGGGCAATACCGAGCCCTGCGACAGACATCATCGCCATTACAGCCAGGCAGCGCAAGCTGGTTGGCGAACGGATCAACCTCTTCCAAGGCACGCCGCTGGGTTTCACCGAAGCGCCGCACCTCTATAGACGCAACGGCTGGTATCACCTGCTCACGGCGGAGGGCGGCACGGGCTGGGGACACGCGGTGACGATGGCGCGCTCGCGAACGCTCACCGGGCCGTACGAGCTGCATCCTGACACGTACATTCTCAGCGCGCGCCATCGCCCGGACGTTGACTTGCAGCGCGCCGGCCACGCGAGTCTGGTCGAAACGCAAGACGGCGAAACGTACATGGTCTATCTTTGTGGGAGGCCCTTGCACAATCGCGGCCGCTGCACGCTGGGCCGGGAAACGGCGATTCAGAAGATGATCTGGGGAGAGGATGACTGGCTGCGCACCGTGGACGGACAGGGAATTCCGACCGTCGAAACACCCGCGCCGTCATTGCCCGCCCACGCATTTCCTGCAGCGCCGGCGCGTGAGGAGTTCAACTCGCCGCAATTGCCGATCGATTTCCAATGGCTGCGGACGCCGTGGCCGCAGGAGATCTTCAGCCTCACGGCGCGTCCTGGCTTCTTGCGTCTCCTGGGCCGCGAAACGATCGGCAGCTCGTTCAAGCAGTCGCTCGTCGCCCGGCGACAGCAGGCTCATTGTTTCAGCGCCGCCACGATCGTCGAGTTCGAGCCGGAACATTTTCAGCAGAGCGCAGGCCTCGTTTGTTACTACAACGGCGCGAAGTTTCATTACCTTCATCTCTCTCACGACGAAACGCTCGGCAAGTATCTGCGAGTGATGTCCTGCGTGCCCGACTCGCTGCAAACCGACGCCTTCACGCCGCCCATCGGTATTCCCAGCGGCCGGCCCGTGCATCTGCGCGTCGAGATCGATTACGAGCGGCTCCACTTCGCCTATCGCGTCGAAGGCGTGGACAAAGACTGGCGATGGCTGCCGCAGCAGTTCGACGCGAGCATTCTCCCCGACGAAGCCACCGCTCCCGGCCAATCGAGTTTCACCGGCGCATTCGTCGGCATGGCCTGCCAGGATTTGGCCGGGACGTTGCGTCCCGCGGACTTTGACTTCTTTGAGTACCGGGAGAGAAGCTATCATCCCAACGCAGCCGTGACGATGAACGCCTAATGTCCCGCACAGGGAAGGACCGCAGCGCCGAGCAGGGCAACGAGCAGTCCGGAGACCGAGATCACGGTCGTGATGACGGTCCAGGACTGGAGCGTCTCTCTCTCGGTCAGGCCGCTCAGCTTGCTCACTACCCAGAAGCCGCTGTCGTTCATCCACGAGAAGTTGATCGCCCCGAAGCCAATGGACAGGAAGACGTAGATCGGATGACAGGACAGACTCGACACGCCCTCGCCGCCCTGGGGGTAGATGATGGGCACCATCATCGCAGATGTCGCCAGCATGGCCACCGTGGCGGAGCCCTGGGCGATTCGGATCACGCTCGATACCAGCCAGGCGAGCAATACGAAGTTGACCTCGCGCCCGGCCGCCACGACCCTGACGGCCTCCCCCACGCCGGCGTTCTTGAGCATCAGCCCAAACGCCCCGCCGGCACAGGTGATCAGGATGATCGTGCCGGCCGTTTGCAGTGGCGGGCCGAGCAGCGAACCAATCTTCCCGACAGAGTAATCCTTCTGCCGGGCCAGGACCCACATGGCGATCACGGCGCCGACGATCAGGGCTATATTGCGATTGCCGATAAACTCGACGTAAGGGTATAGAATGGGAAACCGCTTGGCCCCTCCGAAGGCCGCCATGAACGAAGCGGCGGAAATCAGGCCGATCGGCAGGAGCACCGGGAGGATCGAAGGGAGAAATCCCGGCAGCGCACGCTCATCGGCCGTCACGACCTGCTCGAATCCCGATGCGGAAACGCCTGATGTCTGACGGACCGGCACCGTCATCCGCCGGTTCAGCCAACGAGCCGCCATCCAGGCACACAGCGCCGGGATTGTACCCACGACCAGGCCGACCACAATGGTCAACCCCAGATCCAGCTTCAACGTCTCCGCCATGGCCAGCGGGCCGGGATGTGGGGCAACCAGGATGTGGGTCACCAGCGACGAACAGCAGATCGCCATCAGGAACAGCACGTAGTCCCTGCGCAGCCGCAACGACAGGGCTTGGGCGACGGGCAGCAGGAGCATGAAGAAGGTGTCGAAGAAGATGGGGATTGAAAGGACGTAACTGCTCGCAAACAAGGCAAACCCCGCATGCTTCTCCCCAAAGACTGCCAGAAACCGACGGACCACCTTGTCGGCGGCGCCGCTCTCCATCAGGCACATGCCGATGACGGAAGCCAGCGCAATCACCACGGCGATCTTGCCCGCCGTCGCGCCGAACTCCGCGGTGGTCAGTTCGACCGCCTGGATCGCATGGCTCTTCTCGGGTTCGCCCGGCAACGGACCCGCCAGCAGGCCGGCCGTAACGGCGGCCAGAATCAGCGCCAGGAACGCGTGCAGGCGCACGACCGTGATCAGCAAGACCACGACGCCGACGCTGACAAGCAAGACGACGAAAGGCCAATAGGTCGCATTCATCGGGCCAACGCCTTCCTGCCGGCGGCGAGAACCCCGGCGATTGTCTCGACATCATACACGCACCCACCCCACGTGCCTCCACAGACCTGTTGAAGCAGGGCCCACAGCCGCGTGTCCTCGGGCAGGCCGGGCAGCGGTGCCAAGTCGGGGCGAAGCGGACGTTGGGCAAGCAGTAGATTGCCGTGCTCGACGCTCAGCACCTCCGCACGATCGCCCTTTTGACCGACCAGATTGACGTGGCCGTCCAGCCGGTTGCGATCGATCACGATGTCGATGATGTCCCCGTCGACGACCCTGCCGATGGGCCCTCCCGCCAGCGCCTCGGGCCCCACGTGACCGATGCAGGCGCCCGTGCTGACGCCGCTGAACCGGGCGTCGGTGATCAGAGCCACATGCTTGCCCCAGGCCAGGTGCTTCAATGACGCGGTGACCTCATAGACCTCTTCCATGCCGCTGCCCATGGGGCCGTCGCAGATCAGCAGAACCACGTCTCCCGGCTCGATCGCGCCGGATTTGATGCCGGCCAGGACATCCTTCTCCCGGACGAAGACCCTGGCCAGCCCGCGCTTTCGATACACGCCGTCCGCATCGACAACGCTGGGGTCGATGGCCGTGCTTTTGATGACCGAGCCCTCGGGCGCGATGTTGCCCTTCGGGAATGTCACCGTCCCGGTCAGGCCGGCCGCGCGTGCGCGTGAGGGAGTCAGGATGACGTCCTCCGGATCGACGCCGTCCTGTTCCTGCAAGGCGGCACGCAGCCGGGCTCGACGCTCGGACCGTTCCCACTGTTCCAGGAGCACGCCGAGGTGGTCGCCGGTAACGGTCAGCACATCAAGGTCCAGTATGCCAAGCTCCCGCAGGCGCAGCATGACCTCCGGAACTCCCCCGGCCAGATACACCTGAACGGTCGCATGGTTGCGCGGTCCGTTGGGCAGCACATCGACCAGGCGAGGCGCCTGGCGGTTCACGGCGATCCAGTCATCGACCGTGGGCCGCTTCAGGCCGGCCGCGTGGGCGATCGCAGGCAGATGGAGCAGGAGATTCATCGACCCGCCGAACGCGGCGTGGACGATCATGGCGTTGCGAATGGCCCCGTCCGTCAGCACATCCTTGATGGCGATACCCCGCTCTTCCAGCGCCAGCAGGGCCCGGACGGACGAGCGGGCCAGCTCGAGCCAGATGGGTTGGCGCGACGGGGCCAAGGCCGAATGCAATACGCTGAGCCCCAGGGCCTCGCCAATCACCTGCGAGGTGGAGGCGGTTCCCAGAAATTGACAGGACCCTCCGGGCGAAGCGCAGGCCGTGCACGCGACCTGCTGGGCGTATTCCAGCGTGACCTCGCCCCTGGCGAAACGGGCGGGCAGGCTCTGTACCTTCCCGGCATCCTCGCCCGCGGCCGGAGGCAACGTCACGCCGCCGGGGACCAGCACCGAGGGCAGATCTTTCATGGCTCCGAGGGCCATCATCATCGCCGGCAGTCCCTTGTCGCAGTTGGCGATCCCCAGCACACCCTGCCGTCGGGGTAGGCTGCGAATCAACCGTCGCAGCACGATGGCGGCGTCATTGCGGTAGGCGAGGCTGTCCATCATTCCGGCAGTGCTCTGCGTGCGTCCGTCGCAGTGTTCGGTGACGAAGGAGGCAAAAGGAATGGCGCCGAGCCGTTTGATCTCCGAAGCCGCCTCTTCCGCGAGCAGGACCGGCTCGAATTGTCCCGTGCTATACGTCAATGCAAGAGGTGTCCCATCCTTGTCGCGGATTCCGCCGTGCATGCCCAGGATCAGGAACTGTTTCTTTCCGAAATCGTTCGGCTCCCACCCCTGACCCACGTTCTCGATCCACCCGAAGACGTCGCCGCAAGGCGAATTCCGCAGGAACTCAGCCGTCATCGGCAGCTTTCCTTTGGGGCCGGCGGCCTTCGTTTGGATGCGATAGACGTGGCCCTGCTCCGGTTTCAGTATGTCACGAGCAACTTCGGACAGCTTCATATTCCATCCTCATACATCTTTCCCAGCATCGCGGCGCCGAGCAGCGAGGACTGGTCCTGGTAGCGATACTCCGATGCCGCCATCCACCGCTTCTTCAGGAGGTCCATGCCCCCAATCCTGGCGCCCCCGCCGGTGGTGATGATCGGCTGTTTCAGCTCGATGAATTGCGACACTTCCTTCAGGTGGCTGCCCACATAACGGAGATTGCCTCGCAGCAGACCGAGCAACATCAGCTGCCGATCCGTCTCCAGCGTGACACTCGAGAAGGCCGCCGTCAGGGGCTCCAGGCTGTAGCGCGAGCCCTGCAGGTACGGGACGTATTCCGGCAGTTCGTCCTCGCTGGACGTGCCCTGCGCCAGATAGCCGGCAATCGTCTGCGGGACGAATTTCTCGTAGAACTCATCCTTCGACATATCGCGGCAGAACACCGAGTGGAACCACTCCAGCGCCTTGCCGCCCGTGTTCAGGACGAAAAACGTCATCCATCGACCCGGAAGGACGTGACATCGGATATTGTAGTTCGGTGATCCGACCGGCCGATCGATGCAGACGGCCGCGATCTCGCACGTCCCTGCAATGTCGACAACCTGTCCCGGATCGGCGAGCCCCGCGGAGAGCCCCGCCAACACGGCGTCGTTGCCGCCGCAGAGCACCGCCGCTCCCCGCGGCAGACCCAGTTCATCGGCGATTTCGGGCAGCAGGGTCCCCGCGACCGCATGGCTGGGCATCAAGGGCGGCAGTCTCTCCGGATCGATGCCCGCCTTCTCCAGCACTCTGTCGAGCCACGAGAGCTGATTGCGCCGGGTATCGTAAAGTCCAGTGATGGACATCGTCGAAGGGTCGATGGCCCACTGCCCTGTGAGTCTCTTGACCATGTACGTATTGGTGTGACCGAACTTGTACGTTCGACTCCACACGTCGGGCTGGCTGTCGCGAATCCATAGAATGGAGCACAGCGACGAGCCACCCGAGACAGGCAGATTGCACGCTTCGGCGAGAAGGAACTCCTCGCCGACGTCGTGCCGAATTCTCCGGGCCTGCTGTTGCGACCGCCGGTCGAAGAAGAGAATCGCCGGTCCCAGGGCGGTCCCATCCTCGGCCATGGCGGTCAGCCCGGGCGTGGTCACGGAAAGCGAGAGAACGCCGACCTCGGCCAGATTCGGCTGGAGCTCCCGACAACAGGACCTCAGGGCCTCCCACCATTTCTGCGGATCGATGTCGGCTTTGCCCTGGTCGTAGACGCGCACCTCGTACTCGCGGGACGCACTGCACTTCAAGTCCAGGCCGGGGTTGAAAACGCCCATCTTGAACGCGGTCGTGCCGACATCAATGGACAGAATGTCTCTCACGGTTCCAGCACTCCCGCCTCGATCAGAGCAGTCCTGATGGAGACGATCTGACCGGCGTCGAGCGGATACAGGGGCCTCCTGGGAATCCCGCCTCGGAATCCCAGCAGATTCATAGCCGCCTTCACTCCCGGCACTCCGAACTGCCCCGCGATGCGATGGTTCGCCTCGTTGAGTTTCTGGTTCAGACTCTCGGCATCCGGCGTCCAGCCCCCGATGAGCGCCTCGTGAAGCCGGACCGCCGGATTCGGACTGTAGTCGGCAAGAGAAACCGTTCCTCCGATCGATCCCCTTTCCACAAAGCCGCGAAGCTTGCCGATCGAACCGACCATGACGGAGAAATCGTCACGGTCCAGGTCCATGATCTTGAGGTCGCAGCCGGGCGTGCTGTCTTTCATCCCGACGATGTTGGGATGTTCCGATAGCCTCTGGATCAGCTCGAAAGAAAGCGTCATGCCGTTGAAACCGGGGCTGTTGTAGAGGAGCACCGGAATGCGGGCATGGTCCGCCAGCGTCGAGAAATAGCGAACCAGGCAGTCATCCGTCAACTGCTTCCGGAAGTACGACGGGCTCTGCACGAGTGCGTAGTCGACGCCCCGCGAGGCCAGCCATTCGAGGGATTGCTCGGCGCAACGCTGGGCCTCGTACATAACGCCGGCGATCACGATCTGCTCATCGCCCTTGCCCTCGAGAACGGCATCGACGACCGCCTGCCTCTCCTCTTCGTTGAGGCTCTTGTTCTCCCCGTTGGAGCCGAGAGCCAGGTAGCCCCGAAGCGGCGTCTCCCGGTAGAGAGCCATGTTGTATTCCAGGGCCTGGGTATCCAGGGCTTCATCGTCTGCAAACGGCGTGGCGATCGGGGCGAAGATGCCCTTGAGTCTTTCCCTGTTGCTTGAATCCATCGGACCTCTCATCCGGCGGCTGCCTGAGTGCCGTCACTGAAAGTAGTTCACCAAATCGGTCACACGAACGATCCCGTCGATTTTCCAGGGCTTGCGGCTGCGGATCAACTCCGCCTGCGGGCCGTCTTCATCGCCCAGGCAGGACAGGACGATATCCGCCAAGCTCAAATCCTCGTCCCGCGTGTAGTCGTTCACGGTCGCCACAACGTTCATTCCGGCGGCCTTGGCGGCCTTGACTCCGTTGCTTGAATCCTCGACGACAACGCATCGCTCGGGCCGCAGTCCGGTCTTCTCCAGCGCCAGGAGATAGATCTCCGGGTCCGGCTTCTTTCGGTTGACGACGTCCCCGGCCAGAACGAGGTCGAAGTGCATGTCCGCAAGCAGGCCCTCCAGGATGGACCGAGCCGCCCTTTCAGCCGATGTCGTACAGACGCCCAGCATCAGCCCGCGGCGGCAAGCCTCCTGCATCAGGCGGTGCACGCCCGGCCGCAGCGGCAACTGCCTGCGCTCGATCATCTCGATGAAGATGTCCGTCTTACACTGATGGAGTTGCGCGATCAGGGCATCCTCCTGGTCGGGAGGAATCTCCCTGCCGAAGCCCCCGGTGCGCAACTGATGCCGCATGCGTTCCTTGCCGCCGCCGACTTGCAGCATCTCATGGTACTTCGGGACATCCCAGCGAACGTCGAATCCGAAGCTCTCGAACGCACGGTTGAAGGCGACCCGATGGCCGTCCCGTTCCGTATCGACGATCACCCCGTCCTGGTCGAAGAAGATGGCTTTGATTTCCGGCATCGTACGCCTCACCCGGCCTTTCCCGCGCATCCCAGGACGTCGATCCATCGCTCGACCATCTGAATCGTCGCCTTGGAGACCGCGTCATCCAGCCGCCCGGGATTGTACTCATCCCGATGCGTGCTGATGTAGCCGTACGTTGCATCGATGAGCGTGTGTTTGAGCTCCGTGGAAACGTTGAACTTGCACCCGCCGCACGCCACAAGTCTTCGCACCACGTCATCCTGAAGCCCCGTCCCGCCGTGGATGACCAGCGGAACCGTCGGCTCAGCCCCGTTCAGCACTTTGAAGACCTCTTGCAGGAGGTCGAAACGGAGCTTTGGGTTCTTGGTCTTGTACACCCCATGGGCGGTGCCGATGGCCGGCGCGAACAGATCGATGCCGGAGCGCCGGACAAACTCCTCGGCTTTGCCTGGATCGCACAGAGCGGCCTCGTCCTCAGTGACCTTGATCTGGTCCTCCACGCCGCAGACCGTGCCCAGCTCGCCCTCGACCGTGACATCGCCAAGGGCATGGCAGTAGTCCGTCACGGCCTTCGTGACGCGTACGTTGGCTTCAAACTCCTCTTTCGACGCGTCAATCATGATATTCGTGTAGCCCGCGTCGGCAGCGGCTTTGCACAGAGTCACATCGGTGCAGTGATCCAGGTGCAGGCAAATGGGAACAGACGCGGCTTCCGCCAGGGCGCGGTACGCCGCGACCAGCACCTTCACCCCCAGAAACCGCACGGGCGCGACGGAGGTCTGAAGAATGAGGGGAGCCCTCTTGCCCTGCGCCGCCTCGATAACCGCCTTCATCTGGACGATATTCGTGACGTTGAAAGCCCCGACGGCGTATTTGCCCTCCGTGGCTTTCAGCAGCATCTTCTTGGCCGATACGACTGCCATTCACGACTCCTATGCTCACAGACCAGCGACCTGCCCCACTCCCGCTTCAGGCGCCCATCCGCCGCCAGTATACACGCCCAGACCACCGTAGAGTACAAATATTGCCTGATCATAAGTGCCTATGCCAATCGGCCTTGTGCCACCTTGGGACGAAAGCCCGTGCCCGTTCACCGTCAATCCGGCAATCTCCAGGGACCATGGTAGCGTAAAGACTTCTTCGCCCATTTTCTGATCGATGTCACTCTGGTCGATGGAAGAGGGTCTGATACGGATCAGGAAATGTCTTTGCGCGCCTGTGAGAATAGGATAGCGCCCTGGGTCTGCCTGTGGCATATTCTCGAAGAAACGGAGGGACTGTCTCATGCAGATCCAAGCTCATCACCCCGACGATTCGTGCAAGTGTGGGTGTATGCCTATCGCAATCATAGGCTGGACGCGATCGCCCCCAAACGACAGCCGGGCTGCCCCGGCAAGTTGCCCGTGGCTGTGAAGGGCGAAGCAACAGTGCAGCGCCTGGCGGGGCGGCGCAAGACTGTGACATTTCCAGGGATTTTCTGCGAAGATGCATGGTTTTTCACGGCTGCGGATGCTGTGAAGACCAGCGGCTCTTCAGCAGAAAGGGAAAAAAGCGTACATGAACACGGAGCAATGGCTTTCGGGCCCTCCGCAACCTGTGGTGCGGAGGCTTGGGCTTGATTGAACTGAATGAGGGGATATGATACTCTCGTGAAGTGGTGCCGGGCAACTTGGCGCGTGAACGTTCATTGAAACTCAGCTGGCTGTGACAATACATCAGGAGAGACACAATGTCGTATGTACAAAGCCTTCAGCAAGTCACGGTCGGGTCCAGACAGTGGCGACCAGTGAGCGTCCTCGCGGCGCTGATGTTCGTGTGTACCCTGCCGGTGCGTTCCCCGGGTGCCGGATCTGTGCCCGGACTGGTTGTTCCGGACGGCTTTGGCGTCAATATCCACTTCACCGGTGATCCTCAGGACCTTGACCTCATCCGTGACGCGGGTTTTCGGTTCGTCCGAATGGATCTGACCTGGTCTGGCGTCGAACGCCAGATGGGTGTCTATGACTTCGAGAAAGCCGGTTATGACGCCCTGACTGCCGGCTGCAAACGCCGCGGCATCCGCATCATCTACATCCTGGACTACAGCAACAGACTGTACGAACAGGAGCGATCGATTCGGACTGAACCAGGACGAAAAGCCTTCGCCGCTTTTGCCGAGGCCGCCGCCAAGCGATACGCGGGTCACGGAATCCTCTGGGAAATCTGGAATGAGCCCAATCTCAGGCAATTCTGGTCACCGCAGCCCGGCATCGACGACTATTGCAGGCTTGTCGAGGAAGTGGCTCCGCTCATCAGGCAGGCTGATCCCTCCGGGGCGGTTGTGGCCCCGGCAACCTCTGGGATCCCGTTCGACTGGCTTGAGACAGGTTTTGAGAAGGGCCTGCTCACCTGGATTGACGTCCTCAGCGTCCACCCGTACCGCTCCCAGTCACCGGAAGCTGTTGTCAAAGACTACGAGCGGCTCCGCAAGCTCATCGGACAATACGCCCCCCAGGGCAAGCAGATCCCGATCATCTCGGGCGAATGGGGTTACTCCAACATCAACTGGAACAAGGCCCAACTGTCGGATGAGCAGCAGGCGTCCTATCTCGTCCGCATGTTCCTGACGAACCTCCAACAGGGAATCCCTGTCAGCATCTGGTACGACTGGAAGAACGATGGTACAGACCCCAACGAGCGGGAACACAACTTCGGTACGGTCGGACACGATCTGAAGCCCGAGCCCGCGTATATCGCCGTAAGAACACTCTCATCCACTCTCGCCGGCTACGCCATCGAGAAGCAACTGGATGCAGGCAATGAGGAGGACTTCGTCTTGCTGCTGGCCAAAGGGAACCAACGGGCATTGGCCATGTGGACCATCGCCACAAACCACGAAGTGGTACTTCCACTGGAAGCCTCCGCAGGAGTCCTGGTCGACATACAGGGCCAGAAGAAAGACATCTCCTGGCCGACCAATCAACTTCGGCTGACCGTCTCCGGCAATCCCCAGTATCTGCTCATTGCCGACTGAACTACGAAGACCCGTGCGCTCCGCGGAGAGGCGAGGGGTCTCAGCTTTGGCCACAGTCCGTGGCCGGCATGGGCGCCGGCGGACAGGATACCAAGTCTTGATCAGTACTCACTCGGCGTATGCCGCTGGCTGCCGGGCTGGATCGGTGGCCTTCCGGGCCTCGCTGTGCGCTTGGGCCATCTTCTCGGTTGATGCAGACAGATACACCGAGGTGGTCTTCAGACTGCGATGTCCCACCTGCTTTTGGACAATCGGCAGCGGCAGGCCACGATCCACTACGTAGTGGATGAACCGATCTTTGACAGCCCTTGATCTGGATGCCTGCTCCATTTGTCCCCTTTCCTCCTGTGATGGTGATCCCTTGCAGGACCGTCTCCACACCTTCACCGTTCTGGAAATCTAAGGCCCGTCCGTGGCCCAAGCAATCGACGATGCAGTTCTGCGGGCCGTTCTCGCTTCGAACCGTGATCCCCCTGCCGCCAAAGGCAATGTTCACATTGCCGGATCCGCTGTAGCGCCCATCGAGAAGAACGATCGTTTCGCCCGGAAAGGCGTAGTCGATCGCCTTCGCGATCGCATCGAAGGGATGCTCCGCCGATCCGTTCTCACGCGGATCGCTGACGCTGGAATCGCCGGGCCCCGGATCATCCGGCTCATCGTCATCGACGTAGACTGCCGGATGGCTGTTGATCAAAGCCATCTCCACCGCCGCAAGGGCACGGTTCACGTTCAAGGCCCCTGTTCCAATCGGCGCAGCATCGTTTTGAAGTTCTCCCTTTCGCTTTGTGTCAGGTCGCCGTTGCGGCAGGCGGAACGGTACACGCTGGCGGCGGCATCCCGTTCTCGTCGTTCGAGATGGATCGCGCCGAGCAATGCGTAGGCGTCGCTGTACGGCACGTCCCGCCGAATCATATCGGTAAGGACCCGCACCGCTTCATCTGTATCTCGGCGCTGGTGCAGGAAATAGGCGTACGTATAGCCGTACTTCCCCTCGTCCGGGTGCAGTTGATAGGCTTTCTTGCACCATCGGAGCGATTCGAAAGGTCGGTCCGCAGCCAGCATTACACCCAGATTGTATGCCGCGGCTGCCGAATTGGGATCGATCTGGAGCGCCCGGCGAAAGGCTTGTTCTGCCCCCATCGGGCGTTTCATCTCGTTCAGAAGCATTCCGAGGTTCAGATGGATGGTTGGATTGTTCGGGTCCAAGGCGACAGCCCGAAGAAACGCGGCTTCCGCCTTTTCATTCTCACCGCTGGCGTTGTATAGGAACGCCGTGTTCACATGGGGTGGCACAAAGTCCGGCCGCAATCGGATGGAAGTCAGGTACGAGGCCAGGGCTTCGTTATGGTCTCCTCGCTGCAAGTGAAAATTGCCGAGGTTGTACTGGGATGCGTAGTGGTCGGGACGCGCGTTGAACATCTCCAACAACTCTGCCGTTGCACGTGTGACGGCCACCTGATACTCGTCCGGCAGTCGATCCGTTGGAACTGCAGCCAACGCAGCGGCGGCGCGCACACGCACCAGCCGGTACTCATCGCCGGTCGCCTGGGCCAAGACCCTGGAGCTCTCCATCGTGGGATTCCCATGCAAGGCCTCGGCCGCGGCAGCACGCACCAGCGGCGAAGAATCCTCCCGGAGAGCTGCGACCACAACCGGCCACTTGGCCCGCGATTCGCAGCGATGCAACAAACGAATCAACGATGCGGCGAAGATCTCATCGCGATCCTTCGAACGAATATAGGCCAGGATGGCTCCCAAGCGGCTCCAATCGCCTCGTCTCGCGCCATCCACCAGAGCCGCTTGCTCCAGGACAGCTTTCTGATAGTCCCGCTCGTGCCATGATCTCACCTGCTGGTCCGCCCACGTCGGGTCTTTGTCCTCGTGGCAGATGTTGCACGCGTTGGGGGACTTGAATTCCAGCGTGGCGGCCGGGGCAGGGGGGCGCATCGAGTGATCGCTCCGGGTCATGCGGGCGAAGTCGGTCATAGGCATGTGACAGGCGATGCACCGGTTGCCCGTGCTGTCGCCTTTGTGGTGCGTATGCGCCGTGGCATTATCCACCCGTTCCTGATGGCATGGCAGACATGCGGCATTGGGGTTCTCGGGCTCTTTGAATCGATAGCGTCCGCTGGAGGTGTGGCAGTGCATGCAGTCCAGCCGGCCGCTCTTGACGCACGGGCTCAGGCGCCAACCGGTCATCGTGTAGTTCTCGCCCAGATCGCGCCCGTCCGGGTAGAAGTCCGGGTGCTCCAGGGTGGTCAGATCGAAATGGTCGAGATAGCGGTCGCCGGGCCTGTAGGACGCGGTCACAGGGTCCATCTTGGCATGGCACCATCCACACATCGAGTTCGTTTGCTCAGCGGTGAAGGTCCGGGTGATGATGATCTTGAGATCCTGTGGCGTCTGGCCCTCAGGGGCCGCCCGACAGACTCGGACATGCTCTTGAGCTGAACCATGGCAGACCTCACAGTTGATGCCCGGTTCCCCCCATGTCGTGCGATAGGTGTCGGTCTTCAGATCGTACTTGGTCGACAACTGGCTTACGTGGCAGCTATAGCACGAGGTGTTGAAAGTGTACATTGGATCCGTCCAGTGTACGGGCGCGTCGGGTGCCGTATGGGGGAAATGACGGACGCCGCTGGCCGCCGTGTCGAACCACTCCTTGGCTCGCGTGTCATACGCTAACGGCAGCGTCTGCAGGCGTCCGCGTTCCATCGGTGTCAGGAAATAGTAGACGTTCCTGCCACCCATCACGTGCACGATCGGGAGTTGTTTCTCGCCATCCGGCCCGCTTTCGAGGACCCAACCTTCCTGATTTCCGATGCACGCTGCGTATTGATACGGGCCGATATTGATCGGACTCTGGGGGACGGTCAGATTGGCTTGCGCAAACTCCGACGTATAGCGCTGCATCGCCAGACCGTGGTGTGACGGCGCCCACAGTTGATAGAATCGCCCATGGCACTCGCGGCAACTGGCCGAGCCGGCAAAAGACTCTCGTGCCAGCGGTCCCGGCCCCCCTTCCGCAGCTTGAACAACGGCCGTCGCGCCAACAGCGACGAGTAAGACGACGTGTTGGATGGCAGTCATACCCTTGTTCTCGATGACTCGGATCGGGCTTCTGGGTTGCCCATAGCGACGGCCTCCCATTGTGTTTCGTTCGATCACTCGATTCTCGGATTCGTTACCGTGGCCGGCTCGACCATTCTGTGCCGCAGATCGATCATCGCCTGCTGGCTGACCTTGAACAGCCTCTGCTTGGGCCGGTCAAGGTCATAGATTAGCACTAACACCAGAGAGAATGCGAGGATAAGAATGGGGTAAACAAAAAAGCCCCGGACGCCCACCAGCCCGGCATGGTATCCCATCGCTGCCATCCCCTGGATCGCAAGCCAGTAGAGTACAATCCAAATGGACGCTGGAATCTTTCCGTGTGTTCCGTAACTGACCCGTTTGGCCTGCATAGCCGTCATAGCATAGGTTGATCGGATTGCGTTTGCTTCATCAGAGATAAACTGTAAAGTAAGTGCTCCATACGTTTGTCTGTCTATGCTCCCAACAATACCTATCGACGGCGAGAGGAAAGAGGAACGGGCATCGGTGGTCTGGCCTGCCTATCAGGGAGTGGAAATGTCCACTGCAAACGCGCGTCCCACCCTGTGGACCATCGACGGGGACGTCCCTCCTTTCGTTGATATCTGATTTCCCGACGGCCGTCTGACAGGCGCACGAACACCTTGTGAAGCACTGCCGGTTCACCACTTGCCGCCCACGTCTATAGAAGGAAGGCGGGTCCCGAGAGACCCGCCTTGTCCAGTTTTCTATTGCATCGCGAGCGCTGCCTGGCGCCGCGCGTCTTCGAGGTTCTCCTGGTCGGCAGCAGTCAGATTCGTCGGCTGGCTGTCGATCACGATCTTCCTGATCGTGCCGGTGAACCGGTTGGGCGAGCTGTATTCGTTGCTCACCGGCGAGCCGGAGTCTTCGCCGATGTCAAACGTTTCGTCCGGGGAGTACTTTCCCACCCAGCCTGTAGCCTCGACGCGCCCTTGCCCGGCTTTCTTGCCGTTAACAAAAAGCGACACAGTCGTGCCCTTGCCCAGGCCGCCGCCGTCATATCGCCACTCCATGCGTACGACGTTCTGCCCCGCCACCAGGGCCTCGGTGCCCGCGATCTTCGTGCGCTGAAGAGTGACGAGGTTGTATTCATACACGGGCCGTCCGTCCTTGATGTAGAGGGAGAAGCCCCCACATGTTCCACCTGCGGCCACGAGCACTCCGTCCGCTGCCCCACTGGGGACATCCAGATTGGCGGTGATCGTGTATGAGCGGTTCTGGGTCGGCGCGGCCGAGCTGTCGGGGATATGCGCACCCTGGAAGTAGTTGAACACGGTCCGCCCCTGAATCAGGCTGGGACGGTTCGCCGGATTCATTCGCTCCGCCAGACGATCATCCAGCGGAAGGACCTGGTGTTTCTCGGCCTCACTCCAGAACACATCCTGAAGCTCCTTGAGCTTGGCGGGCTGGTTCGCTGCCAGGTTGTCATACTGACTGAAGTCACCCCTCAGATCATAGAGCTCCCACTCGTCTTCATCGAAGCTCTTGGATGAGCCGATCCCTGTTATCCAGGGCAGGCGGCCATGCCGGACGGAGGCCATCCAGCCATCCTTGTAGATTCCCCGGTTGCCCAGCAGTTCGAAGTACTGGACCCGGCGCGTGCCTTCAGCGTTCGCCTGGTCGAAGCTGTAGACCATGCTGACCCCTTCGATGGGCTTCTGCTTCACGCCATTGACCATAGTGGGTTCCGGGATTCCCGAGGCCGCCAGAAGGGTGGGCGCGATGTCGATTACGTGGTGGAATTGAGAGCGGATGCCGCCCCTGTCCTTGATGCGGTCAGGCCAGGCGATCACCAGCGGATTGCGCGTGCCACCAAAATGCGAGGCAACTTGTTTGCCCCACTGGAATGGCGTATTCATGGCCCAGGCCCAGCCCACGGGGTAGTGGTTATACGACTCTGGCCCACCGATTTCGTCCAAGTGCTGCACCAGGTATGCCGGATCTTCCGGTATGCCGGCGACGGTTGCCAGTTCATTGAAGGAGCCGTAGGGGCCGCCTTCCATCGACGCACCATTGTCGCCGATCATACAGATCGTCAAGGTGTTGTTCAGTTGTCCGGTCTGCTCCAGGGCATCAAGGAGCCGGCCGATCTCGTAGTCTGTCTGCGCCGTATAAGCGGCAAAGGCCTCCATCAATCGTGCGGCGATCCGCTTCTGGTCGCCAGTCAGAGAGTCGTAGGCAGGGATTTCCTTGGGCCGGGGCGTCAGCTTCGTATCGGGCGGGATCACGCCCAGCTTGAGCTGGCGCTGATACGTCTCCTCGCGGCACTTGTCCCAGCCCTGATCGAATTGTCCCTTGAACTTATCCATCCACTCCCTGGGCACGTGATGAGGAGCATGCATCGCACCGGGCGCCCAGTAGATGAACAATGGGCGGTCGGGTGTAACCGACTTCTGTTGGAAGATCAACTTGATGGCTTCGTCTGCCAGCGAATCGTTGAGCGTGTAGCGGCCTTCCTTGCCCTTCGGGACTTCCATTTCCACGCGCTGGGTGTCCCGATAGAGTGCCGGTGCCCACTGGTTGGCCTCACCGCCAATAAACCCATAGAAATGGTCGAAGCCCAGCAGGACCGGCCACCGGTCGAATGGGCCGGAGATGCTCGTCTCCCAGTCGGGGACATTGTGGTTCTTCCCAAACCAGGCGGTACTGTACCCATTCTGTCGGAGAATCTCGGAGACTGTCGCCGTGCTCTTGGGAATCAGGCCGGTATATCCGGGATACGCTGTGCCCATCTCCGTGATCACGCCGGTGCCGACCGAGTGGTGATTGCGGCCGGTCAGCAACGCCGCCCGCGTCGGCGAGCACAGCGCCGTGGTATGAAAACGCGTGTAGCGCAGGCCCATCTTCGCCAAGCGGTCCAGACTGGGAGTAGGAATCTGGCCGCCAAAGGTGCCCCACTGACCGTACCCGCAGTCGTCGATCAAGATGAGCAGTACATTCGGCGCGCCGGCGGGCGCCTTGGTGACCGGAATCTTGTCCGGCTCCGAGTCTTTGTAGGTCCGCCCAATTTTGCCTTTGAAGGGCGCCTCGGGCTTGGGCAGCACTTCCTGCGCCGAGCTGACGGCAGTCACTGACGTTGCCGCCACCAGCACCAAGCCGGTCATGGCCCATATGGCGGCGCGCCATGCTCTTTCCACGTCCTGTCCTGCCTTGTGTCTTTGTCGCATGGCTTTGTCCCCTTCCTTTCTTTCTTACTGCATTGCGATTGTGGCCTGGCGTTGTCCGTCCTGGAGGTTCTGCTGGTCGGCGACGGGGAGTCTGACCTCGCCGAGGTTGATGACGACCTTCTGGATCTGGCCCGTGAACTTGAACGGCACGTCGTAGTCCAGACTCACAGGTGTGCCGGTGTCTTCGCCAATGTCGAAGGTTTCATCGACCGCCATGCGAAAGGGGATGGTGTTGCCGATGCGCCCCCGGGCCACCTGCTTGCCGTCCACGCTGAGCGTCCCCTGGCCGCCCTTGCCGATGCCGCCGCCGTCGTACTTGAAGTCGAAGACAACGGTGTGCTTGCCGGGCGTCAGGGCGTCCGGGGCCGCGACGCGGAAGTGAGCGACGTTCCCAAAATTGTAGTGGAATGCCGGCCTGCCGGCTTCGAACATCAGCGCGTAGCCCGCGGCCAATCCGCCGTGTGTCACTACGACACCCTCTTCGCTGCCCTTGGGTAGAACGACATCGGCGGTGATGCGGAACGACTTGTTCTTCAGGTCGGGTGCCGCGCCCTCCGGAATGCGTGCGACGCTTCCCTGGTAGGTGAACTCGGTGCGCCCGCGGGTCAGGCTGGGACGGATGGACACGTCGAATCGCGGAAGCCTGTTGTGGTCCAGAGGCAGGACGTTGTATTTCGCGGCCTCGGCGTAGAACAGCAACTGCAGTTCATGGAGCTTGTCGGGATTCTCTTGCGCCAGGTTCGCGGCCTCACTGAAATCCTCCGCGACACGATAGAGCTCCCATTGGTAGCCGGTGACGACATCCGCCGTAGGATCGCCGGCATCCCCCAGCGGCATCAGGGGCGTTGTACAGGCGACCCAGCCGTCGTGATAGATGCCGCGCATGCCAAACATCTCGAAATACTGCGTCCGTCGTGTCGAGGGTGCCTTGGGATCATCGAACGTGTAGGCCATGCTGACGCCTTCAATGGGCTTCTGGGCCACGCCGTTGACGACGGACGGCTGCTGCAAACCGCATAATTCCAGAAGGGTCGGCACAATGTCAATTGTGTGGTGCCACTGGGTACGGATGCCGCCGCGATCCTTGATGCCGGCAGGCCAGGAGATGACCATGCCATTGCGAGTACCGCCGTAGTGCGAAGCATATCCCTTGGCATATTGGAACGGCGTGTTCATCGCGTGTGCCCAGGGGACCGGGTAGTGGTTGATGGTCTTCCACGTGCCCAGGTCGTCTTTGCGCTTGAGCATCTGCCTGAAGTCTTCCGGGATTCGGTTGAGGGAGGCAACCTCGTTGAGCGAACCCTGGATGTTCCCTTCGACGCTCGCGCCGTTGTCGCCGACGATGTAGATGACCAGCGTGTTGTCGAGCTGGCCCAACTGCTCGATGGCATCGAGGACCCGGCCGATGTTGTAGTCCGTCTGGGAGAAATACCCTGCGTACACCTCCATCATGTAGGCGCTGAGTTGCTTCTGCTCGGCGTTGAGAGAATCCCAGGCCGGCAACTCCGCGTGGCGCTTCGTCAGTTGCGTGTTGGCCGGAACGATGCCCAGCTCCTTCTGCCGCGCCAATGTCTCCTCACGCACCTTGTCCCAGCCCTGGTCGAACTTGCCCGTGTATTTCGCAATCCATTCCTTCTTTGGATGGTGCGGGGCATGCGTGGCCCCGGGTGCATAGTAGAGGAAGAACGGTTTGTCCGGGGCAACGGCCTTCTGGTTGCGGACCCACTGGATCGCCCGGTCGGCAATGTCGTAGTCGAAGTTGTAATCCGGGTTGCCCAGGTACGGCTCGATAGGTCGGGTGCCTTCGAAAACCGCCGGCCGCCACTGGTTGGTGTCGCCGCCGAGGAAGCCATAGAAGTGCTCGAAACCCAACCTCGTAGGCCAAAGGTCGAACGGCCCCGCCTGACTGGTCTGCCAATCGGGCACGTTGTGATTCTTGCCGAACCACGAGGTGTTCCAGCCCTTCTGTTTGAGGACTTCCGCGACGGTCGCGGTGTCCTTGCCCATCACGCTGTCGTAGCCGGGGTAGCCTGTACCCAACTCCATGATGACGCCAGTGTGCACGGAGTGATGGTTACGACCGGTGATCAGCGCTGCCCGCGTGGGCGAGCAGAGCGCCGTCGTGTGGAACTGTGTGTAGCGCAGGCCGCTGCGGGCCAGCCGGTCCAGCGTGGGCGTCTGGCACGGGCCACCGAACGTGCTTGAGGCGCCGAAGCCCACGTCATCCAGCAGAATTAGTACGACATTCGGCGCTCCCTTGGGCGTCTGCACCGGCTTGGGGAAATCGGACTTCGAGTCTTTGGCGCTCAACCCGATCTGCCCCTTGAACGGCGTCGGTGAAGCCGGCAGCACCTCCTGCGCGGAAGCGCCGCCGTTGAATGAGATTCCCGCTGCCAGCATCAAGCCAACCGCGGCCCGCAGGATGGCACGGCGTGCCCATGCCACTTGCTGTCTTGCACAAGATCTCTGTCGCATGATTTCCCCCTTTCGTTCTTTGACTACCGACTGGCGGGCGTGCTCGTGCAGAGAGAAACACCAGGTCGATGTCCACGGGACCCGTGGCACTCTCGGCACGCGTACAACTTGCACATCGGCGCAGCGAGGCGAACGCGGTTAGAACATCAGGCTCAGACCTGCCATCACGCCATGGAAGGCGGCATCGAACGCGTTGCCGTGGTCGCCTTCTATGTCGTAGTGCACCCGGCGATATCCCACGCGGAGCGCCAGGTGGTCGGCGAACTGGTACTGTACGCTCGGTTGTACCTCCCACGTCAGGTCGGAGTCGCCCGCGCCGATCGCAAAGGTCGGATTGAATCGCCACCTTTCCGTCAGACGAACACTGGGACGCACCATGACGATGCCGTCGAGAATATCCAGACTGTCCTCCCCGCTGGCCCCACCTGTGATTTCCAGATCGTTGTTCATCCAAGCGTATCGCAGGCCACCCAGAAGGTCGATCGTCGAGTTTTTGAGCGGTCCCTTGAACTGGAATCCGACGGCGACCGCCCCAAAAAAGCTGTCGGTCTGTAGCGAGCCACCGGCGGGGGCGGGGTCCAACTGATCCGTGTCCATGCCGACGTAATCGAACTGGCCAAAGACTACGAAAGAGCCCCGCTGGGCCACCGTCATCACACCGCCGCCGGCATCCACAGCGTCAAAGAGATCGTCGAATCCCACATCGATATCCACATCCTGGCCCTGGACCGTGGCATCTCCCTCTATACCGGCAGCCCAGAAATAGGGTGTGACCTCGAAGCTCCACTCCTTCTGCTGGGCAACGACCACCGAGGCGGTCGCCAGCAGGACGCCGACCGTTGCCAATACCTTCATTCCCATCTTCATTGTTTTCTCCTTACCTGTCTACGACACCTTAGCTTCCCCCATCCACTGCCTGCGCAGGCAGCACATCAAGTGACTCGTCTCTCGCAAGCGAGAAGCCGCCACCCGTCATTTGATCTTCTCCGCGTACAGCCGGAGCAGGAATGCCCTCGACTCAGGGGAACACGACCGACGCGGTCAGACGAATATCCCATTCCGGCGCATAGTCGGCTCTCTCGGCGTAATAGGTCCCTGCCACGGCCACTCCTATGAACTGTTTTCCGATCGGAGGCAGGATCTGCCCAAGTCCGGCGGTCACAGGCACTTGCCACGGATCGTCATCGGCTTGCCAATCGTGCGTGGTTTCCGACATGAAACTGACCGACGTGCCTTTCTTGTTCAGGAAGAACGTCGCCACGGGCTGGATGGTGGTCAGGCTGACCTCGTCGCGGTCCTCGTCGCCTGCAAAGGACCAAACGTGCGTGAGCAGCCCTCCGATCGTGAACTTTCCCGGCACCTTCTGGGCCACCACGAGTGTCGGTCCCGCCGACCACTTGCCGGTGCCAAAGTAATCTTCGGAGGCCGTCGGCGTGATCAGAGCGCCCCCATAGCCAAGGATGAAGTTGCCCTTGTTGGGGACCCAATACGCGGAGACCAGGGCGTCGCCCACGCCCTGATCATCAAACGGAAACTCGGTGGAATACAACGGCACAAACGCCCGGTACAGTATCGACGTATTGTTCGGCAGGTTGAGGAAACCCGCACCGTTCAAGCGAAGCTCCTGGTTCGTATCGTCGTTGGGACCGACGTCTTTGTACGCCCGGTAGGATGCGTTGAGATACGTGAGCGTCGCCGACGGGTCGGCCAGCATCTCCGCCACCTCCTGAGGGGTGATCTTGTGAGCCGGCCGCTCTTCGGCCTTCGCGCCCGAGAAACCACACAGGCAAAACGTGCCCGCTATACACATGGCCCAAATCTGTTTGGCCTTCATGACGTTCCTTTCACCTGATGTACAGCTATCCGCTATCTCTGCGCGGGATAGATGATCTTCCAGTCGTTCTTCATATCGACGACGGTCCACCCCTTTGCCAACGCTTCGTCGAGGCCCTTGTCCAGACGGCCGATCGAGGACTGGCGGTCATAGGCCCATTCCCGCTCGGCGTCGGTGTGGTGAACGTACAGGCAGAGCCGCGCGCCGTCGCCGCCGGCGGTCCACTGGAGCATTGGCAGGTCGCCATCGGAGTTGCCGAACGCCGCGATTGGCCGGCGGCCGACGTGCATCTGGATGCCGGCGGGCTTGCCGGGGCCGTCGTCCATGAAGTTGAGTTCGGGCAGTCGGACGAGTGCGGGCTTGCCGTCGCGCAGCTCGAACTTCGTCTTGATGCTGCTGCCGATGACCTGTTCCGGCGGGATTCCGTAGACCTTCTCCGTCCACGGGCGCATGAACTCGATGCCGCCGCCGGACACAATGAACGTCTTGAAGCCGTTCGCACGCAGGTACGCGAGCAGCTCGAGCATCGGTTGATAGACCATCTCCGTGAGCAACCGCCCCGTTTGGGGATGCCTGGCGGTCGCGACCCAATCGCTGACGATCTTCTCGAACTCCTCGGTGGTCGTACCGGCGTGGGTGGCCATCGCCAACTGGCCCAACGCACGCTCACCGCCAGCGAGGGCCGCTTTCGCGTCGCCCCTGAGCAGTGCGGCAAACGGCTCTTGGGTCTTCCACTCCGGGTGCTGGGGCGCCAGCGCCTTGACGCGGTCCAGCATGAACAGGAACTGGAAGTACAACGGCTGCTCGGCCCAGAGCGTGCCGTCGTTGTCGAAGGCGGCGATGCGCTGGGCCGGAAGCACATAGTTCAACCCGCCTTCTTGTGTCACCCGCGTGACGAACTGAAGGACGGACCTCTTCGCCGCGCCGTCATTCCAGGAAGGTAACGGATCGGCAGCATACGCAATCGATGCCACCGCCAGTCCCGCGAGCGCAGCGACTACGGTGACCCTCGGCCGTTTCATAGCTTTCCTTTTCATGGGAACCGGACGGTACGAAGACACGCGGGCGGACCGTTTGACCTCACTCCGTCCCAGCCGGTTCGGTGATCCTTGGTATCGACGTTTCTCCACGCGGCGGGTGCAACCGAGTGCGACAAAGGCGAACCGCACCGGGGGGATCCCCACCACTACAGGCCGCCGCCGCCCTGCTTCATCTTGTCCAGCGCCTGCTGGATTCTGACGCCCTGAGGCAGTTGGCTCGGCGGATACTCCCTGAACGTTTCCACGAACTTCTCGACGTAGATGACAGCCGGAGCCATCAGAAAAATATGTCTGATGCAGAAATCGTAGTAGGTGTTCGACGTGACATCGGCGCGTTCATAGGGATCGGCGCGCAGATCGAAGAACTTCGGGATACGAAGCGGCGTGAAGGGCTCGGCCCAGACAGCGAACGTGCCGGTGCTGCGCTGCTCCGCGAAGACGAACTTCCAGTTCTCGTAGCGCAGGTTCAGGAACTCGCCGTCGTCACTGAAGTAGAAGAACTCCCGGCGTGGGCTCTTCGGCTGCTGGCCGGTGAGGTAGGGCAGGATGTTATACCCGTCGAGGTGGACCTTGTAGGTTGTGTCGCCCACGGTATAGCCCTTGAGCAGCTTCTGCTTCACGTCGGGATCGCCTGCGGCGGCGAGCAGCGTCGGCAGCCAGTCCAGCCCGCTTACGATTTCGTTCGAGGCCGAATCCGGCTTGATGTGGCCCGGCCAGCGGATGAAACAGGGCACGCGGAAACCGCCCTCCCAGCCGGTGTTCTTCTCGCCGCGGAACGGTGTGTTCGCGGCGTCGGGCCAGGTATTGGCATGCGGCCCATTGTCCGTCGTGTAGAGGACGATAGTGTCGTCCGCGATGCCCAGGTCGTCGAGCGCCTTGAGCAGCAGACCCACCGTGCCATCGTGCTCCACCATCCCGTCAGCGTACTCGGTCGGCGCCGTTGCGCCCTTGGGACTGCGGTGCTCGGGTCTGACGTGGGTCCAGACGTGCATGCGCGTTGGATTGAACCAGCAGAAGAAGGGCTTGCCGGCCTTGCTCTGTCGCTGGATAAAGTCAATCGCTGCGGCCGAGGTCTCGTCGTCGATCGTCTCCATCCGCTTCCTGGTCAGCGGCCCCGTGTCCTCGATGCTCTGCTTGCCGACCTTGCCGAAGCGAGGGTCCACGGTCGGGTCGTCGTTGTCCGTGGCCTTGCACCGGAGGACGCCGCGCGGACCGAACATCTGGTGGAACTTCGGGTCCTGTGGGTAGGTGTAGTCCTCCGGCTCCTCCTCCGCGTTGAGGTGGTAGAGGTTGCCGAAAAACTCGTCAAAGCCATGCACGGTCGGCAGGAACTCGTTGCGGTCACCAAGGTGGTTCTTGCCGAACTGGCCGGTGGCGTAGCCCAGGGGCTTGAGCATCTCGGCGATGGTCGGATCCTTCTTCCGCAGTCCCTGGGGGGCGGAGGGTATGCCTACCTTGCTCAGGCCGGTGCGAAACACGGTCTGGCCGGTGATGAACGACGACCGCCCGGCCGTGCAGCTCTGCTCGGCGTAGTAATCGGTGAAGAGCATGCCCTCTTTGGCGATGCGGTCGATGTTGGGCGTGCGGTAGCCCACCAGGCCTTTGGTGAAGACGCTGATATTGGACTGCCCGATGTCGTCGCCCATGATGACCAGGATGTTGGGCTTCGTGCCCTGCCCCGCCGCGGACGCTGAGGCGACAAGCCCCAGTGCCAGTCCGCAGACGAACACGAGGAGGGTTTGCGACGCTCTCTTCATAGTTCTTCTCCTTTCGCGAGAACCCAGCCGCAATCAGAGGGTCCTTTGACTCTCTCGGAATCTGGGCTGGCGTTGGCCACAATCGCTTCCCGTCCTCCGGCCCTCCCGTCACTTGCCGGCGCCGGCGCTGCCCATCTGTAGCGCCTCCAGCACCTGGTCCACACTGAAGCTCCCAGACTTCTGGCTGGGCGGGTATTCCTTGAAGCTCTGGACAAACATGCCGACGACCGTCTGGGCGGGAACGAACAACCAGAGCTTGTCGACGACCCAGCGGGCGTACATTTGGGATTCGCCGTAGTACCGCTCGAACGGATCCTGACGCAAGTTGATCACCACCGGCATGTTGGGCTGGATCAGGGTGCCCATCGCGATGTTTCCCTCCATGATCTTGAAGCTGATCTTCCAGTCGTCGACGCGAATCGCGTTGAGGTTGGCGTTGTCGTCGAAGTAGAAGATCTCACGGCGCGGCGACTTTTCCGCCTCGCCCTTGAAGAAGGGCAGGAAGTTGTAGCCGTCGAGGTGGTTTTTGAAGGTCTTGTTGCCGGCCGTGTATCCCTTGAGGAGTTTCTCCTTCACATCAGGATCGCCGGCGGCTGCGACGAGCGTGGGCATCCAATCCTCGTGCGCCATGACCTCGTTGAAGACGGTGCCGGGCTTGATCACTCCGGGCCAGCGGACGAGCGCCGGGACGCGCATGCCGCCCTCCCAGGTCGAGCCCTTCTCGCCGTGGAACGGCGTGTTGCCACCGTCGGGCCATGTCGCGATCTCAGCGCCGTTATCGGTCGTGAACAGGACGATCGTGTTGTCGGCGATGCCGAGGTCGTCGAGCTTCTTCAGCAGCCGCCCGACGACGTCGTCAAGCTCCATCATGCCGTCAGCGTAGAGGCCGTAGTCGCTCTTGTCGGCCCACTTGGGAGAGAGGCGTGTCCACACGTGCATGCGGGTGGTGTTGTGCCAGATAAAGAATGGCTTGCCGGCCTTGACCGACCGCTCCATGAAGTCCGCCGACCGCGCGACCAGTTCGTCCTCGACGGTTTCCATGCGCTTTCGCGTGATGGGGCCGGTGTCCTTGATGGTCTGCCTGCCGATTTTGCCGAACCGCGGGTCCACCGTCGGGTCGTCCACATTCGTGGCCTTGCATTCCAGCAACCCGCGCGGGCCAAAAGTCGCCTTGAACTGTGGGTTCTTCGGGTAGTCCGGGTCTTCCGGCTCTTCCTCGGCGTTGAGATGGTAGAGGTTGCCGTAGAACTCATCGAAGCCGTGCACCGTCGGCAAGTATTCGTTGCGGTCGCCGAGATGGTTCTTGCCGAATTGGGCCGTGGCGTAACCCAGCGGTTTGAGCAGATCGGCAATCGTGGGGTCTTTGTCCTGAATACCCTGCTTGGCGCCGGGCATGCCGACCTTGAGCAAGCCGGTGCGGAAGGGACACTGGCCGAAGATCCACGCGGCGCGCCCCGCCGTGCAGGATTGCTGACCGTAGTAGTCCGTAAACAGCGCCCCTTGCTGCGCAAGGCGATCAATGTTGGGTGTTCGCCCACCCATCATGCCACGATGGTAGGCGCTGATGTTCCAGACGCCGATGTCGTCGCCCATAATGACCAGGATGTTGGGCTTCTTGCCCTGCCCCGCCGCGGACACTGAGGCGACAAGCCCCAGTGCGAGTCCGCAGACCAGCGTGGAAATGGCCTTTGACATTGGTTTCATGGTCTGTCTCCTTTCGTAAAACTCAGCCGCGATCCCTGACGAGCGATCTTGTGTCCGAAAGGCCCTGTGTGCGGCCCATATGCAGGGTCATCACCGCGAAGTCTCTCGATGCGGAGTCACCGATTGTCAATGCTCCCGGCCACGCCATATCCACGGGCCCAGGATACCTCCGAGGGTATGTCCGAATCCTCTCGCTTGGTCGTTAGCGGCAACTCCTTTTCGGGGACAAGCCGGTAACCCTTCTGTTGCATGCAGTCCTCCATGAATTGGCGTTCATAGTCACCGATCCGGTACAGGTCCGTGCGTTTCAGGAGTTCGCTACGGCACGCCGCCCGGTCTGCCTTGCATTCCTCGAAGGTCTTGCCTTCCTGATACCAGTACTTCTGCCCGCATCCGGTGACCAGGAGTAGCCCGAAGCCAAGACCACAAAGCAAGCAGCGCATCTTCATATGTGCGCCTTTCAGCAAAGGGGAATCATCCGCTGATGACCATTGCCGCCTTGCACCGCGCATACCGGTAGCTTTGCAGCAACACTCATACAATGGAGATCGGCATGTAAAAGAAACCCACGAATTGGGGGCCTACCTGAGGCGTACTATATCCCCTCTTGTGGCGCTGTCAAGGAGATCATGTGACGCGATTGCCAGTTTTCGGGGGGTGGGCAAAAGGCTTCCTTGTGTCGGTAAAACGGGACTTTCAGGAGAACAAAATCCATTAGCAACAAAAAGGTGCAAAAATGGTGCGCGAAGATCTCATTATCCACAAGACCCCAACCGTCTTGAGCGAGCTTCTCGCTCCGATGCGGGCTCAGGTGGACCGGCAGCAGAAGCGCTTCCTGACCCAGGGCGATCACGGCATACGCTCGGAATCTGCGTGGAGCAATCACGACATGCCTCGGATTTAACAGAGCAACGGCGAGAACCCCCGGAACGTGCGTGCGGCGCGCATTTCTCACCTCCCGATGCGAGAGCCGCTTTGTGAACAGCAGCTCGGCATGAAGCCAGCCCACGGCGTGTCTTCCAGCGGCGAAGCCCTGCCGGCCGCCACAGGCTATACTCTCATTATACCCATCTTCCGGTGGCTGATTTGATTGTGGAAACTACGTATTCTTCGCGGGTCAACGGCTCTCGGCGAATCCTGGAGCAGGCCCAGCCGGAGGCACTTTCTGACCAGATTCACCGTGCTTTCGACGTCGAGCTTGTGCAGGATGTGGCTGCGGTGCACCTCGACCGTCCTGGCGGCGCGGCGAAGCCGCAGGGCGATCTCCTGGTTCGTGCAGCCCTGTAGCACGAGGTCGAGCACCTGCTGTTCTGCCGGCGACAAAGGACGCTTCCGCAGCGTGTCACTGCAAACCGATTCCTGAAGAGCGGCTTGAATAGACGATACCAGTGGTCTTGTTTCCCGCGGCCGCTCCAGGCAATCGGCGGCCCCGGCCCTCATGATGCGGACGGCCATTTCGATGTCGCCGTGATCCACCAGCACCACCACCGGCACCGACGGCTTGATCCGCCTGGCGCCGAGCAGAAGCTCAAGCCCCTCGACGCCCGGCCGCCGGGCGTTACTGATGAGCAGGTGACATTCGCAAGTCTTAAGGCCATCGAGACACTCGGCCGCACTGGCAAACGGTGTGACTTCTGCGCCGAGTTGTCCAAGTGCGGACCGCACCGCTGCGGTACTCCTCTTCTCGCCATCGGCATAGAACACCTGCGTCGGCGAACGCCCAACCTCGGCCTCCTGCCTGCGGCCTGCACCTTCCCTGTCTCGCATGTTCACATTTCCCACTTGCCGTCACCAGTGACCCGAGCCCAGCCGCCACGGGCTGGCCTTCACCGAGACCGGCCGATGTGTGCTGCGTGTTTGCAGTGTGCTCGTGAGAGCATACCTTCCCGAAGCCAACGCCTTACGGCGTCACTACGAACGAGGGACTACGGGCGAACGACGCTGGTGTAGATGCGGACGTCGTCGATCAGGCCAGCTCGTGTTCGGCCGCCACAAACATGCAGACTGCTACCGCCCCGCCGCATGATTGGAGATACCGATATGATCGCTCCTGGTTCTCAGTAGTCTGGCAGAATCCTGGTTGGGCTGATCCGAGCGTACTTGCCCTGTCCACTTTAGGATTTGCTGGTCGGATCGAAGACGCTGGTGGAGCTTGTCGCCGTCAACACGTTGCACCGGGACACTCTCATCAATTGCGTGAGCCGCAGCCGTGGCCGCCGACTGACCCAACACCATGAAGACCGGCTCCATGCGAATGGAGCCGTAGGCGATGTGGGAAGCTGAGAGGCAGACGGGCACCAGCAGGTTCGCACACTCATTGGCCCTCGGAACGATGGCTCGATAGCTGATCGGATAGGGGGAGAAACCGCCGACCTCCACGTCGCCTTCGTTGCGCACGTGGCCGTTGGGGTCCACATACCGCTGGACGTTGTGGGAATCCATGCCGTAGGCAGCCAAACCGACCGGGTCATCCGCCTTCCGCGAACCCTGACAATGGTGTTGGGTCATGACATAGTCGCTGACCATCCGCCGAGCCTCGCGGACATAGAGTTGATCCTGCCAGCCGTTCCCCTCGATGAACTCGTCCTTGCACATGCCCCAACGGGCTACCTCATGGCGGATCTGCTCAGGGACACGAGGGTGATTGGCCAACGTCCACATCAGACCCTGCTGGTAAAGGCGATGGCGCGCGACAATCCGCTCGCGCTCGTCATAGCTCGCCTCGGGATACTCGTAATTCTGCGCGATGAAGTCGGTCGAGAATGCCGTCCGGTTGTTGGTATCGGTCTTTCGATTGGGCATGGAGGAGTTGATCCAGGGCATGCCCGACTCGCCCGCTTCGAAGTTCCGCAGCAGCAGTTCGTACCAGAGCGGGTCGTAGCCGTCCGGCTGGTGGAAGGGAATCCGGTTGTCCGGGTGATCCGTCAGGCACATCCGGAAGCAATAGGCCTGCACCCGCCGATCCCCGGCGCCCTCCGGGCCCGGTCCCTCCGAGTCAATGAACGGCAGCAGACCGCTCGCGGGATTGCCCTTCTCCACGTAGGGATCGACGCCGGGGACGAACTGGTGATACTTGGCATTGCCGGTCTGAACGCCGTTGAGCGTCTCCCCATAGACCGAATTCGCCTCGCGGCCGACCGTGTAGCGGACGTTCGCAGCCGCCATGAGATCACCTTCATAGGTGGCGTCGATGAACATCCGCCCGGCGAAGGTGCGTCCGGACTCCATGCGAATCGAGAGAATTCGCCAGGGAATCGAGCGGGTCATCGCCACGCCGGAGCGGCGGTCCAGACGCTCGCCGCGGACAACCTCGACCTGGCGATCCTGGACCCACGTCTCGTAGATCTTCAGCGCGACACTGGGTTCGAAGGTCCACATGGCGTCTTCGCCCGCGGCCGTGCGGGTCTGGCCGCTGTCCATGTACTCCTCGCGTCGCTGCCAGGTCCACGCCGCCGGACGGCTGTAGTGCTCTCGGACGGCCTGATAGAACCGGCGGGCCAGACCGCCGATGGCCGCCTTGTTGCCGATATCGGTCTGCCCCAGCCCGCCGCTGGTAAGGCCGCCCAGTCGGTGCGTCGGCTCGATCAGCACCACCGATTTGCCCATCTTCCTCGCTTGGACGGCAGCCACGACTCCGGCAGAGGTTCCGCCGTAGACCACGATGTCATGTACCGTCTCGACACCCTGGTCCGAGACTGCCTTTGGCTTCTCCGCACGCACGGCAGACGCCAGCGTTGAAGAGCCCATGGACGCATTCACCGCCAGGGGCGCTGCGAGCAGGCTGAGGGATGCTGCCCCGAGAAGGCACGCCCACAACGAACGCACCCTCGGTGATGAGAAAATCGCCATCATTCATCTCCCTTTATTGTGTCTGTGTCATTAAGGCGACCTCTGCTAAAGCGAATACTGCGGAATCTTCAGGGTTTCGCCATCTTTGGTGGCCGACAGATGGGCATAGTAGCCGGGCACAGTCATGTTCAACGCATCGATCACATCCACCGCCGGCTTTCGACCGCGGAGGATCGCATCGATGAAGTCATCCCCAAGGTAGCCATGAGAACCGCCGTGTCCGCCTGGCGAGACATTTGGCGGCAGGGCGTATTTCTTGGTCTGCAACCCTTTGGCTTTCGCCTCCTCGAGTCGCTGCTGTCCTGCGGCATCGCCCACGAAACCGTCGGCCCGTCCGTTGTGCCAGTCGTATCCCGCATACTCGCCCCGTAGCCGGCCGGCTTCCAGGTACTCGCCCTGGGAACCGCAGATGATGATCCGGCAAAGGCCTCCTTCGCGAGTTCGGAATAGTCCGACTTCTGAATTGAACACGTTGCCAATCCCATTGGGCCGACGTCGGCTCTCATCGAAGGGCGCAGCTCCCTGACAACTCACATCCAGGAAGCTACCGTGGGTCACACCGATGTAGTAGGCCGTCGCATGGGTCGGATACCACATCGGTGCCCCGTTCTTGCGCCAGTCCTTATATGATCCCAGCGAAGGCGCTCCCAGGGTGTGGGGATGACAGTATTCCCCCTCACTGTAGACAATCTGTCCAAAGACATCAGCGGCGTACAGCTTCTCCATGGCGTACAAGTCGTCGTGGAAGGCGGAGGTTTCAAACATCGCATAGACCAGACCCTTGTTCTTCCGAACACATTCCAGCAACCGCTCCGCATCTTCAATGTCGCCACGGAAGGCTGGGACCGCGGTGCACACGTGTTTGCCGTGATTGAGCACCTCGATACAATGCCGGGCATGCGACGGCGCGTCCGTGGCGACGAAAACGGCCTCGATGCGGTCGTCCTTCACCATCTCTTCCAGGGAAGGATACATCTTGTCGCACCGGACCGCGTGGGCCAAGGCCGCACATCGGTCGGGGAACAGATCACTGACCGCCACGACCTCGACATTGGGATGATGCTGGAATTCGAATTGCGCCGAAAACTGGCAGACACCATAACCGACCAACCCGACTCTGATCTTGCGCTCGCTGAAGCGTGACCAGGCCTTGGTCCGGTCGAAATCAGTGTGCGTCTGGTCAAATCCGGGAATGACTTCCGCACTGTGGACGCGACTCGTCAGGGCAGGGACTGCCGCCATCGCCGTGGCGGTGCCTCCCAAGAAGGAACGACGGGTGATCTTCGCTGACATGGTTCGGTCTCCTTTGTCGGATTTCACGTTTTGGCCTGTCGCGGCATAAGAACTCAGCGTGATGTTACTCCTTCGACATACCTCTAATCAAGCCTGCTCCTTGCTGTACTCAATTTCGACCTGCATCCTCGTCCATCGCGTCTTCCCGAAAGGCCAGCACGAGACCGACAGTAATACTCATACGCTTCCGCCTGCCCTGCCCCACCGTTGCTTTGCCCTCCCCAACTTCGCATAGATTGTCATGATTCCAGACCCCCTGGCAGCAGCCAGGTGTTCCGCAGGGAAAGCAACGTGCGGAGCGGCTGCGGAACCTGCTCACTGTCATCCATGGACGAGGCCTTGGTCTCTGCACGCTATCAAGTCGAATCTGTGGCGTCCGATGGTGCTGTGTCTGACGGGCGCTAACGTGGAAGCCGTCCGTGCGCACGTAGATCTCGGCGGTAGGAACATCCGGGCAAGCCGCGTATGACAGCTGATCGGGCGCCAGATCTCTTCTCTATGGGGCCTTCCCTGGTGGCGATTCCGGCGGCAATTCCTGGAACTCGCTCGTGCTGTAATCGATCGGTTTCTGCACCCTACACTTGAATTCCCCATGGCAATGGTGCTATATCTTTACTTGACGACAGCGGCACCGTCGTCAGGCAAGAAGGATATGGAAAACCGGGAGTAAGTTCAGGCCACCTGAGTGCATTGCTTGGAGAGACAATGAGGCCCAATAGACTGAGTTTGTCGCGTCGGGTTTTTCTCAAATCGTCAGCACTGGGCTTCACTACGGCCGCTTTGAGCGGGCCACTGGTGATGCGTGGCAGTGCCGCCGCGACAGACGCCAACAGCAAGGTGAATCTCGCGGTGGTCGGCTGCGGCGGGCAGGGTCGCAGCGATATGTCCGAGCTGCTTTCCTGCGGCGTGAACCTGGTCGCCTTGTGCGATCCGGATGCGAGTCAGATCGAGAAGGCCCGCGAGACCGCGACCAAGAACGGCGGCAATCAGGCCAAAGGCTTTGAGGATTATCGCGAGCTGCTTGATAATGCGCCCACCTACGACGCTGTCCTGATCGCTACTCCCGATCACTGGCACGCACCGCTCTGTCAGGCCTTCATGAGGGCCGGAAAGCACGTCTATTGCGAGAAACCGCTGACGCACAGCGTGGCCGAGGCCCGTGAGATTCGCGAATTGGCCCGCCGCAGCAAGGTCGTTACCCAGATGGGCAACCAAGGCAGTGCCAGCTCTTCGCTGCGCCGCTGCATCGAGGTCATTCAGGCCGGGGCCCTGGGCCAGATCCGGGAGATCTACGAGTGGGGTATTGGCTGTACCGCCCGCGAAGGCAGTGCAGAGGGCGAAGACCCCATTCCATCCGGCTTCAACTGGGACTTGTGGGTTGGTCCATCAGCTGTGCGTCCCTTTAAGAAGGATGTGTATCATCCGGTCGCATGGCGCGGCTGGTTCGACTTCGGTAATGGTGGCCTGGCCGATATCTGCTGCCACTCGATAAACTTGCCCATGCGGGCTTTGAACCTGGGCTATCCGGAGCGGCTCGTTCTAAACATGGATCGCTCCGGCCAGCAGCCACTCGACAAGCCCGCCGTGGAGTTTCATTTCCCAGCCCGTGGCAAGCTTGCACCTGTGAAACTGTACTGGCAAGGTAACGGAATGCCGCCGGCCGCAGTACTGGCGCCGGTCGTCGAGGTCCACAAGGAGAAGGACGGTGGCGTCCTGATCATCGGCGCGACGGGGTGCATCTACTCCAGTCACTGGAACACGGGCGCGCTGATCCGCCTCGAAGGCGAGCCGCGCCTCACGGACGTCCTGCGGCACCCCGCCACCAAGGACATTCCCCAGAGCCTGCCGCGCAGCAAGGGACACGGCCAGGAATGGATCGACGCCTGTCGGGGCGAAGGCCGCACATTCTCCGACTTTGACATTGGCGGCAAGCTCACGGAAATTGGCCTGGCGGGGGTGCTTGCCATCCGCACCGGCAGAAACCTGGACTGGGATGGTGAGACGATGGAGGCCAGGAACGCCCCCGAAGCGGCCCGCTTCGTTCGCACCGAGCATCGCAAGAAGTGGTTGGTCTGATCGAACACGGGAGTTGTACGCCGAAAGGCACAAACATCGCGCCATCGCAGGCGTATCGCACTACTGGACTCGCACAGTCGCTTGACGCAGCCTTTTGCCTGCCTCCCCTCGGCCCGTGAGCCTCTCGATCTGATGTTGCCTGTCAGGCGCCGACAGGGCCATAGACACCACGCAGCCACTGGCCCCCGTCCCCTGGTCCTACACACTGCCCGTTTTGATGAGCGATGAAAACAGGTCTTGGCATCGCGAGGCGGTCCCATCACGGCGTGACACGCCCCAGACTGCGGCGCTCGTGGAGGCAGTGCGCTGAAAAGGGTTCTGGGCATCAGAAACACACCTCCAAGCGCACCCGAGGGCGGATGACTTCTTGTACAGTGCGGGGCATGTGTCCGTGCTCTGTATCGGCTCGTCTCTTCGGTAGGACAGACACTCAGCGGGTCTTCGCCGGGGTCGTGTCGCAATGTCCGAGCTTCTACGGGTTCGTCCAGCCAATAGTGTCCAACATCGGCTGGATTTCAGGATTGGCCATGAAGAGGTTCCAGCACAATTGGCTGCGATGGTTCTCGATCATGATGAGAATTGGCCCCTGGTCGATGGCCAAGCAGCCAGCCGCAAACCAGTTCTGAGTTGGATTGAAAGCATCAACGAAGCCGAACGGCCCCCATAAATCCCTGCCGTACATATGGTAGAGGTGCCTGAGCGTCGCCATGGACTCCTCGGGGACGTAGGGCATGGCGCTGAGCGCTGCTGTAGGAGCGATTGTGCCGTTGTCGTTGGTGGGGCAGTGGGCACTGTAGCCCCAGGGATTCAGGCTGGCCGTCAGACCCCACACCAAGTCGCTGTAGCCGGCGTATCGCCGCGCGTTCTCCGTGCAGTAGGCACGGTGAATCAAGGAGATGTTCCGGCTGTTCTCAAAGTAGTTGCACAGGCCGTCGCTCTTGTCGCGCGGGTCGAAGCCGAGATGGCTGTAATGCGTAAAGAACAGCGGGCCTCCCTTTTCCGGGCCCACCCACTGCTTGTAGCCGTAATAGGTCTGGCCATTGGCGTAATCAGCGCTGCTCGCCCAGCCATTCCGATAGCATGAGGCTGGGATCGGGTGCGTCGGCGACGCGATGGCCAGGAGGTAGGTGATCATGCATTCGTTGTAGCCGCGAACAGGATGGTTCATCTGCCAGCCGTAGTCCGGCGACCAGTGCCAGTAAAGCACCTCACTCCTCGGTGAGCGGAGATACCAGTCCCATTCCACCTGTTCCCACATCCGCGTGACTCTGTCGCGAATCTGCGTCTCGACCGGGTCGCTCGGATCGTCAAAGTACCGCCGCGCGGCGAGCATACCCTGCACGAGGTAAGCCGTCTCAACGAGGTCCCCGCCGTTGTCGAAAGTGCCGAACGGGATCGTCTCGCCCGTCGCGCCGTCGATCCAGTGCGACCAGGCACCATGGAAACGAGAGGCCTTCTCCTCAAGAAAATCCAGTATCCGCAGGGTGCGATCGGCCGCAGCGCCCCGGGCGATGAATCCCCGCTCAGCGCCAATACAGAGGGCCATCAGGCCCATGCCCGTGCCGCCGCAGGCACACGTGTCGGAGTCGTGGCCGGATGCGTACCCTTCCCGCGTCAGCCCGCTGACCGGATGGCCGTAGTCCCAGAAGTAGCAGAAGACGGCCTGCTGGACGGAGGTGAGGAGTTCCTCGTCGGTCATCGCATAGGACGCGGCCGAGGCGATGTTCGACGGTTCCGATTCCCCTCCGTCGCGAATGGCTACGGACCGCACTTGATAGTGGTACGTCATGTCGTTGGCGCCGAAGAAGTCGCTGTAGACGCAGACCGTGTGCACTGCGTCGTTGAGCTTTATGAACGGTCCCTCCTCAGACTCGGCGCGGTAGACACTGTAGCCCTCCAAATTGGGGTCGGCGCTAAAAGTCCAGCGTAGATCGACTCTGCTGTCGTGTCCGGTAGCAGTCACATCGTTTGGAGCGGGCGGTGGCACCGGAGGATGGACGGGTACGGTCTGAGCCAGCTCGGCGATCTCCCCGCCCGTCAGGCCCCGGTCGTACAGCCGCACGTCGTCGATGAGCCCGTTCCAATACCGGTGGCGCGCCTGCCCGTTCTCGCCGATGAGCACCCGTTGCCACTGGCTGTTCATCCGGCCGCGGGCCGATTGGGTGCCCACGCGGAGCCCGTCCTGATAGATGTACAGATTTGCGCCATCGTATACGCCCGCGATGTGGTGCCACTCGCCATCGTTGACGTTCCTGCTATAGACCTCTGGCCATCCCCCATCCATCAGGCCAAGGCAGAGAAACGCGACGCGATCGTCGTCACGCGTCCGGGCCAGGACCCAATCGTCCCCCTTGGTGACAATCGCATTCCAGTTTCGGTCGAATGCGCGGACCCGAATCCAGCAGGCCAAGGTAATCTGTTGGGTGAACGTGAGCGATGGATCATCCCCAAGGTCGATGTAGTCACCGTCGCCGTCAAGATCGAGGCACCAGCCGCGGTTCGGATCGTTCAGCCAGGTGGGGTCACCGAAGAGAGTTCCATGGTTACCGCCGGTGCTGTCGAATGCGTTGGCGTCCAGTCGCCAGTGGCCGACCAGGTTGGGATCGACACCGGCCGTCGCCAACGCCAGACCGGCCGCGCCAACAAACAGTATCACCACTGGCATCATCCTATCTATGAAACTGGAGGTGTGCATTCCCATCACTGTTCTCCCGTACCGTGTACGCGACCATGATCTGGCGCATGCTTGGCAAGCCCACTGGCCATCTTACCAGGGTCCATCTTGCCCGACAAGAGTTGCCCGCACGCTCAGTGCACCTACTCTGTACAAGTCGTGGCTGGCGAGGTTGTCATCTGTCTGGAGCACGGCCGCCTGCAACCCTCTATGGAGTCCACAGGCCCCTGCGTATAGTCTCGCTTCCTCTCCCTCCGCACCGCAGAGGCTTCTTCCTGCCGGTTGCCGCAGTATGCAGTGGGTTCGTCGTCTTGTACGACTTGGCGGCACGTGCCAAGATAGGTAGAATGGCCCCACGTTGAAGCAAGTATTTGTCTCGATCACTCTCCCATGAAGCACCAGCAGGTCCAAAGCTCCTTTGGGAAAGGCTACGAGGATGTTGAACCGGTGTGTTGTTGTCGTAAAAGCCAAACAGCCCTTTATGGAATGGCTGCGGTCCCTGCCGGATCCAGCAGATCTGACTCTGGACCAGATCAACCAAGACAATACCGTGTACCTCCTGCCCGATTACGAGAGAGATAGCAAACAGAGGCAGATCCTCAGACAGTATTTCGATCTGATCTTCGAGGAACAACTGGCAGGCTGGTGGCAGGACGAAGCCGCATGGCCTTCCGGCCGTGACCTCAAGTTGTTCAACGGCTGGTTTGAGGTGGAGTTCCACTCCGTTGTGCTGGACCTTGTGGATGGACCATTGACCTGTGAGGAATGAATTCCCAGGACTCAGGCTCGCCATGTGCACGCCGAGTTCATTTCTGGCGGTTTGCAATACTTCGGTCTCGTCCACCAGAAAGAGAAGGCCCTCGCCCCCCTGTTCCCTTCAGAGGGTCATAGTGTAGAGTCGAGACGTGGCGCGGTGGTTCAGGTGACGCCTATCTGTTGCCGGCCCGCTCCTTATGCTTCTGCTCCACCACCCCCCTGCTGTTCTCGCCACATCCCCTCTCCCAAGTGGTCAGTCATGATTTCAAACACCCTGGCAGCAGCCAGGTGTTCCGCAGCGAAAGCGACACCCGGAGCGGCTGCGGAACGTGGTCCACGTTCGCGCTCTCACCATCATCAGTAGGCTTGGCGACTGGCCGCCTGTGGTGGAAGCTCCAAACAGGACCGGCCGGTGTTCCGTTTCCCGCCGACGCGTCGCGAAGCGTGGGTGTAGATCCCGGGGTGAAGTCCGCTATGCCCTCACTGCACGGTTGTAGATGCGCACGTCGTCGAGCAGGCCCTTCCAGTGGGCGCCCTGGCGTCGAAGTGGGTGGCAGGTCAGCCTGCTACGATTCACTGGCAATGATGTCGAAGACACTCACCAGTTGGGTTATCTCAAATACCCTACGCACCTTGCCGTCGAGGTTCGACATCTGTAAATGACCGCCTGCCTCCATGACCCGCTTGTGGACCTTGATCAACAGGCCCAGGAGTGCTGATGATACAAACTTCACCTTGGCGAAGTTTAGGACCAGCCGCTTATCCGGATTTGTGCGGATGATGGGCATCAGGGCCCGATCCAGCTTGCGAATCTGCTGGTCCTCCAGAATCGCCCGTTCCTCAAAGGTCACTACCACAACGTCCTGGCCGTTGTCCACCGTGATCGTTTCCCCCGACTCCATAGCCACCTCAGAATGACAAGCAAAATGGAGTCAGTCCGGCACACCTCATCGAACTCCCCAGCACACTTCTTGTTTGACCGTGCCGGACTGTATCACATGGCTGTTCAAAGATCAGAATAGCATTCCCCCTGTAGGATTTCAAGCGCGAATGCTCGCGTGCTGCCACAATCACCCGCTCCCAGGTAGCCTTTCCTGGTTCCACAGTCCCCCGGCAGCAGCCAGGAGTTCCGCAGGGAAAGCGACGGCAGGAGCGGCTGCGGAACCTGTGTTTCCTCTCCTCCAAGTGTCGGGCCGGTACAGCTCGGTCGTACGCTTCCTGGGTTACCTTGGGTACGATTGGCTCACCATTTCGGAACCGGTGGTTGACCGTGCTGCCCGGCTGCAAGGCGGGACAACGAGGTCCGAAGAACATGCGAAGGTATGAGATGTCGTTCTTGGCGCTCTTGCGTGTCCGAATCCGGCACAGGAACTCACAAAACGATTGCCGAAAGTCGTCGAATGGCGTATTCGACGGCTTTCGCAACTGTCCGGTCACCTCAAGGGCTTCCAACCGCCTCTTCTTCTCCAACGCCACACGCTCGTTGGAGGTTCGCAGGGATCGCGAAACGGACTTCCCGCCAACCAGATAATGGATCCACCAGATGGGTCCGCGTTTGTAGATACTGGCCATGGCAAAGCTCCTTTCTGTCGTCCCCACGGCCCATTCCCGGGGGGTCAGACTGCAGCAGAAATTGCTGCACTTTTGCTCCAGTCCCCGCTGCGCAAAGAAAAGGGCCAGACATAACTGTCTGTCCCTGTGCGACCTACGCAATAGCGGGGGAGGATTCGAACCTCCGACCTCCGGGTCATGGGAGCAACGAGCTTGTTTTCCACAACTCCTTGATTTGACGTAAGTTACGGAAAACAATAAGCCTAGCAGCTCTGAATTCAAATCGTCATGATGACCATGGTGATCACGATGATTAAGAATTGGCTACATTTTGGCCACAGTGGCAGTGACGTACAAGGACAAAACAGGTTTGGGGACGAGTGACAATCTCACAACCTGCCTTCCCCTCCAGAGAAGCAGGTTACTGCCGACAACATTCTCACCCCATTCACATGTAAACAACGTACACAGCGTCACTTACAGCGTGATAATACTTGTACCCTGTGATTTTCGCCTTACGACGGCCTTGTTTGCTTTTCTACCTGTTGAAACCCTTGTGGTTCATGAATTCCCAAATGCGCCCCATCCAGGTATAGCTGCCCGTGCCCGGAGCCGCTTTCCTCTGGAAGCAGTGATTGCGTCCGACGAGCGTGTGGAGATCGGACTGGATTCCCATCCGGCGAAGCTGCTCCCAGCATTTCACCGAGTTCATCGCCGCCCAACCGTCCGCATCGCCGTGGATGAACAGGATCGGACAGGTCGCGAGGTCGAACGAGAACTCAGGGACGAGCCTCGCGTCGTCCTCGTTGCCGCCCATCGCATTAGGGGCTTCCGCGCCGTCCGTGAGCGCGTACGCCGGATAGATCGCGACCGCCCACTGCAGGTTGCAGGGGATCTTGTCAAGGTCGTCGATCGGCCAATAGGAACGACGCTGCGAGCTGGTCGCGCCCATGATCGTCAGGTGTCCGCCGGCCGAGGAGCCCATGATGCCGATGCGGTTGGGATCGAGCCCCTTCGCCGCGGCCTCGCTGCGGACGATTCGGATGGCGCGCTGCAGATCCTGCCACGCCGTCGTGTGCTTGGCCAGCCCGCCCAGCGGACGCGGCGTGCGGTATTTCATCGTCACGACCGTCATGCCCTTCTCGTTCAGGTAACGCCGCGCCGGCGCGACTTCGAATCCGTCCGGATCGTTGCCCATGTAGCTGCCGCCAGAGTAGATGATCTGGATCGCCTTCGTCTTGAGTTCCTTCGGCATGTGCCACTCGATATAAGGCAGGCACTGGTTCGTCTGCACATCCGGCATCTTGCCTTCCGGCCAGACCGGCTCCTTGAGGTATTCGCCGCGAGCATCGTCGTTCAGATAGCGAGCCATCAGATCTTCTTCCTCGCCGAGACGCCCGTCAAAATTCATCTGGCGGAGGTACTCGGCGATACGGTCGAGCCAGTGGTCGTAAGCCGTGCCGTTCTCGCCCTTGCTCGAGTCGCCCATGAAGCCGTGGGGACGGTCTGCAAAGAGATGGATCTCGGCCGGGATTTTCATCCTGCGGAGCTGGCGGTAGATCTGCGTGGAGCCGTTCGGCGAATAGATGTCTGCCCCGCCGTGGAAGAGCGCCATCGAACAAGTCTTCGCGTCGAACTGGAACACGTTCGAGAGCTCTACGTCGATCGTGTCACCATCGCGCGTGTTGGGGCCGGCAAGTCCGTCCGTGAGCGCGTAGGCGGTGTAGATCGGCACCGCCCAGTTGACGTGGCAGGGAAGCTGGTCGAGTTCGTCGACCGGCCCGTACGCCGGTGTGAGCGCGCTCGTCGCGAGCAAGACTGTCAGGTGCGAACCCGCGGAGAACCCGAACGCGCCGATCTTCTCTGGGTCGAACCCGCGCTTCTTCGCGTCGTTGCGGACGAGACGGACGGCGCGTTGCCCATCCTCCCATCCGCTCTGGTAGATCGGCAACCCTTGCGGACGCGGCGTACGGTAGGTGAGGCTGGCGCAAACGAACCCGAGTTCGGTGAACTTCTTCGCGACCCGGTCAATCCACACCCCGTCGCAGCAACTGTAATAACCGCCGCCTGAAATGAGCAGCATGCATCCGCCGTTTTTCTCCGCCGGCGCGTCGTACCAGTCGAGATACGGCATTGCATGCTCGGCCGCCTCGAATCCCGGCGCCTTCACCTCCTGGGTGGTCGCCGCGATCTGACCGGTCTGGAAATCCGGGATCTTCCCTTCCGGCCACAGCGCCACCCGCTCCCCGGCGAACGCCTGAACGGCGACCAGTAACCAAGAACAAAGAAACGCTGATAGGAATTTTGATTTTAGAGTCATGCCACGATTATATCACCTGTGGGGACAGCAATGCAAGGGAGGAATCAGCCCAGGGGCTGACGTAGAACGGCATGGGTTCAGTCATGTGCGCAATCCGAACGTTCGTGACGCGTACGATGTTCTCAATGGCCTTTTCCAGGGGCCGCATGATCATCCAGGCGATGTTGGCCCTGATCGGCAAGCTGTACGATATTGAGCGGGAAACAAAGCAGAATGGACTCGATGCCCCCGTTGTCAAGGAACTGCGTCAGCAACACAGTAAGCCCATCCTTGATGAGATCAGCCCTCGTTTGAACGATTGGTCGATTGAGGTTCTTCCCAAGAGTTCCATCGGTCAAGCAGTGAGTTACGCCCATGGCCAATGGGGGGTTTTGAACCAATACCGCCAAGTTCGAGAGTATTCTCAAAGCCGCCGGGGTGGAGCCGGTGAAATTACCCCCACGCAGTCCGAATTTGAACGCCCATGCGGAATGCTTCGTGAGATCCGTCCGAGAGGAATGTCTCGATCACCTGATCCTCTTCTCCGATGAGCAACTGCGGTACGTTCTGGCCGAGTATCTCCAGTACTATCATCAAGAGAGGATTCACCAGGGCCTCAATCGGATCATCGAGCCGCAGCACGAAGGAAGCCATGGCGAGATCATCTGCATTGAGCGTCTGGGCGGACTGCTGAGATCCTACCACCGCAAAGCGGCGTGACGCTCCACTGCCGGACCACGTTCGGGAGGCGGTGCGCGCCGAGGCGCATAGTCTGATGACGTAGGATATCTTTCGCACATTGTACTGGGACGTGAATAGAGTCCTTTCTCTGGTCGATGGTGGATAGGTCAAAAAGAAACCACTCGCTCAGAGAAAGGACGTAACGATGCAGAACAGTACA
>Ga0209613_1000303_pt1 | contig 62232 bp, 51 predicted proteins | sample BioC13SIPDNA_2_FD_185747 | JGI IMG/M metagenome (GOLD analysis project Ga0209613, IMG submission 185747) | Anaerobic biogas reactor microbial communites from Washington, USA - Biogas_R2_A C13 SIP DNA (SPAdes) (version 2) | ecosystem: Engineered > Bioreactor > Anaerobic > Unclassified | place...
GGATCCTGATGGTTCTCGTGGCCGGGTTGGGCCTTTCGCTGGCGGGCTCGTCCGCGGGAGCGGGGGAGGCGGTCTTCGAGGACGTGCACGCCGTTCCGCTGCCCCTGCAGAACTACGGGTATCGCGGCATGCCGGGTACCATTATTGCGCTCAACGACGGCAGGCTCCTTCTCGCGTATACGCGGTACACGCCCGACGGAAACAGCGACGGCGCCATTGGGGCCCGATACTCCACCGATGTGGGCCGGACCTGGGGCGACGAGTTCGCGCTGGTGTCCGCGCCCCAGCCTCCGCTGCCGGACAAATCGATTCACATCTACTGTCATCCCAGTTTGCTGCGTCTGGCCTCCGGCGACCTCCTTCTGTCGTACATCTACCGGGGCAGCATGAAGCCCCTGTTCGGCCAGAATTACTACCGCCGCTCCGTCGACGACGGCCAGTCCTGGGGCGACCAGCTTATCGTCACGCCGTTTCCGGGCTACCACATCATGCACAACGACAAACTGGTGCAGTTGTCCACCGGACGGATTATCGCCCCCGTGGAATACGAATTTTCCAAACCGGAGAACGATCACGCCGGTTATGTGAGCACGGTGGCCTACTCCGACGATAACGGCTACAGCTGGCGCCGCAGCGCCAACGAAGTGAACCTGCAGGACGAAGGCGTGGAGGCACAGGAGCCGCATGTGGTTGAGCTCAAAGATGGCCGTCTCCTCATGCTCATGCGGACATACAGCGGCTATGTGCTGAAAGCATACTCCAGCGACTGCGGCACGACCTGGGGCCCGGGCATCCAGGTTCCCGAGCTGCGTCTGCCCCCGCACACGAGTTCGGCGCTGTGCGCAAAGCGTATTCCGGCCACGGGCGATTTGCTCCTGCTCCGCTGCAGCGGCGGACCCGCGGAACCGTTCCGGTGGCGCACACCGTTTGTTTCCATTATCTCCCGTGATGAAGGAGAGACCTGGGCCAATGAGCGCGTCCTCATGGGCGCGCCCGACAACGATTACGGATATCCCAGCCTGACCTTCGTGGATGATTTGGCCCTGATCAGCTACCATCAGCGGGATGGTCTGCATGTGTTGAGAGTCAGTACAGAGTGGTTCTATGGGCAGGACGCCCACGGGGAGACTTCAACGACGCCATGAGAATTGCTGTTGGCAACGACCACGCTGCTATGGAGGGGCCGCCTCCTTTGTTCAAACCGGAAATCGTGCGGTACCTGCGGGAACAGGGCCATACCGTGGTCGACTGCGGCACCAATAGCCCCGAATCCGTGGATTACCCGGATCTGGCGCAAGCCGTATGCGCCACGCTCCTGGCCGGGGAGGCCGACGCGGGCATCCTCATGTGCGGCACCGGCATCGGCATGTCGATCGCCGCCAACCGCAACCCGGGCATCCGCGCGGCCGTCTGCGCGACGCCCGAAATGGCGCGTCTGTCGCGGGAACACAACAACGCCAACGTCCTGTGTTTTGGCAAACGCATCCTTTCGCTGCAGGAAAGCCTGAAAATCATCGACGTCTGGCTGGCGACCCCCTTCTCGGAAGGGGAGCGCCACGTCCGGCGCGTCTGCAAGATGGGCTGAACCCGTCTGGAGCTGGTTATGAAGTCGCTTACGCCGAAAGAAATCGTCGCGGAACTGGACAAATACATCATCGGGCAGGATGCCGCCAAGAAAAAGGTCGCCATCGCGTTGCGCAACCGCTGGCGCCGGCAGCAGCTCGACGAGTCCCTGCGCGAAGAAGTCGCCCCGAAAAACATTATCATGATCGGGCCCACGGGCGTTGGCAAAACCGAGATCGCGCGGCGTCTCGCCAAACTCGCCGACGCGCCATTCATCAAGGTCGAAGCCTCAAAGTTCACCGAAGTCGGCTATGTCGGCCGGGACTGTGAATCCATGATTCGGGAACTCACCGAGGTTGCGGTGCACATGGTCCGGGAGGAAATGCTCGAAGCGATCCGGCCTAAAGCGGCCGCCGCGGCCGAGCGGCGCCTGCTGGACATTTTGTTGCCGCCCCGCCCCAGCGCGGCGCGGAAGATCTACCGTCCCGGCGACCCCGAGGCGGGCGACGATGCGCCGGTCGCCATGTCCCCGGAGCCGGATGCCGAGGCGCGCACCCGCGAGATTCTGCTCGCCAAACTGCGCTCGGGAGACCTCGACGCGCGCGAGGTGGACGTCGAGGTCCGGGAGACCGGCAGTCCCCAGACAATGCAGGTTTTCTCCAATGCCGGTCTCGAGGAAATGGGGTTCAATATTCAGGAGATGTTCGAACGGTTCATGCCCCAGCGGACCAAACGCCGCCGGGTGACCGTGGCCGAAGCGCGGGGCATCCTCGAACAGGAGGAGGCCCAGAACCTGCTCGATATGGACGCGATAGTGCGCGAGGCGGTCTACCGCACCGAAAACGCAGGTATCGTGTTTCTGGATGAGATCGACAAGATCGCCGGGCACGGCGCGCCCAGAAGCGGTCCCGATGTCTCCAGGGAGGGGGTGCAGCGCGATATCCTGCCCATTGTCGAGGGCAGCACCGTCACGACCAAATACGGGCCCGTCAAAACCGACCACATTCTGTTCATCGCCGCCGGCGCGTTTCACATGAGCAAGGTATCGGACCTGATTCCTGAACTGCAGGGCCGTTTCCCGATCCGCGTCGAACTGAACAGCCTGAACCTGGACGATTTCAAGCGAATTCTCCGGGAACCCGAAAATTCGCTGATTAAGCAGTATCAGGCGTTGCTGGCCACTGAAGGCGTGGCGGTCGAATTCGACGACGAATGCGTCGATCTGCTCGCCTCGGTATGCGAAAAGGTAAACGCGTCTTCTGAGAACATCGGCGCACGGCGGCTTCACACCATTCTCGAGTATCTCCTCGAAGACCTGCTTTTCGAGGCGTCGGAGATGAACGGGAAGCGCGTCCGTCTGAACGCCGCCGATGTGCAGAAACGCCTGGCCGGTATCGCGGAAGACCGCGATTTGACAAAATACATCCTGTGATCCACTTTCCCGAACTTGAATCCCTTGGACTTCGTGTGGCCGCAATGACGGAACGCTGCGATGGCGATTGCCGGACCGCCGGCCCCGGGTCTCCCCGCGACGCCTGCTGCGGTGTTTTGGGCGTTCCTCCGGAATCGCTTGTCTGCGGCCGGCAGGTTCACGGCGTGACCATTGCGGTGGCGGGGGAGGAGGCGCGCGGGCGCGGCGCCCCGGGGCACGAAACCGCCTTGCCCGCCACGGACGGGTTGCTGACCGCCCTCCCCGGGCTTCCACTGGCCGTCTTTGTTGCGGACTGTGTGCCCGTGTTTCTGTTTGCTCCGGAGGCCGGCGCCGCGGGACTGGTGCACGCCGGACGCCAGGGCACGCGGGCAAATATCGTGGGCCGGGCCGTGCGTTTGTTGGTCGAGCGGCTGGGGGCCGCGCCCGGTGGCGTTCATGCGTTCATCGGGCCGTCGGCGGGCCCCGGGCGTTACGAGGTCTCTGAAACCCTCGCGGCTGACTGGGAGGAGGCCGGATTGCCCTGCCGGGGGCGGCTCCTGGACCTCTGGGAGGCCAACCGGCGGCAATTGTGCGCGGCGGGGGTGCCGGATCACCAGATTCATCTGGCCGGAATATGCACCATTGAGGATGGCCGGTTCTTCTCGTACCGGCGCGGAGATCAGACCTCGCGAAATATGGCCCTGCTGATGATCTAGCCGGAAATTTTCCCCGAACGGACGCGTTTCGCCGCCGTCATCGTAACTCATGGATTTTTCATGGCTTGGGAAATCCGTGCCCCCCGAATGCGGTTGCATCGAGACGGGATCCTGTGATACACTTTCCTGGTTTGTGCGCGGGTGACCAAAGAGTGGGTTTGCGCCCACTCTTTTTGGTTGTACCCGGCTTTGGGACCGAGGAATCCCGGCAGCGGGGATCGCGCCTGGTAAACTAACTGCGTGTTGCAGAAGGACTTGGTTGTGATTCGCGAAGACGTAATCAAGCGCACCTGGGAGACTCTGGAGGGCCCGATACAGCAGCACGGGTATGCATTGATTGAGGTGGAGTTTGGCGGCGCGGGCGGCCGGCAGGTTTTGCGGCTGTTCATTGACCGTGAGAATGGGATCGGACTGGATGACTGCCAAACGGTGAGCCGTCTGGTCGACCCCATACTGGATGCGGAGGATTTTATCGACGGCAATTATGTTCTTGAGGTCTCCTCGCCGGGGTTCGACAGGCCATTGCGCAGGCCGCAGGACTTTGAGCGGTTTATCGGAGAACCGGTCGTTGTGAAGACGCACATGCCGGTGAACGGGCGTAAGCGAATCAAGGGACTCTTGACGGCGTTCGACAGCGGGATGGTGGCCATCGCATGCGAAGATGCGGTGTACAATGTCCATCTGGAAAACGTCCGGAAAGCGAATCTTGACCGCTGAACACGCTGGGAAGTGAGGCGATTGTGGCTGACGCAAATCTGCAGGTGATCTTACAACAGCTCGAAGCGGAGAAGAGCATCGACCGCGACAAGCTGCTGGAAGCCATTCGCACGGCGCTCGAAAGCGCCGCGCGAAAGAGTTTCCATCCCAAAGCCGAAATCGTCGTTGAGGTGGATCCCGCCTCGCTCGCCTTCAAAGTCTATGAAATCCGGGAAGTCGTGGAAAGCGTGACCGACGACTCCCGGGAAATGCCCCTCGACGAAGCCCAGAGCATGAACGCCGAGGCGTGTGTCGGCGACCGCCTTAAGGTCCCCGCCGAACCCAAGGATTTTGGGCGCATCGCGGCCCAGACCGCCAAACAGGTCATCATTCAGAAGCTGAAAGACGCGGAGCGGGAAAACGTATACGACGAGTTCAAGCAGCGGGAAGGCGAGATGGTCACCGGCGTGGTGAAACGCATCAGCCATGGCAACATCATCGTCTCCATCGGCCGGGCTGACGCCGTCTTGCCCGTTCGTGAGCAGTCGCCGCGGGAGAACTTCAAACCCGGCGACCGCATCCGCGCGTATCTTGTGGAAGTCGAGAAGTCGCCCCGGGGCCCGCAGGTGGTGCTGTCGCGCGCCTGCTCCGAATTGGTGCGTGCCCTTTTCGAACTGGAGGTCCCTGAGATCTACGACGGGACCGTCGAGATCAAGGGGATTGCCCGCGAAGCCGGGAACCGCACAAAGATCGCCGTCCACTCCAACGATTCCAACGTGGATCCGGTCGGCGCGTGTGTGGGCATGAAAGGGTCGCGCGTTCGCGCCGTCGTCGAGGAGTTGTGCGGCGAGAAGATCGACATCGTCCGCTGGAGTGAAGACCCCGTTGAGATGAGCACCAACGCGCTCAACCCCGCGGACATTCTCGATATTTCCGTTGACGAAGCCAATCGCGTTATTCTGGTGGTTGTGCCTCATGACCAGTTGTCGCTGGCCATTGGGAAACGCGGGCAGAATGCGCGCCTCGCCTCCAAGCTCATGGGCTGGAACATCGATATCAAGAGCGATGTTGAACTGACGGGCGGCGCCCCCGAAGCGCCTGCCGCGCCTTCCCCGGCGGAGGCCGACGCAGCCCCGGGAGACCCCGGCGAACCGGGCGCCGTTGACACGATGGAAGTGGCCGCAGATGAACCGTTGAAGGACGAGGCGGATGCCGGCGGCACCGCCCTGAACGAACCGACACCGGGAGATCTCTGATGCAATAGACGTTTCGGGTTGAATGCGTAGAGCAACGTTCTTCAGGAGTTAGACTTAATGCAGACAGTAGCGAGCTTGGCGAAACGGCTGGACATGACAGCGGAGGAGGCCCTTGAAAAACTCCGTTTCATGATGATGGAGGTCGAGAGCGTTGACAGCGAGTTGACCGACGATCAGTGCGACTTGCTCATCGACGTGGACGACGACCCCGCCGTCGCCGAACGGGTGCGCCAGAAGAAGCTCGATGAAGAGGAGAAGGCCCGGAAACGCACGGAGCGTCTGAAAGCCGCCGCCCAGAAAGCCGCGGCCAAACGCAAACAGGCCGCGAAAAAGAAGCCCGCGGCCAAAAAGACCGCCGCCAAAGCCAAGGCCGCCGCCAAGAAAACCGCTGCCGGGAAGAAGGGCGACGAGGCCCAAGAGGCGCCCAAAGCGGAAATCCTGCACCCCGAAACCGTGGAGGAAGCCGTTGCCGCGGAGGAAATAGCGCCTGAGGAACCGGCGGAGAAGAAAAAGAAGAAACCCGCCGCGAAGAAGGATGCGCCGAAGAAGGCCGCGCGGTCCGCCGAGCCCGATATCCTGATCGGGCGGGCCGTTGACCATGAAGACGTCGTCCAGATCATCCGCGCTGATGGAACGCGCGTGAAAGAACTGGATGTGGTTCTGGACGAGACACCCCAGGTCGATGAAGACGAGGCCGAAGCCGAGAGCGCCATCCTCGCCGAGGCGGAGCGGCATCAGGAAGAAGAAGAGGCCCGAAAAGCCCGTGAGGCGGCCCGGTCGCTGGTCAAACCCGACCCGGCGGTTGTGGCCGAAGTCAAGCGCCGCGCTGAAGAGCGCATGGCGCGCAAACGGCAGCAGCGTTCGGAACAGCCCGCCACGGCTGCCCCGGCCGCTCCGGTAGCCAAACGCACTGCGACCGGAAAGACCGCCCGGAAACGCCAGAAGAAGATCGAGCGCCTGCGTGCGGAAGAGGCCATGCGCCGCGACGCGGCCGCCAAGGTCCGCGAATTCCAGGCGGCCGGTCCCACCGGACAACTCAAAAAGCGCCGCAGAAAGCGCGAGAAAGACGACGACGTGGGTATGGCCGTTGACGAGATCTTTGAAAAACACCTCATCGAAGTGGATGAGACCATGTCTGTGGAGCAGTTGGCCGAAGCGCTGGATGTCCCCACAAGCGACATTATCCTCGAGCTCATGGAACACAACGTCCTGGCCAATAAGAACCAGACCATATCGTTTGACCTTATTCGGCAGATCGCGGAGTCCCACGGGTACGAGGTCCGCAGCGCCATTCCGGGTGAAGAGGAGATCATGGCCGAGGAGCCCGACGCTCCGGAAGACCTCGTTCTGCGGCCCCCGGTCGTTACGGTGATGGGTCACGTTGACCACGGAAAGACCACCCTGCTCGACTATCTGCGCCGCGCCCATGTCGCGGAAGGCGAGGTGGGGGGCATCACCCAGCACATCGCGGCGTATGACGTCGAGATCCGGGGTGGCCGCGTCGTGTTCCTCGACACGCCCGGTCACGCCGCGTTCACGCAGATGCGCGCCCGCGGCGCTCAGGCCACCGATGTCGTCGTCCTGGTCGTGGCCGCGGACGACGGCATCATGCCCCAGACCATCGAAGCGATTGACCACGCGCGCGCCGCCGAAGTCCCCATCGTAGTGGCGATCAACAAGTGCGACAAACCCGCGGCCCAGCCCGATCGGATCCGCCAGGAACTGGTCAAGTACGACCTCGTCGATGAACAATGGGGCGGCAAAACCATTGTCCGCAACATCTCCGCAAAGACGGGCGAAGGCGTCGACACGCTCATGGAGATGCTGGTCCTGGAAGCAGAAATGCTCGATCTCAAGGCCAACCCCGGGAAGAAGGCCCGCGGCGCCGTGGTCGAGAGTGAGCTCTCGAAGGGCCAGGGGCCCGTCGCCTGGGTGCTGGTCCAGACCGGTACGCTTCATGTGGGCGACGTGTTTCTCGCGGGTGAGACCTACGGCCGCGTACGCGCCATGATCAATTCGCGCGGGGACCACATCGAGGAGGCGCCGCCCGCTACGCCGGTGCTTGTGCTCGGCTTCAACGAAGTCGCCACGGCAGGCGACCAGTTTGTCGTCGTGGACGACGAGCGCGTTGCCCGGGCCATCGCCGCAAAACGCGTCGATCGCGCGAAGCTGAAACAGGGCGCCACTGCGCCCCGTATCACCCTCGAAGACTTCCACGCACGCCTGAAGGAAGGCGAGCGTCACGTCCTGAATGTGGTCATCAAAGCCGACGTGCAGGGCTCGGTTGACGTGCTCGAGAGCAGTCTGCTGAAGCTCGGCAACGAAAACGTCAAGGTTGAACTTGTCCACAGCGGCGTGGGGGGGATCAACGAGTCCGATGTCATCCTGGCCAGCGCGAGCGACGCCGTCATCATCGGTTTCCACGTGACCGCCAATCCGCGGGTACGGAAACTCGCGGAACAGGAAGGCGTCGACATCCGAACTTACCGCATCATCTATGAGGTGACGGATGAAGTCAAAAAGGCCCTGGAAGGCCTGTTGACCCCCGAAACGAAGGAAGTGGTCACCGGCCATGTCGAGGTTCGCGAGGTCTTTCGCTCGTCCGCCATCGGCAACATCGCCGGCTGCCATGTGCAGGACGGCGAGGTAAGCCGATCGTCGCTCATCCGCATTGTCCGCAACGATGTCGTCCTGTACGAAGGGAAGATCGCCTCGCTGCGCCGCGGCAAGGAAGACGTGCGCAGCGTTTCCTCGGGGTTCGAGTGTGGCATCGTGCTGGAGAACTTTCAGGACGTCAAGGTCGGCGATACCATCGAGGCGTACCGCCTCGACCAGGTAGCCCAGAAACTGGAGTAGCCTGGTCGCGTGCGCCGCATAATGCAGAGGCGTTTCATTGACCATCGGCTTGCTGACATTGGATATACTCATTCCCGGCGCGCGGTCCCTCAAAGATAAGCGCCGTGTCGTGAAGAGCCTCAAAGACCGTATTCGCAACCGCTATAATGCGTCGGTCGCGGAAGTGGAGTTCCTGGATGAGTGGCGCAGGGCGCGCGTGGCCGTCTGTGTGGTGGCGCGCGAAAGCCGCTTCGCCAACACCCAGCTCAACGAAATTGCGCGCTACGCGGTCTCCAGCACCGGGGCCGAAATCGCAAACATCGACATCGAGATGCTTTAGAACATGAGTCACGGCAGAGAAAAACGCGTTGGTGAACTGGTTCGGCAGGAGATCGCGCACCTCCTGATGCACGAGTTGAAGGATCCCCGCATCGGTTTTGTGTCGGTGATGCATGTCCGCATGTCGCCCGACCTGCGTTACGCCAATGCCTATGTGAGCCTGATGGGCGAGCCCAGGCAGCGCAAGGCCTCGCTGATCGCCTTGCGGCGCTCCGTGACCTGGCTTCGCGGCGAGGTCGGACGCCGCCTGCGCATGCGCCATGCACCCGAAATCCGCTTCTTTGAAGACACCTCCGTGGACGATGCGTTCCGGCTGGAGGAGATTTTGAAGGAGATTCACGCGGAAGAAGAGGACGACAGGAATGCCGGAGATTAAGCTGGGCGAGATTGTCCAGAGACTTCGCCAGGCGGAACGCATTCTCGTCACCAGCCACATCTCGCCGGATGGCGACGCCGTGGGCGCGGTGTTGGCCGTCTATCACATCATTCGCGCGCTGCACGACCGCGAGGTTGTGTGCTCCCTGGCCCATCCCGTGCCGAAACGGTACGCGTGGCTGCCGGGAGCGGACCGCATCTGTCCGCCCGGCGTATGCGCGCCCCCCTTTGACGTCGCCGTTATCGTCGATGTGGCCCAGTTGGACCGGATCGGCGCCGTGAGCGCCCTGGTGGGCGACGAGACACAGGTCATCGTGCTTGATCATCATCTTGAAGACGCCCCCGCCGGCGATCTGGCCGTTGTGGATCCCCGCTATGCCGCCACCGGTGAACTGATCATCGAGCTCATGGATATTGCGGGCGTAAGCCTGACGCGCGAAATTGCCGAGTGCGCCTACGTCGCGCTCGCAACCGATACGGGGAGTTTCAAATACTCCAATACCACCGAACGCACCCATCGCATCGCCGCCCGTCTCGTAGCCACCGGTTTGCCGGTCGCTGAAATCGGCCGGCGCGTTTTCGACGAGATGTCCGCCGCACGGTTCCGCCTGCTGATCCGCTTCGTCAACAGCGTGGCCCTTCTCGACGGCGGCCGCATCGCCCTGGGCACGGTGACGGCGAAGGACATGGCGGAGTCCGAAGCGCTGGAAGAGGATACCGAAGGGCTGATCAATTTCGCGCGCAACATCGAGGGCGTCGATGTCGCCATGTTGTTCCGCGAAGTCGACAACCACACCGTGAAGCTCAGTCTGCGCAGCCGGGAAGGAGTGAATTCCGCCGGGATACTCCGTTCGCTCGGTGGCGGAGGCCACGCCGCGGCGGCCGGGACAACCCTGGAAATGCCCCTGCGTCAGGCGACGGCCCTCGCGTTGCGCCATGTCCGGGAAGCCCTGCAGGAGACGCTATGAACGGTCTGCTGCTCGTTGACAAGCCCGCAGGGCCCACCTCGCACGACGTGGTGCAGCACATCCGGCGCGCCGCCGCCCTGCGTAAAGTCGGCCATACCGGCACCCTCGATCCCGCCGCCACCGGCCTGCTGGTGCTGTGTCTGGGCCGGGCCACCCGAATCGCGGATTTTCTGTCGGGCATGGACAAGGTCTACGAAGGGGTGCTCCGGCTCGGGCTCGTGACGTCGTCGCACGACCTGGACGGGGAAGTCTTCGAAGAACGGCCGGTTCCCGATCTGACGGCAGGCGACCTCGAGAACGCCTTCGCTGCGTTTACCGGCGAGATTCTCCAACAGCCCCCGATGGTGAGCGCCGTAAAGATCGGGGGAGAGCGGCTCTATAAGCGCGCCCGTCGCGGCGAGGAAATCGAACGCCCGGCCCGCCGCGTTACCGTGCACGAATTTTCCCTGCTCTCCTTCGACGGGCGCGATGCGGCGTTCCGCCTGCGCTGTTCGACCGGAACCTATGCCCGGGTGCTGTGTTTCGATGTCGGCACGCGTCTCGGCTGCGGCGGCGCCCTGGCCGCGCTCCGCCGCCTTTCGGTAGGCGACTACTCGGTAGCGAATGCGGCGGCCCTGGACGCCCTCGACTCTTCCGATGCGGTGGGTAAGCGGTTGCTGCCCATCGAGAACGCCCTGGCGCTGCCCCGGGTGAAGGTCCGTGAACAGGGGCTGAACCTGGTCATGCACGGCCGCCCTTTGGGAGGAGAGGCACTTGCCGGCGAGTGCCCCGTGCGTGAGGGCTGGATTCAGATCAACGCCGCTTCGGGCGAACTGCTGGCGCTGGGGGAAGTGTCCTCCGATGCGCTTGGTGTCCACATACTGCCGCGCAGGGTGCTGTGCCATGGATAACCCGGCTCCCATGAAGATCATCGAAGATGTCCGGAGCACTGACGAAAACTATCCCGGCGTCGTTCTGACCATTGGCAGTTTTGACGGTGTGCACCTGGGCCACCGGGCAATCGTGCGCGAGGTCGTTGAACGGGCCCGGCAGCGAAACGGGACCCCCTGCGTGCTGACCATGCGCCCCCATCCGCGGGAGTTTTTCTCTCCGGAACGTCCCCCGAACCTGCTCACCGACGAGCGAAAAAAAGCGCGGCTCCTCGCGGACATCGGGGTCCAGGTCCTGTTCGTGCTTCCTTTCAACCGCGACGTGGCCGGGATGTCCAAAGAACGGTTTCTGGAAGAAATTCTCGTGGGCCGCTGCCGGGTGCGGGAAGTGGTCGTCGGGCATGATTTCCGGTTCGGGAAAGGGGCGGAGGGCGATTATGAATTCCTCCAGGCCTTCTGCCGCGAGCGCGGCATCGGGGTCGCGCAGGTCGCGCCGGTTCAGGTGGACGGCGAACGGGTGAGCAGCACCCTGGTCAGGGAATGCCTGCTCCAGGGCGATATCGACCGCGCCGCCCAGTTGCTGGGCCGGCGGTATTCCATCGCCGGCCAGGTCATCCGCGGGCGGGGAATCGGAGTCCGTCTGGGATTTCCAACGGCCAACATCAAGCCGAATCACACGGCGGTTCCGGCCCAGGGCGTCTATGCAGCAAAAGCGTGGATACACGATGTGGATTATCCCGCCGCGGTGAATATTGGCATTGCGCCGACGATCTCCCACGCGGACCTGACGATCGAGGCGCATCTCCTGGACTTCTCGCGGGATATTACCGGAGGAGGCATTGAACTCGAGTTTTTCCAGCGTTTGCGGCCGGAACGCAAATTCCCGTCGCGCGACGCGCTGGTGGAACAAATTGCGCGCGATGTGGAGACCGTGCGCGCTTTCTTCGCAACTGGTGGCTCCTGCACTGATCAAACGGGGCTCCAGATGCCATAACCTCCGCAGTTATATGGACTTCGGCCCGGAAGCGGAGGCATGAACAGCTGAATTGCATGTAACTTCTGGGAGCGTTGCATCGTCCAAGATAACAGGGTAATTGTCTAATGAAGAGCCGGAAACTGTTTGTCGTTCTGCCCGTCGCGGCGTGCCTTCTTCTCCTTGTAATGGCTTGTTCTACAACCCATTATAAAGAGAAGGCCGATGCCGAAGTGTATCCGATCATCGCGGAGAAATCGCTGGAAGTCCCCGGCAGTCCTCAGGATTTCACCATCGACCAGGAGCAGACCCTGTCGCTCGAGGGTTTACCCACGATGGAGCGGGAAGACGAGACCCTGGGCGACACGTCCCCCACAGAAAACGGCGCCTACATTCTCTCTCTTGAAAAGGCCCTGAGCGTTGCGGTGAAACGAAGCCGGGAATACCAGAGCCAGAAAGAAAACCTCTACGAGAGCGCGCTGGCGCTCACCCTGCAACGGCACCGCTTCGACCCCATCTTCGCGGGGCGGTTCAGCGGCGACTACAACCGGACCACCCGGGACGTGGAGCGGCCCACGGATGCCGCCCTCATCGCCCGGGAACTCCCCAATATCCTCGAACGCACCGGCGACCTCACCGGCGGAACCGGCGCCCTCCTCGACAGCTACGCCGATATTGTGGAAGCCGCCGCTGTCGTAACCGGCATTGCCGATGAGACCCGCATCGACGTCGTCGACGAACGCTCCGTGACCGGAAGCAGCAGCCTCGGATTCGACCTCCTCCTCGCGGGAGGGGCCCGCATCGCAGTCGATCTCACCTCGAATTTCCTGCGTTATGTGACCGGCGACCCGCGTGTGGCCACGTCCTCCACGTTGCAGGCCACGATTGCGCAGCCGCTCCTGTCGGGAGCCGGCCGTGACGTTGTCCTTGAAAACCTGACCCAGGCGGAACGCAATGTCCTGTACCAGCTCCGCTCGTTCACCCGGTATCGCAAAAACTTCGCGATCGATATCGCCAATTCCTACTATCGGGTGCTTCAAAACCGCGATGCCGTGCGCAACAACTGGAGCGGCTATCTGGCGTTCCAGGACAATGCCAAGCGGCAACGCGCACTGGCCCAGGCAGGGCGCATCAAGGTCGCTGAACTCGGCCGTAACGAACAGGCCGAACTGCAGGCCCGCGACCGCTACATTGCGTCCGTCCAGAGCTACGCGGACAGCCTGGACCAGTTCAAGATCAAGCTGGGCCTCTCGACCGACGCACCGATCGTCCTCGACGAACAGGAACTCAAGCTCTTGCGTGAGAAAGGCTTGGACCACCCGAATCTCGCCCCGGAACAGGCCATCGAAATCGCGCTTGTCTCGCGACTTGACCTGATGATTGCCCGCGATCGCGTCGAGGACGCCGAACGCAAGCTCCTGGTTGCCGCGAATGCGCTCCAGCCCGACGTGACCCTCGTGGCCCAGGGCCGCGCAAGCAGCTTCGGACAGGACCGGTTTCAGAGCATCGACTTCGAGCGCGCCGAGGCCAGCATCGGGCTGGAAGTCGACCCGCTCTTTGACCGGAAAGCGGAGCGTAACGCGTATCGGATCGCATTGATTGACTATGCCCGGGCGGTCCGCGACCTGGAAGAATCCACGGACCTGATCAAGCTGGAGGTGCGGCAGGCCTGGCGCGATCTCCAACAGGCTCAGGTCAGTTATCAGATCCAGGAGATCGGCGTTCAGTTGAATGAGCGCCGCGTCCGGGAACAGGAGCTGCTCTTTCTTGCCGGCCGCGGCAGCGCGATCGACCAGGTCGACGCGCAGAATTCGCTCATTGCGTCGCAGAATGAATTGACCGCGGCGCTGGTCCAGCACACCATCGCTCGATTGAGCTTCTGGCGGGACATGGGCATCCTCTTCATCAAAGAGGACGGGCAGTGGGAGGACATCACGGATGACAACTACAGCGGGGGGGCCGCCACCGAATCCGTGGAGGAAGAGATTTCTCCCGTTTCGTAAGTGGTGGAAGTTCGTTGTGGCCGGCGCGATCGTGCTGGTTGTTGTGATCGTTCTGGCCCGCGACCAGGAAACGGGCGCCGGCGTCATCAGCTACCGGGTCCAGCGGGGGCCCCTGCGCATCACCGTCCTCGAAAAAGGCGAAGTCGAAGCCCTCGAGTCCCAGGAGATCAAATCCGAGGTGCGCGGGGAAACCAAGATCATCAGCATTGTGGATGAGGGCTACCGCGTCACCGAGGAAGACGTCCAGAACAAGAAAGTCCTCGTGGAACTCGATTCATCCGAGCTCAAGGATCGCCTCACGCAGAAAGAAATTGAATTCCAGAGCACCCTCGCCAGCCTCACCGAAGCCCAGGAACAATACCAGATCCAGCTCAAACAGAATGAGAGCGACATTAAAGCCGCGGAACTTGAGGTCAAGTTCAAGCGCATGGACCTGGAAAAATACCTCGGCTCGGAATTGGCCCTCGACCTCCTCGACCGACTGGGGATTAAGGAGATCACCGCCGAAGACGTCGAAGAAGAGGACCGGGCGGCCCGGGCGGAACAGTCCACACCCGCGGCGCCACCCCCCGATTCCACCGGCGCCCAGCCTGCCAGCCCTTCCGAGACCGAATCCCAGGCTCCAGAGGCCATCCAGGTCGAAGTCGTGCTGACAGCGGAAGCGCAAAAGCTCCGGGATTCCCTCGATTTCCGGGAACTGGCAAAGGACGCCCGCCTGGCCGGTGAAGCTGTCCAGAAACGCCAGAAGTTCGAAACGGACATCCTGTTGGCTGAGGAAGATCTCTCGACCGCCCGCGACACCTACGAATGGACCGCCAAACTGGCCAAGGAAGACTTTGTCACCGAAACCCAGCGCCGGCAGGATGAAATGGCGGTTACCCGAAGCGAGATCGCCCTCGAGTCAGCGAAACTCGCGCAGCAGCTATTTGTCACCTACGAGTTCCCGAAACAGGCCGAAACCCTGCTGTCGGACTATGAAGAGGCCCTGCGGGGACTGTCCCGAACCGTCAAGAAGGCCCGCTCGCAGATTGCCCAGTCCGATGCCCAGCTCAAGTCGGCCGAAGCCCGCTACTCGATCGAGAAACAGCAGCGCGATGAGCTCGTGGAACAGATCGAGAAGTGCACGATCGTGGCCGAGCGTCCCGGGCTGGTTGTCTATGGCGGCGGCGACTCCCGGTATTACTATTACGGTTCGCGGGAGCCAATCCAGGAAGGCGCAACCGTACACGAACGCCAGCCCATACTTACCATCCCCGACATGACCAAGATGGCGCTCAAGGTCAGCATTCACGAGTCGTCCATTCAGAAGATCCAGAAAGGTCAGAAGGCCTCCATCGTCATCGAGGCTTTCGCGGACAAGGCGCTCACCGGCGAAGTCTCGAAAATGGGCGTGCTTCCCGAGCAGGAGAGCCGCTGGATGAATCCCGACTTGAAGGTCTATGAGACGACGGTCGTGATTGACGGGTCGCATGACTGGCTCAAGCCCGGCATGACCGCGAAGGTCGACATCCTCATTGAGGAACTGAACGACGTTCTGTATGTGCCGATTCAAGCGGTGTCCACGTTCGAAGGGAAGCGGGTCGCGTACCTGGCGCAACTCGGCCGGGAGCCCGAAAAGCGCATCGTCGAAACCGGGCAGTTCAATGACTCCTTTATCGAGGTCAAGAACGGGTTGAATGAGGGAGACGAGGTCTTGCTGATTCAACCAGAAACGCCGGCCGGAACAGGCGAGAAACCCGCGGAGGAGAAACCCGCCGAAGCGCCGTCGCCGGAGACCGTGCAGGCCTCCGCCGCGGAGTGAGCCGCATGCAGGACAACGGCGAGATCGCCCGGGTCGAGAACCTGTCCAAGACCTATGTCATGGGGCTGGTTACGGTGCAGGCCCTGCGCGGCGTGAGCATCGCGCTGAGGGGCGGTGAATACATCGCGGTGATGGGCCCGAGCGGATGCGGCAAATCCACCCTGCTCAATATTCTCGGGTGTCTCGACAAACCCTCGGGCGGACAGTACGTTCTGGGAGGGGAAGACGTTTCGCAGTTGGACGATGACCGCCTTTCGGAAATCCGGAGCGCGCGTCTGGGTTTTGTGTTCCAGTCCTACAACCTCATACAGCAATTGAGCGTCGTCGAGAACATCGAAGTACCGCTGTATTACCAGGGGATGCCCGAAGAGGAAAGCCGAAGCCGCGCCATCGAATTTGCCCAGCGCGTCGGCCTGGAATCACGGCTCCACCACAAACCCTTCGAGCTCTCGGGCGGCCAGCAGCAGCGGGTCGCCATCGCGCGCGCCCTCGTCAACGATCCCCTCATCATCCTGGCCGACGAGCCGACCGGGAACCTCGACAGCGCTTCCGGAGAAGAAATCCTGCGCCTGCTGGATGAACTCCACCAGTCCGGCAAGACCGTGGTCATGGTGACCCATTCCGAGGAGGTTTCGGAACGGGCGGGCCGCGTCGTCCGGCTGCGCGACGGGGAGGTCGAGTATGACCTCGTCCGGTAAATCCACGAACCGGCAGACGCTCCGCAAGGCCATCGGGGCGGGCCGGATGAAACTCACCATCAAACTGGGCCTGAAGAGTCTCTGGCTGCACCGCCTGCGTTCCCTGCTCACCGTGCTCGGCATTGTCTTCGGCGTGTGCTCGGTGATCGCCATGCTCGCCATCGGCGAAGGAGCCAGCTATGAAGCCCAGGAGCAGATCCGAAGCCTGGGAAGCAACAACATCATAGTGCGCAGCGTAAAACCTCCCGAGGAAAAAAGCAGCACATCCCAGCGCACCTGGCTCCTCGAATACGGGATTACCTATGCCGACCTGGAACGCATCCGCGCCACGCTGCCGGGCGTCGAAATCCTGGTGCCTGCCCGGATCATGCGCCAGGACGTCTGGAATGGCGGAAGACGCATCGACTGCGACCTCTATGGCACCGTCCCCTGGTATCCGGAAGTAAACAACCACCGCGTCGCCCGCGGGCGCTTTTTCACGGAAACGGAGATGAACGACGGCACCTATGTGGCCGTGCTGGATGCCGGCGTCGAGAGCGCGCTGTTTCCCATCGACCCGGCCATCGGCAACACCCTCCGCGCGGGCAGCCACTACTACCGCGTGATTGGCGTCATGGAACCCCAATCCGCCCGCATTACAAAGGATGGCGCGTCTACTCCGCCCGCCAACAACGCAAACGGCGCGAGCGGGGCGCCGAACCGCATCTACGTGCCCCTGAATGCCGCCAGAAAACAGTTTGGAGAAATCCTCGTCAACCAGCAGAGCGGGAGTTTCGAAGCCACGCGCGTCGAACTGCACGAAGCCACCGTCAAAGTGGCGCGCCTGGAAGATGTGGTGGATACCGCGCAGGTTATTGCCGATCTCCTCGCCGCCAACCACCGCAAGACTGACTACGAGGTCGTGGTGCCACTCGAATTGTTGCGCCAGGCCGAGCGCACCAAGCGCATCTTCAACATCGTCCTGGGCGCCATCGCCGCCATATCCCTGCTCGTCGGGGGGATTGGCATCATGAACATCATGCTCGCCAGCGTCACCGAGCGCACCCGCGAAATCGGCATCCGGCGCGCGCTCGGCGCCAAACGCCGCGACATCATCATCCAGTTTCTCGTCGAAACCGTCCTGCTTTCCGGCGCGGGCGGGGTGCTCGGCGTCATCCTCGGCATTGCCATTCCGATGGTAATCACCTGGTTCGCGGGGATGAAGACCATCGTCACGCTCTGGTCGCCCTTCATCGCCTTCTCTATCTCCGCGATGGTCGGCGTGGTTTTCGGCCTGTATCCAGCGCTGCGCGCCGCCAACATGGATCCCGTCGAGGCCCTGCGGCACGAGTAGCCCTCCCGCGCGCGCCGTGAGTCATCCCCTCCCCGTGTGCTAGAATCTACCGGATGTCCGGGCTGGAATTTCGAGGAAATCCATGGAAATCACCGTAAAACCCGTCGAGACGGCCGATGAGTTGCGGGTGGTGCACGACCTCTTCGCGGGCATCCATTCGGCCGACGACTATGCCAAAGGGCTCCGGTGGCTGGAGAACTGCGGCACGCGCTACCCCGGGTATCTCACGGAGCACACCCGTATCGCCAAGTGCGGCCCGGAAATCGTGGGGGGGCTCCGCCTGATTACCGACACGGTGCGCCTCGGCGATGCCCGCCTCAAGATGGGCGGGCTCGGCTGGGTGACCACCTCCGAAAGACACCGCCACAAGGGGATATGCCGGCGCCTGATGGACGACACGCTCGCCTATATGAAACTCCACCGGTACCACATTGCGATGCTGTTCGGCGTGCCCGGCCTCTACCACCGCTGGAAATTCGTGACTTCCCTCGCGGACCACGTCATCGATGTCGATACCCTCGAGGCCCTCACCTTTGACTGCCCGCTCCAGGAGCGGCCTGCCAAAGTCGGGGATATTCAGGCGATTCAGGCCATCCATAGTGCCAATGAAGACGCCATGACCTGCTCCGTCGTCCGAACGCGCGCCCACTACCTGTGCAAATGGAACGAATCCGGCCCGAAACAAGTCCTCACCGACGACCGCGGCAAGGTGCTGGCGTATTTCTTCTATCGCAATCTGGGCGATCACCTGGCCGTCGAGGAGACCGGTGTGGCCGAGATCGGTCTCTGCGGCAGCGTGCTCCGCGCGAGCGGGCGCATCGCGGAAGAGGAATCGCTCGCCCATCTGAGAATCTACAGCCCTCCCGGGCATCCCATGTCGCGGTATCTGCTCGAATTCAGGTCCCGTCACGAAACCCTGATCTCCTGCAACGCCGGCGGCATGCTCGCATTTGTGGATTTGGAAGAGACCTTCGAGCACATGATCCCCGAGTGGGAACGTTGCCTGAGAGACAGCGGCGCACACGACCTCCGTACGGAAGCCACTCTTTTTGTGGATGGGGCGCCCCAACGGATCCGGGCCAACCGGGGCGCCATCGACATCGCGCGCTCCCCCGGGAAATCCAAGGTCAGTCTCAGTGCCGCCGAGATGATGCATCTGCTGACCGGCTACCGCTACGCGGAAGACATCCTCGCCGCCAAACAGTGCTTTCTGTCTCCGGATGCCCGCGCGCTGCTGCGCGCCGTTTTTCCCAAACGTGCCCCGTTCGTGTGGCCCTACGACCGGTTTTAGACCCTGGCCGCGGTCCGCGTGCTGTCAGAAGATTGAACACGCCTCAACCGGCAAGTATACTATTCATGCGTGCCGGGGTGGCGAAATTGGCAGACGCGCCGGACTCAAAATCCGGTCCTGGCAACAGGGTGAGGGTTCAAGTCCCTCCTCCGGCACCATGTTCCCCATCTCGTTCCGCGCCGCGGGTACGCTTTGGCAGGCCTTTCTCTACATGCATGCCGCGCGCCAGTTTCTCTTCATGCCGGTGGCGCAAAACGTTCGTTGATCAGAACGGGCGAGAACCGACATTCTTCTGTGGACATTGTTGTTCAATTTGTGATATATTTAAAGTGTTATGTCCGTAAGAAATGATAAAACTCCCGTTGACCACCGGGGCGAAAGCCTGCGCATCCGCAGGCAACGGGCGGTTGCTGCCGCGCGCCGGGACGGGGTGACCGTCAGGCAGATCGCGGAGGCGCTCGGCACAACGTCCGCAAACGTCAGCAGCATTGTCTCCCGCGGATCGCAGTACAGCCCATTTGCCCTCGCGCTCGACGAATGGCTCGTCGCGCACGGGTACGCCACGGACACGATGCACGAGGAGCCGCCCTGCGGGCACGAGCCGGGCACGTCTTCGTCCGCCGATTCACCACACTGTCCGTTGCCGACGATTGACAGCTATCTGCAGCTGCTGGCTTCCGCGCACGCGGAGGGGGACCATGCGGCCGTAGGGGAGACGCTCAAGATTGGCGCGGCCCTCGCCAGGCTCATGAGCGAACTCATCGAGCTCCGGAGCCAGATGGAGCGGGTGGCGTCGCGCCTCGAGCGCTCGTAGGCCCGCGCCTGTCCGAGCCTTCTCGGGCCCATGCGGCCGCTTCAAGCGTGTTTCTGGTTTCCGGCATGGGCTATAATGGTGCGACGGGGTTTCGCGGGTTCCTCGCGGTACGGAATCACCAGCATCCAGCGCGAATCCCCGCCAAGCCGCACCGGGCGGAATCGAGCAGGCAGCCGCTTCTCCACAATACTAAGGGACAGTCTCAGACACACCGATGGCTTCCGGTTTTACATCCCAGCCGCTTCTCGGCATTCAGAATGTCACAAAGAGCTACGGCAATCAGTGCATTCTCCACAACGTGTCACTCACGATCCACGAGAACGATCGGATAGGCATCATTGGCCGGAACGGGTCCGGGAAATCCACCCTGATCAAGCTGATGGCGAGCATCGAAGCGCCGGAAGCCGGAACGGTCACGCGCCGCCAGGGCGTCCGGACCGCCCTCCTTCGCCAGGACACCCCGGGCGACCCGCATGAAACCGTCGGGGACGTGTTCGCGGAGGCCACGGCCGATATCCGCACGCTTCTCCGGGAACACCACACGCTTGCCGCAGAACTGGCGGCCCAGAGCTCTGGACCGCGCCGCGACAAACTCGCCGCCGAATTCGAGCAGGCCCAGCACGCCCTGCGCGTGCGGGAGGGATGGAACATCGAGGCGGAGGTTCGCCGCTTGCTTACCGCCCTAAACGTGCCTGCGCTGGACCGCCCCCTGTCGACCTTGAGCGGGGGAGAGCTGCGCCGGATGTATCTGGCCGCCACGCTCGTCAAGCGCCCGGACGTCCTCTTTCTCGATGAACCGACCAACCACATCGACGCCGAAAGCGCTCGCTGGATCGAAGACTTCCTCGCCTCGTACACGGGAAGCTGTGTGCTTGTCACGCATGATCGGTATTTCCTCGATCGCGTCGTGACCCGTATCGTCGAACTGGAGCAACAGGAACTTCTGTGCATCGACGGGAACTACGAGACGTTCCTCGAACGAAAAGCCCTGCGGGAAGAGCACGCAGCGCGCACCGAAGCCAACCGGCAGGGCGCGCTCAGGCGCGAGCTGGCCTGGCTTCTGCGCGGAGCCAAGGCGCGGAGCACAAAGCAGAAGGCCCGCATCAAACGCTTCGACGAACTGGATGCCCAGGAAGCCTACCAGCCTCAGGAGCCCCTGTCGTTCGAGATCCTCTCGCCGAACCGACTGGGCAAACGCATCCTGGAGGCGGAGGGCGTCTCATTGGCTCTCGACGGCCGCGAGCTCTTCCGTGATTTCTCCCTCATCATGCAGAAGGACATGCGCGTCGGGCTGGTGGGCCCCAATGGGTGCGGGAAGACCTCGCTCCTGCGGGTGCTCATGGGACAGCTCGAGCCGGATGCGGGGCGGGTACTGATTGGCGAGGCGACGGAGTTTCTTTATGTCGACCAGGGGCATCGGGAGGTGAATCCCTCCAGCACGGCGCTTCAGTTCATCTCGAACGGCGTGCGGGATGTCGAGATCAACGGAAGACGTATCCATATCCCCGCGTACCTCGAGCGTTTCCTGTTCGACCGGAGCGTGATGAACATGGAAATGCAGTACCTGAGCGGAGGAGAGAAGAACCGGCTGGATCTAGCCCGAAAACTCATGGCGGGCGGCAATTTCCTCGTCCTCGACGAACCCACCAATGACCTCGATCTGCCGACCTTGCGGGTGCTTGAGGAAATGGTGGCTGCGTTCCAGGGATGCGCCCTGGTGGTCAGTCACGACCGCTACTTTCTCAATCGCATCTGCACCCATCTGATCGCATTTGACGAGGGGCCCAGTCTGGTCAAGCTGGCGGGTAATTACGACGACTATCAGCGCTACCGCAGGGAAACCGCACAGGCCGCCCTGCCCAAGGCGTCCCCGGCTCCACAGAAGCGAAAGCCCCGCGAGAATGCCGCGCCGCGCCGCCTCACCTGGCAGGAAAAACGCGAGCTCGAAACCATCGAGGATGCCATCCTGCAGGCGGAATCCGAGGTTGGCCGCCTGCAGGGACAGGTCAATGAACCGGCGTTCTATAAAAAACCGAACGAGGAGGTTCAGCAGGTTCTCGCCGATTTGCAGGCCGCGGAAAGGCGGGCGCACGCGTTGTACGAACGCTGGTCGGAACTCGATTCGATTGCCGGGGCGACCCAGTAAGGGCGCCGCGGCTACGGTTCCGGCGCCGCCACGCTTCCTCGGGCGGTTTCCACGTCCCGCATCCAGCCTTCCGTATCGGACACGGCCCATGCCGCGCTGTCGGGGCCTTCGCCACAGTCGAATTCGACCAGGAGCAACGGCCTGAAAATGGTCTTGCTTAGGTGGCTCATCGATGTGGAGACGCGCATCACACTGCCGAGAGGAATCGCGGTTTCGGTACCAGGAACTGCCTGATAGAACCACAAGCGCGAGTCCGTCAGCACCAGGGCCCCGTTGCCCCGGAGCTGGACCAGGCCTTTCCTCTTGCGCCCGAAGTATTCTACCCACAAGTCTTTGCGGAGGATCTGGCCTGGTTCGAACCGCTCGGCGACAGTCCGGCCGAGGCTGGCGCGGAACCTCCTTCCAACCAGGTGGAAGACCACCAGCAGACCGGCGGAAAGCCCCATCACCTCCAAGATGATCCCAACGTATCCCGGCATGTGCGCATCCTCCTGCGCTGGCGCTACTGAGGAATACCCCCGCGGCACACCGGATATTCGTGCCGTTGCCTGGCTATACATGGCGCTTTCGGGCTACGAAGATCACCGGACCCGGCTTAAGGCGTCACGGCCGGGGCTTGAGCGACGGTGCCCGCCAGGGCCATCTGCCCCTTGCGGATATGATCCATGGACGTGAAGAGAATGCGGGCGGTCTCCTGCGAGGCATGAAACCCCGACGAGTTCTCGGCCTCGACCCAGTCAATCAGGAATGACGCCCGGCGCTGGGCCTGGCGCGCCTCGCCCAGCCGTTCCGGGGGAATGCCCGCCCCTTGCCCGGCCTGGATGGCGCCAATCAGCTCGACCAGGGCAGCCATGCTGTGGTCGCGCATCTCCATGGTCTTGGCCTGGATGTTCTCCGCGCGGGCTTTCAGTTCGTCTTCAGACACCTTGTGACAGGTCTGGCACGCGTTGTTGATGTTCAGCAGCGGGCTGCGCACGTGGTGGTCGCTGATTTTCATCGCGCCGGAGCGCACGTACGGCATGTGGCAATCCGCGCAGGCCACCCCCGCCCGCGAATGAATCCCCTGGTTCCAGGTCTCGAACTCAGGATGCTGCGCCTTCAACATGGGGGCGCCGGTGTCGGCATGGGTCCAGTCCTGGAAGCCGGTGCTATCGTAATAGGCCAGCACGTCGTCAGCCTTGAACCCGTTGAACCAGGGATAGGTCAGGCGCTTTTCGTCGCCCTTGAAGTAGTATTCGACATGACACTGGGCGCAGACAAAGGCGCGCATTTCCTGGCGCGTGGCCATGGTATTCACGTCATAATCGGAAATGCCCTGCGCCGCTTTGGCCACCTTGATCCCTTCGAGAAACCCCGGGCGCGTAATACGCAACTGCATGGTCTCGGGATCATGGCAGTCAATGCAGGCGACCGGGTGCTCGACGTGCGTGCGGGCCTCTTCATACGGCATCGGGTTCATCAATTCAAAACCCTTGATGAGATCGCCATTCCCCAGTTTCTTGTAGGGGATATACACCGACGCGTGGCAGTGAATGCAGGCGCCCACCTGCGGCTTCTGGTGCCGCCCGGTAAACGTCTGATCTTCCAGCATGTACGCATGCCCGCGCTCCTCCCGGAAGTCAATCGCGAAGGCATACCCCGCCCACATCGTCTTCAGGCGCGGGTCGAGTTCCAGGCGGGACTGCGCGACCGCCGTCCGGGGATCCGCTTCGGTGGGCGTGCGCGGTATGGCTTCGCTGCCCCCGTACCGCGTGCGCTGCATGTCCACCGTCCGCGTGTACAAATCGTACTGCATGGGGAAATTCTTGCCCCAGACCGCCGGATCCTCCGTCTCGTCCGTGAGCTCAACCACCCGGAAGAAGGGATTGCGCGCTTCCTGCTTCCGCTCGAAAATGTTCACCAGCAGCGCGGTCACCCCAAAGGCGGCGACCGCAACAACCAACGCCAGGATTGCCGAAAACATGAACAGGCGTTTCAGGCGCGTTCCGGTTCGGTCCTGGGCTCCATTTCGGGATGGCTCGCTCATGGCAGATGCTCCTCACTTCCCCTTGATGCTATTCCAAATGGCCGACAAAGCGGTGGCACCGGATGCAGTCCTGCGGTTCGCGGCCGCCGCCAACGTCTATCTGATGTACGATGTCTTCATGGCAGTACCGGCAGTTCGCCTCCGCGATTTGGCGGTTGAACTCGGTCGCCTGAATCGGCTCGTGAAAGTTCCCCGTCGTGAACGCCAGGGAATGGTGGTACCCGTTGAGGCCTTTCGTGAAGTATTTCGGAATCAGGGAGTGGGGGGTATGACAGTCGTTGCAGACCGCCACCGCATGATGGCTGCTCTTGGCCCAGGCATCGTAGTGGTGCTGCATGATATGACAGTTCGCGCAGACCTGCGCGTCGTTGCTCATATACGAGAACCCTTTGGCATAGATGAACGTGTACGCGCCCACGCCCACGCCGGCTCCTGCCACGGTGCCCAGGAACACTGCCGCCCAGGCAAGTATCCGCCGATACATGGTCCCCTCCAGCCCGCATGAGAATGACACCGTCCGGGGAATCCCGTCCTCCCCTTCACGCACACTGTAGCACACTTCACCGGCGCAAACAAGAGATCGACGATACCATATGTCGCTTTTTGCGGTGGCCTTCCGCCGCCCAAATCCCTATCATACCCGGAGGCGACGCCGCCTTCGGCGCGCCGCGTCGTGACAGGAACTGGGAGCCAACATGAGTGAATCCCCGTACGAGCTCTGGGCCGATTACTACGATATCGTTCATACCGGTCTTCCGGGCGAGGCGGAATTCTATGTGGGCCAGGCCGTTCGCACGAGGGCCGAGACCCTCGAGCTGGGCTGCGGCACAGGGCGGATTGCCATCCCCATGGCAATGTCCGGGGTCAACGTCGTAGGACTGGACAACTCGAAGGCCATGTTGCGCCAGTGCCGGGAGAAGAAGAGACGGATTGGCCCGACTCCGGGCCGCCTGAGGCTCGTCGAAGGGGACATGAGCGATTTCGACCTGGGCCAGGTCTTTGATCTGGCGGTCATGCCGTATCGTGCATTCATGCACCTGCTTACACCCGAGAGCCGTGCGTCCTGTCTGGCGTGTGTTTACCGGCATTTGCGGCCCGGGGGGCTGTTCATCCTGAATGTGTGGGTGCCGCGCGAGCGCGACCTCGCCGCACACCGGGCGCGTGAACGGGGAACCATCGTCTTCGCGGGACGCTACCCGCTTGCGGGGACGCAGCGAGAGCTGGCGCATTCCGTTGCGGCCTGGTGCGACGAAGAGCGACAGATTCTCGAAGAGCAGCACCAGCTCCAGGAAGTCGACCGCAGGGGGGAGGTGACGTACTCGGCCATCCTGCCCATGCAGCGCGCGTGGCTCACCCCGGTGCAGATGCGCCGGCTCCTCGAAACGCAGCATTTTGCGGTGGACGCGGTCTTCGGGGACTTCGAATGTGCTCCTTACACCGCGGAAAGCACCGAAATGATCTGGGTGGCCAGCAGACCGGCCACCGGGCCTCTCGGATAGGCGCACGATCGCTCCGGCTCAGCCCCGGACGTGGAACCCCTCATACAGAGGAGCCCCGGACTCCCACTGCGCGTCAACACGCGTGACGACAGCATAGCCGGGGCCCTGACGGCACCACTCGAGCATTTCCTTCAGGACTGCTTTATCGCCCTCGAATTCCGCCTCCACGCTTCCGTCCGCTGCGTTGCGTACCCACCCCGAAAGTCCCAGGCGCGTCGCCTGCCGATGCGTGGCGTACCGGAAACCAACGCCCTGCACTCTCCCCTGGATATGTACGCGCAACCGCTCGGTCATCAATTGGACTGAAAGTGCTCCAGCATGCGTTCCCGCAGCGCCGAGTCGCCCAGGGCGATGATGGCGGAGGCCGCCGAAATACGGGCTTCCGGATAGGAACTCAGCAGTACGGGCTGCATGATGTCCATGAGCGAACGGACGTTCGTTTCCACAACGACTTCCGTGACAATCGACGCGATCCCTTTGACGAAGTTCCCCGAGGCCGGCTCTTTGAGGTCCGGAAAGTCCAGGCGCAACAGTTCCTGGAGGTCTGCGATGCGCGTGCGGTCGCCGCCCATGATCAAGGCGCCCGCCGCTCTCGCCCGCATCCGGATGACGTCCAGCTGGACGTCATAGCGTTCCGAGAGACGCTCCCGAAGCGCTTCCATGGCATCGAGGTCGCCTTCCGGGGCCAGACGGAGGCCCGCATCCACCCGCAACGTCGGGATTTGGAGCGCCTCCTGCTTCATCAGTTCCTTGCCTTTTGCGTCCCCGAGAAGGTAGAGAATCTCGATGACGCGGTACCGGGAAAGCCCGCTCTGGGCATCCAGCATTTCGTGCAGCGACTCAATCACATCGTCGCCCCCGAGAATAACGAGGCCCTTCGCGGCGGCCTTGGCCTTCTCTTCGTTCAGGCCGGTCAGCATGTCGAGCATGGTGGGAATCGCTTCCCGGTTGCCCATGCGGGCCAGCGCCAGCGCCGACGGCGCGGACAGGTCGGCCGCGCGATCCTTGACCATGCGCAGCAGCGCCGCTTCCGCGGTCCGATCACGATACAGGCCGGCGACCCGCGCCGCCGTCCCGCGGATCTGCCGGTCGCCGCTGGTGAGCGCGCGGTCGATCAAATCGCTGTCGAGGTCTTTGTAGCCGGCAATGTAGAGGCGGTAATAGGCGCCCAGGGCCGTCTCGAGATCGTTCTGACGCGCAAGGTCCTGGAGGTATTTCAGACCTTCCTCATCGCCCTGGGAGGCGATAACCATGGCCGCATTCATTTTGGCGGGCTGATTCCGGTTCTCCTGCTCAAATACCTCCGCCACCTGCCGGATGGCCCGGCTCACAAGCTGCTGCTGGCTGGGCGTCAGGCTGCGTTCCACATCCATTTTGAACTGCTTGGCCTCGATTTTCCCTCCCTGAACGCGGATTTCCTTGACATCCGTGAACAGATACGCGTGCCGGTCGCCCGTCTCCGGGTTGAGCACACTCAGATAGTTGGAGCCCAGTTCGGTGATTTGAAGATTGGGATCCTCGGCGTCACGGCCCTTGACCACGATGGTGACGAGCGTGGGTGTTCCGGCGATCTCCCTGAGGTTCGCCCCCGAGACACCCGTGATCGGAATGTCCTGGCACAGGGCGGGAACCGCAATCGCAATCGCGAAAACGAACATGATGGTCTTTTGCATCTTTCGACTACTCCCAATCGTGGCGGCGCTGTGTTCCTCTCACCGCGTTCCTGCGTTTCTCCCGGCAAGTCGCTGAAGCTAATGTAATTCTATACTTTCTTCCTTGATAATGCGATCCAGAAATGCGCGCGCGGCATCCAGCGAGGGCACCAGGGGGTTGATGGTCAGGGCCTGGAGCGCCGATTCGTACGATTTGTGCTTGACGGCCTCCACGATCAACCGGTCGCTTTCCTTGACGCTGTGAAACAGCCCCTTCAGGAACCGCGGACAATCGCCTACCCGGCGGGGTTCCAGCCCCTGCTTGCCGATCCGCACGGGCACTTCCACGCTGCAGTCCTCGGGGAGGTCCCGCAGCGCCCCCTCGTTCCGGACACAGAGAATCGACTCCCGGTCCTGTTTGTCCTCCAGGGTCTGCAGGAGGGGGATGATCGTCTCCTCATACCAGACGGCGTTGCGGGCGCGCGTCAATTCCGGAATCTCCGTCAACGTGACGTCGTCATACAGCTTGAGAATCTGCTGTTCGGCCTCGTGCAGGATTTCCGCACGCGACCGCGCGCAGGCCAGCTGCTTCTTGAGGATGGCGTCCTGGTGAAAAAACAGCCCCACCGTGTGCGTCGGAATCATCCGGAACAGTTGCACAAGCTCGTGGTCGAACCCGTCCTCTTTGTGGTGCTCCAGCTGGTCCAGCACCCGCTCCATCCGGCTCTTCCCGTCCAGCTTCACATCCTGAATCCATCCCAGGTGGTTCAGGCCGACGTAATCCACCTGGAGCTCTTCCGGGGGCACCCGCAGAATCTCCGACACCCTCCGGACATACGTGCCGGGAAGGTCGCACACCCCGATGACATTCAGCCGGGTGTATTTCGAAAGGGCTTCCACGACAATGCCGGTGGGATTGGTCAGATTGATGAAGATGGCGCCGGGATTCGTCTGTTCTATCAGCTCGGCATGCTGGAGGACCACCGGCAGGGTCCGCAGCGCGTTCGCGCAGCCCCCGGCTCCCAGGGTTTCGTCGCCGATCATCCCGAATTTCGGCGGAAGAACCTCATCGCGCTGCCGGGCCGGCATCCCCCCGACCCGGATATGATTGATGACATACTTGGCGTCCCGAACGCCCTCGCACACGTCGGTAGTCCCGATGACTTTCCCCGGAAACCCGCTTTTGTCCATCAGACGCTGGCAAAAGGCCGCTACCAGCGGAAGCTTGGGCCCTTCACGTCCGATCAGCACGACTTCCTTGACGTTCACATTGTGGGAAACCAGAGAGAGGACGAATTCCGGTATGTAAACGCTGCTGCCCCCCAAAATCGCAATCCGTTCAATCACGGGTACCCGCCTCCTCCTTAGAAAGATTCTGTATGCCCTTTGACGGTATGGGAAACCACCGATTGCCGCCGGTCTTTTCCTGCGAAGCCATAGAGTCTTTCTTTCCACGATGTGCGCAGGGAATACAGAACCAGACCCATGCCCTCGCGCAGGGTTCGTGGCCGTGTGGCCAGCGTGACGCGGCCTCGCCGGATGGCCGCGACAATGTCTTCAACATTCGGCGCGGCGTCGACCAGCGTACAGGTGCTGTCACAGTAGGGAAGCGTGTGGAGATCCGAAGTCCCTATCAGGGGGAGCCCGTATTTCCGGGCCACCCGGACCGCCCTCCGGTTGAACCCCGCCCCGCGAACGTACAGCGTGCAGAATTCAACCGCGTCAAAGAGGTCGATGTTGGCCTCCAGGGCGCGCCCCAGCGAAGAGCGTGACGGGTAGTACGGATGAGGCGCCAGGAACGCGGCATCCCGCCGTCCCAGAGCCCGCAACTCCGCGAACGTGGCCGCGGCGGCCTGCTCGCCGTCCGGGTTCAGGATGACCACGTGCTTCCCCTCGATGCAGGCTTCGAGCCCCGGCACGAGCGTGATCCCGCGCCGCCGTGCATATGCGCGAAGCCGTTCGGTAACCGTGACCCCTTCGTGGCACGTCAACGCCAGCACACGGAAATTCAACTGGGCCGCGGCATCAAGAAGCACTTCCGTGGAATGGGACAGATCATCGCGGGGATCATCAGCCGAATGGGTATGAAAGTCCGCCTTTAACTCTGCCATTCCCGTCCCGGCAACGAATTACTCGGATTGCCGCCTCGTGCCTATGAGGCTACCGTCACGGACCAGCGAAGTCAAATTGCCATCCGCGCACGCACCGGTTCGGCGCGCTTCCTTCGTGCAGCGCAGGCGCCCCGCCTGCATTCGGGTCTTCTCGTGGACACAGTGGACAGGGTGGACGGGCCCCACTCCACATTGCCGTCGTCAACGCCGCGGATGCAGCCTTTCTCGCCGAAATCGGCCGCATTTTCCGGCCGACACCAAAGGTGTCAAATGTAAGTCGCCGGGAGATTAGCCCGGAGATCCCCAGCGTGTCCGCATTGCGTCCCGTCAGGGACGAAGGATAACGGGATGAGCGCCGTGTCCGCATTGCGTCCCGTCAGGGACGAAGGATAACGGGATGAGCGCCGTGTCCGCATTGCGTCCCGTCAGGGACGAAAGAAAATAGCCCACCACTTCAGTGGTGGGAGCCCCCGGATCCCTGAAACCATGAGTCCCGTAGGGACGGCAGACCATCGCGCCGCCCAGTTTCAAAATTCTCGTCGGGGTCGTGTCCTTCGCTGTCGTAGGTGGCCACGCGGATCGGCGTGATCGGGTTCGAACGGGGACACGTTGTCGCGCCGGAGCGGCGCTTGGAACATGTCCCCGTTCTGCTCCGGCGTTTTCAGGCACTGAGATCTTTGTGTCCTCTGTGGCTATACCAATGAATCCCACAGGCCACGGCGCGTTCCGCGGAGAGCCGGGGGGAGGGGGCGAACTTCGCAGGCTGAACTCAGGGCTGCGCGCCCAGCACAATGTCGTCGGGATCGATGAGGCGCTGGCCTGCCGCGCAGAGTTCGCATGCCGCGGGTTCCCAGCTCTGCATGCTGAGGCGGGCCAGCGGTTCGTACCGGCAGTCAAACCCCACCTCGCCCGCGCTGCGGTCGATGAGTACGGAAACGCCGGCGATCACGGCGCCCCGACCGCGAAGATGCGCGATGCTTTTTTTGACCGATCCCCCGGTTGTCGCGATGTCCTCGACGATGAGCACCCGTTCCCGCTGATTCAGGAGAAATCCGCGTTTCAGGGCCATGCTGCCGTCGCTTTCCTTCTCGGTGAAGGCTGCCCGGCACCGCAAGTGGCGGGCGGTCTCGTACGCCAGGATGATGCCCCCCGAAGCCGGCCCGACCACCAGGTCAATCTCGGCTTCCAGGAACCGGTCCGCGATGGCGGCACAAAGCCGTTCGGCGAGGTCCGGGTACTGAAGCACCCGGGCCGCCTGGAGAAACTGGCGACCGTGCCGGCCGCTGGCGTACACGAAATGCCCATCCAGCAGCGCGCCCGCTTTCCGAAAAGACGCAAGTACCTGTGCTTCGTTCATCCCTGCAGTTCCTCCAGGATTAACCGGACCGCCTCCGGGGGATTCTCGTGTTTCAGGATCGGCCGGACCACGACAATCATGTCCGCCCCGGCGTCCGCGGCTTCCCGCGGCGTCATGATACGGGCCTGATCGTCTTTGGAGGCCCATCGAGGCCGGATGCCGGGAGTGACGATAAGGGGCGCCGGCCCGACCGTTTCGCGCACCATCGCGATTTCGCGCGGAGAACACACAATTCCGTGCGCCCCGGCTTCCACGGCCAGGCGGGCCAGCCGGGGAACGGCCTCCGCCGCGGTCTCGGGAAGGCCGACTTCCTGCCGGAGCATATCGTCCGTGAGGCTGGTGAGCACCGTCACGGCGAGAATGCGGGTGTCCGTGCCCTCGACGGCGGTGCGCGCGGCAGCAATCATCGCCTTGCCGCCCGACGCATGCAGGGTGAAGAGCTTCGCCCCGAGGTCCGCGGCCGCCCGCGATGCACTGGCCACGGTATTGGGGATGTCGTGGTACTTGAGATCAAGAAACACATTCTTGCCCCGGTCCCGAACGGCCTCCACCACCGCCGGTCCGCAGCGCGTGAACAACTGAGCGCCGATCTTGAACCACGAACATTCCGCGGCGATTTCGACCGCCGCCAGGGCGTCCTCGCGCGTATCCACGTCAAGACCGGTAATCAGCTCGGTACGTCTCTTCATGCCTGCATGGCTCCAATGAGTTGGTTCACATCGGCGATCCGGTGCCGCTTGAGGTACTCGGCAATCCCTTCCACGATGCGGAGGGCGATATCCGGGCGGCGGAAGGACATCGAGCCGACGGAGACCGCGGTCGCGCCCGCCAGGAGAAACTCGATGGCGCTGGCCGCCCCGCTGATCCCCCCCGTGCCGATAATGGGAATCCGGAGCACCCGCGCGGCATCCCACACCATCTTGACCGCCACCGGGCGGATGGCCGGACCGCTCAAGCCGCCCACAATGTTGGCCAGCCGCGGTTTTCGCGTCTCCGGGTTAATGGCCATGCCCAGCAGCGTGTTGATGAGGCAGACCCCGTCGGCCCCGGCCGCTTCCGCCGCCAGGGCGGGCTCCTGGATATTCATGACATTCGGGGTCAGCTTGATATACAGGGGCAGCCGGGTCGCTTCGCGAATCGCCCGCGTGTATACCGTGATCGCCTCGCAGCTCTGCGACACCAGCACCGCCCCTTTGGCGGTCCGGGCGTCGTGAACGTTCGGGCACGAGAGATTCGCTTCGATGGCGTCCGCCGCTCCTTCCGCCTCGAGACGCCGGGCCAGCTCCGCGTATTCCTCCGGAGAATACCCGTAGATATTCGCGATGATGGTCGCGTTGCGTTTGCGCAGATAGGGGACCTTCTGAGAGAGAAACCGCTCGATGCCGACATTCTGGAGGCCAATCGCGTTGAGGAGTCCCGCGGGCGTCTCGACCAGGCGCGGGGGCTTGTTGCCCGCCCGGGGCTTGAGCGAGATGCTCTTGGTCGTTACCGCCCCAAGGAGCGACACGTCGAAGTAGCGGTCAAACTCCTCGCCGTACCCGAAAGTGCCGGAGGCCACCGTGACCGGGTTCTTCATCCGGAGACCGCCCAGATTGACGGCCAATGTGGCGGTATCACAGGTCATAGGCCGTATTGTGCGCCTCCCAGTCGATGATCGCCGCGTCAAACACCGGTCCATCCACACATACCCGCACCATCTTCTCGCCTTCGCGTTCAACCTTCGATTCGACCACGCAGCCCAGGCAGGCGCCGTCGCCGCAGGCCATCTGCGCCTCGAGCGAGACCAGACACGAGGCCCCCGCGCGCGCGGCCACGGCGGCCGTGGTCGACATCATAATCATCGGACCGCACGCGTACACGCGGGTCCCCGGCCCCGGCGCAAGCCGTTCGAGCATCTGGGCCGCGTACGCTTTTTCTCCCGCCGAGCCGTCGTCGGTCGCCAGATGCACCGTGCACCCCATCGACCTGAACAGGTCTGCGCAAAGCAGCAGGTCCCTGGTGCGGGCGGCGAGCACCACCTCCGGAGGCCGGCCGCACGCGTCCGCCAGGGCGCGCGCAAGGGCCGGGAAGGCCGCGACGCCGATCCCCCCCGACACAATGATATGCCGCTCAACCTCGGGCGCGATGGGAAAACCGTTGCCCAGAGGACCCTGTATCGAGCAGGTTTGCCCTGGCACCCGCCGCGAAAGAAGCTGCGTGCCTTCGCCTTCCACTTTGTAGAGAAGCGTGAAGCCGTCGTCGTGGATCTCCGAAAGGCACATGGGCCGGCGCAGAAACGGGTAGAGCGTCTCGACGACTTCCACCATGCAGAACTGGCCCGGTTGCGCCGCGCGGGCGATATCCGCCGAGCGCAGCCGCATACGCCAGTGATCCGGCGCGACCAGGTCGTGCGCCACAATCTCGCAGTCCTGAATATACCGCATCTCAGGTCCTGCCGCGATCCAGGGCCAGTTGGCTCCGCAGATTGTTCAGACTGAGACGCACGCGCTCCGCCAGAACCTCGCCCACGCCTTCCACGGCCACCAACTCATCTTTCGGCGCCCGCATGATCTGCTGGAGCGTGCCGAAGCGGTTCACCAGGTTCTCGATGATCTGCGGCGTGAGACGGCGGGTCTGCGAAAGTACCCGGTAGCCCCGGGAGGAGAGATAGGTGTCCACCCCCCGCAGGTTGGCTCCGTATCCAAGGGCCTGGCTGATGGCCTCCAGCGAGATCAGTTCGTCCTGCGACAGTTCCTCGATCCGCTGCTGGACCACCTCCGGGCTCGCCGAAGGTTTCTGTTTGTAGTAATCCCTCGTAACCAGGCTGGCCTCTTCGATCGGAATGGTGAGTTCGCGCAACTGCAATTCGATCAGGCGTCCCTCGGTGCCCAGCTCCAGGATATACGGCTCGATCTCCGAGGCGATCCGCCGCGACATCTCACAGCGCTGAATGGCTTTGCACACGTCGAAGATCGTCACCATATCCTCAAATTCGCGCGTGCTCAGATCCAGCATCGACAGGTTGAGACTGCTGATATACTTTTCGAGCGTCTGAAGCGCCTGCGCCGACTTGTTGAGCAGCGTGGGGAGGCTGTCCAGCACGTGGCGCGTGTTCTGGACGTACAACGTGACGCTCGAACGGCGTTCAGACACGGCCACCACGGCGCATTTCGCCTGTTTCGCCATGCGCTCCGCGGCAATGTGCCGGGTACCGGTTTCGTGCGAGACAATGGAATTGCTCGGCGTAAGAAACCGGTTGGCGTACGTGATCGTGGAGCCGTCCTCATTCAGAATGATCGCGCCGTCCATCTTCGACAATTCATACAGCAACTGCGGCGTGCACGCGGCATTCAATTCGACCCCGCCATCGGACAGATCGGCCAGTTTCTTGGGATCGCCGATGCACAACAGGGCGCCCAGGCGGCTCTGCAGCATCATGGAGATCGCTTCGCGGATCTTCGTGCCGGGGGAAATCATCCGGACCGCTTCATGAAATGCGATGGATTTCGTTTTGCGCTTTGACTTCACCATTCCCCGTTTTCCTCTGCGAACTGCGTGTCGTGCGTATAATGGCACGGCGCGGGGTTATCGTTCCAGAGCGATCTCGATCGCCTGCCCGATCCGGCCGACGGCCCAGACCCGCTCCTCCGGGTTATCCACGTCCGCCGCGTTGTTCTTGGGTACGATGCATCGCGTAAAACCGAACTTTGCGGCTTCCCCGACCCGCCGGCGCGCCATGTCCACCCCGCGAATCTCCCCCGCCAGGCCGATCTCGCCAAAGGCCGTCAGGTGCGGTGCGACGGGGGCTTCCATAAAACTCGAAACAAGCGCCAGGGCAATCGCCAGGTCCGCCGCCGGCTCGTCCAGCCGCACGCCGCCCGCCACATTGACAAACACGTCGCGGTCGGCAAAATGCAGGCCCGCCCGCTTCTCGAGCACCGCCAGGATCAGCGACACCCGGTTCGGATTGACGCCGGTCACGGTGCGGCGGGGCGAGCCCAGGTTCGAATCGCACACCAGCGCCTGTACTTCGACCAGCAGGGGACGCGTGCCTTCCACGCTCGGCAGCACCACCGAACCGCTCACGCCTTCGGGGCGTTCGTTCAGAAACAGCGCGCTCGGGTTAGGGACCTCCTGAAGTCCGGTCTCGGTCATCTCGAACACGCCAATTTCGTTGGTCGACCCGAACCGGTTCTTCACCGCCCGGAGAATCCGCAGCGCCTGCTTGCCTTCTCCCTCGAAATACAGCACGGTATCGACCAGGTGTTCCAGCATGCGCGGCCCGGCGATCGAACCCTCCTTTGTGACATGCCCGATCAGGAAAATCGGCGTGCCGGAGCCTTTAGCCAGCCGCAGAAACTCGCTCGCGCAATCGCGCACCTGCGAGATGCTCCCCGGCACCCCCTGGAGGTCCGCCGAATACACCGATTGGATCGAATCGACCACAATCAGGTCGAACGCGCCGCTCTGGAGGTGCTTGCGGATCGACGACAACTCGGTCTCGGTGAGCATGAACAGGCCGTCGGAGAGGGTACCCAGGCGGCGCGCCCGCAACTGCGACTGGCTGAACGATTCCTCGCCGGAGATGTAGAGCACGGAACGGCCCTGTTGCGCCAGCCCGTGGGAAATCTGCAACATCATGGTCGACTTGCCGATCCCCGGATCGCCCCCGACAAGCGTCAACGAGCCCGGAACAATGCCGCCGCCCAGTACCCGGTCACACTCCTCGATCCCCGTCGAGATTCGGGGGGGAGGTTCGTGCTGTTGATCGGTGATCGGAAGCGGTGCGTGGCTTTCCCCGATGGACGTGCGGGCGTGTTTCCCGGATTCGACTACGGTCTCTTCAAGCACGGTGTTCCACTGTCCGCAATCCGTACAGCGTCCCACCCAGCGCATGTAGGTTGCGCCGCAGCTTTGACATACAAAGGTGGACCGGGTCTTGGCCATAGAGGGATTCCCGCGAAGGCTCCTTGTGCCAGAAGGTTACGGCATGCCAGTCCGTCACGCACGGGCCTTATGCCATCCTGCGGGAAGAATACCAGATGCCCATGCAGGGATGAAACCTCCTTTTTCCCCACAGCAATCCCCCCCTGACCGTGGTTGCTGCGGCGGCGGCGAGACTTCATCGCGCGGATTTCCGACGGACATTCGTTCGGTAGAGGACCATCGTCCCCGTGCTGAACCACGTGCTTTGTGAGAAAGACACGACTGGCGAGAGGGCAAGGCCCAGACCCGCCCGTCCGGTCATTTTCGTCACACGGACGGCAGGGCGGGTAAGGCGCTGAGCATGGCCGCCCCGAAGATGGCCACCAGAAGCAGCGCGAGCAATACGCTTGTCACCGCGTTGAGCGCGAAGTAGATCAGGAAATCGAAGAACCCCATGTCGTACACGGCGCTCAGGATCCACACAAGCACGAAGATGCCGAAACAGGGGACGATCCCCGCGACCGCGTTGGCGCCAATCGCCACCAGGCCCACCGAAAAGATGTCCTTCAAGAACTCCCCGTGGGGCAATTTGCCCGTAAACAGCAGCGTGAGATAGAGCGGCCACGGGGCCGCGAGCAGGCCCGCCACCACCAGCACCACCAGCATCAGCACCGACACGCCTTCCCCAAACGGCGCGCTCCCGGAAGTGGCCTGCGTCACCTGAACGCCGCTCAGGGCGGACCGGAGTTCTTCAGGAACGATTTCCGCGCCTTGCGCCATGTAGACCACGCTGCTGGTCGTATCCTCCACAACGATGGCCGGGACTTGTGTAATGCCGTACTCCGCGGGGGTGGGATCGTCCTCCGCATACAGGACACGGATATTGATGAATTGCGACAACGCCTGGCTGATGGCGGGATCCTGGAACACCGAGGCCTCGATCGCGCTCGAGGCCTGGCCGCTGTCGTAATAAAACAGGCAGATCGGGCGTCCATACTGATAGGCAACGTCCGAGCCCTGCTCAACGCTGTAGTACCACTGGACAGGCTGCACCACTGCGCCCGCGGCGGCCGCCGGCGCTTCCGGCTCCGCTGGCGCCGGGGCAACCGCGGTGCCCTCTGTCGGCCCCTGCTCGGTTACGGCCACTTCGATGGTTCCGGAGCCGCCGTCCCCCTTCTTCGTCATCGAAAGGACCAGAGGAAGTCCGATAAGCAGCAGCGCCAGGACAGCCGCCACGGACCCCAGCACGATGTAAAAGCGTTTTCCGGAAGAGCGGGGCGGGGGGCCGTACATCGACAGGTCCGGCACGGCCGGAATGTCCGGAATGCCCGGGAGCCCGCCGTAACCGGCCGGAGCGCTGGGAACGCCGCCCCCCGCGCCACGCCCGAGCAGACTGGCCAAATCCGTAGGGCCCTCCTGAATGGGCCGTGCTCCCGGCGGAGACGCACCAGAAGCTCCTGAGATTTCGGGTCGTTGTGGAGGGTTACGGCCTGTTCGCATATCTGGATGGCTTCAAGCGGCCGCTGAAGCTCGGCCAGACACATGGCCCGTGCCAGCATGATGTGCTTTTCATTGGGAAAGGCGGCGTTCAGCCCGTCGAGAACGATCAGCGCCTCCGGATAGCGTTTTTGCGCGAACAGCGTTTTTGACTGGACGAATTTCTCACGCGCCTCGTGCCGATGCATTGCCGGTGTCCCCCTGCGTTCTCCTGTCCCGCCCGTCTGCTCCAGTATACACACGAGCGGCTGTCCGGATTCAATGCTGTTCCAGGCGCCCGCATCCCCGCGCGATAACGGGACCGGGGACATCCGGCAGTTGGCTCAAAGGGGGCCGGATGTGGTATGTATAGGCCTCTGTTCTTGAAGGTCTTAACGGAAAGGCGGTGCATCCCCATGGAGCCCTCGTTGTTCTTGAGCCGCAGCCAGGTTCAGGCCATCCAGCGCGAGTTTGGAACTCCTGTCTACGTCTACGACGAGGCCACGCTGGAACGCCAGGCCCGCCAGGCGCTCGGATTTCCCTGTCCCTTCGGTCTCACCGCCCGCTTCGCCATGAAGGCCCTGCCCAACGTGGCGATTCTCAGACTCCTCCATGACCTGGGACTTCACATTGACGCGAGCAGCGGGTACGAAGCCGAACGCGCGCAACGCGCCGGCATCCCCCCCGAGCACATCGAGCTTACCGCCCAGGAACTTCCGCACAATCTCGCCCGCCTGGTCGAGGCGGGGGTTCAGTTCAATGCATGTTCCCTGGCGCAGCTCGCCGCGTTCGGCGAGCGCTTCCCCGGGGCGTCCCTGGGGGTTCGTGTCAATCCCGGGCTCGGTTCCGGGCACAACAACCGCACGAACGTCGGCGGACCCTCGTCCAGTTTCGGCATCTGGCACGAGTACATTCCCCGAGTGCTCGAGACCGCCCGCGCGCTGAACATTCACATCACCCGCGTCCACACGCACATCGGTTCGGGCGGCGACCCGGAGGTCTGGACCACCTGCGCGAAACTCTCCCTCGACGCCGCTGCCCGCTTTCCCGAGGTCGCCACCCTGAACCTCGGGGGCGGGTTTAAAGTGGCCCGAATGCCCGGAGAAAAGGCCGCAAACCTTCAGGAAATCGGCGAGGCCGTCAGCAAAATCCTTCGCCAGCACGCCGAAGCCCACGGCAGGCAGCTCAAACTCGAGATCGAGCCGGGAACCTTCATCGTGGCCAATGCCGGCGCCCTCATCGCCACCGTGATGGATGTGGTCGATACGGGGAGCGGCGGTTACCGGTTCATCAAGGCCGACGCCGGGATGACCGACGTGCTCCGCCCGGCCATCTACGGGGCCCAGCACCCGATCACCCTGGTGCCGGCCTCCGCCGGGGCGCGCCCCGCCGCGGACTACCTCATCGCCGGCCATTGCTGCGAAAGCGGCGACGTGCTGACTCCCGAGCCGGGGAATCCCGAGGGGTTGCTCCCGCGCAGCCTGCCCGAGGCCCGCATCGGCGACGCGCTTGTGATTGGCGGCGCGGGCGCTTACTGCAGCGCCATGTGCTGCAAGAACTACAACTCCTTTCCTGAAGCCGCGGAAGTGCTCCTCCGGAAGAATGGCGAACTGCGGCTGATCCGGAAACGCCAGACCCTGGACCAGATGCTCGCCAACGAGATGCTACTCTGAGGCGCTCTTGTCCGGCCCCGGGAACCGCAGGTGCAGGTAGCCGATGCCGGCCGACATGACCGACGCTGCCAAACCAATCAGCCACCAGGGAAGGCCGGCCTGCGCCGACGACAGGTTGCGCATGGCCAGAGACACGCTGTCGGGAATCCGCTCAGAGGCCACCAGCACCGCCGACGCATTGAAGAGGAAATGCAGCAGGATACCGTTCCAGAGCGAACGCGTCCGCCAGACGACATACGTCAGCACCATGCCCGTCAGACCCGTCAGCGCCACCCGGTAGATGCTCAGATGAAACACGCCGAACAGGAGCCCCACCACCGGGATGAGCAGCCAGGCGGGCAGGCGTTTCTCGAGCCCGGAGAGGATCGCCCCGCGAAACAGGAGCTCCTCGCAGATGGCCGGCGAGACCGCGATGACCGCGAGAAGCACGGCAAGATTCGCTTCATCCAAATGCATCAGCTGGAGGTACTGTTTTGCCATTTCTTCCGGCATGGGCAACACGTTGCTGTGCCAGATCCCCAATTGAAACGCCAGCACCAGCCACGAAAACGCAATGGCCACGACCGCCAGCGCGCCGTCCAGGCGGAACGACCGCAGGTGCAACGCGCTCAACAGGTCCACCCGCAGATACCAGAGCAGGGCCACCGTGGGCAGCGCAATCAGCAGCCATTCCGTGATCAGGAGGCCGCCCACAATGTGCTTCGACTGGGCGTACACCCCCACGTAAAAGATCAACAAAAGGATCACCGTGTAGAGCGTCATGGCCATTCCGACCGTCGGCACGCCCCGCGGCGCGATGCGCGAGCGGCGAAGGGTCAACGGCACGCCCTTCTCCTCCGAGAGAATGACGTCCTCCCGCTGGAACAGCCAGGTCGCGCAGACCAGGGAAAGCAGGGCGTACACACTCGTACTCAATAAGACGCTGAACACGGCCTCGGGCGTCGCCCGGTCGGTAAGCAGGTCGCGGAACAGCAGGCCGATGTTCACGATCGGGACAAACTGCAGCATGGCGCTGAGTTCCAGGCCGGGCAGGCCCGCCAGGCCCGCCGGGATCGTGATCAGCAGAAAGAACGGCGTGACGTAATTCTGCGCTTCCTTGAAGGTGCGCGCCAGCACCGCCACCGACATCATCAGGGCCGACACAAAAAGCGCCAGCGGCACCAGCAGCAAGATCATCAGCAGCGCCGTGCCCAGGGGAAACTGCACCGGCGCCTTCTCGGTTCCCACCTGCAGCTTCGTGAGCAGGTCGGACAGATGGAACGTGAACGTCATTGCCATGCTGGCGAGGTTCAGCAGCCCGGTCAGCATGCTGATGCAGAATACCGTCAGAAACTTCCCGCAGACGATCTCGAACTTGGTCACCGGGGTCGAAAGCAGGGTCTCGAAGGTGCCCCGTTCCTTTTCGCCCGCGGTGAGATCGACGGCCGGGTAAAACGCCCCGATCCCCACCATCAGCACCATGATCATCGGAAGCATGGCGGCGAGCAACGTGCCCACGATGCGCGCGGCGGGCGCCACGTTCAGTTCCTGGAATTTCAGCGGCGTCACAAAATCGAGGGTGATCCCCGCCTTCGTCAGACGGTCTTCCAGCAGCCGCGTCTGCGTAACGCGAAACCCTTCGCTCAGGCGGTGGGCGGCCTCCCGCGAGCGCGGTTCCGTCGAATCGTACTGGATCACGATGAGCAGCGAACCGCCCCGTTCCAGGACCTCTTCCGCCCGCTGCTTCACCACCACCACGGCATCCACTTCGCCGTCCAGCAGAGCGATTTCCGGCTCTTCCATCGTGACGAGTTCCACGCGGGGAAGCGCGGACACCCAGCGGCCCACCGTGGGATCCTGGCCCGCCTTCACGGCGATGCGCGAGGTGGATTCCTCAACGCGGGAGATGTGCATCAGCGCCACCTGCGACGTCACCACGAGCAGCGCGGGGTAGAGGACGATGGGAATGCCGATCATCGCCAGCAGCGTGCGCTTGTCGCGCAGCATCACCACCAGCTCTTTAAAGAAAATGGCGCGAACCGTGCGCAATTTCATGAGGGCACCGCATTGGCATCATTGACCAGGCGCACAAACGCGTCGGTCAGGTTCGTCGTGCCCGTCTTCTCGTATAGACTCTCCTTTGCGCCCGTGGCGAGAATCTCGCCATGGTGGATGAACGCCAGCCGATCGCACAGGATCTCCGCTTCGGTCATGTAATGGGTCGAGAAAATTATGCTGCGGCCCGAATGCTTCGCATTCCGGATAAACGTGAGGATGGTCTGGCAGGTCATGATGTCCAGGCCCGTGGTCGGCTCGTCCAGGATCAGTACCTCCGGATCATGCAGCAGCACGCGGCCGATCGACACCTTCTGGCTCTGTCCGGTGGAAAGCGTGTCGCAGCGGCGGTCGATGAACTCCTCCATGCCCAGGATCTCGACCAGTTCTTCCGTGCGCCGCCGAATCCGCTCCTTCGAGAGCCCGTGAAGGTATCCGAAATAGCGCAGCTCCTCGCGCGCGGTCAGGCGTCCGTACAGCTTCGTGTTCCCGGAAAGAAAGCCGATGTGCTGCCGCACCGCGTCGGGGTTCTGATCGGTGCGCAGGCCCGCAATCCAGCAGTGCCCCGACGTCGGGACGATGATCGTGCCCAGCATGCGGAGCAGGGTGGTTTTGCCGGCCCCGTTGGGGCCCAGCAGCCCGAAGATCTCACCCGGTTCCACGGCGAGCGTGGCGCTTTTGACCCCCTCCACGGGCGCTGACCGCGGGGGAAAGTATACTTTTCGCAGGCGTTCCGTGCGGATCATGCCGAAGTCCAGCTGCGGGTTCCAGAATTCTTCACGCGCGTATTTTTAGCACACCCATACCCGCCCTTCCAAATACCTCGAGGGCCCGGGCGGAGACGAGCGCGCCGTAAAGCCGCGTCAGGCGTTTGCGAGCAGGGCCCGGCTGAAGGCCGCATTGCGTTTGAAATCCGCTTCCCGGTCCCCGAGCACTTTGGTTTCAAGCACCACCCATCCGGCGTAGGCAATGGCCCGCATCGCCTCCGCCACCGCGTTCATGTTGACCTCGCCCTCGCCCAGATGCCCCTTGTTGTCCTTGAAGTGTATCTGGCAGATGCGGTCCCCCAGGAGCCGGATCTCGCCCGGCACGTCGTACCCGTTTGCCGTGGAATTCCCGACATCGTAGTAGACGCGCACCGCGCTGCTCTTCACCCGCGAGAGGATGTCCAGGTTCTGTTCGGCCGAAAGGGTGTTCTCCAGGCCCAGCATGACCCCCGCCTTCTCGGCCTTCGGCGCCAGTTCCTTGAGTTGTCCGACCAGGGTGTCGACGTCACTGGCCTTCAGTGTCCCCGACTTGTCGCGCAGGTCCCCCTTGCCGAAGAACGCCATCAGCATGACGTTCGCGCCCAGGTCTTTTGTCCCGTCAATGGTTTGCTCGACCCATGCCATCGCCCGCGGATCGCTCACCATCGGAAACCCGTTCAACAGGCCCATCGCCACCGACGACACCGCGACGCCGTGGGTTTCGGCATTCTGTTTGTACGCCAGCCGCCGTTCCGCGTCCGCGATGGCCAACACGTCGCCGGGATGGCCATTGTCCGCCGCGGCCGAGATCTCGAGGCCGTCGAGTCCAACCGCCGCCGCCGCGGCCAGCCCCTCGGGACCCAGGGCGCCCAGCGACCAGTCACACGCGCTCAGCCGCAGGGCCGGCTTCCCATCGCCCGCGAACGCCCCGGAGAGTGCAAGGCCTGCCCCCGCAATCCCAAACCCCGTCTGAACCACGAATTGACGCCGTGTTGTTCGCATTCGCACCAGCCCTTTCCTGCGTTGTCTGGTCCGGCCGTGAACGGCCCGCCCTGCGCATCGGACGGTTCATTTCGCGCATCACCATATCACAGGCCCGGCATGCGGACAATCGCGACCGCGGGGACCTTGCGCCAGTACGGAGACGGTGGCTATAGTGCCCGAGGCCGCCCTCCAGGCGGCATTAATCAGAAGGCCACAAACCACAGTGAGGAAACCATGCGAAATCCAGTCGCCATGATCACCGGGGCCAGCCGAGGGATCGGACGCGGCATTGCCCTCGAACTCGCCCGGCACGGATACGATATCATCGGCACCGCCACGCGCCTCACGCCGCAAGACACCGAAAAAGGGCTTTTCGAGGTCAAAGCGCGCGTCGAAGAATGTGGGGTCCGATTCGTCCCGCTCGCCGGCGATATCGGCGAAACGGCCGACCGGAACCGGCTCGTGGAAGAGGCTTTCGCGGCGTTCGGATACATCGACCTGCTGGTCAATAACGCCGGCGTCGGCCTCCTCCAGCGGCTGGATATCCTCGAAACCACCGAGGAGAGTTTCGACCGCCTCATTCGCATCAATCTCAAGGGACCGTTCTTCCTCACGCAAGCCATCGCGAACCGGATGATCGCCCAGGTGAAGGAGGGGACCGACTACGTCCCGAGCATCGTCTTCATCACCAGCATATCGAGCAACACGGCAAGCCCCAATCGCGCCGAATACTGCGTCAGTAAGGCCGGGCTCAGCATGACCGCCCAGAACTTCGCCGTGCGCTTGGCCGAATTCGGCATCAACGTCTACGACGTCCGGCCCGGCATCATCGCCACCGACATGACCGCGCCGGTCACCGAGAAATACGACAGACTCATCGCGGAGGGCCTGCTGCTCCAGAAACGCTGGGGCACGCCCGAGGACGTCGGAAAGGCCGTCGCCGGCCTCGCGAAAGGCTATTTCCAGTACTCCACAGGCGCCGTCATCGAGGTGGGCGGCGGGTTCAGCGTCCTGCGTCTCTAGACCGGAATGACCACCCAAACGCGTGCCGCGTTTCCGCTCGCCGTCCCGTGCCTGCGTCTGTTCGCCGCAACCCAAGAGCCCGGGCGGCTTTGACTTGAAGATCCCCGAAACGCTAAAATTCCGCCTTTGATTCTGGCCATTGCGGGCCGCATGAGTTCTGGATGCCTTCGCCTGACAGGCCCGTTTCCAATCAACAGCGCATGCTGGGAGATACCACGTGATCACGGTTCAGGAAGTTCTGCAAACCCTCAATGAATTCTGGGCATCGCGCGGATGCATTCTCTGGCAGCCCTACCATACCGAAGTGGGCGCCGGCACCTCGAATCCCGCCACTTTTCTGCGCGTGCTAGGCCCTGAACCCTGGTGGGTGGCCTATCCCGAACCGAGCATCCGGCCCACCGACGGGCGTTACGGCGAAAACCCCAATCGCTTGCAGCACTACTACCAGTACCAGGTCATCCTGAAACCCTCTCCGCCAAACGTCCAGGAACTCTATCTCCAGTCCCTGGAAGCGCTTGGACTCGACCTTACCAGGCACGACTACCGCTTTGTCGAGGACAACTGGCAGAGTCCGTCGCTGGGCGCCTGGGGCCTGGGTTGGGAAGCCTGGCTCGACGGCATGGAAATCCTCCAGTTCACGTATTTCCAGGAATGCGGCGGGCTCAAGCTCGACGTGCGCGCCTGCGAACTCACCTATGGCATCGAGCGCATCGCCATGTACCTCCAGGGCGTCGAGAGCGTATACGACCTGAAATGGGCGCCTTCCGGCATCACCTATGGCGACATCTATCACGCCTCCGAGGTGGAGTGGTGCAAGTACAACTTCGAGGCCGCCGACACAGGCAAGCTGCTCCACGTGTTCGACCTGTGGGAAGCGGAAGCCGCGCGTTTGCTCGAACTGGGCCTCATCATGCCCGCATACGACCACTGCCTCCGGCTTTCGCACCTCTTCAATCTTCTCGATGCCCGCGGCGCGCTCTCCGTAACGGAGCGCGGCCGGTTTCTGCTCCGCTGCCGGGCGGTTGCGGAGCGCTGCGCCCGGGGTTTCTTTGAACAGCGCCAGGAAAAAGGGTTCCCCCTGTGCCGCCTGCCCCGTCCGGGGGCGCAGGCCGATTCCACGCCCCTGCAGGCGGTCCCGGGCGCGTTTCAGGAACGCGACACCCTCCTGCTCGAGATCGGGGTCGAAGAACTGCCCCATTCCGACGTCAAGGCCGTTCGCGCCCAGCTCCCCGCGCTTCTCGACAAGCTCCTGCAGGAAGAACGCCTCGACCACGGGCCCGTTACGGTCTGGGTGACGCCCCGGCGTATCGTCGCCAGAATTGACGATTGCGCCTCACATCAGCAGGACCTCGTCGAGGAAGCCCGCGGCCCGGCCCGGAAAGCCGCGCAGGACGCCGAAGGCCACTGGACGGTTCCCGCCCGGAAATTCGCGGAGTCCAGAGGCGCCAGCGTCGAGGACATCTATTTTCAGGAGCAGGGGAAGGCCGAATACTGTTTCGTCAAGGTGGAGCGGAAAGGACGCCACATCACGGAACTTCTGTCCGGCATCGTCGCAAAACTGATCGGCGGTCTTCAGTTTGTGAAGTCGATGGGGTGGGAAGACAGCACGGTCACGTTCTCGCGGCCCATCCGCTGGCTCCTGGCCCTGCACGGCGCCAACTCGGTGCCGGTGACCTGGAAGTTCGTCGAAGGGGGCGAATTCGCCGCCGAGCGGTCCCTCCATTCCGGCGCCGTATCCTATGGCCACCGGCGGCTTGCGGCAGGCCCCGTCCATATCCCCTCGGCCGCCGGGTACCTTGCCGAGATGAAGCGGCATTTCGTGCTCCCCGTCCGCGAGGAGCGCATGGCCCGCCTGCGCGGCGAGGCCGAGAAAATCGCCTCCGCCCAGGGACTCCATCTCGAAGAAGATGACGAGTTGTTCGAGGAGATCATTGACATCACCGAATGGCCCGAACCCATCCTGTGCAGCATCCCTGAAGACGCCCTCGTGCTTCCCGAAGAGATCGTCATCACGCCCATGAAGGTCTATCAGCGCTACATCCCCCTGCGCGATGCCCGGGGCGGCCTCAGCAAGCACTTCCTCGCCATTGCCAACGGGGAACACGACGAGGAAGGCCGCGCCACCATTCGCCGCGGAAACGAGCGCGTCCTCAATGCGCGGCTGCGCGATGCCCGGTATTTCTGGGACACCGACACGCGCAAGCCCCTGCGCGAGTTCGCCGCGGGCCTGTCCCGGGTCCTCTTCCACCAGAAACTCGGCTCGGTGGCCGACAAGATTGCCCGTCTCCACAAGCTGTACGCGGCGCTCAAGGGCGTCCTGCCGCCCGTCGATGACGAACCGATGGCCCAGGTCCTGGATCTCATGAAAGCCGACCTGACCACGCAGATGGTCTTCGAATTCGATTCCCTCGAGGGCGTGGTCGGCATGCTCTACGCCCGCAAGGAAGGGCTTCCGGAAGCCATCGCCCGGGCGCTCTTTGAACACCGCCTGCCCCGGCGCGCGGGCGACAGCCTCCCGAAAACGCCGCTGGGCATCGCGGCCGCCGTGCTGGACCGCATCGACACCCTGGCCGGATATTTCGGCATCGGCGTGCGCGTCAAGGGCACCAGCGATCCCTTCGGTCTCCGGCGAAACACCCTCGCCCTGCTTTCGCTCGTACAGGAAGAAGGGCTGGACCTCGACCTGGAAGACGCATTCCGGTCCGCCCTGACCGTGTATGGCGAGACCCTGAGCGAACCCGGCGCCGCCGTGGAGGCCTTTCTCCAGTTTGCGGCAGACCGCCTCGCCGTCATCAACCGCGAGCAGGGCATTCCGTACGATCAGGTGGCCGCCGCCATCGCTGCGCACGGCCGGCGCCCCGTCCAGGTCCGCAGATGCCTGACCGCGCTCGGCCGTCTGAACGAACAGCACGTACAGCTTCTCGCGGAGCAGACAAAACGCATCCAGCGGATCGCCCTGGATCCTGCTCCGGCCATCGACCCCGCGTTGCTGGAGGACAATGAAAAAGCCCTCCACGCCTTGACCGGGAAGCCCGGCGCCGCGGTCCGCGACCTCGTGGCCAGGGGCGCGTTCGACGACGCGTTTTTCGAGGTCCTGTCGTGGATGCCCGTCATTGAGGCGTATTTTGAAGCGGTCTTCGTCAACCATGAGGACGCGCGCATGCGGCAAAACCGGCACGCCCTGCTGAAGGCGGTCTTCAACGCCATCACGGCCGTAGCCGACCTCACACTGATCGAAAAGAAGGAGACGCCCGCGGAATGAGCGGCCAGACTGCCGGTGCGAAGATCGACTACGACCTGATCGCGCGGCGGTATGACTCGTTCCGGGGGGGACGGGGGCCGTATCTCGAGCTCCTGGTCGAACTGGCCGTGTCGCAGGGTGCGCGCCGGCTCCTCGAGGTCGGCGCCGGTACCGGCAATAATACGCTCGCGTTTCACGCGGCCGCTCCTGCCGCGTCGCTCTTCGCGTGCGATCTTTCGCGCGGCATGATCCAGCGGGCGCGGGAGAAGGGGGCGCCCGGCGCCTGGCTCCGCGCGGATGCACATCACCTCCCCTTCGTTGCGCAGTCCTTCGACTTCTGCTTCGGCTGCTATATGCTGCATTACATTCACGACCTGAACGCCTTTGTCGGCGAGTGCCAGCGCGTGCTCGGCGCCGGCTGCGTGGCCTTTGTCACCGCATCGCACGAGTTCATCGAGCGGCACCCCATGAACCGCTATTTCCCCAGTTTCGCCGCGGTCGACAAAGCGCGGTTTCCGTCCATCGACCTTTTGAAGGATGCGCTTGCCGCCGCCGGGTTTCAGGGCGTCTGTGAGAAGCGCATGGTCGTTCCGCAGGGCCCCATCGGTCCGGATTACCTCAAGCGGGTCGAAAACCGCTTCATTTCCACCTTCAACCTGCTGTCCGAAGACGAATTCAACACCGGCTTGGCCCGGCTCCGGGCGGACATTCAGGCCCGGGGCAGCCTCGATGTGAAGAACGAGTGGGAGACCGTTGCCGTGTGGGCGCGAAAGGACACCGGGTGAAGGATCGCCGGCGGAAAAAGCGCCGCGTGCGCAAGCGCGATTGGTCGGTCAACGACCTGGACGCGGAGAACCGCCAGCCGCGCCGCTTTCGCGGGCTTGACGTCGGTCTGGGAACCGAGGCCGAGGACATCGACGAGCGGTTCGAGGCCATCCAGCCCAATGGCGTGGTCGTTTCACCCTACGGCGTCCTGGCTTTTGTGGAATTCGACGGGCAGGAGCGGCTCTGCCGGGTCGCGGAGCGCCTGTGCGTCGGCGGTACGTCCATCCTGGCGCCCGGCGACCGGGTACGCGTTGATGCGCAGCAGGATGACCTGTGCGTGTCCGCCGTGCAGCACCGGCAAAGCAAGCTGAGCCGTCCCGCCACCAAAGGCCAGCGCGAGCAGGTCATTGCGGTGAACGTGGATCATATCCTCTGCGTGGTCGCCGTGGCCCAGCCTCGGTTCAAGGTGGGGGTGCTGGACCGCTTTCTGATCGCGGCCGACATCGGGCATATCCGTCCCATTGTGGTCGTCAACAAGACCGATTTGGCCGAAGAAGCCCCGCGCGAATTCGATGTCTACCGCGACCTGAATCTCCCCATCATCTTTACCAGTTGCGAAACGGGGGAGGGGATCGACCGGTTGCGGACGCACCTCGAGAACTCCGTATCCGTCCTCGCCGGCCAGAGCGGCGTCGGCAAGACCTCCCTGATCAACTGCCTGCACCCCGATATTGCCCTCGAAACCCGGGAGGTGAGCGACTACAACGAAAAGGGGCGTCACACCACGACCGTTTCGCGCCTGTATCATCTCGCCGGCGGCATCGACATCATTGACACCCCCGGCATCCGCCAATTGGGCGTTTGGGATGTCACGAAAGAAGAAGTCGCCCTGTATTTCCCCGACATCGCGGCGCTGGGGGAACACTGCCGGTTCCGCGATTGCAGCCATACCCACGAACCCGGGTGCGCCGTTCAGGACGCCGTCGAAACCGGTGCGCTGCCCGCCGTGCGCTACAAATCCTACTGCCGAATCCGCGACAGCCTCGACTCGAAAAGCCCCTGGGCCTGACGCGCATTTCCCCCGGAAACCTCCACAAAGTCTACCCGCTGCGCGAGATCGTGTTGACGAGCTCACTCGGAGGCGGGGGAGAGGCCCCCCCCAAACAGCGGAACGGCGGCCCCCGAAGAGGACCGCCGTTCGCTGTGCTGTCTGTGCCGTTGTCCCGATTAGCCGAGAGGAGTCGAAGCCACTGTGGCGGCTGCGCCAGTATTCTCGAAGCGAATCACCCCCGATTCGTCCAGGAAGAAGGTCCGGCGGCCCGACTGCGGGCTCTGCGGATCCGCATTGCAGGTGTACGTTGCAGGGGCGCCACCACCACCGGCGACGGCGTTCAGGGTGAAGTTGTAGCCGTGCTTCGAGCCGGCGGCCAACACTTCATCGATGTACCCCGGAACCCCCGCCACGCCGTCAGGATTCAAAAGCTGCGCCAGCGTTCCATAGTCCCCCACGCCGTCACCGTCGGCATCCTGATAGCAGGCCGCCTGGAAGCTCACTTCGCCCGCGGAAATCGTGCGAAGCGAACCGATCGCACCCGCTTCGTTCGCGCTCATGCGTGAACGCAGCAAGCTCGGGATAGCAATCGCCGCGATAATCGCGATAATCGCCACGACGATCATCAACTCAATCAATGTGAAACCAAGATTCTTCTTCATGTCTTTGCCCTCCGTTGAGCGTCCCATCACCAGGCCCGTTGCCAGGCCGCCATTCCCTCAAATGTCGACATGCTCAAGGCAATATGCGTGCCAATTTCGCGACAGAATCATAACGCCTTGCGCACCAGAGGGATACAACACAGCCCGCTCACCCGGGGACAATCCGCATGGCCAAAAACGGAACCGCTGCACGGCACGGAGTGACAATTTTTGTCAGTCGAACCCCGCAAACACCGCGCGTCACCCCGCGGAAAATCGTATTACTACGCGGAATATCCCCAACGGCTCCCGGACTGACTTCAACGGAAGCGAACCGTGCGGGCTTCGGGTGAGGATCGGGGCGCTGCGCAGGGCGGATTCTGCCGATCGCTTGCCCCGGATTCACGGGTCCTGTAATATGAGTTCGATGGGGACGGTTGCCCCCGCAATGGCGAGGTAAAGCGGACTGCCCGAAGATCGGTGTGGCCGTTTCCCTCAAGCATATGAACATGAATACGAATACCGGTCCGGTACGGTCTCAGGGGTCTGCAGAAATGGTCGCACAGTCTCTAGGGATTTGTGTGGGCGCATCTACCATCGGCGTGGTCCGTTTGCGGCAGGGAGCGCAGGGCGCCGAAGTGGTTTCCGCAACCACCCGTCCTCACGACGGCAATCCGCGAGGCACGCTCCAGATTCTTCTCGCCGACATTCCAGATTTGGAAATGCTACGCATCGCCGCGACGGGCCGTAAGTTTCGCAAATTCCTTGAGTTATCGACCATATCCGAACCCGAAGCGGTCGAACGGGCCGTTGCCCACACGTTTCCTGGCGCGCACCCCTATCGCATCGTCATCAGTGCGGGCGGGGAGACCTTCATGGTCTACCATCTCGATGACGACAGCCGCATTCAGGGCATTTACACGGGCAACAAATGCGCCTCCGGTACGGGCGAGTTCTTCCTGCAACAGCTCGGGCGCATGGACATCTCCCTCGACGAGGTCGAGTGCATGCCGCAGCCCGAGACCTGGCACAAGGTGTCCGGACGCTGTTCGGTGTTTTGTAAGAGCGATTGCACCCATGCCCTGAACAAGGGCATTCCCAAGGCGCAGGTCGTGGCCGGGCTGTCCCGCATGCTTGCCGGGAAGATCGTCGAGCTGCTCAAAAAACTCCCGATGACCTCCGCGCTGCTCATTGGCGGCTGCAGCCGGAACGCCTCCATGGTGCATTACCTGAGGGAACGCATCGGCGACCTGTGCATCCCGGAATCGGCCCCGTGGTTCGAGGCACTGGGCGCGGCCGTATGGGCCCTGGAAAACGAGGTCAGACCCATCGCCAGCGCCGATACCGTCATGACGTTCCGCCGGTCGACCCTGTCGTTCCTCAAACCCCTGAATGCCTACCGGCGCCAGGTCGAGTTTCGCCAACATCCCCGGGGGCGGGCCGAGGCCGGCGACAAGACCATCGTGGGGCTCGATGTCGGGTCCACCACCACCAAGGGCGTCGTGATGCGCTGCCGCGACAAGGCCATCCTGGCCGCGGAGTACCTGCGCACCAACGGCGACCCCGTCGGTGCGTCGCGCAGGGTCTATGCAAGCCTCGCCGCCCAGCTTCAGTCCCCCATCGACATCGTTGGCCTGGGCGTGACCGGGTCCGGACGCCAGATCGCGGGACTTCACGCACTCACCGGCGGCGTCATCAACGAAATCATCGCCCACGCCACCGGCGCCCTGCATTTCGACCCCGAAGTCGACACCATCTTCGAAATTGGCGGGCAGGACGCCAAGTACACCTACATCACCAACGGCGTGGCCTCCGATTACGCCATGAACGAAGCGTGCAGCGCGGGCACCGGCTCCTTCCTCGAGGAATCCGCCAAGGAAAGCCTCGGCATCCCGGTGACCGAGATCAGCCGCACCGCGTTTGAGGGCCAGGCGCCTCCAAATTTCAACGACCAGTGCGCCGCCTTCATCGGCTCGGACATCAAAGGCGCCGCCCAGGAAGGCGTGCCCGTGCCGGACATCGTCGCCGGACTGGTTTACTCGATCTGCATGAATTACGCCAATCGCGTGAAAGGCAACCGCCCGGTAGGGCGGAAGGTCTTCATGCAGGGCGGGGTCTGCTACAACGAAGCCATCCCCGTCGCCATGGCCGCCCTGACCGGCAAGACGATCATCGTGCCGCCCGAGCCCGGATTGATGGGCGCCTTCGGCGTGGCCCTCGAGGTCGAACGCCGCATCGACGACGGATTGCTTCAACCGGACGTCTTCGACCTCAATGACCTGGCCCGCCGCGAAGTGGGCTATCTGAGCCCGTTCACCTGCAACGGCGGCAGCGACGGGTGCGACCTCGCCTGCGAGATTGCCCGTATCGAAATCGATGAACAGGTCTTTCCGTTCGGCGGAATCTGCAACCGCTATGACAACCAGTTGCACAACCGGCGCATCGACACCGCCGGCCTCAATCTGGTCGTACAGCGCGAGCGGCGTCTCTTCCGCGACCCGGCGCCCGGCGTCGAGACGGACTCCCGGCCAACCGTGGGCCTCAACCGTTCGTTCATGACCCACACCTGCCTCCCGTTCTACCGGCGGTTCTTCGGCGATCTCGGATTCCGCGTTGTGCTCCCGGAGGAACCCGATCCGAACGGCATCGATCAACAGGGTGCGGCATTCTGTTTCCCCGCGGAGCTCGCCCACGGGTACGCGGCCTCGCTCCTCGCCCTGAAACCCGATTACGTCTTTCTGCCCCACATCGGCGGCGTGCAGACCCCCGGGGCCCCGGAAGACGCCTGTACCTGTGTCTTTGTTCAGGGGGAACCGTATTACCTCAAGGCCGCCTTTCCCGAGTTCGATGCGCCGCATGTGCTCCAGCCGCATCTCGACTTCTCGAAAGGGCTCGAGCCGAACCTCGCGTCCCTGGAACGGCTGGCCGAAGCGCTGCGCCGCGACCCTGCAGCGATCAAGAAGGCCGCGGCAGCCGCCTGGGTCGAACAGGCCGCCTTTGTCGACGATCTGCGCCGGATGGGCCGCGAACAACTCAGCCACCTCGAGAAAGACCCGTCTCTCACCGGCGTCGTCCTGTTCGGGCGGCCGTACAATACCTTCGCGCCCGAGGCGAACAAGGGCATCCCGGCGAAGTTCGCCTCGCGCGGGGTCAGCATCATCCCCTTCGACATGCTGCCGTGCGACGACCAACCGCTCCCCGACGATCACAACATGTACTGGGGAATGGGGCAGGCCCTCCTGCGCGCTGCGCGGTTCGTAAAAGACCATCCCCAGCTATTTGGCGCCTACATCACCAACTTCTCGTGCGGGCCGGATTCATTTCTCATCACCTACTTCCGCGACATCATGGGGCGGAAACCCTCCCTGACTCTCGAACTGGACAACCATACCGCCGATGCCGGCATCGAGACCCGCGTCGAAGCGTTCCTCGACATCGTCCACCATTTCCGCCACCTCGGACGCCCGTCCCGGGCGGGGACCGCCCCGTCCAGAACACCGGTTCGCCCGGCCGCCGTGGAATACCGCAATCGCGCCGCGGGCATCCGGTGCTCGTCGGGGGAATGGGTCCCCCTCAACGACCCCAGGGTCAAGGTCATCATTCCCGCCATGGGCCGCTACGGCACGGCCCTCGTCGCCGGCGCCTTCGGCCGGGGCGGTGTCCGCGCCGAGCCCCTTCCTTCGGCCGACGAGGAGACCCTTAAACTGGGCCGGGCCCACTCCACCTGCAAGGAGTGCCTGCCCCTGCAGACTACCGTCGGGTCACTCGTGCAGTATCTGGAGCGGCGGCCGCCCGGCGAGATCACCGCCTATTTCATGCTGAGCACCAACGGTCCCTGCCGCTTCGGCCAGTATCACGTTTTTTCGAGGGGACTGATCGAGAAGCTTGGCGTTCCCGATATGGCCGTCCTGTCGTTGACGACCGCTAACGGGTATGCCGGCCTCGGCGACCATTTCGCCCTCACCGCCTGGCTGGGCGTCATCGCCGGCGACCTGTTCGACGACATGTACTCGATGATTCTCGCCGCCGCGGTCAATCCCGCTGAAGGCGTGCGCATCCTGGGCGAGGAGCACAAGGCGCTTGTCGCCGTCATGCACAAGGGATGGCCCGCCGTCGCGCGCCAATTGTCGCGCACGGGAAAACGGCTCGGCGCGCTCGCGCTCAAGAAACCCTGCCGCGAGATCCCCACGGTCTCCCTGATCGGCGAGATCTACGTGCGCCGCGATCCCATCTCGCTCCAGGGCCTCGTGGAGCAGCTCGCACACGAAGGGATCGCCGTACGCACCGCGCAGACCAACGAATGGATCAAATACCTGGACTGGCTGGCCCGGGCAGGCATCGACGGCGAACGCTCGCTGGCCTTCTGGCTGCGCCACTGGGTCAAGCGCTATCTCGACCAGGGAGTGCGCAAGCGTCTCGCGCTCTCAAACCTCTTCTATTGCGACGGCCTGGATGTGGGCCCCGTCGTCGACGCCGGTTCCCGGTTCATCTCGCCGCGTCTTACCGGCGAGGCCATTCTCACGGTCGGCAACGCCCTTCACGAGATTCTCCATCCCTCGTGCGGCATCATCTCCATCGGGCCGTTCGGCTGCATGCCCTCGCGCGTCGCCGAATCGATCCTGAGCGAGAAACTGACCACCACCGAAAAACGCGCCATCGCCCGCCACAACGGCCATGTGTCCTGGGAGGAGCTGCTGCGGACCCATCGCAAACTGCCCTTCCTCGCCATTGAGACCGACGGCAACACCTTCCCGCAGATCATCGAGGCCCGTCTCGAGGCGTTTCTCCTCCAGGCCCGCCGCCTGCACGACCGGCTGAATGCGGCCCGCCCCGGCGCGTGAAAACATGCTTCGGAAGCGTGGAGCGCTACGCGCCAACCGGCGGCGATGCGGCCGTCGCCGCGGCGCCATTGCTCTCAAAACGAAGAACGCCGGACTCGTCGATAAAGAAGGTCCGCCGGCCGCTCTGCGCGCTCTGGGGATCCGCGTTGCAGGAGAATGTCGGTGGATTGCCGCCGCCTCCCGCAACAACGTTCATCGTGAAGTTGTACCCCTGTTTGACCCCGCTGGCCAGCGTCTCATCGATGTACCCCGGCACCCCCGCTGCCCCGTCCGGGTTTTGAAGCTGGGCCAGCGTGCCATAGTCGCCGACACCGTCCGAATCCGCGTCCTGGTAACACCCCGCCTGGAAGCTTATCTGCGCGGAGGACAGCGTGCGCAACGAACTGATGGCTGAGGCCTCGTTCGCGGAAATCCGGGCGCGCAGCAGACTCGGGATGGCGATGGCCGCGATGATCGCGATGATGGATACCACAATCATCAGCTCGATCAGCGTGAATCCTGCTCTCATCCTCATACTCCCAACCTCCCCGTTTAACACGTTCGATCAGCTGACTCTCCTTTTCCTGTAAATCGCAATTGCAGTGCCAATCTCCACGGCATCTGCAATGTCTTTCATCCCATAATCTTGGGCTTCCCGGGGCGCGTTCCCCGCGCCGGCGGCCTTCGCAAAATCGATGAATTCCCGACAGACTGACGAACCATTCCCCGCCCCACGGCCGGCTTCTCCGGCCGGTGACGGAAACTTCTCCGGGCTGCAGGGATTCTTATGCCCGGGTGCGACTTCCCGCCCCGGCTGCCACAATTCAGGGCGCCACAACATTTGGGGGGCTCCCGGAGCCGAATGGTGCGGGATGGGGCCGCTCAAGCGCCTGCAATGTAAGCACTGGCCTGACAGACACTTACGCCGAAGCCGCAAGCGCAGAGTCATCCCGAAAGAGTACCTTCCCTTGTGGTAAACGTTGTGATATACTTGAAAATACCACAATATATTGGGTAGATGAGGTCGCCTTGAACGGAATCAAACGAAAAGTGCATTTTGTCGGCGTCGGCGGCATCGGCATGAGCGGTCTCGCCGAAATCCTCCTGAATCTGGGGTATGAGACGTCGGGTTCAGACTTGCAGGCCACGCCCATCACGGACCGACTGGTCCAGTGCGGTCTTCGGTTTCACGAAGGCCACGACGCGGCGCATGTGGGCGACGCCCAGATCGTCGTCGTATCGGAGGCCGTGCCCAGGGACAACGTTGAAGTGCTGGCCGCGCGGGACCGCGGCACGCCCGTGCTGCACCGGAGCGAACTGCTGGCCGACTTGATGCGTTTGAAGCCGAACGCCATTGCCGTGGGCGGCACCCACGGCAAAACGACGACCACCTCGATGATCAGCGCGATGTTCGAACGGGCCAATTTCGGCGCAACCAGCATTGTGGGCGGCATTCTCCACCGCAGCGGCACCAACGCGCGATGGGGCACCGGCGAGTACCTCGTCGCGGAGGCCGATGAGCACGACGGCTCGTTCCTGCGCCTGCATCCCACCATCAGCGTGGTGACGAGCATCGACGCGGAACACCTCGAGTACTACGGCACCCTCGATCGCATCAAGCGGGCTTTCGTCGATTTCTGCAATGTGGTCCCGTTCTACGGGTATTCGATTCTGTGCTGGGATGACCCCAATTCGCGCGATATCTTGCCGGAGATCGACAGCGTCTGCCTCACCTACGGACTGGAACAGGGCGCCTCGCTGCGCGGGGTCAATGTGCGCTGGAGCGAAGGCAACCTGCACGCCCCCATGTCGCGCCGGCTCGCGGATCTGCGCACCTCCATCGGCGTGATCAGCGAAGATGAGCGGCTGGGGGTGACCGGAGAGCTGGGCGCCCTCGAGGTAAAGGCGCTGGGCGTGCACAATGTGCGCAATGCCCTCGCCGCCTGCTGCGTGGGGCTCTGCCTCGGCCTCAAGTTCCCGCATATCGCCGACGGACTGCGCATGTACGACGGCGTGCGGCGGCGGCTGCAGGTCTGCGGCGAACAGCGCGGCGTCCTCGTGGTTGAGGATTACGCGCACCATCCCACCGAAATCGAAAGCACCCTGGAAGCCGCCCGCTGGATTCGCCCCAATCGCATTATCGCGGTTTTCCAGCCGCATCTCTTCAGCCGGACCAAGTTCTTCTGCGACCGTTTTGCGGAGGTCCTGGCCACGGTGGACCGCGCCATCGTTACCGACATCTATCCGTCCCGGGAACAACCGATGCCGGGCGTCGATTCGGGCCTGATTGTGGACGCGGCCCGGCAGCAGGGCGCGGAAAATGTGCAGCTTGTAAACGATATGTTTGCGGTGCCGGGTCTTATCGCAGGGGATCTGCAGCCCGGCGATCTGGTTCTGATCCTGGGCGCCGGGAACGTCAACCAGGTGGCCGAGCCGCTTCTTCAGGAGCTGGCGAAACAGGCATGAAAGAACGGGCTCCCAACGACAGCGCCCCCAGACGGAGAAAGCATCATCACGCCGCGCTGGCCTACCTGAGCCCCGTCGTGAAGTTTGTGGCGTTTTCGTGTCTGCTGTGGGGCAGCGGCTATGGCCTGGCCCACTATCTCCGCGAATCGCCCAACTACCGGATCCAGCACATCCTCGTGCAGGGGGCGTCGATCCTCAGCCCCGATGCAATTGTCCAGGCCTCGCAAGTTTCCAAGGCCGACAACATCTTTTTCCTGGATCCCCGGGAGATCGCCGACCGCGTACAGGCGCTGCCCCGCGTAAAAACCTGCGCCGTGACCCGCATCTTCCCGGACGTCATCGCGCTCGCGATTGAAGAACGCATCGCCGTGGCCACCCTCGTCGTCAACAACCGCACGTACGAGATCGACGCATCCGGCGTCATTCTCGACGAAGTGCCGGCCGGCGCCCCTTATGTCGGACCGCTCCTTGCGCTCCACCCGCCCATCAGCACGGTCGCGCCGGGCGAGCCGGTCGATCGCCCCGAGCTCGCCGAGGGGCTGGCCGTCTGGGAGGCTTACGCAAAGACGCGCATGGCGTCCGTCACGCCGGTCGACGAATTGGCCGTGTATGACGACAACGACATCCGCATGTATTGCGCGACGTTGCCGTTCGAAATCCGGTGGGGACGCGGCGATTATGATGTCCAGGCCCGGCGCCTGGACATCCTCTGGCAGGAGCTGGAAGGACGCCTGCCCTGTACGGAATATCTGGATCTTCGCTTTGGACGGGATCTGGCCTGTAAATGAATGCTCGTGCCTGCTTGGGGTTTTTGATGAGACGACCGCGCGCGGCAGCGAGGCCGGCAACTGGCCGCGGCCGCACGCAACCGTTGGGGAGAACGAACCATGGTCATCGGGATGTCAGACGAATATCAGACCTTTGAAGATCGCGCCGTCATCAAGGTATGCGGCATCGGCGGCGGCGGCGGCAACGCCGTCGGCCGGATGATCGAGGCTGGACTCAAGGATGTCGAGTTCATCACGTTCAATACCGACGCGCAAGCCCTCAAAAGCTCTCCCGCCGGCACCCGCCTCCAGATTGGGTCCGGGGTCACCGGGGGCCTCGGCTCGGGCGCAAAACCCGAGATCGGCCAAAAAGCCGCCCTCGAAGACCGGGAACGCATCGCCGAAGTCCTGAAAGGCGCCGACATGATCTTCCTGACCGCCGGTCTGGGCGGCGGCACCGGCACGGGCGCCTCGCCCATCATCGCCGAAGTGGCCCGGGAAACCGGCGCGTTGACCGTGGCGATCGTCACCCTGCCGTTCAGTTTTGAAGGCCCCCAGCGCCACGAAAACGCTCTGAAAGGCCTCGGCGGTCTCGAAAAATACGTCGACACCCTGATCGTCGTCCCCAACGACCGGGTCGCCACCCTCTGTCAGAACAACATTTCCTTCCTCAACGCCTTCCGCCTGGCGGACGAGGTGCTGCACAACGGTGTCCGCGCCATCTCCGAGCTCATCACGGTGCCAGGGCTGATCAATCTCGATTTCGCCGACGTCCGGACCATCATGCAGGCGCGCGGCCGCGCCCTGATGGGCATCGGAAAGGCGGATGGCGAGAACCGCGCCGTAACCGCCGCCGAAAGGGCCATCATTTGCCCGCTGCTCGAGCAATCGAACATCGAGGGCGCTACGGGCGTCATCGTAAACATCACCGGGGGATGCGACATCGGCATGCGCGAAGTGCAGCAGGCCGTATCCACGGTGCAGAAGTCGGCCCATCCCGATGCGAACATCATCTTTGGCGCTGTGGTCCTCGATGAAGAATGTCCGGAGCTCCAGGTCACCGTTATCGCGGCGGGATTCTCTCCGGTTACGGCAGGGCGACGGGAGCCGCCGCAATCAATGCCCGTCATGGAGACCGATCTGTCTTCGGAGGATGAGGACGGTCTTGCCCCCTTCGACAGCCTCGTCGAAACCGGCGCGGCCGGGGAAAGTCCGGTTTTTGCGAGTGCAGAGGATATCGAACCCATGCCGACCGCCGAAGTCCGCGCCGCGGCGCCCGGCCAGGCGGCGTGCCCGCCCGAAATACCGGCCAGAGCCCACATGTCCACCCCGCATGCCATCGCCCAGGCCATGCCGGAGCGCGACGCGGCTGCAAACCCGGACGCCGAACCCGAGATTCAATACCTGTTTCCGGAACAGCCCGCGGAAGGCGGCGCCGAGACCTCCTATAGTCCGGCGGGCCGCTTCCCCAGGGACGAGTCCGAAGACCTCGACATTCCCGCGTTCATGCGGCGGAGGAAGAAGAACTAAGCCCTGCCCCGCCCCTGTGGCCGGGCGGACACGGCGCCTTGTAGTAGAATATCGGAATGCAGCCTGGATACCACAGACAAGACATTTCGACAGCGGGGCGGAGGACGGGTGAAATGTTTGTTCGAGTCACGGGCGCGCTTGCGCTTGCGGCGCTCATCCTGGCATCGGCCGCCAGCGCGGGGGGCGGCGAGTTCCAGTGGCATCTGCAGCGAACGCTGAGAGATGAAGGCTCCACGGCACTGGACTGCCAGCGCGCCATTGCCCGGTTTCTTGGGAAATCCGTCACCCTCTCCAATGGGATGCTCCTGAATGGAGACGCGGTGGCCGCGAAAACAGCCGCCCTGCCGGTGACCCCTGACCGAATTGACGCGTCCGTGCTCCGGGCACAGGCCATTACCGTTTCCGCGACCAGCTCTCTGCCCCTGAATCTCTCTATTCCGTTCCCGGCGGAAGGAAATGTCATCGCCGTCTATCGCCGGATCGGCGAAGATCTCTACATGCGCGTGCCTCTCGCGCCGGGAACGCGTTTCGGTTACCTCGAATACCTGCTCGAATACCCGGGCGAATATGTTGTGACGGAAGAGGACGAGGACGAGGAGATTCCGGAAACGCCCCTGCCCGGGCCCGCGCCGACCGGCGACTTCTTCGATTTCACCCCCGTCTCCGCGGCGCCCGAAGCAAAGGCCGCGTGGGACTTCTACCCCATGGCGCCCGAGACGATCGCGGGCCCCGTGCCGGTGATCCTCATCCACGGCATGGTCAGCGACCGCTGGACCGATTTCGCGCACTGGGCCGAGCACAGCGACGAGGCCGCCGCCTTCCGCGCGCATTTCCAGCTCTGGAATTTCAGCCATCCCGGGACCGGCGTGACGGCGCCCATCGGATTCAGCAGCGCGTATCCGTCGTTCTCCGAAAGTGTCGTCGCGTATCTGGCGCGCTTTATCGAGAACGCGGAAACCCACGGCGTCGAACTGGATGGAAAACGCTATGTCTTTCCTTCGGGACCGTACGCGATGGTCGCCCACAGCGCGGGGGGCCTCAAGGCCCGGGCCTTCCTCGTCAACTATCCCGAGCACGCGGAACGGGTGTTTGCCGTCGTGACCCTGGCCTGTCCGCACACGGGCACGCCCTGGGGCACGCCCGAATGGGTCCGCCACACGCTATCCGGGATCGGCTTCACCCGGGAGTTCATCGGCGAGAAAATCTTCCAGGGGCTGCTGGCCGAGCTGGCGCTCAACGGCTATTTCAACATTCAGCGTCAGGGCGACCTGGATGTGGGCTGGGCCAATTTCGACGCAGCCGGCGGGTTTGGCATCCCCACCCGCACCTTCAGGGCCTGGTTGTGGCCTTGGAACTTGCATGAAATCACCCTCTCGCCGCGGGACGCCAATCTCACGTACGCGCGGGAATTGAGCGGCATCGCCGATGAGACCTTCGAACCGTCCGAGCTGTTCGATACCTATTGCGGCGGCCTCGACCTGATTACGCCGGCCGAACGGGGCGGCATGCACCTGGACAAGTTTTTTGTCTACGCCGGATACATAGACGCGGCCGATGACATTACGCGCGCCCTGAACGGCTCGGTTCCCGACGATCATGAGAACCGCTACACGATGAACAGCGCCCTTCGACTGGTCCAGCAGGTCATGAGCACCGTGGAATCCGCCGGAGCATCCTATCCCATTGGAACATACCGGGTTGGAGATGGATTCGTCCCCCTGCAGAGCCAGCTTCTGCTCGATGGAACCGAGACCGAACGGGTCTACGAGACCCAAGTCATCCGCGGGCGGGAAATCCCGGTGTTCCCGACCCGGCTGCGGGAAGACCTCCTCCGTGCGCACACGCTCGCCCTGCCCGACCGGATTCGTATTCTCAAGGGATGGAGCCACCTCGACACCATCACGGGGCGGTACCGCCCGGAATCCGGCCAGAGCGCGCTGTTTCCGCGCGTGGTGGATGATTTGCTCAGCGTCCTGCCCGTGGCCCCGGAATGATTTTTCCACCTTTTGCAACCGGAATCACCGCCAAGGCATAATAATCTCTATGAATCCGGAGGAACATGCCTTCGGATGCTCAACTGAGGAAAGGAGCATCGGTCACGATGAGGTGGAGTTTGCTGGCGGCAGGAATTCTCTTGGCAGGCGTCGTGTGCATGGCGCTGGCCGCGGAAGCACAGGAATCCGAACCTCCGGCGACAGAAGAGGTTGCCGTAACGCCCGTGGCGGAAACGGCACAGCCTGAGCAGCTCACGCTCGCCGTGATGATCCGCGAGGGCGGATGGATTCTCTACGTCATTATCGGCTTGAGCGTCATTACGTTCATCATGCTGATCTACTTTTTCTTCACCATCACGCCCGCGCGTGAAGTGCCCCCGAACCTCTTGAAACGCGCGCTCAGCCAGATTCGCGCCGGCGACCTCCGCGGCGCCTACCAGATGTGCGACGGCCGCGATGAGCTGCTCGCCAATGTCATCAAGTCCGGACTCAAGATGGCGGGGCACGACCGCTACGTCATTCAGGAAGCCATGGAGAGCGAAGGTGAACGCGGCGCGGCAGCCCTGTGGCAACGGATCTCGTACATCAACAACGTCGGCGTGATCGCCCCGCTCCTCGGCCTGCTGGGCACGGTGTGGGGGATGATGCGGGCCTTCGGCGCCATCGCCTTCGATGATGCCCAGAGCCGCGCGCTGAGCATGGCCTACAGCGTCTCGATGGCCATGATCACCACCGCCGCGGGGCTGCTCCTGGCCATTCCCGCCCTGCTGGCGTACTACTACTTCCGGGGACGGGTCATCAAGATCATCGCGGAAGTGGAGGCCCAGGCGAGCGAGGTCGTCGAGGCCCTGTCACGGGGAGAGGGCGTATGAAGTTCGGGAATCGTGCCAGCGAAGAACTCGAAGGGCTGCAACTTGCGCCCCTCATCGACATCGTGTTCCTCACCCTCGTGTTCTTCATGACCACCACGGTGTTCACCTCGATGGAGAGCGAACTCGACATCCAGCTCCCCACCGCAAGCGAGTCGGAAATGGATGAGCGGTCGCAGGGAGAGATCTACATCAACCTGACCAGCGACGGCAAAATCATCGTCAATGACCGCGAACTGACCATCGAACAGTTGCAGGGGGTGCTGGACCGCGTCGCCGAGCTCTTCCCCGGCGGCTCCGTCATCATTCGCGGCGACCGCAACGCCGTTCTGGGGCGGGCAATCGCCATTCTCGACTGCTGCAAGAACGCCGATATCGACAATGTCTCTTTTGCCGCGCTGCAAGAGGAGCCCGTAGGAGCTTCGTGAGTGCATCCATGACGAACCACCTGAGAACCTCCGTGGCGTGCCTCCTGTTGACCGCGCTCAGCATGTCGAGCGCCGGCCAGGACGCCG
>Ga0209613_1000310_pt1 | contig 61594 bp, 42 predicted proteins | sample BioC13SIPDNA_2_FD_185747 | JGI IMG/M metagenome (GOLD analysis project Ga0209613, IMG submission 185747) | Anaerobic biogas reactor microbial communites from Washington, USA - Biogas_R2_A C13 SIP DNA (SPAdes) (version 2) | ecosystem: Engineered > Bioreactor > Anaerobic > Unclassified | place...
CCTTGTCGAAGCCTTCCATGACATCCTCCTTTGCGTCCAAGCTGAGGGCTCAAATTTGACCTCCGTGGTCTCGCAAAGTATGACGCCTGCCACGACTTACGTAAATCTCAGTTGTGGACAGCAGTGGCTTTGAACGGCCCTCCCTCCCGTAGCGAATTCAGACGCACCTCACCGCTCTGCGGCAGAAGGCGCGCTCGACCCACCGCAGCATCTGTCATCGAGGAGATGGTCCGCCAAAATGTGATCGATGATGAGATGGTTCACGTAGCCCAGGCTGCGTTTCACAATCCCAGCCTTCTGTGCCCCGGCGGCGATGACGATTACGCCCGCCGGTTTGCCCCTCGAACTTCCCGCGGCTCTCTCCGCACACGCCTTCAAATGCTCCTCCTGAACTCCCAACCAACGCGCGTTCAGTGCTCGCACGGCCTTCTCCTGACGGGCATCGGCTCGATCTCTGGAGAGCCACACGCCCCCAAGATTTCCAGCTGCCAGCGCGTTCAACTCTTTGCTCTTCATGTCCTCAGATTCGCGGGTCTCTCGAAACCATGGATCGTCTTCGGATGACGCGACATCGCCAACCCCCGTAATGATCGTCGCCACCTTCGAAATGAGTGGCGTTGCAGTCCCGAAAATCTCGTTGTAATCGCGACACTGTGCGAGAAACGACCGAATCGTGTCGCTCTGCCCGTTCATGGCTCGTGGGATCCGAAGGGGCACTCCATGAAGCGACTTGGCAGGTTTCGAACTCTTGAAGCATTCAGCCAAACGCTTCGCTGCTGTGGATGCCGACACGCCTGTGTCGCGGTGGTTGAACGGCTCGCCTGCCAGGGGAAAAAACGAGATCTCACGCCGATTGGGACGGTAACGTTCCAGACCTTCAACCATGCACATGATCGTGCGTCCCCAAGCCACACCGCACGTTTCCGCTCCCTGGAGCAAACCAGCGACGCATTCGGCACAGCGATTTCCAAATGTCTGCAGAGACCGCATTTCGTTGGCGCTGTTGCCCTGACCACTACAAATCACGTGTACACTCGTGATTCCGACCCCGTGATTCGGGCCACGGATCTGCTCCAAGAGGGTTTTTAAGTTCTCAAGCCTTGGAAAAGCTATTCCCTCGACCTCTTCGCGGACTTCTTCGGGAAGATTGCTGCGTTTGACAAACCACCCTCTGTCTTTGGCTTGAGACAATCGTCTCGAAACGGCTTCTTGGTTGGGCAATGCCAGGTGCTTTTGTATGTGTCTCTGGTCAAACCCCTGCTCGGTCAGCAAAGCCACGGCCATCGCCAACAGGTCATTGTCTGTGTACTGTTCGGTCATCCGCATTTCCTCCGCATAGCGCGCAAATATACGATAACCCTGCGTCGAATAACCGTCTATGCCTCGCACAAATAATCTGCAGGTAAATACATAAAAAAACGTGGATCAAAAGTATTGTCTTGTTGCGGCGGCCATCGGACAATTAACCGTAGCGGTAACTTTCATTTTTCACTCGTTTTGGAGGGCGGTTTTATGACACGCTTCGAAACATGGAATGAGCGTCGTCGTCAAGTAAACTCAGCCGCGAAAAAGCGATTGGCGTGGTTCGCGGCGATGCGGTACTTCAACGACCACGGGGTGACTGCGGTCCTGGGACTCGGTTCTCAGCAGACAGCCCTTGCCGAGCGTCTCGTGGAGTTACAGAGAGAAACCCGCCGTCCGCTGGACATGACCATCATGACCAACAACGAGGCGATTGCGGCCATAATCCGCGCCGCTGGCCACGAAGCTGCGGATCTGTTCGCGAACACCGCGTTATTGGTCTCCGGTGGGACGTTCTACCCAGCCCTTGAGGGCTATCTCGGGCAACTCGCTGCTGACTCAATTGCGTGGAGTGGCCTGACGCCGGACGTGACCGTCGTGACCTCGTTCGGGCTGGACTTCGGCCGTGGCGGCGTGGAGTTGTCCTACAAGTTCGAGACCGAGTTGGGCGTGCAGCGTGCCCTGGCGACACGCCGCACCAAACGCCGGATCATCTTGGCTGACCATAGCAAGGTTGGCCCAGCCCGGCACTACCGACTGGGAGTCAACTTGGAATCGCTTTGTGCATCCGCCGAAGTGCTTACGATCATTCTGACTCGTCCCAGCGGGTATGCCCCGCAGTTCACGGCGCAGGTGGAGGCATTCCTCGGTGGCTTGACCGCCATCGCCGCTGGGCCGTGCCCGGACGCATTGTATGGGAAGGACATTCAGTTGGTGCAAATCGACCCGGACAGTGGTTGCGTGCGTCAGGAAAGCTCCCTTCGCCAGCTACAGAAAGCGCGGGCGGTTTCGCGGCCTCGCCCGCCCGATTCGAATTGGCAGTTCATGCGTCCAGCGGACACGCATTGGTTTGACAGCGACGGCGCCGGCCCCATCTCTTTCGACGAGGCCATGAGTTGGGTCGCTCAGGGCGGCGACCCCAAGGGGCTCCATCTCGGAACCTATCAGACTTCTCAATACACCACTTTGTGGGAATTCCTGAAGTCCTCCCACTACGTCGCTCAGCATGAACTGAGGCACCGCACCAGAGGGGCGTCCTCCAGTGCGCAGGATGCTCGCGTCGGTTGAGCGTTCTTCGCTTCTGGCTTGGGGGCGGCCTCGAGGCAATGTCTGGGGCCGCTCCGTTTTTGTGCTCGGGCAGAATCGCGCCCGAGGCGGGCGCGCCAGCTTTGCTCTGTCCTTCCCGCCGCCGATTCCGCGCCGCTGCTGGCTCATCGCGCCAAGCCTCCCCTGCGTCGCCTGATTGCCTCGCCTCTCGGCCGCCACCGCCGACCCAGCCTTGTCTGCCCGTGTGGTAGGCGAGGAGCATCGTCTGCGGTTTACATCCTTCGGGAAATCAGTGCGAGGAATGACGCTACCCACCGGTGACCGGCGATTGTCGACACGGGTGTCTGGCGCGTTGCCGTTCACCTGTCAGCGGCCGGTTGTTTCTCGACCGATGCCAAGCCGTTTTCAGGCGGCACGCAACTCATCGCTCGTCGCCGCGGGGCGGCGTGGGCATGCCGCGTGGGCGGCCCATCCACAGCGGGGTGGCTACGAACCAGACGACGGTGGCCAGGAGCATCCAGAGTTTGGTCTGTTCCAGGTCCAGACGGCCGGCCATGTACAACGCGGCCGGCGCCGCCGTGGCCAGCCAGGCCACCCACGAAATCAGCTGGGCCACGCGGCGGAAGCGGCGCGTGTCGTGAGTGCCACGCTGGACGAGGCCGCTGACCAGGATGTACAGCAAGGCGGCGACGAACCAGCCGGGCAAGGAGACGAAGTAAATTTGGAACGGCTTGACTCCGTAAAACTCCAGATCCGACCACCACAGGCCCAGGCAGATCACCAGCGTGGCCAACCAGGCGATCCCCGCCGCTGCGTTGAAATCGGTGCCGCTGTGCTCGGCAAAGTTGCTCTGCAAGCCGAGCCGTTTCAACAGCCAGAAGTCGACGAAGATTACCGCTCCCATCGGCATCAGCAGCAGGCCGTACAGCGGGACGAATTCCAGCAGATTCATGGTCACGGCGGGGAACGCGCCGGCGACCGTGGCCGCAACGCCTGTGAGCAGCGTGACTTTGAACCGCGAGGCCTTGGGGGCAATCGCCTGGAACGCCAGGCCGGCGCGATAAATGGTCGGATTGGCGGTCGTCCAGCCCGCCACGATCACGCAGATCAGGCCGGCCAGGCCGCACGCGCTGGCCGCCATAGGACCCGGCAACACGTCGGTGTTGTCCGGCGCGCGGTGCAGCTGCAAGGCGTACAGCACCGACGCACAAATCCACGCGGCGTAGTGCCCCAAGAACATCCCCGACGCAGAGGCAACGCCGTACCAGCTCTTGCGGGCAAAGCGAAACACGGACAAGTCCGACATGCCGACGTGCATCGCCGTGTTGCAGAACCAGGCGAAGAAGGTGACGTGCCAGAAGGTGAACTTCTCACGCCCCGGCTGTGGCTCGCCGCCTGTCCAAATTGCGCTCTGAGCCAGCTGCCAAAGATCGCCGAGCGAGCGGACCTGCGCGTTCGTCTCGGCCATGAACTGCTGCAGGCCGATCAGCCCGAAGGCCAGGAACATGAAGAACATCCAGGGGGCTGCAAGATTGGCGACGTGGGCCACGGTGTGGTAGCCGCAGGCGGCCACGACCGCGATCACCAGGCCCACGACCGCCACGGCGACGACCCAGCCCACGCTGTTGGGATACAGGTCGTTGAGGCCCGGCATCGGGAAATCAAACCACACGCCCAGGGCCGTGGCGGAAACCGTGACCATGGCGCCGGCCAAGAAGCAGAACATCACGCCGTTGGCCAGGTTGTACAGCGTGACCAGCTTCCGGCCGCAGATCTTTTCCAGCTGGTAGTACAGCGTCAGGCGCGCCCGCGTGGCGATCGGCGCGCACAGCAGCGTCCAACTCAACACGGCCAGGAGATTGCCCAGCAGCAGGCCCACAAGCAGGTCGAACGCGCTGACCCCGGCCGCGACAAACAGCGGCCCGATCATCAGCTCGGTGCCCGCCGTGTGCTCGCCGGCGTACATGCCGAGGAAGCTCTTCAAGCCCAACTGGGCCCGCGGCGGGACGGGTTCGCGTTCGAATTCGCTCGGCGCTTGGAATTCGTCGTCAGTCATGGGTCACCTACCGCGGCCTGCGGCCGCAACCAAAGTCGTTTAACCGCGACCCAACGGGGAGCGCGGGCAGTGCGGAGGGAGTCGGCCAACCTCTCCTCCCGCGCTCCCCGTTGGGTCGCGGTTAAACGAGCCCAGGATTCAGGCTCCCGGCGCGCGTCCTTCGAACCAGGCCGTCAATCCCCCGGCGGCGTCGCTTTCAGGTAGTTCCCGTAGCCCACGACCACCGTGGACAGGACGAGCACGAACAAGGCCAGAGCGATCAAGCGGTGCGTCCGCTTGCTGCTCCCCTTCCACTCGTGCAGCGCGACGCCCCACAAGGTACTGAAGATGATGATGCTGGCCATGTGCAGGGTCCAGCTGGCAAAACGGAAGTCGCCCATCTGGGTTTCGCCCATCGTATAGAAGAAAAACTGGAAATACCAGGTGGTCCCCGCCAACGCGGAAAAGAAGTAGTTCCAGAACAATGGCACGCGGAGGCTTGGGTCGGCGGCCCGGCCACCTGGAGGATGCGTGACAACTTCTTCGCTGGGGGCATCGATGGCCGTCTCGATGATGGTTTCGTCTTCGCGCTGCGGCGGAGCTTGCCGCAGCGTCGGCGAGATGTACTGGTAGCCGGTCTTGTTGCGGATATTCAGGAGGGCGCACCAAACAAAGTTCGTCGTGAATCCGCCCAGCATGACCACGATCAATTTGGGCAGTCCGGTCCACAGCGTGGCCGTGCCGGCGCTGGCGGACGCTTCGGCGATCGGGTTGCCCATCGTGAGGGCAAACGAGAAGCAGGCGCTCATGATTCCGGAGAACGTCGCGACCAGGATGCCTTTCCCGAAACTGAACTCGGCGATCGACTTCTTTTTCTCCTCCTCCGGCATTTCCTTTTCTTTGGTCAGACCCGCCAACGCCGCGATTCCGATGCCCAACAAACAGACCGCTACGCCCAACAACGTGACTTGACCGGGAAACGACGAGGCGATCTGAACGATGTCTTCGGGTACGAGATTCTTGGGGATTTTGGGAATGAAGATCTTGAAAACCGGGGGCAACAGCGTACCAAAAGCGGCGCAGTACCCCAGGGCGACTCCCATGCCCAACGACATGCCGAGGTACCGCATGGTCAGACCAAACGTCAGGCCGCCAAAACCCCACATGGCGCCGAAGAAATACGTCCACCCAAGCGTGCCCCACGTCTGTTGGCCCAGGACGCCGACGACGTCGTTGGTCATGAACGTCGCCAACACCCACGGGCAGATGATCCAACTGAAGACCCCGCCGACCAGCCAGTAGACTTCCCACGCCCACTTTCTGACGCCCTTGTAAGGCACGTAGAAGCTGCCCGATGCCAAGCCGCCGAGCCAGTGGAAAAAGACGCCGAGAAAAGGGTTTGCATTCATGGGAAATCTTGTTCTTGGTCCGTTGTCAGTGGTCCGTCGGCGGTGGCCAGGAGGAGAGGAGAGCGTCGCTCAGCGGCGTCTGGCCAGTACATCTGTTTCGTATTTGCGGACGCCGTCCAGCCAGGCCAGGCCGACGGGGACACCGGCGGTGGCACAGTAATGGTCCCACACGGCGCCCTGGGGCAGCGTCTTGATTTCCTCGAACGTCGCCAAACGGGCGGTGTAGTCGCCGCTCTGTTCCAACTGGCGTAGCCGATCGATGGGCTCCAGCAGCGCGCCCAACAGGGCTTGGAGCATCGCCCGCGTGCCGATCACCCAGGCCGCCACCCGGTTGATGCTGGCGTCGAAATAATCCAGGCCGATGTGGACGCGCGGCAGGTATCCGCCCCGGACGACTTCTTGCGCGATCGCCCGCAGGTCGTCGCTGAGAATCACCACGTGATCGCTGTCCCAGCGAATCCCGCGGCTGACGTGCAGCAGGATTTCATCCAGGTACAAGAGCACCGCAGAAATCTTGTCGGCGATCGTCTCCGTCGGATGGAAGTGGCCGGCGTCCAGGCACAGCAACTTGCCGTTTTGCACGGCGTAACCCAGGTAGAATTCGTGCGAGCCGGCGACGTACGTTTCCGAGCCGATCCCGAACAGCTTGGCTTCAATCGCGTCCAGGTTGTGCGCCGGATCGAGCGGTTCGGCGAACATCTCGTCCAGCGAGCGTTTCAGCCGCTCGCGGGGCGACTTGCGATCCACGGTCACGTCCTTCATGCCGTCGGGAATCCAGACGTTGGTGACGCAGGGCGCGCCGAGCGCCTGGCCGATGGCCGCGCCGATCTTGCGGCAGGCGATGCCGTGTTCGACCCAGAAGCGGCGGATGCCTTCGTCCTGGTGGGTCAGCGTCAAGCCATCGGCCGCTTTGGGATGCGCGAAATAGGTGGGGTTGAAATCCATGCCCATCTTCTTTGCCTTGGCCCAGTCGATCCAGCGCTGAAAATGGGCGGGCTGCAACTCGTTCCGTTCCACGCGCCGGCCGCCGGTCTCCGCATAGCAGGCGTGCAGGTTCAGGCGGTGCGTGCCGGGGATCAGGGACAAGGCCAAGTCCAAATCGGCCCGCAGCTCGTCCGCCGTCCGCGCCTTGCCCAGATAGTTGCCGGTCACGGCCAAGCCGCCGCCGAGTTCCTCGCCGCTCTTCTCAAACCCGCCCACGTCGTCGCCTTGCCAACAGTGCAAAGAAATGGGCACTCGCGACAAAACGCGGAGTGCCGCGTCCACATCCACGCCGACTGCGGCATAACGTTCTTGGGCCCAAGAAAACGCCTGCTCCATCTGCTTGCTGGATTCTGCCATCGTCAACTCTCCTCCCCGGATGACTAACTCAATCGATCGGCATCGCCGACGGAAACGAAAAGTGTATCAGATACCGGGGGCGTCCAATAAGCACCCGCCGACAAGTTTTCCTCAGGAGAAGAAGCCCCCGCATTCCCCTGCGGGCCGCCCTCCGGCGTTTGCCCTGTCCGCCCGCGTCAGGCCTTGCCCCAAACGTCCCAAACGATCAGCGCCCCCAGGAACAACACCACCAGCACGACCACGACAATGGCCAGATTCAGCCAGGTATTGCCCGCCTTGGCTTCCTTGATCTGCGCCTCCTGCTCCTTCTTCCGCCGGTATTCCACACTGTCCCGGCGGCGGAGCTGAAATTGGGCTTGGCAGTGCGGGCACAACACGTCCTGGTCCAGCATCTCGACGGGCGTCTCCAACATTTCCTTGCACTGCGGACAGGGAATGTGCAGCAGTTCGGGCTCGAGGATATCGATCGCCGGCGGTGGGTGCTGAGGCGGCAGGACGCTGGGGTGCCCGCTTGCACCGCGGCCGGGGCCGGGCGCTGCTCCCGTATCGATGGCGGGAAACGAAGGGAACGCGGCCGCTGGCCCCGTCGGCGCTGGCCCCGTCGGCAACTGCGGTTCGGGATACGGCGTTCCCGGAAAGGCTCCGGGCGCCGGCGCGACGTACGGCGACGGGATCAAAAACGCCGCACCGCAGATCGGACAGTAGCTCTGTTGGCCGGCCTGAAAGTCTTCAGCCTGTAAGACGTTCGCACATTGAGGGCATTGAAACTGGAACGCCATAACGTTGAACTCCTCCGCGATATGGCCCGTCTTGGTTCGTCGGCCAATGGCCCTTGGACAACCATAGCGAAAGCGCCGTTCCCATTCGGCTCACGCACTCGACGCAAACCCTAGATGACCGATCAGGTTTCAGTTTGCCCATTCCGAAGAATCGGGCTTCCTTACGTGAAACAGCCAATCCGCAAGTCCGGCCGTCGGAAGCGTCTTGTCGCCGCCTTGATTGCCGCGCGACTCCGGGGGGGACCTACCTTTGACTCCTCCGGCATGTTACACTGGTTAAACGCTGAACGCCAGCGTGCATTGCCGCGATCTCCTTTACAGGGACAGCTCGGTCTTCCGATGAACATCGATCCCATCCCCGTGTGTGCCGACACGCCGTCGGATTCCCCTTCCTCCGCTCAGCAAACCGCCGCGGCCAATCTGCCGGGGGCGGGAGCTCCTGCCCAAGACGTCGCCGTCGCGGAGGCCGCCGTGCCGGCCGCGGCGGAGCCGCAGGCTGGTGCAGCAGTCCCGGCGAACGACTCCGGCGGAAACGACTCCGCACAACCCGAGAAACCTCGCATTCCCGCCGAACCGCCTTTGCGCCGTTTGGTGCAGAACGGGCCGCGCCGTCCCGACGCTGCAGAGCGGCGCGCGGCGCCCCGCCGCGGCGGCTTCCGAGGCCGCAGCGGAGGCCCGCGCCCGCCGCGGGACCGCGCCCCGGACGCGGAGGGCGCCGGCGGGGACCGAGACCCGTTGTTGGACACCGCCGCGCTGGAGGAACGCCCCCGCGGAAAGGTCCCCCCGCCCTCGCGCCGGCAGCCCCTGTCCGCCGATCTGGAACAGGAGTTCGAATCGCTCATGGCCGGCGCGTCGATGGAGGAACTGGTGGCCGGCAGTCCCGCCGCCGCCACCGTCGGCGACGGCATCGAAATCGACTCGCGCCGTCGCGCGGTCGTCGTCAAGATCCACGGCGACGACGTCTTCTTCGCGCTGGACGGGCGCAACGAAGGCGTGGCTTCCGTGCGCCAGTTCCGCGATCCGCCCGACCTGGGCCTGGAGCTGGAAGTGGTCGTCACGGGCTATAACCCCGACGACGGCTTCTATCTGGTCAGCGTTCCCGGCTCGTCCGTCGACGTCCAGGACTGGTCCGATCTGGTCCAGGGCGCGGTCGTGGAAGCCCGCGTGACCGGCTCGAACGTGGGCGGCTTGGAGTGCCTGGTGGGCCACATCCGCGGCTTCATCCCCGCCAGCCAGATCGAAGTCTTCCGCGTGGAACACTATCCGGACTACTACGACAAAAAGCTGCTGTGCCTCGTCACGGAAGCCAACGAGCGGCGGCGGAACCTGGTCCTCAGCCATCGGGCGCTGGTCGAACGCGAAAAGGAAGAACAGCGTCAGCAACTGCTGGCCGAACTCCAAGTCGGCGACGTTCGCGAGGGCACGGTGACCAGCATCCGGGACTTCGGCGCGTTTGTCGACATCGGCGGACTGGACGGCTTGATCCACATCAGCCAACTCAGCTGGGAACATGTGTCCCACCCCAGCGAAGTCCTGCAGGTCGGCCAGAAGATCCGCGTCAAAGTCGAAAAGGTGCATCAGCAGACGGGCAAGATCGGCCTCAACTATCGCGATCTGCTGGATCATCCCTGGCACGACATCGAAACGCGGTTCCCCGTCGATACGGTGGTCAAGGGCGTCGTCACGCGGACGGCCAAGTTCGGCGCGTTCGTCAAACTCGCGCCGGGCGTCGAGGGCCTGGTCCATATCTCGGAATTGGCGCATCACCGCGTCGTCCAGGTGACCAACGTGGTCCACGAAGGCGAAGAGATCGAAGTCAAGGTTCTGTCGGTCGATCCGGAGTCGCAACGCATCTCGTTGTCGCTCAAAGACGCGCATCCCATCCCCACGCTGGAATCAATGGAGGCCGCCGAACAGGAGCCCGACGAGCCGCTGCGGAAGCCGGTCGTGCCGCCCAGCGGCAAGCCGCTCAAAGGCGGCACGACCCGCGAGAGCGGCGGAGAAAAATTCGGCCTGAACTGGTAGGGGAACGAAACCATGGCGGACAAGACGATCTTCAAACGCATCATCGACGGTGACATTCCGGCGGACATCGTCTACGAGGACGAATTCTGCCTGGCCTTTCGAGACGTCTCACCCCAGGCGCCGACCCACGTGCTGCTGATCCCGAAGCAGGAGATTCCGTCGATCGGCGATCTCCAGGCATCCGACCAGGCCCTGGCCGGCCATCTGCTGCTGGTGGCCAGCCAACTGGCTCAGCAACTCGACCTGAAGAACGGCTATCGGCTGGTGATCAACTGCGGACCGGACGCGGGCCAGGCGGTCAACCACCTGCACATCCACATCCTCGGCGGCCGACCGCTGGGCTGGCCGCCCGGGTAGCGTTCCCTTCCGCTCGTTCTTTTTCCGCCATCGCCTCGTTCCGGCAGCGGTCTTCTTCTGCTTCCGTCGCCCGCGACCATCGCCAGGAACCCAGAAGTTCGAGGAGGTGCCGTCCCCATGCGCATCGTTTGCCTCACCGACCTGCACGGCGACCCGGCGGCGCTGGATCGGATTCTGGTCGATGCCGGCCCGGCGGACGTCGTGTTGCTGGGCGGGGACATCACGAATTTCGGCACGCCGAACGCGGCTGAGTTCCTGGTGCAGCGGGCCCAGCAGCACTGTCCGCACGTCGGGGCGGTCGCGGGGAATTGCGATTCCCAGGCCATCGATGAACGATTGGCGGCCCTGGGGGTTTCCTTGTCCGGCCGCGGCGTGAGGCACGGGCAAGCGGGCTTGTACGGCGCGTCGGGGATGCCGCCCTGGACCGGAACGATGTACGAATTGAGCGAGGACGAAATCGCCCGGACGCTGTGGGCGGGACGGGGACAACTGACACCGCCGGCTTGGGAGATCGTGCTCTGCCACGTGCCGCCCCGCGGCACGCGGCTGGATCGCACCTGCCGCGGCGAGCACGTCGGCAGTCACGCCGTGCGGCAGTTTGTCGAGCAAGCGCAGCCGGCTCTGTTGCTGTGCGGGCACATCCACGAGTCCCGCGGCACGGACCGGCTCGGCGACACGATTCTCGTCAACTGCGGCCGCGCCTTCGCCGGCCAGTACGCCGTCGCGGAACTGGACTCCCAGGTCCGCGTGGAACTGCGCGAGGCGCGCCTCGCTAAGACGACGCCAGGTAGCGGCGGCGGCTGAGCGAGACCGGAACGGTTTCCCAGAAATTGAAGTTGCGCGCCACGTCGCCGCCGCCGAGTCGGAAGTAGAACTCGTCCGCGCTCTGGAGCTTGACGTCGGACGTGTCCTGCCGCGTGGTCAGTTGGCCGAGGGCGGCGCCGCCCTGGTTGAACAGGTCGGGCTGCGTCTCGGTCAACAAGTACGTCCCGATCTCGACGTCGTTGAACTCGTACTTCCCGTCCGGCCCCGTCCAGAACTTCTTGCTCACCGGCTGGCCGAAGCGATCGGTGCCCGTCAGCACCAGCAACACGCCGGCGATGGGGGGATCGTTGGCGTTTTGCACGCCCTTCTGGTCCGGGGTATCGCTCAAATCCAGGAAGACCGTGCCGCTGATGATGGCCGGCGGCAGGCGGGCGGTCGTGTTCGTGGTGGCGACGTTGTCCGCCGGATTGGAGTCGTATTGGCGGCCCTGAATCTCCGCCCGGTTGATCAGCGGACCTTCGTACTCCGTGTCCACGACGACGACCAGCGTCAAGCCAGCCGAGGCGCCCGGCGGCAGCGTGCCCAGTTCCCCGATCACCGCGTCTTCGGCCTGGCTGACCGTGCCCTGGCTGACCTCGTAGGAAACGAGCGTCAGGTGTGCGGGCAGCGTGTCGGTGATCACCACGTTGGTCGCCACCGCCGGACCGGCATTGGAGACGGTGATGGTGTACGTGAGTTCGCGTCCCGAATACACCGGGTCGGGCAGATCGACCTTGGAGATCGCCAAATCGACCACCTGGGGCGTGAGCGAGACGCTGGCTTGATCGTCCTCGCCGGCCTTCTGGTTGTCCGGCGTCGAATCCGGATCGGCCTGGTCGACGGCCACGACTTCGGCCGTCACGGTCTGCGTGCTGGGTGAATCGACCCGGGCCACGATCTCCAAGGTGACCGAGTTGCCCGCCGACACGGGTCCCACGTTCCAGCGGCCTTGGGCGCTGTCGTACGAACCCTCCGAAGCGGTCGCGGTGACGAAGGCCAGACCCTCGGGCAACGCTTCCGCCACGACGACCGAGGTGGCCGGGTTGGGGCCGGAGTTGACGACGGCGACGGTCAAGGTCACCTGATCGCCGACGTTCGGCGAGTCGTTGTCGATCGTGTGCGTCACCGACAGATCGGCCGCTTGCGGCGTCACGGTCACGCTGGCCTGGTCGTCTTCGCCCGACTGGTTGTTGCCGGGCTTGGAATCGCTGTCATATTGATCTGCCGCGACGATTTCGGCCGCGTTGACCTGGGCGCCCAACTGCGTCACTCGGGCGACCAGCCGCAGCGTGACGTTGGTGCCGTTGGGAATGTCGCCCACGGTCCAGCGGCCCGAAACCGGATCGTAGGTCCCCTGGCTGGGCGAGGAGGACACGTAGGACACGCCGGCGGGCAGCCGGTCCAGCACGGCCACGTTGGTGGCCGCGTCCGGGCCGGCATTGTTGATTCCGACCGTAAAGGTGATCTCGTCGCCCACGTTGGGCGCTGGCTGATCGACGACTTTGCTGAGGGACAGGTCGACCGTTTGCGGCGTGGTCGTGATGCTCGCCTGGTCGTCTTCCGTCGCGACGTTGTTGCCGGGAGTCGAGTCGGGGTCGAATTGATCCGCTGCGATCACCTCGGCGGCGTTGATTTTGATGGCCGGGCTGGTGACCTTGCCGACGAGGTACAGCTTGATCTCGCTGCCCGGCGGAACGGTGCCCACGTTCCACTCGCCGGCCGTGGAGCTGTAGCCGCCTTGCGCCGCCGTGGACGAAACGTAACTGACGCCCGTGGGCAGGCGGTCCTTGACCTTGACGCCGGTGGCGGCGTCGGGGCCGTCGTTGTGGAGCGTGATGATGAAGGTCACGTCGTCGCCCACGTTGGGCGAATCCCGGTCCACGCTTTTGATCAGCGACAAGTCGGCCACCTGGGGACTGATCACCACGCTGCTTTGATCGTCTTCGTCCGCCTCCTGATTGCCCGGTTCCGAGTCGGGATCGTATTGGTCGGCGGCCGTGATCTCCGCCGTATTCGTCTTTTCCCCGGCCGTCTCGGTCCGGGCCACCAGCGTCAACGTCGCCGTCCCGCCCTTGGCGATCTTTCCGACGGTCCACGCGCCCTTGGTGCGGTCGAACGAGCCGGCGCCCGCCGTCGCAGAAACGAAAGCCAGGCCGGACGGCAGCGTGTCCGTGACCACGACGCCGCTGGCCTCGTTCGGTCCGGCGTTGGTGACGGTGACGGTAAAGGTGACCTGCTGGTTGGCGTTGGGGCGGGTTGGACTGGCCTTCTTTTCGAGCGACAAATCGGCAATCTGCGGCGTGACCGTGGAGCTGGCCTGATCGTCTTCCGACGCTACGCCGTTGTTGGGCGTCGAGTCCGGGTCGTGCTGGTCGGCGGCGGTGATTTCGGCCGGATTCGTCGCCGCTACCGTGCCGGTCATCTTGGCCATGACCTGCAGGGTCGCCTTGGTCCCGCTGGCCAGCGACGGCACGATCCAGTCGCCGGTACTGCTGTTGTAGGCCCCGTGCGACGCGGTGGAGGATACAAAGGCCAGTCCGGAAGGCAGCAGGTCGTGGACCGTCACGTTGGTGGCCGTGTGCGGACCGCCGTTGGACAGCGTAAGGGTGAACTTGATGTCCTGGCCGACCTGCGGACTGGACTTGTCGGCGGTCTTGGTCAAGGACAAATCGGCCTGCTGCACGATCAGGTTGACCGAACTCTGGTCGTCTTCGCCGGGAACGTTGTTGTTGGGCTTCGAGTCCGGATCCGGCTGGTCGACCGCCGTCACTTGAGCGAGATTGGTGATCGTGCCCGCGCCGGTGACGCGGGCGGCGATCTGCAGGCTGGCGCTGCTGCCGCTGCCCACCACGCCGACGCTCCACATTCCGGTCGTGTTGTTGTAAGCGCCCTGCGAAGGCGACGAGCCGAGGAAGGCCAGGCCGTTGGGCAGCAGATCGGTGACGGTGATATTCGTCGCGGCGCCCGGACCGTCGTTCCGCAGTTGCAGTGTGAAATTGACGGTGTCGTCCGGGTTGGGCGCGGCGTTGTCGACCGTAGTGGTCAAGGACAGATCCGCCCGCTGCGGCGTAAGCATGATGCTGCTCTGGTCGTCCTCGGCCGCGTTGTTGTTGTTCGGCGTCGAATCCGGATCCGGCTGGTCGCTGCGGCTGACTTGAGCCGTGTTGGTCAGCGCGCTGCTGGTGTTGACGGTCGCGGCCAGTTGCAGGCTGACGCTGGCGCCGGCGGAAACGGTGCCCACGGTCCAACTGCCGCTGACGCTGTCGTAGCTGCCCTGCGACGGCGCGGCGCTGATGAAGCTCAGGCCGGGCGGCAGCTTGTCGGCCACGGCGACGTTGGTCGCCGGGCCCGGTCCGGAGTTGTTCAGGTTGATAGTGAAGGTCACGTTCTGGCCCACGTTGGGCGTCGGATTGTCGATGGTTTTCGACAAGGACAAGTCGGCCACCTGGGGCGTCAGCGTGACGCTGGCCTGGTCGTCTTCGGTGGCGATGTTGTTGTTGGGCGTGGAGTCCGGGTCACGCTGATCGGCAGCGGAAACCTGGGCCGCGTTGGTGATCGTCCCGGTACTGCCCACCGTGGCGGTGATCTGCAGGCTCGTGCTGGCGCCGGCGGCTACGGTGCCCACGGTCCAGAGGCCGGTCGAGGCATTGTAGGCGCCGGACGGCGAGGCGCTGATGAACGTCAGGCCCTGGGGCAGCCGGTCGGTGACGGTGACGCCGGTGGCGGCACTGGGCCCGGCGTTGTTCAGGTTCAGCAGGAACGTCACGGGTTGGCCCACGGTGACGTTGGCGTCGCTGATCGTCTTGCTCAGGGACAGGTCCGCCAGTTGCGGCGTCAGCGTGATGCTGCTCTGGTCGTCTTCGCCCGCGTTGTTGTTGTTGGGCGTAGAATCGGGATCGCGCTGGTCGGAGGCCGTCACCTGGGCAGTGTTCGTGATCGCGGTGGTGCCGACCACCATGGTCGTCACCTGCAGGATGGCGGTCGTGTTGGCGGGCACGGTCCCCACGCTCCAGACGCCGTTGGCGCTGTTATAGGAGCCCTGCGACGCCGTCGCGCTGACAAACGTCAGGCCCGGCGGCAGCAGGTCGGTGACCGCCACATTCGTCGCCGCGTCGGGACCGGAGTTCAGCAGGTTCAGGGTGAACGAGGTGGTCTGACCCACGTCGACGTTGGGATTGCCGGTCGTCTTGGCCAGCGACAAGTCGGCCGCCGGCTGGTTGTTGAAGTCGGCCGGAAAGGTCTTCGAGCCGACCATGCGGAACGTCGAAAGCTGGCCGTCCAGGGCCACCGTGGTCGTATCGACCTGAAGTTCGATGGCCCCGACGTTCGCAAAATTCGCTCCGCTGCCGCCGGCGGCGGTGAAGTCCGACGCCAGCGACAGGAGGTGGCTCTGCACCGAACCGACGCCCAACGTGAACGTCGCCTGCGAGTAGTTGCTGGCATCGGTATAGACGAGGATCCGCACCGTGCCGCCCGCTTTCTCGCCAGCGCCCGCCAACTCGATGTACGAGTTGACGCCGCCCGCCGTCAGGTCCACGCCCGCCCCGCCGGAACGCAGGCCGACGGGGTTCAGCGACGAGGCGTTATTGTCTTTGCCGTCCCAAGCGACCACGTACCTGCCGCTGGCATTGAAGCCGGCATTGATGGCCAGCAGGCCCGAACCGGCTTCCAAGGTGACGAAATCGCCCGTCTGGCCGGCAGTCAGCGTGACCGACATGTCGCGTTCGCCGCCCAACGCCTCGGCCGCGTTCTGCGCCGAGACGATCGTCGTCCCGACGGGCAACGGCGCCGTGACGGTCTGACGCGTCGTGAAGCCGTCGATCACCTGGCCGGGCGCGCCCTGGACGTCGGTGCTGCTGATCGAGATCCGGCTGCCGGTGATCTGAATCAGGCTGACGCCGGAGACGTTCTGCGCCGGCTGCTGGACGAAGTAGTCGCCGGCCGCAAGTCGGTCAAAGCGGTATTGGCCGTTGGCGTCGGTGATGGCGCTGCGCAAGGCCCCGCCGTCGCCGCTGTCCAGCGTCCCGTTGGCGTTGACGTCGCGGTACAGATTCAGCGTCGCGCCGACGATCTGCTCGCCGACAGTAAAGCCGTCGCCGGTGGCGTCGCGGAACACGCGGCCGGCGATGGCGGCCAGATCGACCGCGGCCAGCAGTTGACGCGACTCCAGTTTCTCCAACGCCAGCCGCCGTGTCTTTTTCCGGGACGGCGGCGCCGAGCGGCGCGAACGAGGTGCGGACGCGGAACGTGAGTTCGAGGCTGAGAACAACATGGTGCCACTCGATTCTGAGTTTGCCGACGCCGACGGCGCACGCCGCGTCACAGAAAGCCCGACTGCTGGACAGAAGCCGGGCTTCTTCGCGGCCGCCGACGCGCGTCGCGGCGTCTACCAGCGGTAATCCAATCCCAAATTGAAGCCGTGAGCCCAAAAGGTCGTTTCGTCAAAAGTGGCAGCGGGACGCCTGGGTCCGGTGGGCACGAGTTCGGGGTCGGTGGGATCGGGAATGTTCATCTCGTTGACGCCCGTGTCAATCACGCCGGCGGGCCGCAACACGCGACTGAGAAAGACGCCCGAATAGCCCGCCTTGACGCTCAATTGCGGCGACAGCTGATAGCCCAGCGTGACTGCGACTTGCGGCGACCAGGCAAACGACTTGGTGCTGTACTGTCCAATGTTCGTGGTCAGCGCCAGCAGGTCGCCAGTCATCACCGTCGCCTGGCCGTCCTCCGCGCCCGGCGGCACGATCAGCAGGGTTTGACCGTCGATCAACGTCTTCGTCTTGGTGCGTCCGAGCGCCACTTCCAGCAAGCCTTCGGCCCACCACCGCTGGCCGCGGTACTTGGCGGACAAACCGAGTTCGCCGCCATGGAAGTCGTTGTTGGTGGTGAATTGGTCGAAGGCCTGAAAACCGGTCCGCGGCGTGACCGTGGTCACCAGCGTCTCGCGGACCAGGACGCCTTCGTCCAGGCCAAGGTAGCGATACCCGCCCAGCAGATCCACGCGCCAGCCCTTGCTGCAACCGCCCGCTTCCGCGCCGCCGTTGCACCGCGCGCCAATATTGCACAGGACGTTGGCGATCAGGTGAGCGCCGGCGGTCTGGAACTGGCTGTCGGCCTCGATGTAGATCGTACCGGCCAGCAAGTTGGGATAGGCCACCAACGCCGAGTCGGAGGTCAGCGTGTTCGTTCCCACGTTGAAAAACGGCCGCGCCAGAATCCGATCGCCCACCGAGGCCGCCAAGAATCCCGCCCGTTCGTCTTCCAGTCCCAGGTAGTCGAAGTCCACTCCCACCCAGCGACGCGGTCCCAACCAGCCGCCGAGGCGGAATTGCCCCCCCAGCCGCGCATCCGCAAACAGATCCTCGTCGCCAAACAGGACCTCCGTCCCCTCAGCCCCGATCACGCCCGCCTGAGCCTGCGGCGTGCCGGCCGGACTGGTTGTCACCAACGCCGGCAGCGGCATGCCTTTGGTCCACCATGCCAAAACGTTCACTTGACCCCACAGCCATTCCGGCGGCCCGCAAGGAGCGACGTGCCAGGAATCCGTCTGGGGAGCGATCTGTTGCGTGTCTTCCGGCGATTCGAGCAAACCGGGAGTTGTCAGCAGCGGCCCTTCGCCCAAGTCCTCTTCGGAAAGGATCAAGGGTTCGGGATTCCCGCTCGTCAAAGGCGCGTTCAACGCCGGCGAACTGCTGGATGTGGACGGAGACGGGATCGGCTTCAGCGGCGGTAGCGATTGCGCATCCTCGCCGGCAACAGATGCACGATCGACGAACTGGGCCGGCGGCGCAGCCTTGCGCTCGATCTGTTGCGCCACCAGCAACGGCTTGTCGGACGAAGCCTGGGCATCCAACTTGCCGACCACTTGCACGGGCTTGCCCACATTCGCAGCCAGCGGCAGACTCTCGTCCGCGTCAATCGAATAGCGGATCTGGCCGTCCTTGTCGACCAGCACGTACTGGTCGTCGCCCGCACCGGTCCGGTGCTTCTGCAACACGCCAAACGCGACGCGCAACACGCCCCGATCCGGCTCTGCGGGACGATCCGCTGCCGGGGCAGACGGCGAACTCGCAGCCAGCAATCGCATCAGCAGGCACAGGATCAGATGTCGCTGCATACCAACAAGCCGAATGGCAACCCACGTGAAAAGAAGCGGGCCGTTAAGTACCGCAGTCCCGACAGCGAGGCAAGGCCAATTTGTCCGAATTGTCATCCATGTTTGGCAAACCTGGCGAATTGAGAAAGCTGTGCCGTTCTGCTCGCGGCAACGAGCATGACTGCGGCCCTCGCGGCGCCAAACCCAACCTCGGCGGCGTGCCGGGATGCGCGGCAACCAGCCGGGCGCCTTGACAAGGAAGCTAGCAGTGATGCTCGGCCTCCCTTGCTCGCAGCCCAAAGGGAAACTGGGGTCAGGTCTTGACATTTAACCTTTCCGCCATCGCTTCCCCCGCCCCCGAAAAGAGTCCTCACCCCTTTCGCCCTCCCGCAGCCTTCCATTTCCGCATCGCAAAAAGCGAAACCTGAGGTCAGGTTTTGACAGGTGACCTTTCCGCCATCGCTTCCCCCGAAAGTTAAATGTCAAGACCTGACCCCGATTACTTGATTACTTGCAGATCGCCCTGGCGGGCGCTATACTGCGCCAGTCAAAGTGGTACGTCTACTCTTCCAGGGCGCGGGGGAGGGGGGAGGACCGTGCGGGTAACGATTCCAAACTACTGATCACCGATCACGATTACCGATCACCCACAACCCCATGTCCACCCACACCGTCTCGTCCCTGCTCAGTCCCGAATTGCTGACGCAGCTGGAGCGTCTGGAACTGGTCACGCGCAAGGTGTTCCGAGGCCGGATGAAAGGCGAACGCCGCAGCCGGCGCCGCGGCCAGAGCGTCGAGTTTGCCGATTTCCGCAACTACGTGGCCGGCGACGACCTGCGGTTCATCGACTGGAACCTGTACGCCCGCTTGGAGAAGCTCTTTCTCAAGTTGTTCCTCGAAGAAGAGGACCTGCACTTCTACGCCTTGATCGACGCCAGCGCCTCGATGGACTTTGGGGAACCCACCAAGTTGCATTTCGCCAAGCAGTTGGCCGCCTCGTTGGGCTTCATCGGCCTGTGCCGGGCGGATCGAGTGAAGATCGAGGCCCTGGGCGCCGCCCGGACTCGGCCCGGCCCCGTGCTGCGCGGACGCCAGAGTTTGTGGCGCATGCTGGAGAGCGTCGAGCGGATCGAGCCCGGTGCGAACGTGCCGCTGGCGACGAGTGTCAAGGACTTCTGCCTGCGGAACAGCGGCAAAGGCATCCTGGTGCTGATCAGCGACTTGATGGACAAGAGTGGTTACGAGTCCGCGCTGCGGTTTCTGCTGGCCCAGGACCTGGACGTGTACGTCCTTCACGTGCTGTCGCCAGAAGAGTTGGAGCCTAATGTCAAGGGCGACCTGAAGCTGGTCGATTGCGAAGACCAGGACATTGCTGAAATCACGGTCAGCCGCCCGCTGCTGGACCGTTACCGCCGCACGCTGGCCGCCTTTATCGACGGCGCGCGGGAATTCTGCACCCGTCGCGGCATCCAGTACCTGATGACCAGCACGCAAACGCCCGTGGAGACACTGGTCTCCAATTACTTGCGGCAACGCGGCTTGATCAAATAGCGCCCCCGCGACGTCTTCGGCCGCCACGCTGCTCGCCAGCGTGGAGCCCTGTTCAGAACCAGGCGACGCCCCCGCCCCCGCGACGTCTTCGGCCACCACGCTGCTCGCCAGCGTGGAGCCCTGTTCAAGACCAGTACGACGTCCAGCATCGTGGCAGCCCGCGTTTGGTCGCGCCGCGGTTACCAAAAAGCGGTCTCGGGAACGCCGCCGACTGGCGCGCAAGTGCGGCAAGAGTGTTATACTAGGCAGCACAATCGACGAGCGAATTCGGTCTCATGAGGGAGATTCGGCATGACGCGAGCACTTGTCAGAACGGCGCTGTGGGGGCTGACACTGACCGTTGCGGCCACCGGCGCGGCGGCGGAGCGATGGGTTGTCCAGAACGAACGGATGGCGGTGACCTTTACCGCGGAAGCCCGCGGAGGCGTGACCTCGCTCGTGGACAAGGCGACGGGCCGGGAACTGGCGGCCAGGCAGGCGCAGCCACGATTGTTCCAGTTGGAATTCTCCTCGCCGGGTTCCACGCAACGGTTAACGGTCAGCAACTCCGACGCGCAGGGCATCGAGTTCACGGACCCAGATGCGGATGGCGGCGCGGCTGCTCTGCATTTTACACGCCTGGGCGGCCAACCGATCGACGTGGTGTGCCGCGTGGCAGCGAAGCCTCAGGAGCCGTGGCTGCGGTGGCGAATCGAGGCCAAATATCCGTCGTCGCTGATGCTGGAAACGGTGCAATTTCCCATCGTCACGCTGACGCTGGGAGGCGAGGCGACGCCCGGCGACGCGCTGGTGCTGGGCGCTACCAAGGGAGGCGTGTATCGACAGCCCTCCGCCTGGAAGGCGGGGCGCAGCATCAGTGCCAGCCAGCCGGGCAGCCTGGCTGCCCAGATGGCCTGCTACTACGATCCCGCCGTGGGCTTGCTGGCCGCCGCCCTGGATGCTCGCGGATACCGCAAGGCCGTCGTGGCATCCAAGTCGGACGCGGGCCTCGCGCTGGTGTGGCAGCATCCGTGCTTGAGTTCGTCCGGTTTTCAGCTGGACTACGACATCGCCCTGGCGACGTTTCGCAGTGCCGACTCGGCGGTGTCCACGGATTGGCGCGACGGAGCCGATCTGTACAAGGCGTGGGCCGTAAAGCAAGCCTGGTGCCGACGCACCTTTGCCGCCCGTGACGATCTGCCGGCGTGGCTGAAAACGAGCCCCGCCATGGTGCGATTTGGACGCAACTGGCTGGCCGAACCGGGCAGCATCGAAGCGTGGCTGAACGGCTACTGGAAACGGCGTTTCCCCGGCGACGTACCGCTGATCATCGCTTACTGGGGCTGGGAAAAAGTCGACACCTGGATCACGCCCGATTACTTCCCCGCGTTTCCGTCGGACGACGAGTTCCGCCGGTTGGTCGAAATCGGACGCCAGCTCAACGGTCACACGTTCTTGTGGCCGTCCGGTTATCATTACACGCTGACCTACAGGAAGCTGCCCACCGGAGAATTCGAGTGGGATGACCGCGAGCGATTCGACCGCGTTGCCAAACCCCACGCGATTCACAACCGCGACGGCCAGGTCTTGATCGGCGACCGGAGTTGGCTGCAGGGCGGCCAGACGGCCACGATGTGCCCCGGAGATCCCTGGACTATCGACTGGTTCAATCGCCTTGCCACGGGCTGCGCGGAGCGAGGCGCGGAGTTGATCCAGGTCGATCAGGTCGTGGGTGGCAACTTTCCGGTCTGTTACGCAACGTCGCACGGTCACCCGCCCGGTCCCGGACCGTGGGCCACGGACGTGTTTCGCCGGCAGTTGCAGACCATGCTGCAGAAATGCCGCAAGATCCAGCCCGAGTCCGTCGTGTGTTTCGAAGAACCCAACGAGCACTTCATCCAGGAAGTCGGCCTGCAGGACTATCGCGACTGGGAAGTCATGCGGCGCGGCGACGCCGAACCCGCCTCGGTGTTCAACTACCTATACCACGAGTACCTGCCGACCTTCCAGAGCAATCCGCAGGCCGGGAACCGCCTGCAAGCGGCGCACTGCCTGGTGACAGGCCAGATCCCGCACCTGGTTCCGTCGTCTCAGACCGGTCCCGGACCGTTGCTGGCGGGGGGCGATTTCGAGAAGTGGCGGGGCGCGGTGCCGACGGGCTGGGACAAAGTGCCCGGCTATCGGGACCGCACGTACTCGGGCCAAGCGGACCGGGACGAAAGCGCGCCTCATGGAGGACAAGCCAGCCTGCGGTTGACCAACCAAGGCCCGGACGAGATCGCCCAGGTGTCGCAAAACGTGACGGTCGGCCAGACGTTTGCCGTCGGACGGACCTACCGGGTGAGTGCGTGGATCAAGACGCAGGGCATTCGACAACGCAATGCGATTCTCCTCGGCGCGTTCGCGCCGGAACTGAAGCACCTGGGGTCGTGGCGTCTGGAAATGCCCGCCGAGCAAGAAGGCTGGGTCCAGCGGCAGGCTCAATTCACACTGCCCGAAGGCACCCAACTCCTGCGAATCATGCTGCACCTGCAGGGGCCGGGAACGGCCTGGATCGACGATGTGAAGCTCGAACAGCTCTCCGACGATGGCCCGGCAACCGAAGTGCAACGGCCCGAAACACCCAGTGACCACGATTTCATGCTGCAGTGGGTCCAGTTGTTCCACGGCAAAGGCCGTCCCTACCTGGCGCTCGGCAAGATGATCCATCCGCCACGTCTGGACGTCGGCGCGACGGAGTTCCAGAACCGCCGCTTTCCGGCGATTCTGCACGAAGCCTACGTCGCGTCGGACGGGACCCGTGCCGCGATCCTGGTCAACGCCAGCGACACGCCGCAGACAGGCACGTTGCACGCCGGCGGAAAAGCCACTTCCATCACGCTCGCTCCCGGACAGGCACGGCTCGTGCGGTTGCCGGACGGATGCGTCTCCCGGCATCCTTGACCGTCGGCCTTGGGCGTCCACGATCGCCGCTTCCGATGCTCCGTCCCGCGTCCCGTTCGGCAACTGCCCGCGTTTGCCCCTTTCCGAGCGGCACGCGATTTTTTGCCCGCGGGGTCGAACCCCCTCTTGCCTCTGTACAGTCGTATATGTTACTGTAGGAAACCACACCGGCATCGGAACTTCATTGACAGGGGGAAGACGAGCATGGCCAGAAGAAGAAATGCGAGTGGCGGAAAGGAAATGACGGCACGGCAGCGAGTGGTCTACGAGTTCATTCGCGACCTGGTGCAGCGGCGGGGTTTTGGGCCGACGATCCGCGAGATCGCCGACGCCTTCGACATCCGCTCGCCCAACGGCGTCGTCTGTCACTTGAAGGCGTTGGAAAAGAAGGGGCTCATTCGCCGCAACGAATTCAAGGCCCGGGCGATCGAATTGCCGGAGTTACAGGCGGAACGCAAGCGGGCGCGGGTCGAGGGCGAGCCCGGACTGCCGTTCGCCGGGGTCGTGTCGGCGGGGTTCACCAAGCAGGCCTTCGAACTCAACGAGCGGATCGACTTTGACGAGATGTTCACCAGTCCCGGCTTGTTCGTGCTGCGCGTCCAGGGCGATTCCATGATCGAAGCGCACATCACCGACGGCGACTACGTCATCTGCCGCAGCACCGCGACGGCTGAACGCGGCCAGATGGTCGTGGCTCTGAACGAAGAGGACGAGGCCACGCTGAAGTACTGGTACCCGGAGCGCAAACGCGTCCGTCTGCAACCCGCCAATCCCGAGATGGGGCCGATCTACGTCAAAAACGCCCGCGTCCGCGGCGTGGTCGTCGGCGTGGTGCGGGGCGAGGTCTGAACATCCACCGTCCGGTGACGTTCCGTTCGTGGTCAACCGCTGGCGGCCCACCGAGACACTCGCCGACTCACAGGGTGGAGTCGGCAGCGACGTTGCCGAGGCAGCCTCCCCAGCGTCAGCGCACTGGCCAACGCGCACCGAGGGGCGAGCGCCCGGACGGACGGGATGTCGCTATCGGGATGCCGGGATGGATGACTGGTCACGCGGCGCCAGCGGCACCTGAGCGGCATCGTTCAAGGAATCGCTGTCCGAGGCCACGTGAGCGGCACGGCGCGCGCCGCAGGTTTTGCGGCCGAATCGGGACCGGGGCAAGCGTCCCTCCGCTCACCTGGTTCTCGAAGGGTGCTTCGCCGCTGCCTTGCCTGCCCGGCGGCTTGCTCTGCTTGACCGATGCTGCCGGACGGGGAAAACTGCAGAGATTCGGTTTGACCGTTCTTCCCAAACAGGAGGTCGTCTCATGGCGTCGTGGCGCGATCGTCGGGGGTTTCTGAGGAAGGTGGCCGCGGCCGGCGCGGCGGCCGGCTTGTGCGATCTGTCTTTTCTGGGCGGTCTGCCGCCCGTGTCGGCTGCCGATCTGCAACCGGTGCCGGGCGTGGTTCCGTTGCGGGCGGAGATCGAGCCGCTGGTGCGGTTGCTGGAAGACACGCCGCGGAATCGGCTGCTGGAGGACGTCGCGGCCCGCGTGCGCGGCGGACTGGCTTACCGCGACTTGCTGGCCGCCCTGCTGTTGGCCGGCGTGCGGAACGTCCAGCCGCGTCCGTCGGTCGGTTTCAAGTTCCACGCCGTGCTGGCCGTCAACTCGGTTCATCTGGCCGCGCTGGCGTCGCCGGAAACGGATCGCTGGCTGCCGCTGTTCTGGGGCTTGGACTACTTCAAGGACTCACAGGCCCGCGACGTGCGGGAAGGCGATTGGACGATGCGGCCGGTGGACGAAGCGGCGGTGCCGGCCGCCGACAAGGCTCGGACCGCGTTCGTCGCCGCGATGGACAACTGGGACGAACCGGCCGCCGACGCCGCCGTCGCGGGCTGGGCGCGCACGGCCCCGGCCAAGGAGATTTTCGAGCTATTCTATCGCTACGGCGCCCGCGACTTCCGGTCCATCGGGCACAAGGCGATCTTTGTGGCCGGCGCGGAGCGGACGCTGCAGTTCATCGGCTGGCAGCACGCGGAGCCCGTGCTGCGTTCGCTGGCCTACGCCCTGCTGATGCACGAGGAGGGCAATCCGGCCAGGCGCGACGCCGAAGCAGATCGGCCGTGGCGGCAACATCCGGCCTTGCTCCAACGCCTTCGGGGCGATCTGGCCGCGGGCCCGATCGACGCGGGGGCGACCCGCGATCTGCTGGCCGTGCTGCGCAGCGAATCGTACGCAGCGGCGGCGGCCCAGGTCGTGGAACAGCTGAACCGGGGTGTGGCCGTGCAATCCGTCTGGGACGCGCTGTTCTGCGGCGCCGGCGAACTGCTGCTGCGCCAGCCCGGCATTGTGGCCTTGCACGCCGTCACGACAACCAATGCCCTGCACTATGCCTATCAGGCCAGCGGCAACGCGGAAACGCGCAAGCTGCTTCTGCTGCAGAATGCCGCGTTCCTGCCGATGTTCCGCGAAGCGATGCGGGGACGCGGCCAAGTCGGCGAGGCGGCCGTGGACGCGCTGGAACCGGGCGACGCCAAGGCGGAAGAGGCAGACGCGGCCGACGCGGTGCTGGCGACGGTCAGCCGCGATCGCCAGGCGGCCGTGCGCCGGACGCTGGCTTACTTCGCCGCCGACAGGCCCGCCGAACCGCTGTTGAACGCGGTCCGGCAGCAGCTGGTGCTGAAAGGCGACGACGCGCACGAGTACAAGTTCGGAGCGGCTGTTCTGGAGGACTTTGCGTCCGTCAGTCCCGCTTGGCGAGGCCGATTCCTGGCTGCCTGCATGATGCTGCTCAACGGCTCCGCCGGATCGGACAGCCCGCTGGTTGCCCGCACGCGGGCGGCGCTGCAATGAAGGAGGAAGGCGAAGGGCGAAGGGCGGAGAGCGGAAGGACGCGACCGGGAAAGGCGGAGGCAGCGGCGTTTTGTGACGCGGTTTTGAGCCGGCGAGCAGTTGGCGTGCGTTGGCCGTCTCGTTGCCCGCTCCGGGCAACCCGCAGCCGGCATCCGGCAACCCGAAAAACGCCGCTGCCCCCTTTGGTTGCGGGCGTGCGGCGTTAGAATGTCGCCAGGGTCCGCCTCGGTTTGCGACAAGATTTCCAAGCGGCGGGATACCTGTGCCACCTGATGACGGAGCAGAAATAATGGAGATCGAAGACTATCTGAAGCCCGGCTATGTCGTTCTGGGCGCGTACGGGGGCATCGGGGCAGAGGTCTGCCGCCAACTGCGTACCAAGGCCGTGTTGTTGTTGGCCGGACGCAACGCGCAGAAACTCGAAGAACTGGGCAAGGAACTCAACACTCCCTGGCAGGTCGCCGATGCGACTTCGTTTGACGACGTCGAGCGTTGTCTGAACCGGGCCAGCGACGAGTTGGGGCAATTGGACGGAGTCATCAATTGCGTCGGCTCCGTGATCCTCAAGCCCGCCCACTTGACGAGCGAGATGGAATGGGCGGAAACGGTGGCCAAGAATCTGACGTCGGCCTTTGCGACCGTTCATGCCGCCGGCAAAGTGATGCGGCAAGGCGGCTCCGTTGTGCTGATCTCGACGGCAGCGGCCCACGTGGGCTTGCCTAATCACGACGCGATTTCTGCCACCAAGGCCGGTGTCGAGGGCCTCGTCCGTTCCGCCGCCGCGACCTACGCCGCGCGAAGAATTCGCTTCAACGCGATCGCCCCCGGCCTGGTGCGGACGCCGCTGACCGAGCGCATCTGGAGCCACGAGAAATCGGCCGAGGCCTCCCGCAACTTGCACGCCCTGGGACGGATTGGCGAACCCCGTGACATTGCGTCGATGGCCGCCTGGCTGTTGGAGCCCGACAACGACTGGGTCACCGGCCAGGTTTTCACCGTCGACGGCGGCCTAAGCACCGTGCGGGCCGCGGGCAAGCTGTGAAGGTGCTCCGCCGGCTGCGCGGAAGCTCGGGCGGCAGTTGACCGCGGGCAGAAGTTCACGGAAGATCAACCCTGGTCTGGCGTCGGACTGCTCGACCCGGCCGGAGCCGTGACTCCGGCCGGAGCCAATCTTTCCCGCAACTCGACCGGCACCCGCGTGGGCCGCTGTTTGGCGCGGTTGTAGAATACCACCACGGTTTGCCCGTCCGCGACGATCTGCCGCTGCTGGCGGCTGTACACGGCGTGGGACAGCGTCATGCGGCTGTGCCGCAATTCCGCCACCCGCGTGCCGATGCAGACCGCGTCGGGGTACGTGATCTGCCGCCGGTAGTTACAGGTGATGGAAGCCACCAGCGGGACCAATTCCCCCTCGCCCATCAGATGGCTCAAGTCGTGCTCTTCCAGCAGGACGATACGCGACGATTCAAACCACCGCAGTGGAACAGCGTTGTTGACGTGTCCGAACGCGTCCTGATCGCCCCACTGGACGGGCAACGTGACCAGCGCGAGGTATCCGGCCAGTTCGTTGGGGCGGTCCGCGGTTGGCGGCATGAGCATTCCCTTCGTCAAGCGAGACCCGCCAGGGCCCTTTCTGCTCGGCGTGCAGCGAGCGGCCGGCGTCCCAGCGGCTCGGCAGGCAAACCGCCCGGCTTCGGGACGGAGCCGGGATTGGGGCTTGCGGTTTTGTCAGTACCGACGGTGGACGTCAACGCCCAAAGGGATCCGGCGCGGGCTTGGCGGCGCCGTCGGGCGGCGCTGTCGCGGGTCCCGCCGCGCCGGGCGCCGCGTCCGCGTCGCCGCCCGGCAGTTGGGGCATGAAGGTCTGCATGATCTGTTGGACGATCTGGTCGAACTCCGCTTGCGTCTTGGCGGCCAGCAACTGGTCGAGCACGCCTTGCACCATCTGCATCGGCAGAACGATTTGCATTTTGTCTTTCGCAAGCCGTTCGGGCATGTCCTTGGTCACGGCATCCTTGGCGGCTTGCATCTTTTCCTGCCACGCATCGACCATCTCTTTCGGCAGCCATTTGCCTTCGACTCGCACGACCTCGTGTTCCTCGGTCTGGCCTTCATTCTCGACGCGGAGGACCGCCGTGTCGCCTTCGATCTTGACCGTCGAGAACTTGGCCGAGCCCAGTCCGGCCAGCGGCATGGAGTCGACGGGCACGCCGGGGAACTCCGTCAACGACAGTTTTTTCTCGTCCGCCGCCTTGGCCAAGGCGGCCACCTGGTCCGCGATTTTCTTGCCCGTGCCGTCGGCAAAGGCGCCCACGTCCAGGGTCTTTAGTTTCGGCAAATCGGCCAGTTCGCTGGCGGCGATCGTTTCCAGGACGGCAATCAGGCCGTCCCAGTTTGCGGCGGCGACTGCGGGATCCAGCGGCGATTGGGCCAGCGCCGGCTGCTTGAGTAGGAATTCCTTCTTCTCCTTCGAGACGCGAATCACTTTCTGCACCAGATCGACACCGGCTTTCCAGACGTCGGCGTCCATGTTGGCGGCAAACGAGTGGACCAGATCGCTGACGTCGCGTTGATAGCTGGCGGGCAGCGCATCCCAGACCGCTCGCAGATTGCCCGCTTCCAGGTTGGCCGCCAGCGCTCGGACCGCCGCGTCAGGCGTGTCGCCGGCGTCCGAAGCCTGGTCGGCCGCGGCGGGGGCGGCGGGCATAGCCAACTGGCGAGCCAACTGCTGGCTTTCGGCGTCCAGGCGATCCAGCGGGACTCGGATCGTCACGCCGTTGGTCTTCTTCAGATAGACGTCGGTTCCGCGAATGCCCAGGAAGTCGGCTTCCACCTGGAACTGCCCGGTGCTGTCCTTCCAGACTTCCGCCGCGGCGGCGGGAAAGGGCAACAGGCAGACCGTGACAAACGACAGAACGAGCATCCCGAATCGCCGCGCGGTGCGGTGATTCGTGCGCTGGTGCCTAAGCCCAGCGGGGCCGGCGGTGCAGACAGAATGGGTCACAGGAAGGTCTCCGTCAAAGGGGCTCACGGTGCGGGGTTGTCGCCTCAGGCTGGCAGACACCAGTTTCCCTGCCTGGGGCGGCAGGTGCAAGAGGCCTGCCGAATCGGGGGCCAGGCGAAACCCTGTCTGCAGACCCGTTGTATCAGGGGCGGGGAAAGCTTAAGTTTCCCAATATTCTTGACCAAGCAAAAGGACGCAAGGCGATGAAGATCGGCATCGTAGGCTATCAGGGCTCCGGCCGGAGCACCTTGTTCGAGTGGCTGACGGGGGTAGCGCCCAATCCGGCGCATCATCACGAGACGCAGATCGCGACGGCCGCCATCGTGGATCCCCGCGTGGCGGAGTTGTGCCAGATCTACCAGCCCAAGAAGATCACGCACGCTCACCTGGAGATCGTCGATACGCCCGGCTTGAGCCGCTCGCACGAAGGCAGTGCGGCCAAGCTGGCCAAGATCCGCGAGGCCGGCTGCCTGGTGCTGGTCGTCGCGGCGTTCGACGGCTCCGACGCTGCCGCCGACATGGTGCGATTCGACGAAGATCTGCTGCTGGCCGATCTGGACGTCGTCACGGGGCGGATCGAACGGCTGCGCGATCAGATCAAAAAACCCCGTCCGAACCGCGAGGAGTTGGACAAGGAACTGGCGCTCCTGGAACCGCTGCTGGCGACCTTGGAGTCGGGGCGTCCGCTGCACCAGGAAGAATTGTCCGTCGAACAGGCCCGCGCGATCCGTTCGTTCCAGTTGTTCAGCGAAAAACCGCGTCTGATCGTCGTCAACGTGGCGGACGACGACGCGGACACGGATCGCTTCGCCGCGCACGCCCCGCCCGGAGTCGAACTGGCAGCCGTGTCGCTGAACCTGCAATTGGGTCTGGCCAAGATGCCCGACGACGAGCGCGAGGAATTCTGCCGGGAAATGGGTTTGAGGCCGATGGACCGCGAAGCCCTGATCCGGCGGATCATGAACGCCTCGGAACAAATGCTGTTCTTCACGGCGGGCGAGAAAGAGGTTCGCACTTGGCTGATCCGCAAAGGCGGCACGGCGGTCGAGGCGGCCGGCGGCATTCACACCGACCTGGCCCATGGCTTCATTCGCGCCGAAGTCATGACCGTGGCCGACTTGATGCGATTGGGCAGCGAGCGCGAAGTCAAAGCCCACAACCTGATGCGTAAAGAGCACAAGGAATACGTCATTCAAGACGGAGACGTGCTGTTCATTCAGCACAACAGCTGACGGAATCCGGAAGGCGGGAGGCGGAAGGCGGAAGGCGGGAAGCAAGTTGCGGGGCGAACCGCCGGCCGGCTGTCCTACGCGGCGAGTTCCCGATACAACGCCGCATGGCGGGCGACCATCTGGTCGACGGAGAACTCGGTGAGCACGCGCTGGCGGCCGGCCTCGCCCAGGCGGCGGGCGAGTTCCGGATCGTCCAACAGCACCTTGGTCCACCGCGCAAAGGCCGCGCGGTCGCCGATTGGAACCAGGTAACCCGTCTTCTCCGGCACGACCAGGTCCCGATTGCCCGCGATGTCGGTCGCGATCACGGGCAGGCCGGCGGACATGGCCTCCAGGATCGCGTTCGATTGGCCTTCGTAGGCGCTGCCCAGCCAGAGACAGTCGCAGTGGGGCAGCAGTCGCGGCACGTCGTCCCGCTGGCCCAGCAAATGGACGCAGTCCTGAATCTCGACCTGCTCGCGAAACCGTTCCAGCCGCCAGCGTTGCGGGCCGTCGCCGACGATCAGCAGGTGTGCGTTCGGGCGGACGATTTTCAGCAGGTCGGCGGCCCAGATCAGGTCTTTGACGCGTTTCTGCGGCCACAGCCGGTTCACCGCCAGGATCAGGCGCGCGTCGGCCGGCAAAGCGAGTTCCGCCAGCACTTCCTCCCGCGCGGCTGGCGGGCCGGGCGAGAAGGGCGCGACGCCGTTGGGGATGATCACGAACTTGTCCGCCGCCAAGCCCTGTCCGACGTAGAAGTCCCGCACGCCGCTGCTGTTGGTCACGATCCGTTCGGTGAAGCGCGCCAAGCGGCGGTCGATGGCCAGTTCGTGCCACTGCTTCCAGGGGTCAACGCACCGCTCGCCCGCCAGGATGTGCTTGACTCCGGCCGCCCGGGCGGCCAGCCGCCCGTAGGCGTTGGCGGCGAAGATCCAGGTGTGGACGAGGTCCGGCTGCAGCCGCGCGATGTGCCGTTTCAGCCGCCGATAGGCCAACGGGTCGAGCTTCCAGGACTTGCCGATGACCGTGACGGGAATGCCGGCCTCGCGCAGCGGCTGTTCCAGCGGCCCGCCGCGCGTCAGCGCGCAGACGTGAACGTCGAACTGGTCCCGCGGCAATCCGGCAGCCAGCAGGACCAGTTGTTTTTCGGCCCCGCAGCGGTCCAGCGAAGGAATGATTTGCAGCACACGAATCATGACGCTTGCCCCGCCTGTTCCGGGGACGCCGCCGTTCTGGAAAAGCGGCCTTGCAGACCGAGCACGAAGATGCTCCAGCAGGCCGACCAGGCCTCGTACAAATTGACTTTGGACTGACCGCGCTGGCGATCGACAAACACGATGGGGGTCTCGCCAAAACGGGCGCCCCGCCGCTGCAGCCGCCAGAGGATCTCCTCCTCGAAAGCATAACCGTGAGCGCGGACGGCGTCCAAGTCGAGCTGGCGGAGAGCGCTGACGCGGTAGCAGCGGAACGCGCCGCTGATGTCGCTGGCCCGCAATCCCAACCACCACCGCGCATAGCGGTTGACCGCCCGGCTCATCCAGCGCCGCCGCCGGGGCCAGCCTTCGATGCCGCCGCCGGGCAGATAGCGCGAGCCGATCATGACGTCCACCGCCGCCGCGGGCGGCTCCCGGTCCATGCCCCGCCGCAGGTCCGGCAGATAGCGCGGATGATGGCTGAAGTCCGCGTCCATCACCACGGCATAGGCATAGCCGTGCTCCAGGGCGTAACGCATGCCCGCGACGGTGGCGGTACCCAGGCCGAGTTTGCGGGGCCGGTGGAACACGTGAAACCGGCTGTCCTGCGTCGCCCGCTCGTCACACCAGCGGCCCGTGCCGTCCGGAGAATTGTCGTCGACGACCAGCACGTGGACGTCCGGCGCGTGCTGGAAGATCGCCTCCGTCAGTTCCGGCAGATTCTGCAATTCGTTGTACGTCGCCAGGACGATCAGCGTCGTCGGAGCTTCAGGCGGTTCCGGCATTTCAAGCTCTCCGCTTCATAAAACCGGTCCGACCGTCCAGGGCACGAATTCCTCGTCGCCCAGGCCGCACAATTCGCTCTTGGTCGGCCGGCCGCTGGCGATGGCCAAGACTTCCTCAAAAATCTCCCGGCCCACGTCCGCCACGCTCCGGCCGCTGAGGATTTCGCCCGCGTTGAGGTCCATGTCGTCGATCATCCGCTGGTACATCGGCGTGTTGGTGGCGATCTTGATGGACGGCGCCGGCTTGCATCCAAAACAGCTGCCTCGGCCCGTAGTGAACACGACCACTTGAGCGCCGCCGGCGACAATTCCGGTGGTGCTCGCCGGATCGTAACCGGGCGAATCCATGAAGACCAGCCCCTTGGCGGTCACCGGCTCGGCGTACTGATACACGTCGACCAGCGCCGTCGAACCGCCCTTGGCCACCGCCCCCAGCGATTTTTCCGCGATCGTACTCAGGCCGCCTTCCTTGTTGCCCACCGACGGATTGTTGTCCACCTGGACGCCGAAGAGGCCCGTGTACCATTGCCACCACCTGACCCGCTCGATCAACTTGTCGGCGACCTCCGGCGACACCGCTCGGCGCGTCAGCAGGTGCTCGGCCCCGCAGATCTCCGGCGTCTCCGCCAGGACCGCCGTGCCGCCGCAGGCCACGAGCCAATCCGCCGCCACGCCCACGGCGGGATTCGCGGTGACCCCGGAGTTCCCATCCGACCCGCCGCACTGCAATCCCAAAATCAACTCTCCTGCGGGAATCGGCGCGCGGCGGACGTCGTTGGCTCGCGGCAGCAACTCCGACACGGCCCGGACCGCCGCTTCCACGGTCTTGGCCGTCCCGCCCAGATCCTGCATGCAGAACACCGGCGGGCGGGCGGGCGAGGCGGACCAGCCGCCGATCGGGACCAGCCGCTGACTGTCCAGCAAATAGTCCATCGCGCCCTGTTCGCAGCCCAAACCGATCAGCAGGTAGGCGCCGATGTTGGGATGCCTGGCCGTGCCCGCCAGGACCCGGTTCAGCATCTCGTGAGCCTGCTTGCGGTAGGCCATGCCGCAGCCGCTGTCGTGCTTCAGCGCGATCACGCCGTCGATGTTGGGATAGTCCTTCCGCAGCGTATCCGCGAACCGCTGGGCGACGAACTTGCAGACCGAGGCCGAGCAGTTGACCGTGGAAATCACGGCGACGTAGTTCCGCGTGCCCGCCTTGCCGTCGGCGCGGCGATAGCCCTGAAAAGTGCGCTCGGTGATCGGCGCGGGAGGCGGGGGAATCTGGGTGGCCGGAGCGTAGTCGAGTTCCCGGTCCTCGTTGCGCAAGTTGTGGGTGTGCACCCAGTCGCCCGGTTCGATGTTCTCCGTGGCCAGCCCGATGGCTTGGCCGTACTTGACGACGCGCTGCCCGGAAGGAATCCGCACGACGGCAATCTTGTGCCCCAGCTTGACGGGGCCGCGAAGGGTCAGCGTCCGGCCGCCCGCGACGATTTGGACGCTGGCCGCCAGCGGCCGGGCGGCTACGCAGATGTTGTCGTCGCGGTGCAACAGCACCGCCTCAGTCGCGGGGGATTGTGTCATGACCAAGGTTCACACCTGGAGAAAACTGCCGCCGGACACTCGCTGGCGGGCCTGACAACTTGTTTGAGAAAGGGGACAGTCGCCCTGTGCGCCAGAGCCGGAGTGTCTGGGCGGGTCAGCCGTCCCGGCCCTGCCGCGTCAAGGCAAGGGCGGAAGTTCCAGGGGAGGCAGCAGATTCGTTCCGCCTTCCTTGGGTTCTTCGGCCTGAGGCTTCTCGCCCGGCAGATCCGGCAACCGCAGGCGGGCATCCGGGGCAGTGCGTTCCGCCGCCGGCTCGGCTCGTCCTGCGGAAGCCGCCTCCGCAGCCGCTTTCGGCTTGGCCTTCTCCGGCTTGTTCAGCGACGGCGGCGTCTGTTCCCGCGGCTTGCCGGGCGCGGGTTGGGGCGTCTCCTCGGCAGCATCCTCGGCAGCATCCTCGGCAGCATCCTCGGCAGCATCCTCGGCAGCATCCTCGGCAGCATCCTCGGAAGCATCCTCGGCAGCATCCTCGGCAGCATCCTCGGCAGCATCCTCGGCAGCATCCTCGGCAGCATCCTCGGCAGCATCCTCGGCAGCTTCCTCGGCGGCTTCGCTTTGCTCAGCGTTCTCCGCCGGTTCGCCGGCTGCAGGGCCGGCGGCGGCGTCGCCGGTCTCCGCCGTCTCGGGCTCTGCCAACATCGGTTCCCCCGTCTCGGTCTCCGCCAGCGTTGGTTCCCCTTCGACCAGCGTTGCCTGTCCAGCGATCTGAACGCCCGCCGGATCGAAGAGCGAGCCCACGCGTCCCGACACCATGTTGTCGCGCTGCCACTTGCCGCCGAAGGCGGAGTAGGAGCGATCGAGAGCGTTGTCACACATCGCGCAGCCGCTCAAGCCTGCCAGTACGAGCAGGATGAACCAAGAGAATCGTTTGCTCCTCATGACAACCTCATTGACGAACGGATGCCGGGCACAGACACGACTACCCACCAGTTCGGCATTTTGAAGCTGCGAGCTTTAGCTGGACTTTGCCGGTTGCACCGGTTTTTCGGGCGACTGCCTCTCCGCCCCCGCCTGTGCCCGCTGTCGGTGCTGGCACACCGAAGACCTCCCTTCGACTTTGCGCATCCGTCAAAGTCGATTCAAGCGTCAAAGTCAATCTGCCGATCAAAAGGACGCATCCCCGTCGTACCTGGGCCAGGCTTCGCAACAGGCCGTTTCGACTGCGATAGGCAACTATGTCGCTGGACGTCAGCCATCCCACCGAGCCGGAAGAGCGTTCCCGCGTGACGAGCGGGGCGTTGCAGGAATGGACTGCCGATTGGGGCGGGGTCGCCCTGGACGGCGTCCAGGCTTTGGGCGACATGGCGCTCTTCTCGTGGCACACCTTGGCGTGGCTGACGAGACGCCTGCCGAAGCGCGAAACGCTGCTGCCCGTGCTCTACCAGGTCGGCGTGTTGAGTCTGCCGGTGGTCGCGCTGACGGGCATGTTCATCGGCATGGTGCTGGCGGTGCAGACGTTCTTTCAATTCCAGCAGTTGGGCATGGAGACGCGGTTGGGCGCCGTCATCAACATGTCGCTGGCCCGGGAACTCGGCCCCGTGCTGGCCGCGACCATGCTGGCCGGCCGCGTCGGCAGCGCCATGGCGGCCGAGTTGGGGACGATGCGGGTGACCGAGCAAATCGACGCCTTGGCCAGCATGGGGGCCAATCCCATCCAGTATCTGGTCGTGCCGCGGTTTCTGTCGTTCGTGCTGCTGATTCCCACGCTGACCGTGATGGCCGTGTTCATGGGCGTGGTCGGCGGGTACTTCTACAGCGTCGTGATTCTGGGGATTGACAAGCACCACTACTTATACAACACGCAGCAGTTCGTGGGCAGTTTCGACCTGTTCAGCGGCCTGTTTAAGAGCGTCTTTTTTGGCGTCGCCATCTCGCTGGTCAGTTGCTATCAGGGGTTTCATTGCAGCGCCGGCGCGGAGGGCGTGGGCAAGGCGGCCACGTCCGCCTTCGTGCAATCCTTTGTGCTGATTCTGGCGATGGATCTGTGCTTGGGAATCGTGCTGGACTCCATTTACTTCATGATTTGGCCGGAAGGCGGGAGCATTTTCGGCGGATGACAAGAGTTCTGCGGCCGCGTCGCAAGCGACCGGCCTGCGGATTTCTGCCCCACGTCTGCATCCGATCGGGACCATCATGAACGCGTCAATCTCTGCTGCTGAACTCGACCGGCCGCTGATCGCGGTGCGGCAGTTGCACGTCCGCTTTGGGCGCCAGGAGGTCCTGCGGGACATCAATCTGTCGATTCCCCGCGGCCAGACGTTGGTCGTGATCGGCGAAAGCGGCTGCGGCAAGACGGTCCTCTTGAAGACGCTGGTGAACCTGGTGCGGCCGAGCAGCGGCGAGGTGATCTTCGACGGCCGGCGCTTGGACCGGCTGGGCGATCGTGAATTGACGCAGCAGCGGATCCGCTTCGGATTCGTGTTCCAGAGCGCCGCGCTCTTCGACAGCATGACCATCGGCCAGAACGTCGCTTTCCCGCTCCGCCAGCACACGAATTACCGCGCCGGCGAAATCCAGGAGATGGTGTTAGCGCGGTTGGCCGAGGTCGGATTGCCCGACTCCGTGACGGCCAAGAAGCCGGCGGAACTTTCGGGCGGCATGAGGAAACGCGTCGGTTTGGCGCGGGCCCTGGTGATGAACCCGGAACTGGTCCTGTACGACGAGCCCACGACCGGCCTGGATCCGATCATGAGCGACGTGATCAACGAGTTGATGATCCGCACGCGGCGGAATCATCCGGTGACCAGCGTGATTGTAACCCACGACATGCTTTCGGCCCGCAAGGTGGCGGACCGGGTGGTCATGCTGCACCCCGTGGCGCGTCTGAAACCGGGCGAGCCGCAGGTGGTTTTTGACGGACCACCCAGCGCCCTCGACCGCTGCGGCGACGCCCGCGTGCGGCAGTTCGTGCACGGCGAGGCGGGTGAGCGGCTGATGGAAATGCGGTCCGCCGCCGCGGGTTGACCTGGATCTGCGCAGGGGAACGGGAATGGACGAACGAGTACTTCAATTCCGCGTCGGCGTGGTGGTCGTCGCCTCGGCCATCATCACCGTGCTCCTGGTGATGCTGTTCGGCGCCTGGCCCGGCGTCTGGGAGGGGCGCTACGAGATCCACGTCAAGTTCCCCGAGGCGCCGGGCATCACCGTCGACGCGCCGGTCCGCAAGAGCGGCGTGTTGATCGGCCGCGTGTCCAATGTGCAATTGCTGGAAGAAGGCGGCGTGTTGGTCGGGATGAGGATCTTCGACCAGTTCAAGCTGCGGCGGCACGAGACCTGCCGCATCGGCACCGGTTCGCTGCTGGGCGACGCCATCGTCGAGTTTGTGCCCAGCGGCCAGGACGAACGGCTGGTGCGGTTCGACGCCAATCGGAACGGCAAGCTGGAGGAAGACGAAGAACGCCTGGCCAACGAACTGATCGCGGACGCCGAGTTCATGTCGGACGGCGTCGTGGTCAGCAATCCGCTGCGGGCCCTAGTCAACCTGGAGGGCAGCGTCTCGTCCGCCTTCCGCTCGCTGGAAGGCGCCGGCAAGGAAGTGTCCCAGTTGGCGCGGAGCGTGAACGAGGCCGTCGGCGGCGGCGACGACGACCAGATCAAACGGATCATGCAGAAGACCGAGTTGGCGCTGGAACACTTCGACCGGACGATGCAGGCCGTGCAGAAAATCCTGGGCGACGAAGAACTTGCCAGCCAATTGAAACAGACGTTGCGGGACGTCCCCGCCTTTGTCGACGAGACGCGCCAGACGATGGCCACCGCGCGGACCGCGTTGGGCAGCTTCCAGGAACTGAGCGAGAAGGCCAAGGTGAACCTGGACCATTTGGAGCGGTTCACCAAACCGCTGGGCGAAAGCGGGCCGCAACTGGTGGCCAACGTCGCGGAGAGCACACAAAATCTGAACGATTTGCTGGAACAGTTCGTGGCCTTCAGCGAGGCCCTGAACTCCGGCCAAGGCACGCTGGGCAAACTGGTCTACGACGACGATGTCTACCAGCAGATCCAACGCGTCGTGGGCAACGCCGAAGAGATCACGCGCCGCGCCCGACCGATCGTCGAGGACGTCCGCATCTTTACCGACAAGATCGCCCGCGACCCGCGACAACTGGGCGTCAAAGGGGCCCTGGACCAACGCCCCGGCGGACTGAAAACCGGACTCGGCGAATGGTAAACGCCCGTCCTGGAACCACGACGCAGGGCGAAATTCCTTCCGCCCAAGCGGACGGAAGTCCGCTCCGAGAAAACCGCGGAGTTGATTCTCGACAGGGGCTCAGTAGCGTGCCACCTTGCGGAGTTGCCACAGGCCGATGGCCAGGCAAACGAGGTTTCCCAGCCACACGAAGTACGGCGGCAAGATCCCCAGCTTGGCGCGATCCAGGCCAAAGGCGAATAGCGGATAGTAGACGATCAGGATCGGCAAGAAACAGATCCCAAAGGTGGTCATGAAATCCGCGTTCCGCAGCCGGATGGCCAGCGGCACGCCGACGATCACGAACGCCAGACAACTGAAGCCGCTGGCCCAACGCCGGAACGGCTCGGTCTCCAGACGGTGCAGTCGTTGCCGCTCGCGGTCCAATTCGTTCAGCCGCCGGCGCCAAGCTGCGTCCGTCAAACCCTGGAAATCGCCGGTCAACAGCTGATAACCCGCTTCGGCAGCCAGAGACTGCTCGCAACGCTCAATCCGCTCGCGCTGCTCCTGCTTGGCGGAGGAAATCCGCCACAACTGCATGTGCGACGGATGCATCGCCGCTTGCTCACGCTCCTCGCGCGAGGTGAGCGGAATCAGGTGCTGCTCCGTGTCGGGAAATCGAATCACGGTGCGGGGGCCGATTTCGACGAAGCCGTCGGTGAGCGTGATTTTCAGCGCGTTCTCTTCCACGGCGGCGTGCAGTTGGGCCTCGCGGGCCGTCATCGTCACGTCCTGGCCGTCGGGACGGCGGATCGTGACGGTCGTCTGCAGCAGCCGATGGCCCTCGATGCGGCCCACCGTGATGGAGAACTGCCGGGTGCTGTACGAGCGCTGAGTCCGCAACACGCCGTAAGCGATCTCCTCGGCCGACTCCAGAATCACGCGCTGGATTCCGGCCCGGCCCCAGGAGAAGGCCACATCGACCAGCCAGACCGTGACCAGACTGACGAAGAAAGCCAGCGCCAACGCAGGCCGAATCACCGCGGTCGGCGAGATTCCCAACGCTTTCATCGCCACCAGCTCTCGGGACGCCGACATCCGGCCAAAGACCAGACAGACGCTGAACAGAATCGTTCCCGGCAGGGCGAACACCAGCGCGTTGGGCAGCGTGTAGGGAATCATCCGCACGATCGGCAGCAATCCCAGCCCCTGCCGAACGGCTTCCTGCGCCAGTCCCACGATGGTCATCAGCAGGGTGAACACTGTGAGCGTTGCGAGGAAGACCTTCAACAACTCGGCAGTCACGTATCTGGTGATGAGCTTGGGAAACACAATCTTCGCCTGACGGCTACGGCAGTCCTTTCGCGTCCAACAAACAGCCGCCGTCACGCGTCGCGGCGGGACCTTGAAAACAGCCGGGACATGGTATCCGAACCGGCTGTCTGGCGTCAATCCCGTCACTCGCCGCTCAGTTGCCACGCGCGCGCGGTGTGGGGCGGCAGCGACACGTCGCGGCGGAACGTCCGCGGCGCGGTCCACTTCTGGCCCTCGCCTTCCGACGTCAATTCCACCGCCGCGAACGTCTCGCCGGGCAAGGCGTACTGATCGGCGGTGAAATCGCAGGCCACCGTCAGCGGTTGATCGCTCACGTTCACAAACAACAGCACCAACCGCTTGTCCGCAGGCAGCGACCAGGCCCCTGCTAGCAAGGCGTCCGTCGTCACCGGCCAGCGGCCGCTCCACTGCCAATCCGCGGTCACGCGCGGGATCGGCCCGATCAGCTTCGGCGGGCGAGCCATCTGGCCGGCGTAGAAGTACCGTTTCAGCAGCCAGCGCAGCCGCACCACTTGGCGGAAGAAGGCGAAATTCTCCGCCTCGTTGACCACCGACGGGCTCAGCCAGCCGATCTGCTCGCCAAAGACCAGCTGTTGCCCCGCTTTCATCCGCAACGCCAGGTCCTTGGTCTCGCCGCCACGGTACGCGCGGCCGAACATCTGCACGGCGCCGCCGTACACAGCGGGAAACGCGGGGACCTGCCCGTCGTACTGCCAGTGCCAGGTCAGATAGCCGTCGAACACGTGGGTGTACGGTTCCGCGTTGCACTCGGTCGTCAGCATCCGATCCGGCGGCAGGTCCCGGTGGATGCGGTGGAGCAGTTCCCAGTAGCCGGCCGTCCACCAGTCGCCGCCGCCCGTCGGATGGCCGTGCGAGCGGTCCATGCACAGCGGGGGCGAGGCCGCCGCTACCTGGTCGATGTACACCGCCTTGACGCCGCATTCGTTGGTCAGCCGGCCGACGATCTCGCGGACCTTGTTCCGCCAGACCTCCGTGGTCGGACACATGGCGGCCAGCCGGACCGGGCTGCCGTCCGGTTCCTTGCTGCCGTAGGTCTCGACGTACGGTTCGCCTTGCTCGTTCTTCGTGGCCGCGGCCTTGGCCACCTTGGTGAATTCAGCATCCTCCTGGCCGCGGTCGCGCGTGTCCCACAGCCGGCCGTTGATGTAGGGCATGACGTACACGGACCCGCGCTGCAGTTCGGCCACGGCCTCCTTGAATCCGTCGTGCGTCGGGAAGTAGTGCGGGTAATCGTTGTCGAACGGAATCTGATGCCAGTTGTACCAGTGGACGCCGACCGACACGCCCAACGCCTCGGCAAACCGTTTCACCTGCGGCACGACGCTCTCCGGCTTGCCGCTGGCCAGCGCCCAGGCCGGCAATTCGCGCATCCATAGCGGCGTGTCCGCACGGCCGTCAGGCCCCAACTCGGGCCACCATTTCGCGTTCCGGCTGGCCCATTGGCGATAGATCTGCGCCGCGTCGAACCAGTCGCCGCGCAGCAACTGCCAGACGGCTTCGCCCGGCAACACGAACGCCCCGCCGGGCTGGCCGAGCCCGGCCGGCGGATGCTCAAACGCAAAGGCGACCGCGCGCTCGGCGGGCCGGCTGTCCAACTGGATTTGCTTGGTCGCGGCCCCCGGATCGTGCATCGCGACGTACAGCCCCGTCTGCCGGGCCGTGTCATAGGCGGCCAGCCATTGCATGCTCGTCCAGCCGCTGGGATACCGGCCGGAGCAGGTGAACGCCCGCTGCCACAACCCACGCTGGATTTCGCCGGAACCGCGCGGGAACACGACGTCCGCCTGCCGCCCCAGGTCGGCCACGGCGACTTGGGGAAACGTGACTTCCCGCAATTGCCAATCGGCCGGAGTCTCGACGCGCAACGTCCAGCGGATCGCGCTGCCCGCCTCGTCCGGCGCCGCCGCCGCTTCGACGCGCAAGGCGTCCAAGCCGTCGGATTGCGAGCCCGACCAGACGAGCCGCAACGGGCCTTCGTCCCGCCGCTCGATCCGTGCCTCGCGCCAGCCGTCGTCGGCCGCGACGAGCGTGTCGTCCTGGGCGCCGCTTCGCCGCAGCGCAAGCGAAAACAGCGGCAGCGGCTGGGGCGCGAACAACTGGACGCCCGACGCCGCATCGAGCAACTGCACGACGCGGATTCCCTTGGGCGTCCGTTCCAACAGCAGTCCCAGATCGCCGGCGGACAGCATCTGCAGCGTCGGCGGCAACTTGCCGTCGGCGGCGTCCAGCGCCGCCTGGAATCGGCCTTGACGTTCCAACCGTTCGGCGACGGCCACTTGCCGTCGCGCTTGACGCAACGCGTCCCCGGTTCGCTGGGCCGCTTCCGCGCGCGCCTGCTCCAGCCGCGTCTGTACCCGCTCGACCGTCACGGTCACGTCGGCTCCCTGCGGCAACTGCTCCGCCGCCTGGGCCACGGCCTGGGCGGCACGCTCGTCGCTGCCGATCCAGAGCCACGCCGCCAGTCGCCGTTGCGTGCCGCTCCAGGCCTGCCAGGCCAGCGAGCTGTGGGCGTGCAGGTACGGGCCATAGCCGCCTTTGCCATCGTAGATCGTCATCTGGCCGGAACGCAACACGGCAACGGCGTTGCGGCCGTCGTGCAGGGCGGCCCAATCGCGGAACGGCTGGCTGCGGTCCGCCCCGCTGAACTCGCCGCTGCGCGCTGGATTCCCGCCGGACCATTGCGGCAGCTCGTCGCCCGACTGGTGACATTCCAGGAAGTGGGCTTCGTTCCAGGCGTACGGCTGCTGCTGGCGTTGGACCACCGTCACGTACACCAACGGTCGATCGCGGAGGTACAGCCACTGGTAGATCGCGTCCGGTTTCGACTCCGGCGCGCTCCCGTCGCCGCGCACAAACCGGCTGGCCACGCGCACGGCGGCAGCCAGCGGCCCGTCGGCGATGCGCGTCACCACCGCTTGCCGATCGTCCGCGATGCGGTAGCCGCCGTGCTGAGCGTGATGCAGACGGTCCTGCCAGCGGATCGTTTCCCAGGTCTTGCCCGTGGCGCGGAACACCAACTGCGACGGCAATCCGCCCTGCCGGGCCGGGTCGTGGACGATCCGGAATCCGGCCGTCTCGACAACGCCGTCGCCGGACACCGGGGCGGCCGCCCCGGTGTCCAACTCCAGACGCAGCCGCGCCGGAGCCCCGCCAGGCAGCCGCGCGACCAGGACGCCGCGCACGTTCTTCTGCGGATCGAAGTCCGCATCCGGAACGAACTGGAGCGTCGCGCCGCTGTCCGCCACCGCTCGAATCCCTGCCGGCGTCACGCTGGCGACGCCGCACCACTGGGCCGCCGCGGTCAGGTCCACCTCGGCCACCACCAGTCCGTTTTCCGGCACGTTGTCGATCCGCAGCCAAACGGCCTCCGCGCACACCGGCGCGGCGCCGGCCAGCCCCAGCAGCACCGCCGCAGCGAATTTTCCAATCGTCGTCATGGCGAGTTACCTTCCTCAAAAAGTCTTTTCCGTGGGTGTGCGGACGCGAGTCTCGCCGGCAATCATTCCTCCTTGCCGGGCCACGTCCAGGTCTTCAGATCGGCGCTCCAAGCCAGACCGAGGCTGGCGAAATTGTCAAAGCCGCCCCGAGGGTCGTGCTCCGGGAATTCAGAGGCGTGAAAGAACATCAGGGCCCGGCCCACCGCCGGCTCGCGGCGAAGGTCCAGCACAAAGCCTGCGGTCAACCGGCCTTGGGCCCAGCGCCAGGTGGTCTGCCCCAGCGTGAGCAGGCCCTCGTCCCGCCACGTTTGCAGATCGCGCGAGCGTTTCACGCCAATGCCGTTGGCCGGAGAGTGAAACAGCACGTACTCGTCGCCGTCGATCAGCACACAGGCGTTCTCGCCTGCCGAGGTCCGGCCGGCGTACGCCCAGGTCCGCAGGTCGCGCGACCAGGACCGGCTCATCCCCGCCTGCTTGTAAAAACACCACCACTTGCCCGGCTCGTCCTTGTCCGCCAGCAGATACGCGTCGATCATCCGCCCCATCTGCTCCACGGGCACGTCGGGCCCCTTGACGCGCAACAGTTCCGGCTCGTCCCACGTTTCCAGATCGCTGCTGCGCATGGTCCAGATGCGTGCGGAGTCGTTGCCGTACCGCTCGCCGTTCGGACGAGGGTAGGTCTGCAGACACAACACCCAGCGGTCGCCCCAGCGGATGATGTTGCCGGGACTGCCGTAGTTCAGACGTGGATCGCGCGGAGTGAACACCACGGGTTCGCTCCAGTGAACCAGGTCCCGGCTCTTGCTCCACGCGGTGTACGAATACGGTCGCCGGTCCGGCTCGATCTTGACCAGGGTGAAAAAGAGCCGGAACCAGCCGTCCTGGAAAATCACGGCCGGATCGCGGTACGCCGTCGTGGCATCGCCGCGAAAAAGGACCGGCGAGCGAATCGCGGCCAAGGATACCGCCGCCGGCTCCGCGGCGCTAACGCCGGCCGCCGACGGCGCAGACAGACAGGCCGCAGACAGACAGGCAACCAGCAGTGCGGCGAGGTTGTCTTTCATGGCGCCTGATTCTTCCGGACTCCAACGCGTTCTGGCGGATGCGACAGCGGCTTCTCGCACGATGCTAACCCGGCACGCGCGCGAGGAAAAGCGGGGGATGGAGCCCGCAACCGCAGTTCGCACGACCGACGGAAACGGCGGCAACCCGTTCTTCGGACGCATCCCGTCGGGCGTCATTCTGGAACTTCGGCCGAGTGCTTGATCCGGGCACTCTTGCACCGGCGCCCGACAGGCCACTCTTGCACCGGCCCCGAATTCTCGGTTAAACTGCGAGCCGCTGGCGCAGTCCGTCGGGCGCGCGGTCCAGCGAGTTGATGCTCCTGCGCGGCCCCTGCGTGCGGCGACTGCGGCGGCGGCACGCCCACGAAGCATCCAGAAGCACAGATCGCACAGGCGAGGCCAGAACGAGCAGATGGACACGATCCACGAGCTTCCGGAGATCTCGAACCTGGACGCGCGGCGGCAGCTGGTGCGGATTCCCGACCAGTTGGATGTGCCGCTGACGCGGCGCGTCCAGCGGGTGATCGATACGCCCGAATTCCGCCGTCTGGCGAAGATCACCCAGCTGGGCCTGGTCTCGCTGGTCTATCCGGCCGCCCATCACACGCGGTTCGAACATTGCTTGGGCGTGTACCGGATCGCCCTGCTGTACCTGAAACAGCTGGCCCACGATCCTCGCTTCGCCGCGGCGGTGACGCAGCGCGACGCCGAGTTGATGATCGTCGCGGCGCTGCTGCACGACTTGGGACACTGGCCGTTCTGTCACGCGATCGAGGACCTCGATCTGCCGGGCGTCCCGGAGCATGAACTGTTTGCCAACAGCTTCCTGCTGGAGGGCGAGTTGGCGGACGCCCTCCGCGGCAGTTGGGGCATCCAGCCGCGGGAAGTCGTCGCCTTGCTGTCCGAACGGCCGCGCGATCCGGCTGCCCAAATCCTGCACAGCCTGCTGTCGGGGCCGATCGACGTCGACAAGATGGACTACCTGGTCCGCGACAGCTTGCACGCCGGCGTGCCCTACGGCCGCAACTTCGACCAGCAGCGATTGATCGGCAGCCTGTGCCTGAACCAGTCCGGCGACGCCCTGGCGATCTCCGACAAGGGCCGCACCGCGGCGGAGATGATGGTCTTCTGCCGCTACGTGATGTTCAGCGAAGTGTACTGGCATCACGCGGTCCGCTCGGCCACGGCGATGTTCCAACGGGCCTTCTACCTGCTCCACCACCGGCTGAACCTGGACTCGCTGTTCCGCCAGACCGAAGCCGAGATGATCGGCAGCCTGCTGCAAGCGGCAGGCGAGGGGCCCGCGAAAGACCTGCTGGACGGCCTGTTCGGGCCGGTCCGCCGCCTGTACAAGCGGGTGGCCCAGTTCAGTTATTTCGAACAGCGGGAGCTGTACCAGCGGTTGGCCCGCCGGCCATACCCGTGGCTGGTGAGCTGTGCCGAAGAGTTCGCGTCCGTACTCAGTCGCCACATCGGCCGGCGCGTCGCGCCCACGGAAATCCTGTTCGACGCGCCGCCCACGAAACTGGAAGTGCAATTCCAAATCGACATCTTCTTCCGCAAGGAAAACGTGTACCGCCCGTTGGGCGAGGTGTCTCCCGTCGTCCAATCCCTGGCCAAGCAACAGTTCGACGACTATGTCAAACGCGTCCGGGTCTTCGGCCACCCGCGCGTCGCCGCAGAACTGCGGGATTTCGCCGACCTCAAAGCGGCGCTGGTGGAAACGCTGGATCGCATGGGCTGACCCGCAGTTGCCCAGCCGCTAAGTTGTCTGCTGCGGCACAGGAACTCATGCATGGATAATGCCATTGTCATCGTCGTCGATCGTCTGGGGGCCGGTTACTTGGGGCCCTACGGGAACACTTGGATTGAAACGCCCAGCTGCAATCGGCTGGCGGCTCAGTCGGTGTTGTTCGATTTTGCGTTGGCGGACGCCGTCGATTTGCCCACGGTTTACCGTTCTTACTGGCAGGGCTTGCATGCCATGTCGGCCGAGCCGCGTGTCGGGCCGGTTGGCACTTTGCCGGCGATGGCGGCGGCTCACGGAATTCACGGCGTGCTGGTAACCGACGAGCCGCAGCTTGTCGAATTGCCCGCAACGGCGAGCTTTGCGGATCGGATTCTGCTGGCGCTGGCGCCCACCGAACGGCCGGCCCAGGAGGCTGTTGGAACGCGGATGGCCCAGCTGTTCGCGGCAGCGGCCCACTGGTTGCAGAGCGCGCCCGAACCGTTCTTGCTGTGGATCCACGCTCGCGGCATGGCCGGGGAGTGGGACGCGCCGCTCGAGTTCCGCAATCAGTTTGCCGACGAAGATGACCCCCTGCCGCCGGAACTGGTCGCGCCGCCGGTCAAGCGTTTCGGCGCGTCCTTTGATCCGGATGAAGCGCTGGGCTACCTGCACGCCTACGCGGGGCAAGTCGCGTTGTTGGACGACTGCTTGGACGCTTTCTTGGAGACGGCCCAAGCCACGGCCGGCTGGGAACGCACGTTGCTAGCCCTGACGGCGCCGCGCGGCTATCCGCTGGGCGAGCATTTCTGGGTGGGGGCCAGCGACGACGCGGTGTACGAGGAGCAAGTCCATGTGCCCTGCCTGATCCGTCTGCCGCAAGACCGAGCCGCCTCCGTGCGCTGTCCGCAACTGGTGCAGCCGCCGGATCTGTTTGCCAGCTTGTTCGACGCACTTCAGCTGGCTGCGGGCGCAGCGCCGAGTTGGGGACGCAGCCTGCTGCCGCTAGCAGGCCTCGAACCGCCGGCTTGGCGCGATCGCGTCGCGACGTGGACGCCCGCCGCCCAGGCGCTGCGGACGCCCGCCTGGCTGCTGGTTCGGGCGCAGGACGGCAGGCACGAGTTGTACGCCAAACCGGACGACCGCTGGGAAGCCAACGAGGTCGCCAGCCGCTGTCCGGACGCTGTCGAACAGCTGACTGCCGCGCTGGGCGGCGTTCACGAGGCAGCCCAGTCTACGGAGTCTGTTCCGCTTGCCCCGCTGTCGGCTCTTCTCCTGGAAGGACTGGGTTAAATTGGGGTAGTTTCGATCTGGCGGGTCTGTTTATAATCCCGCGCGTTTTTGTGTAGACGACACGTGTTCGGACAGGGAAGTCCGTTCATGGTAGCACAGCTGCCAATACGAAGCAGGGAATGCGCACGCCGCGGGCTGGGCGGCCGCTGGACGCCCCTGGTCTCGCTGTGCGCAGCGTTGTTGTGCGTGGTGCCGGCCCAAGCCCAGGACCTCGACGTGCGGATTTGGGTGGCGTGGGGCGGCGGCGCCGCGCGTCGCTGGTCCGGCGAGATTCGCGTCGAGAACGGCGCGGCGCCGACTGTCTTGGCCAGCTGCATTCGCGAGTTCGAGCCGGTCGGCCTGTCGCCCGACGAATCCGGCTCGTTGTACCTGGACGGCGATGCCGTCGTCGTGGCTCCCGGCGTGCCGCGGGCTTATGACGCCGTTCGGCTGCACGTCATTGCGGCTCGCACGGCTCAGCTGTCCATGCACCTGATTCCCGATGGTCAGACGGACGCGGCCCGCCGCGTGCCGATCCCGCTGGCCAAACTGCTGACTGAGCCCTTCACGTCGATCCTGGACGAGCGGGGCAATCGTCTGTTGGTGCGCCGCGATCCGGGGGACGACTTGCAGGTCCGCTTCGATCGCGATTCGCTGGTCTTCAACGCGGGAGAGAGATTCGAGTTTCGCGTCGCCCCCAACGCGGTCAGCGGGGTCGAGGCGGACGATCCGCTGGTCTGCACGGTTCGTCTGCGGCCTGCCCGGAGCGACACCGAGTTGTGGGAGGAGAGTCGCGATGCGCGGGTCGGGCCGGACGGCATCCCCCAGGAAATCGGCCCCTGGTCGCTGACCTTGCCTGACCGGGAAGGCGTCTATGATTTGCACGTCACGCTCGGCAAACGGCGGCTGCCGACGCGTTTCGCGCCGGCCAAAGACTTGTGCCAGCGGAGCGTCCAGTTGGTGGTCGTCCAGCCGCAGGCGCCGCCGTCGGCCGGAGGCGCCTGGCAAGTCGTCGCGGAGACGCAGCCTCAGGCCGACGCGGGCTCCCCGTCGCACAAGGCCGGCCTCGCGGTCGGCCACATCGGCGGCGTCAGCAGTTCGACGAGCCGTCTCTGGAAATCGCTGCCCAAGCTCCCGCACTGGAAATGGCTGCCGGGCTCGGATGCCAGCGCCCACGAGACGCCGGTTGGAAATGGGTTGAGCCGCGTCCGCAAAAACGGCGCGCGGGAATGGATCGAGCTGCTGCCGGGCGGTTGGCAAGCCTATCCGTTGCCCGTCGGATCGGTCGGCATGCCGCATGTGGTGGAGATCGAGTATCCGACTCCAGGTGCGCAGACCTTGGGCATCAGCGTCGTGGAACCCAACGCGGCCGGCATCGTGACGCCGATCGGGCTGAATTCGGGCGTGGACATTGCGGCGGGGACGGGGCCGAGGCCCGCCGGCTGGGAGCGGCATCGTTTGGTTTTCTGGCCGCGCACGACCACGCCGTTTCTGCTGATTGCCAATCGTCGCGACGACGTGCCGGCTGCATTCGGAACGCTGCGCGTGCTGAACGGGCCGACCGCCTTGCCCGCGCGGCCGGCCGCTGCTGGCAAGGACGCCCGCCTGCTGGCCCTGTACTTCGATCGGCCCCTGTTGGCCGACGCTTTCATGGCCAGCGACACCTTGGATGCCGGCAGCGATCGCAGCTTGACCGACTGGGTTACCTTCCTGCAGGCCGGGACGCGGTTTGTGGAGTACCTGAAGCACAGCGGCCACAACGGAGCCATGCTCTCGGTCTGGCACGAAGGCGGAACGATCTATCCGAGCGCCGTGGTCCAGTCGACGCCGAGGTACGACAGCGGCCGGTTCTTTGGCACCGGCCAGGACCCGGTGCGCAAGGACATCCTGGAAATGCTTTTCCGGCTGTTTGACCGCGAAGGCCTGACGTTGGTGCCGGCGCTGCAATTCAGCACCCCGCTGCCGGAACTGGAGACCCTCCGCCGGCGACAGGTCCTGCCGCCGGAAAACACCGGCCTCGAACTGGTGGCTGCGGACGGCCGCACCTGGAGGCAGACGTTCGCCGCCGATCGGGCCGCGGGCCCCGTGTACAATCCCTTGTCGCCGCCCGTGCAGAAGGCCATGCAGCGAGTGATGCTCGAACTCGGCCAGCGGTACGGGCGGCATCGCTCGTTCGGCGGCGTCGCCGTCCAACTGGGCCCGCAGACCTACGCCCAACTTCCCGACGCCCAGTGGGCCCAGGACGAGACGACGGTCCGCCAGTTTGCGGCCGAGGAACGGCTCACGATGGAGGGCTTGGGGAGCACGGACCGCCGCGTGCAGGCGATGTTCCTGGCTGGCGACGGACGCGAACGCTGGTTGACGTGGCGAGCTCGGAAGCTGGCCGGCTTCTACCAGGCCACGGCTGCCGAGTTGGTCAAGTTGTGTCCCCACAGCAAGCTGTATCTGGCCGGCGCCGAACTGCTGACCGATCCGCAAATCGAGGCCGAATTGAGGCCGACCCTGCCGGAGCGTCTGGAGATCAAGGGGCAACTGCTGCGCGTGGGGATCGACTTGCCGAGCTACGGCGACGACGAACGGGTGGTCTTGCTGCGTCCTTATCGCTGGGCACCGCTGGACGCCCTGCACGCGCAGGCCGCCAACATGCAACTGCGAAGTTCCGCCGAACTGGACCAGCTGTTCTCCCGCGCATCGCGTGCGGCGACTGCGGCCGATGCAAAGTCGCGGCCGCGCGCCTGGACGGGCGGCCTGCTGTATTACGAGCCGCAATCGTTTCCCACGGCTGGCTTCCAGACCAACGGCCCGTTCGGCCCGGACAAGACCGCGTCCTGGCTGCTAACGCAGATCGCGCCCTCTGCGGCGGCCCACCGGCAAAGTCTGATCCACAGCCTGGCGACGCTGGACAGCCAAGTCCTGTTCCAGGGCGGGTGGACCCCGGCCATGGGCCAGCACGACGCGCTGCTGGACGTCGCCGACGTGTTCCGGCAACTGCCGGCCAGCCGTTTCGAGACGGTGCCGTCGAGCAACCGCGGCATCGAACTGCAGCCGGTCGTGGTCCGCCGCCTGAGTCGCAGCGAGGGTACGTACGTCTACGCGGTGAACGACTCCCCTTGGCCCGTTTCGGTCACCCTGACGCTGGACGCGCCCCGCGACAGCGGCTTCCGCGCGCTGGGCGGCCGCTCCTGCCCGCCGCCTGTGCCGCAAGAGAAAGATCACACGCAGACATGGACCGTGCCCCTCCAGCCGTACGACCTGGTGGCCGCCGTCATCACGGCGCCGGACGCGCGGGTCGTCGACTGGCAGGCGGAGGTCGGCCGGGAGGTGCTGGTAGACCTGCGCTCGGGGATCGACGACTTGCGCAAGCGGGCGAATCAACTCCGCGAGCCGCCGCCGCTGCGGGTGCTGGGCAATCCCGATTTTGAGCTTCCCGCGCAGGGCGACGGGTTGCCCGGTTGGGACAGCATGCGCGGCGCGGACGTCGCCGCGGAGATCGTGGCCGGACAAGGCCGCGCGGGCAGCCACGCCCTGCGCCTCCGCAGCGCGGGCCCGGTCGCCTGGGTCCGCAGCAATTCCTTCCCCACGCCCTCCACCGGCCGCCTGTCCGTCTGGGTCTGGCTGCGGATCGACAATCCGGAGCAGCAGCCGCCGCTGCAGCTGGCGATCGAGGGCCGGCTCGACGGCCAGACCTACTATCGCCCGGCGCGGGTCGGCGCCGGAGACGAACGGCTGGCCTCGCCGCCGCCGCTGACGGCGGAATGGGGGTGGTACCTGGTGCGCATCGACGACCTGCCCACGCACGGCCTGACCGATCTGCGCGTCGCCATCGACCTGATGGGAGCCGGCGACGTCTGGATCGACGACGTCCAAGTCTTCGACCGCTGGTTCGACAAGAACGAACGCAACGAACTGCTAAAAAAAATCGCCCTGGCGAACTTCTACTTGGGCAAAGGGGAAGTCGCCCAGTGCGAACAAGTGCTCCGCGGCTACTGGCCCGAATTCCTGCGGCGGTACATCGCGATCGACGAGAACCAACTGGCCGAGGCCGTCCCTGCCGACCGCGTCCAACCCGCGTCCGCACCGAGCCCAACGCCGGAGGATTCCGGCGCGTCGCCGTCCTGGCTGAAGAAGATGGTGCCGAAACCTCCCAAACTGCCCACGTGGTTTCGCTAGTCGGCTCCCGGCCGGCTCGCGAAACTGCGCACATTCCATGCAGCACGCCGCGCGGATTTGCCGATAATCTTGGTCAGCACGGCGGACGAATGAGCCGCCTTCCATTCTCTAGGCATGAAAACCTTCGGTCGCCATTCCGGCAGAGGGACCAAAATTAGAGCGTTGGCCAGAGTCAATCCAAGGCTCGTGCAGTAGCACGCCCGACTCTCGCCTTTCTCGCAGCGACTCCACTCGTCGCAATCGACCGAAGGTTTTTTTTCTTCCTTGGCATCAGGCCAGCGCTTGCGATAACTCGCCCGCGATCGACTTCTCGATCATGCCCTTGAACGGCGAGGCCAACAACGGCAAATTGCCTTCTACGCGCGCCTTGTCTTCCTCGACCGTCAACGCGCCTTTGATCGTGAGGCCGTTGGTCGACAGAGAGAAACTCAACACATGGTCCGTCCAGACTCCGTCGACGGCCGAAATGTCGTCCTCGAATCGCTTCGTAACTTGATCCATGAATCCTTTTAGACGCTTCGTGGCTTCCTCTTGGCCCAGACCATGAGGGACTTCCGCGCGGAATGCGGGCATGGGACTCTCCTCGGGTTTCCGTTGACTGGCAGGTTCAGCGAACCCGTTGCGAAAAGGCGCGCTCCACCGGTCTCCCTTCAGATCGCCCATGCACGTTGCTCGCTGCCGGAACACGCACAATGTCGGATCAGCCGCGCGGTGTCAAGTACCGGTCCGCCGGACAGACCGCGATCCGCGGCGGCGTGAACCAGCCGTTTCCGGCAGCCAGCCGCGGTTGGGGCAGTGCGGCAGCAGGCCCCGGCAAGTTCGTTACGGCCGACATGATCCGCGCCGGCCTTCCGCTCGCGCCCGCCGATTCCTTCTCCCCAGAATTCGCAGTTTTTGCCGCCGGTCAAGGTCGCCTCGCCGCGTTCCGCTCCGTTTGTGACCTACACTTTCCCAGCGGCGGGTCTTGGCCCTGAAAACGGACGGTTTCCCAGGCCGCTGGGTGGCACTGCGAGTCGTAAACGCCGGACTGCCAACCGGAGTTCAACTCGCAGCTGCGGAGCGATTCCCCGTCAGTCACAACTCGGCCACTTCCCGATGTTCTCCCGGTTTCGCTCGAAAGAGCGCTCGCGTTGCGTTTTGTGTCTCCCGGATGCTTTTGTCAAGGTGGATGTAGCCATGATTGAGATCCTTGCCATCGCCATGGTGTCTCTGTACGGCGTCGCCGTCTTCGGCGCGTTCGTCGCTTCTCAAATCTGTCGTTTCCAGATCATTCGCTATTTCAATTTCCGACACTAGTCGCGGCTGGACTTCGCCCCCACGGCGGGTCCACCGTCTCGTCTCCGTTTGCGGCCGCAGCGCTTCTGATCCTGAAAGCCCTGCGGCCGCTTTGAGTTTTCCAGGCAACAGTCCAATCCGGCGCGAAGTGTTTTCGACGCCGTCGGAACTTTTCGCCTCCGGACTGGCTCTAACCGTCTGTGGGAACGAGGGGACTGGCTCCGGGCTGCACTGGAAAAACCCAAGGCAAAACGGCCACCGCACGGTGCCTGGGCTGCTGTTTCAACAGGCTGCCAAGCAACGACGGTTCGAAGCCGGATTCCTAGCCGGGCGTGAGTCTCGGAAGAGGGAGTGCCAAGATGGTCGAAAAACTGGCAATTGCCGCAGTTTTGGTGTTTTTCGCGGGCATCGTCCTCAGCGTGCTGATCGGGGAATGCCTGAGAAAACGCGATGCGCGCGAGGCCGAGCAACGCGCTGCTGCCAGACGCCAACGGGCGCGCGCCGCGCACCACGCGGACCAAGTCCAACGCCCACCAGAGCTGAGTCCCTCGGCCGCTGCCGAGCTTGCCCTCAGAAGCAGCCTCGCTCGATCGTCCAGTCGCCGGACGTGAAGCGCCTGGCGGCAATCTCTCGGCCTGCCATTGAGAAAACGCGCGGGCGGCTTCACCGGTTCTTGACAACCGGCAACGCGTACGGCAGAAAGATGAGCGTCACAAGAGTCGCGACGCGCCTTGAACGCCCGCCTCGCACCTCGGTGTCACCCATGTCCCCGCCCCCTGGCGCCGTACCCAATGAACTCAGGGAGACCAGCCTTGCATCGCGTCACCCCATCTCCACGGCCTGCTTGCTGCCCGCTGTCCTCGCGTCCGTCTTTGCCGCTCGCCGCCCTCGCGGGATTCGCCCTCCTGATCGCTTCCGGCCGGGCCGACGACGGCGTTCTCCACGTGCCGGGAGCCAAGGTGGCGCTGCCGGTGTCGGCGGTTCTGCCACAGGCAGTGACCGAGTCGGCGGCAGCTTGGGAACTGGCAGACGCCGACTCCGCCTCGCGGTTGGCCGTCCAGCTGGCGCCGCGCGTGGCCGCAGACGGCGCCGTCGCAGCCGCGTCCGGACAACTGCTCGCCATCATCCCGCCCGGCTCCGACGCGGCGCTCACGCGGCAGTTCCAGTTCCGGCGCGCAACCGGCTCGGCCGACTCCGCCACGGGGCCTTTCAAACTGGCCGACGTCAACGGCACAACGCTGCAACTCTCGGAACAAGACCAGCCCGTGCTGGCCTACAACTACGGCACGATCACCGGCGACAACGTTCCCGAAAAAGACCGACGACGATTCCGTGCCTGCTACCTGCATCCGATCTGGGGCCTGAACGGCGAAGTCCTGACCGACGATTTCCCCAAGGACCACTACCATCACCACGGCGCGTTCTGGGCCTGGCCGCACGTGACCGTGGACGGAAAAGAATATGATCTGTGGACCAACGCCGGCATCGAGCAGCGTTTTGTCCGCTGGCTGGCTCGGAAAACCGGACCGGTGGCCGCGGTGATCGGCGTCGAAAACGGTTGGTTCGTCGGCGACCGGCAGGTGTTGACGGAACGCGTCTGGATGCGCGCGTACCGGGCTGGCGACAAGCAGCGGTCGGTGGATCTGGAGATCTACCTCGTCCCGCTGGTCCCGGTGTCGCTGCAGGGCGCCGGCGGTAAGAGCTACGGCGGCCTCACCGTGCGGTTTGCCGTCCAGCGTCCGGCGGACGTCACCATCACCGTGCCCACCGGCAAGACGACGGCAGATCTGTACGACACGCCCCTGCCGTGGGCCGACCTGACGACGCAGATCGCCGGCGCCCCGGATCGCAGCGGAGCGGCGGTGTTCGTGCATCCGCAACACCCCAACTATCCGCCTACCTGGTTGACCCGACATTACGGCCCCCTGTGCGTCGGCTGGCCGGGCGTCCACGCGCGCACCTACGAACCCGGTCAACCGCACCGGCTGAGCTATCGCCTCTGGCTGCACGCTGGAGCCCCGGACATGGACCAACTGAAATTGCAGTACGAGGCTTTCACCGCCGTCACGAAAACCGAATGGGCGTCGGCGAAATAGCCTCGGACAGAAAAGGAATGGACTCGCATCGCTCAACGGATGCGCTGCATCAAGACGTACGACGTCCCCCACGCCATGCCCTGTCTGGCCTGCCGAAGCCCTCTCGTGTATGCTAACGTGGGCCGTCCCAGTCCGTCCGACGCGTCCTGTCCGCTTCGACCCATCGGACGCGACCATCGCCCACGCACGGCCCGGGCCCGTAGCTCAGCGGTTAGAGCAGGGGACTCATAAGCCTCTAATTGGCTATCCGACGGTCGGTTGTAACGTGTTATCCAACAGCGTGTTCCGTCAACGAAACAACCAAATCGCGTCTTCAAAATTTTACATAAGTTCAATGATTCTGTACGGTTTTGGATGGGTTCTGTACGAAATTCTGTACGATGTCCGCCGGGGCTTTTTTGCTCGCGAACTTCTCCGCTTAGCCCGTCCTCGTCTTCTGATCGCCAGCGGTTCGCTCTGTAATCCGCTCCCCTGCTCGCGGCATCTTCGGTTTAGCACGGCGCATCCCTGATCCGTCAAGGTCGCTCAGGGGGAACCGCGGCAAGAAGTTCGCGGCGCGACCCTGCCGCTGCAAGTTGTTGCGGCCAGAGCGATCGTGCCGACTGGGCTCGTTTCAAAACCGCGTTCTGTGGTATAATACGGCCATGAATCCGCAACTCAGCCCCGAACTCCGCCAAGCTTTGTCCCGGCAGCCTGGGCGACCGCTCCAGGTCGAGGATCCACTGACGCACGCCCAGTACGTGCTGGTCCAACTTGACGCCTACGAGCAGTTGCAGCGCGCGGTCGACTACGACACGAGCGATCCGGATCCACGAGCGTTCTACCCGGCATTCGCCGCGGCCGTGAAGGATGACGTGGACGCGCCCGGCATGGAAGCCTATGACGCGGACGAGACTCCCCAGAAACAGCCATGACAGTCCAACGCGGTGACGTCGTCCTCCTCCAGGCCCCCTTCACCAGCCGCGCGGGCGCCAAGACCCGGCCCATGCTGGTGGTGCAAAACGATCGGAACAACGCGCGGATGGCCAACACCATCCTCGTTTTCATTACGTCCAACGTGTCGCGTGCTTCCGAGCCGACGCAGGTCCTCGTGGACATCCAGTCTCCCGAGGCCAGGCACTCCGGTCTCAAGCAGACCTCGGTCGTCTCCTGCGAAAACATCCTCACGGTAGTCCAGAGTGACATCCTGCGCACCATCGGCCACTTGCCGGACGGCCTGATGCAGCGAGTGGACGCGGCGCTGAAGGAATCGCTGGCTCTATTGTAAGCCCGTCGTGACGGTGACCGTCCGCCAGCAGAATGCCGATGAGGAGCGAGCAGCAAGCCCAGGCGAGCGGACGTCGCCTTCTGAGACAAACGATGCCAGCGGCATCCACGGGATAGCACTGCGCATCCCTGAGCCGTCAAGGTCGCTCAGTGGGAACCGGCGCAAGAAGTTCGCGGTTCCACGCTGAACTCCCCTGATGGTCACTGTCGATCGCGAGCAGTCGCTGACCGCGATCCTCGGCGACCGAGGCAAGCCGCCAGGCTGTGTATGTCTTGCCGACACCACCTTGAGGTTGAGGACGGTGATGACGAGGGCCTATGTAGCCGGGGCTGACATCGGCGTCGAGCGTAGCTTGCACGTCCGATCCAAGAATGGCAACCACAATGGCGTTCCAAGAGCATCGCTGCTGGTCGGCAATCAGCACACCTGGTCGAGAAGTCGTGGGAATGGCCGGGCTTCAGCCCGGCACCGGTACCCCGTATTCGGTGGTGTACTGACATGCTTGGCGACGACTTGGTGGGGCCATCAGTCGCATCCCCGCGGACGCACGCTGTCTAGCGATTCGGTCAGACCGAAGCACTATTCTCGCATGAAAAACGGCGTTCGGTGCTAGTCGCCGGCGCTCGCCCGAAGCAGAAGAAGATTTGGCTTTGGCGATCACTTGGTCTGAGACTCGGAACGACAGGCATTGACGATCCCGTGAATCGTCATGTCGCGCCGTCAATCTGATCACGGAATGGACTCCGCGGAGTCTGACCGATTCGAGACAATCGGGGGGGGTAGCGGATCGGGCGTTTTCGAGTCAGCCGCGTCCAGACCATCAATTCCGTGCGGATCCGCCGCGTCTTCCGGCGGAATACCGGCCAAGATCAGCCTCTGTTTGGCGTCCTCATACGCGTCGACGATCGGCAGAATGACCTGTGCGATGCCGGATACGAGCAAGTTGATCGCCGTGCAGCCAGACACGAACGCCTCAGCTGTCGGTTGATTCAACGATGCAGAATTCGAGAACGCAGTTATGGTCACGAACCCGCTGAGCGACGGCAAATCGACAAAGAGGCATTGCAGAACGAAACCACGACTCGGAAGTGAGTTGCGAATCGACCATGTGATGAAGCCAAAGTTGACGCTGGCAGCCGTTCCTGCCAACATGAGGGCACCGCGGAGATGTGACCAGGCGGACTTCGCGACTATGCAATCCAGTAATACAAACACGGCCGCGCAGGTTACTCCAAGCGTGGCGAGTATCGTGAGCCGGGACGCCCTAGCTGGCGGAACTTGCAGTCGGTCGTATTGCTCGGCGAGCGTCACCCACAACGTGTGGATGAGGATGATGACGTACCAAATTGCGGCGGTCAGCATCCAGGAGAGCGTGAAGTCGGCAGAACCAGGATAGAGTTTCGCCAGCAGCCAGGGACAGTTGTGAATGGCGTTGCCGAAACGATACTGCTCGCCGACGATCTTCCAGAACCCCTGCAACGGCAACAGCCAAACCAGCAGAAGGCCGGCGATCACCAGGCCCAGCACTTGCCGAAAGACAGGCTGGATGCCCTCGATCGCCTGCGGCCCATAGGGTCGGTCGTAGCGGGCAAAGACCCATGTCAGCGCCCACCGACAAATCAACCAAGGCCAGGAAATAAGCGAGATCGACGCTTGCTTCAGCATTCTTGACCAACTCATGATCTTCTCCAATTTTGAGGGAAGTTTGGGCCACAACTCAGCCTCAATTTTGGCAAAACCCACAAAGTCGATGTTCGGCGCAAAGTCGTTACACTGAAACAACTTAAGAGTATTTTCACTGCAACTTCAGGCTAACTTCAGGCTCAAGGTATGGAGTTCGTCGCGCAGCGACGCTAAAAAGGTGCTCACGCACGATCTTCCGCTCCAAATACTTAAAGGGGTATTTCGAGACAAAACCTAACGTCGGGGGCTTTGCCCGAGTTCATGGTTGGGGGATAATTCCCTCCTCGAAGCTTGACCCCAATTCACCTTCGCAGAGACGAACGGATGAGCGAAGCGAGACTCGTCGTGGAGTTGACCTGGGCCAAGGGTTCGCCCACCCCGAGGGTGACGCGATTTCGATTGGCACATCCGCTTCTCTTGCTACCGGCAAGAGCCACCACAATCAAACCAGGCCGAAATGGCAAACAGCTAATGCTGTTGGTCCGAGTGCTGACGGAGTTTTGCCTTCAGCGATGCAAGGGTGAGACGGAATACAGTTGTACGCTTGATACGGGCGACGCGGATCTCCTCAGGCACACCCCCGCTATCTGGAAGGACCATTTTTGCTGTGTTGGTGGGGAACACGCGAGGGACGGTGAGACGCGGTTCTTCCCGCTGTGCTTTCCGTTCTCCGCGGCCACTTGCACTTTGGGCGACTTGTTGCCCGTAGACGCACTGGAGATACGCATCGACAAGATGAACGCAACTCTGACCCAATTGCCCCACTTCGAACTCGTCGCGAAGGTTGCGGAAGCGTCGGCCGAGTACTATACACCGAAAAGCAAGCGAGGCCCCATCGTCGATCAACTCAAAAGCCTGAGAGAGAAATGGGACTCGATCGTCGTCAGCGAGCCGTATCGACCCCAGCCACAGGCGTCCGGCGTCTCGATGGGAGCTTCGTTGCTGCACCCTTCGCTCGCTAACGAGTTGAGGGGAATTCTGGAACGTTCCAAAGGCGACTCCCGCCAAATCATCGCCCCGCCGGGGTTTCTCGTCGAAGAACTACTCAAGGAAATCGAGGCCGAGTGCTCCGCCGATCGACCTTGGGTGTCGTGCGACGCGAACGGGTTTGGGGAAGACGTCGACGGTTGTTTCCAAGATATCTACGAGGGCCTGTGCGACACGAACATGTTCGAACCGCGGGAGTGTAGTAGAGTGGCCGACCGCCAGCATGCATCAAGATGCAAAGGCTTGATCAACAGTTGGAATCAACGTCAGCAGCAGCGGCGGTGCGTACTGGTGATCAAGAATCTTGATGCGTACGCGACTATTGGTCGTCGCCTGCGTCGCGGGCGATAAGGCGGCTCGCGGGCATTATTATCTGCTCGTGGACGGTCCGGTGGCTCAGTGGCTACGCCGCCGTGACAAGGCCCCGGCGGCGCTGATTGAAACAGCCATATTTGATTTGTACGATCATCTTCTACAGGCGTCGACGAAGGGCCCGAATGCTGGCCAGGTGCGTCTGGCTACGTACCGAGGCCGGGGCCCGTTGGAGGCATTACTGCGAACCGCAGCCTGCCGTTGTCTGGGCACCTTGCTACGCGTTTGGGAACGCCATCGACAACAAGGCGAGCGATCCTTCCGGCAGAGCATCGATCCACAGCTTCTAGAGCAGTGCGGAGCGAATCCCGCCGAACTAGCGGCGCGATCCGAACTTGTTCCCTTGCGGCAAGGCTTTGAAGACCTGATCAAGCAGGCGTTGCAGGGGATGCCCGACCAACGCCGCCTGGTCGCCCAACTGCGCTTATACCGGGGTTGGAGAAACTGCGACATCGCCCAATTCAAGAAGGTCACGGGGGTGGCCGTTTGGCAGCACCTGAAAGCCGCTCGCGATGATGTCCACCGCCACGTTACCCGTTCTCCGTTTTGCGCAGAGCTCGCGTTGGGGTTGGGCCTGGAACTCCACGATGCCGAGGCGCTTGTGCATCGTGAGGTCGACCGCTGGTTTGACACGGAGGCTGGTAACTCCCCAAATGCAACCCCTGGAGACGATTCCCATGATGCGGCTTAAGTCTGACGATCAACCTGCGTCTTTAGAGAGGACGGCCGTCGTCTTGGCGTCTGCAGCTTTACAAGATGGGTTCTCGCCATGACTGGCAACCGTCAAGAACGATTCGTACGACTCCTGGGCCAGTTGGCGCGGAGTTCGACTCACGACGACGAGCTGAGCGACTTGGACGACAGTGAATTGGAACTGATTGCGGCCTACGTCGAACAGCAGTTGACGCCAGCGGAGCGAGAGCGGTGCGAGCAGCTCTTGGCGCGCAACCGGGCGGCCCTGGGCCTTGCCGCCGATTTGTGGGAAGCGCGTCGCGCGGAGTCGATGGCGTCGCCGACGCCGCCAGCGACGCCGGCCGTCAGCGCGGCACCCAAGGTTTGGTGGGCCGTTGCCGCATCCCTGTTGGTCGCCGCTGCCACCGGTGGGTGGGCGCTTTATACGGGGCGATCAGAATCCCGGATGGAAGACGAACTCGCATCGGAGCGGCAGCAACGGGTGCAGGACCAACAACAACTGTGCTTGCTCAGCAAGACCCGCTTCTTGGAGCAGGCCCCTTCGCCGGTCCGCGCGTTCTGGATGGGCAGTGTCACACCCGAGATTCTACAATTTCCGATGGGGCGTGGCGACGCTGAACTGACTCCGATGGCCGCGGCGCGGGCCGAGGAGACGCGGCAACACCTGGAATCCCTGGCAGATGCCCCGCGGCAGGCCGGCCTGGTGCAATTGGAGTTGGCGTCCGTCGAAATCGCCGCGGGGCGATTGACCGAAGCGCGCAAGCACCTGGAGAAGGCCGACGGCTTGCTGGGCGCAGAACCAGCCGCCCTGAACCTGCGCGCGGTCTGGCTGCTGGCCCAGCAGGAGCAAGACCGACAACGACAGGGCGAAGCTTCCTTGCGCCAGATCACGCGGACGCACTCCGATTTTGCGCCGGCGTGGTACAATCTGGCCCTCTATTTGGAACTGGACGGGCGGCTCGCGGAAAGTCGAACGGCCTGGACAGAATACCTGAAGCGGGAGCAACGACCTGCGTACCGGCAGATCGCCGAAGCTCATCTCGCCACGACGCTCTAGCCGCCCGCCCTTCTCGGTCCGTTGCGTCTGTTCCGACAGCGCCGCGCAGGTCACGGCGTCTCTGCCCCGTTCGACCGGCCCCGCGTTACGGCGCGTACGGCGCCTATTTTTTGCACACGGCTTAACCGCTCCGCCCGGTCTGCGTCTTAACCCTTGCACGGGCGTAGTACGCGCGTGACCGCAGCAGTCATCGGCCGGAGATGTGTCCTACGAACGAAGGCATCGTCCGGCAGACTCACCGAGCCGCGTAGCCTGAATTTGTCGCAAGCACGGCACTGCAATGTGGCACTACCATCATCGTGGGGACACGGATGCACGCACAGTTCTCGGCATCCGGAGGATTCCCCCGCCTACAACCTCCGTCGACCTGAACCTATGACAACACATCCCACCCTCCTGACCCCTGAGCAGACCCAATCGTACCTCGCGAATCGATTCGTTCTGAGCGAGACTACGTTGGCGATTGAAGTTGCCCGAGCCTGCAATCTCCGGTGCCCCGGGTGCTGGGTTCGTATTTCGCGCAAGGACGTCTGGGCACGACCAACGCACGGTCTCATGTCAGATACTTTGCTCGATCAAGCGCTTGCCTTCGGCAGAAACGCAAATATCCACAATGTAAGTCTTCTTGGTGGTGAGCCGACCCTACATCCTGACCTTCCGACAATCATACAGCGTGCTCGCCGGCGCGGCTACGAGAAGACCTCCGTCACGACGAACGGCATCCTGCCGCGTCCGCGACTTCGGTCGATCTTACATTCCGGCCTAACCAACATCACATTCAGTGTAGACGGGTCCTCAAGGCTGTCGCACGATCGACTCCGCCCCTCTCAGAACGGCCGGAGTACATTTCACACGCTCTTGGCTAGTCTCGCCCTTGCGGTTCAAGAATCCGAGCGATCGGGTTGCGGTGTGACCGTCAACACGACGGTCTATCCGGACAACATCGACGACATCAAGAGCATCTGCAAGATGGTGGCGGGAATGGGTGTCCGACGCATACGGCTGCACTTTTCGGTGCCTGGGGACAAAGACATAGAGCGGTACGGTTACATAACTCCTGAACGGTGGATTCGGCTCGTCCGCGAGGCCGGGGATCTCAGCCGAAGCCTACAGTGTGAGATCCAAGTCCCTCGCGTATACGGCGGACAGGCGGTTCAGCGATGTGTGGCATCCCGGTCTCCATATTTGACCGTGCAGCCAGACGGTACCCTGCTCGCCTGTGCCGCATACGCGCGCCTGGCCGATCCTCACCGGCGCAGGTTCGGAGTTCTCGTCGACGAGAAACGCATCGGATTGTTCGACAGGTGCCAGCCCGAGACTGAGGAGGTCGCAAATGGCTGTTGTGGAGCAGTGCCTCTGCTCGTCGCGGGTCTTCCCCCGACGATCCAGTGAGCGTGGGCGAGATCAGGGCGGGATAACCGGCAGAATCTGCGCAAGTTGCCTGATGGGCGCGAAAAAATTCCCTCGCGAAGGCTGATCACTGGATCAAGGTCCGCGAGGGATGTACTCCGTAGAG
>Ga0209613_1000323_pt1 | contig 60202 bp, 59 predicted proteins | sample BioC13SIPDNA_2_FD_185747 | JGI IMG/M metagenome (GOLD analysis project Ga0209613, IMG submission 185747) | Anaerobic biogas reactor microbial communites from Washington, USA - Biogas_R2_A C13 SIP DNA (SPAdes) (version 2) | ecosystem: Engineered > Bioreactor > Anaerobic > Unclassified | place...
TTTTGCCCTCGGCGTCCAGCACCAGGCTGCACACGGTGGTGTTGACCTGCGCCGCGCCGGCCTTCTCGGCGGTGGCGTCGGCGAGGGAGCCCACGGAGGTCACCATGCCCAGGCCGTGCTTGATGGCCGGGGGTGTGACGAGAAGCGCCTGGCCTTTGGCGGCTTCCAGGTCGGCGGTCAGCGTGCCCACCTGCGCGGTCAGCTCGTCGACCTTGGTCTGCAGTTCCGCTTTGGCGGCCTCGGCGGCGGACTGGGCGGCCTTGGCGGTCTCCAGGTCGGCGGTCAGGGTGCCGATTTGCGCGGTCAGCTCGTCGACCTTGGCCTGCAGCTCGGTGCCGGCAGCCTCGGCGCCGGACTGGGCGGCCTTGGCGGTCTCCAGGTCGGTGGTCAGGGTGCCGATTTGCGCGGTCAGCTCGTCAGCCTTGGTCTGCAGCTCGGTCCTGGCGGTCTCCGCGCCGGACAGGCTGGCCTTGGCGGCTTCCAGGTCTCCGGTCAGCGTGCCGACCTGGCCGGTCAGGTCGTCCAGCTTGCTCTGGAACCCGGTCTTCTCCACTTCGAGGTTCTTGTTGGCTTCATCCAGTTTCTTCTGCACGTCTCCCTTGCCGACAAAGCCAACGATGGCCAGGACGGCGGCGACGATCAGCAGGACGATGGTTACGGTCAACCCCTTTTTCATGAACACTCCTCCTCGTATTGATCTGATCCCCCCGCAATAGTACCCAAACGCTTAGGCCTCGTCAAGGATTTTCGCGGGGCCGCCGCCGCGCCGGGGCGGAAGCGGGCGGGTTTCCCGGCCGCCTCCGCGGATGCACCATTGTACCCGGAAAGCCGCCGCTTGAGTTTGCGCGGCCAAGCGCATATACTGCCCGGCAAGGCCTTTCGGGAAGGCCGGATGCAAAAGCAAGGGAGAGCCACAATGCTGGGGGTAGTGGTCAACGCGGCGGCGGTCATCCTGGGCGGGCTGCTGGGGATGCTGTTCGGGCGCCTGCTCAACGACAGGCTGGCGAAGGCCGCGATGACGGGCATCGGGCTGTGCACGCTGTACATCGGGTTTTCCGGCTCCCTGAAAAGCGCGAACCCGCTGATCCTGATCGCCGCGATGGTCCTGGGCGCTATCGCCGGCACCCTGCTGGACTTGGACGGCGCGGTCAACCGGCTGGGCGAGAAGGCGCAGTCGCTGGCCCGCGGCCGGGGCGGGCGGGTCGCCGAGGGGTTCGTGACCGCCTCCCTGCTCTTCTGCGTGGGGGCGATGGCGGTGACCGGCTCGCTGGACGCGGGGTTGCGGGGCGACAACGCCACCCTGTACGCCAAGTCCGCGCTGGACTTCGTTGCCGCCGCGCTGCTGGCCTCCACGCTGGGGGCGGGCGTGCTGCTCTCGGCGGCGACAGTCATCGTTTACCAGGGCGCCATCGCGCTGGCCGCCGGCCTCATCGCGCCGGCGCTGACCCCGCAGGCCGTCTCGGAAATGGCGGGCACGGGCTCCCTGCTCATCGTCGCCCTGGGGCTCAACCTGCTGGGCATCACCAAAATCAAGGTGGCGGACCTGCTGCCCGCCATCCTGTTCGCGCCCGTCCTCACGCTCATCGCCGGCCTGTTCTGAACGGCCCCCGGTATCCCCGGAATCATATGACAAACGAACGCGCGGCAAGCCGCGCGTCAGACTGTCGAAAAAAGTCTGCGGATCTTTTTTCGATTCGGAGGATTGCTGCGGAATGTTTTCGCTGTTCGCGAAAACGCCCCGCGCGTCCGGCAGAGCCGGACGACACGATGATCATCTGTGGGCTGCCGCCCCCCGAAGCCCCCTGCATCATCGTCTGTAGTAAGGTTTTTTGACAGCCCCACGCGCGGCAAGCCGCGCGTTTTATTTTGGATGGGGTTCAGCGGATGCGCCGGACCTCCAGGTAAAAGCGCTTCTCGTTGGCCTCCCCCATGGAGAAGGTCTTGCGGGGCAGGCGCCCGTGGCGCCGCACGGTCGGAAACAGCGCGCTTTTGGGGAACTCCGGCATCAGGATGCCCGTGCCGCCCCGGGCGGCCGCGACGGAGCGGAGGGCCGCTTCGCCGTGGACGTAATCCAGCGGGAGGGCCGCGCCGTCCAGCAGGCGCTGCACCGCGTCTGTCAGCAGCGCGTCCCCCTTGCCGTTCAGCGCGAGGGGCAGGTCTTCCGCCCCGCCCACCAGGACGATATCGGGCGCCGTTTCAGCCTTGACGGGGCCCAGGGGCGAAAGCACCTCCAGCAGCCGCTGCGCGCCGACGCCGAAAGCCATGCGATGGATGGGCTCGAACAGCAGCGCCTCGCTGTGCAGGTTGACCAGTTCCGCCAACGCGAACCGCGCCGGGTGCGCCTCCTGTTCCTCAGGCGTCAGGCCCGGCTTCTGTTTCTGCCAGGAGGCTTTGGCCGCGGCCAGGGAATGGTTGCCGTCCCCCACCGCGAACAGCAGGCCGCCGGGCGGCAGGCGCTCCCTCAGCGAATCCAGGGCGGACGCCAGGCGCGCGTGGTCCTCCTCCCCGGCCACCCGCCAGCCCCTGACCCGGCCGCCGTCCATCAATAGGGGGATGTCATAAGCCAAAGGCAGGGAATCTCGCTTGCGGTACAGGGGGCCCAGAACGCCGTCTTCCGGGTCGTCGACGAGCAGCATCACGTGGGAGAGCTCCAGGGCGGACTGCTCGCGCACCTTCAGGCGCGGCGGGATGCGGTCGAGCACCGTCTCCTCGGTCGCGCGGATGAGGGAGCGGCTGCCGGGGGCATAGTCGTACGCCTCCAGGTCCACGGCGAGCACCAGGCCGACGCGCTTGCCGGACTGGGTCTCCCGTTCCACCAGGATGAAGCTGCCGGGCAAAACGGAGAACAAGTCCCGCCGCAGGTAGTCTTCCATCGCCTCCCGCACCTGCCGGCCGCGCGCTTCCGTTTCCTCCAGGAAGGCCTCGGGCACCACCAGGCGCAGGGTGGAAGGATGGCTGCCGATTTCCCGCTCGGCAGCCCTCCAGACCTCCGGCTGGGAAGTGTACTGGTCCAGGGCCACCACCGGCCAGAAACGCCCCAGGCCGGGCGCCCGCGGCAGGAGGACGTCCGCGGGCCGGATGCCTGACGCGCGCCAGTCAGTCATGGGCGCCTCCTTCCGTATCGGTATACGATTCCTCCAGCGGCTCCTCCGGGCCGTAGATGACGCGCACCTTGAGGATGTCCGGCTGGGCGGACAGGCGCATGGCGAACTCCCGCAGCACGTCCACCGGCGCGTCGAAGAGCGCGCAGGCCGCGGCGCCCCGGCTGGCGGACACCATCCGGTCGATGTTGATGCCAGCCTCGCCAAACAGGGTGGTCACCTTGCTCAAGACGCCCGGGACGTTGCGGTGCAGCACCATCACGCGCGTGGGATGGGTGGCACGGCCCAGTGTGATGGGCGGGAAGTTGACGGAATTGACGATGTTGCCGTTGTTGAGGTAGTCCTGCGCCTGGTGGACGGCCATGACCGCGCAGTTGTCCTCCGCTTCCTCCGTCGCCGCCCCCAGGTGGGGCAGGATGATGGCGTTGGGAAAGGTGACGACGCGCTCGTTGGCGAAATCCGTGACGTAGCGGCGCAACCGGCCGTCCTGGAGCGCCTGGCCGACGGCCTCCTCGTCCACCAGCAGGTCGCGGGAGAAGTTGAGCAGCACAGCGCCGGGGCGCATGGAATCCAGCTGGGCTGCGCCGATAAACCCGCGCGTTTTCTCCATCAGGGGGACGTGGATGGACACGAAATCGCAGGCCTCCAGCAATTCGGACAGCTGGGTGACGGGATGGACGGAGCGGGAAAGCTTGAGCGCGAACTCGATGGAGATGTAGGGGTCGTAACCATATACCTCCATGCCCATGCTGACGGCGGAATTGGCGACCAGGTGTCCCACCGCGCCCAGGCCGATGACGCCAAGGCGCTTCCCGCGGATTTCATTGCCGGAAAAGGCTTTCTTTTCCTTTTCGACCGCCTGGGCCAGTTCCGGGCCCGGCGCCTGGGCGCGCACCCAGTTGGCGCCGCCCAGGATGTCCCGGGAAGCCAGAAGCATGCCCGCGACAACCAGCTCCGCCACAGCGTTGGCGTTGGCGCCGGGGGTGTTGAACACCACGACGCCTTGCTCGGTGCAGCGATCCAGCGGGATGTTGTTGACCCCCGCGCCGGCGCGGGCGATGGCCCGCAAGCGCTCGGGCAATTCCGCCTTCAAGAGGTCCGCCGAGCGCACCAACCACAGGTCGCTGTCCTCCCTGCGGCCGGTCAGCGTGAAATTGGGCCCGAGTTCCTTGAGCCCCTTGGGCGAGATGTCGTTCAGGCAGGCCACGGTTCTCTGCTTCAGCATGGGTGCGCCTCCTCAAACTCCCTCATGTAGTCCACCAGCGCCTGCACGCCCTGTCTGGTCATGGCGTTGTACAGGCTGGCGCGCATGCCGCCCACGGAGCGGTGGCCCTTGAGCCCGGACAGCCCCGCCGCTTCCGCCCCCTTGACGAAGGCCGCGTCCAGCGCCTCGTCCCCGGTGACGAAGGTGACGTTCATCAAAGAGCGGCTGCCCTTGTCCGCCGTGCCGCGGAAGAGGCGGCTATTGTCCAGGTAGCCGTACAGCAGCGCCGCCTTCTCCCGGTTCCGCCTCCCCATGGCTTCCAAGCCGCCGGACTTTAAAATCCAGCGGATGACCTTGCCGCTCATGTACACCGCGTAGGCCGGCGGCGTGTTGTACATGGAGCGCTCCTTCAGGTGGGTGGCGTAGCGCAGCATGACCGGCAGATTGCCGGGCACGTCCTCGCGGACGAGGTCCTTTTTGACGATGACCAGGGTCAGCCCCGCCGGGCCGATGTTCTTCTGCGCCCCCGCGTAGATGAGGCCGTAGCGGGAGACGTCCAGGGGCCCGGAAAAGATGCAGGAGGACAGGTCCGCCGCCAGCGGGACGCCCCCGGTGTCCGGCAGGGAATGGGACTGCGTGCCGAAGAGGGTGTTGTTCTGGCAGATATGCACGTAGTCCGCGTCCTCCCGGAAGGGGACGCCTGCGAGGTCCGGGACCCGGGAGTAGTTACTGTCCTTCGTGCTGGCAGCGACGCGCACGTCCAGGTACTTGCGGGCCTCCTCGGCGGCCTTTTCCGCCCAGGAGCCGCTGAGCACGTAATCCGCCTTGCCTTTTTTCGCCAGGTTCATGGGCACCATCGCGAACTGGGTGGTGGCGCCCCCCTGCAGGAAAAGCACCGCGTAGTCGTCCGGGACGCCGGCCAGCGCGCGGATGTCCGCCTCGGCGCCATAGATGATGTCCTCATAGGTTTTGCCGCGGTGGCTCATCTCCATCACGGACATGCCGCTGCCGCGGTAATCCAGCATCTCGTCCGCCGCCTCGCGCAGAACCTCTTCGGGCATGCAAGCGGGACCGGCCGCGAAATTATACACCCTGCCCATGTCAGCCTCCTGCCCAGCCGCGCCTTCCGGCCTGCTGGATTCTGTTTTGGGTATTTTACCCGGAAAAGCGGCGGCTACCCCCGGAGGGACAGGGGGCGGCGCGGCGCTCAGGCCAGCCTGGCGCCGATGGGCATTGGTTCCGGAAAAACGCGGAGCAAACAAAAAAGCCACGGCGGGAAAACCGCCGCGGCTTATCCAAATCAACGGGTCAGTAGACGGCAGCCACGACCAGACCGTTCATATTGTCGGTGGAGGCTGTGAACTCCCTCGCGCCCGCGGGCACCTGGATGTCCGCATCGCCGTTGCCGCCGGCCACGCGGTAGATTTCATACTTCAGCTCGCCGTCCAGGTAGACCGCCAGGTGGGGGTGGGCGATGAGGTAATCGATATATTCCTCCAGGGACAGCCCCAGGGCCTTCATGACCGCCGCGTGGGGGACGCCGACATAGCGGTAGGTGTCCATCTGCAGGTTGATGCCCGTCTTGTAGGCCTTGTCCACCGTGCCCGCGTCCGGGTAGCCCTGGGTGGGGAAGCGGAAGATGAAGCCGTATTCCCAGGCATGCTCGTTGACCCAGTCGGCCTGGGGCGTCTCCTGGAAGCGCATGTTGTTCAGCGCGATGTCGTTTTTGTCGTACACGTCGATGCTGGCGCTCAGCCCGGTATGATAGTCGCTGGTGCCGGGGAAGGCCACCCGCTCGCGCGCCTTCTCGACCAGGGCGTCACCGGAATAGCGGTCGGCGTACTTCTTGGTCTCGTCCTCCCAGTATTTCACCTGGGTCGCCGCGTCGCGGTAGCCGCCGCGGATGATATAGTGCTCCAGCCCCGCGGCCTTGGCGTCCGCGATCATCTTGTCCAGCGGCGCGATGGCGGCGGGCTGCAGGGTGACCGCGGCATTCTCCACCGGCACCCGGTAATTGGTCGTGACACCGACGGAGGCCATGTCCCCCTCCACCAAGGTGAAGTCCGCGGGCATCTCATGCCAGCGGTTGACCAGCATCAGCCCGCCCTTGAGAAGGTCCGCGCGGGTCACGTGGGCCTCGCGGACGTTGGTGATGGGGAACTCGCTGACGTCCAGCACGTCCCAGCCCTGTGCCTGCGGCTCCGGCCAGGTCCGGGTTTCCCCGGCGTTCAGGCTGGCCTGCTGCTCGGCGAGCTTGCGGTTGTAATCCTCGACCAGCTGCTGGTTCTCGTCCTGCACCCGCTGGGCCAGACGGTCCCGCTCGCCCTTCTGGTACTTGTCCATCAGGACGAAACCGGTCGCCAGCAGGGCGAACAGCACCAGCAGGACGATGGTCCATTTCAGCAAGGTGCGGAACGGGTCCGCCTTCTTCGCATTTGACATCTTCAACATCCTTTCGCGCGCGAGCGCAGGTGGACTCCCCTGGAATCTGCCCAAGATATAACAGAAATGTAACAATCTGTCAACGGTTCCGCTTATCCCTGGTGTTTTTATGACAAACCGGGAGTTTCCTCCTCCTGCGCCTCAAGCAAAAGGGCGAGGGTGTCCATCGCGGCCTGCTCGTCCGGGCCTTCTGCCAGAAGCGTCATGACCCGCCCGGACAGGCTGCCCAGGGACAGCAGGCCCAGGGTGGATTTGGCATTGAAGGTGCCGCGGGCGTCCTGCAGCACCAGGCGCGCGGAAAACGACGTGGCGGCGCGCGCCAGCCGGGCGGCCCGGAGGGCCGTAAACGGCAGCGTCCCGCCCAGGGTTACCTTGCGCGTCAGCACACCCGCCTTCTTTCCCGGGTGATTCCCGGCAATCCTTATCCGTCCTGTTCTTCCGCCAGCCGCTTGAGCGCGCGCATCCGGTGCTGGACGCCGGATTTCGACACCGGCGGCTCCAGCAGGGCGCCCAGCTCCTCCAGGGAGGCGTCCGGCCGGCTGAGGCGCAGCCGGGCCATGGCCTCAAGGGCCCTGGGCAGGGAGGACAGCCCGCGGCTTCTGGACAGGGACTCGATGAACGCCACCTGGGCCTGCGCCGCTTCGAGCTGACGGCCCAGGTTGGCCTGGTCGCAGTTGACCGCGCGGTTGGCGCTCCCGGTCAGGCTCTTCTCCGCCCGGCTGTTTTCCATGGACAGCACGGACAGGGACGCGCCTATCAGCTTGAGCAGCTCCGCCACCTGGTCTCCGCCGGACACCGTCACGACCGCGCCGCCGCGCCTTGCGCCGACTGTCGCCAGCAGCCCCACGTGACCCAGCACGCGCCGGAGGCGGAGCGCCCGCGCCTGGTCCTGGTAGAGCCACTCGGCGCGGTAGCGCCGGCGCGGGTCGGACAGGTAGCCGCAGGCCAGGAAGGAGCCGCGCAGGTAGGCGCGCCGGCAGCAGTTGCGCCGCATCACCCGACGGGGGGCGGAAAAGCGCTCCGTTCCCCCGCCGTCCGCCCGCAGCATGCCCTGCTCCCGCAGCAGCCTGCGGCTGTCCTCCGGGGAAAGTTGCAGCAGGTACTGCCTGCGCCCCGCGACCTGCTCCCGCAGCAGCAGCCGCGGCCGGGCCGCCGCCGGCCCTGCGGCGTTGAAGAGGCGAAGCACGCGCTTGACCACCGCCGCGCTCTGCGCCCTGAAGCTCAGCCGGATTTGCCGGTTGCCCATCAGCGTCATGACAGAGGCGCCGAAAATCATCGCGCCCAGCTCGGCGGTCACGCAGCAGCGCCCCGACAGGGGTAGGGTGGCCAGCTCGGCCTTGACCCGGGACGAGAAGCTCACGCCCCGGTTTCCCCGACCAGGCGCACCTCCGGCTCCAGGCGGACGCCGAAGCGCTCCAGCACCCGCTCCTGCACCTGGTCTTTGAGCGCGATGAAGTCCCGCGTCGTCGCGCCGCCCAGGTTGATCAAGAAACCGGCGTGCTTTTCGGAAACCTGCGCCCCGCCCACCGTCAGGCCCTTGAGCCCGGCCTGCTCGATGAGGGCGCCGGCGAAATACCCCGGCGGCCGCTTGAAGAAGGAGCCCGCGCTGGGCCAGGCCAGCGGCTGCTTTTCACGGCGCATCTCCTGAAAGCCCGCCATGGTGGCGTGCAGCGCTTCCCGGCTGCCGGGGGTGAGCAGCAGCGTCGCGCCCAGCACGACCAGGCCTTCCTCCATCATGCGGCTGTGGCGGTAGGCGAAATCCGCCTCGCGGTTGGACAGGGTGACGCGCAGGCCGTCCCGGGTGAGGCAATCCACCGACTCGACGACCTGGGACATCTCCCCGTTGAAGGCGCCGGCGTTCATGACCAGCGCGCCGCCCAGGGATCCGGGGATGCCCGCCGCGAACGCCAGGCCAGCCAGGTTGTGCTCCGCCGCGAAAAAGGCCAGGGCCTTGAGCATCGCCCCCGCCTGGGCCCTCAGGCGCAGGCCGTCCAGCGACATCCTGGCGAACCCTTCCCCGAAATGGACGACCAGGCCGTCGAACCCCCCGTCCGACACCAGCAGGTTGGAGCCGTTCCCGACCAGCAGAACCGGAACCCCCCGCCCTTTCGCCGCGAGGAGCGCGGCGGTTGCCTCGTCTTCACCCCGCGCGTCCAGGAACCAGCGCGCGGGGCCGCCGGTCCTGATGGTCGTATAGTCCGCCAAGCGCACCGAAGCTTCAAAGCGGCGCTCGCGCAGCGCTTGCCACGCCCCGCCCAGGTCGCCTGTCATCGTATCCCTCCGTATCGGCAATATCGTATCATGTCAGCAATGTCCGCGCAAGCGCCGTTTGTTCCATCCCCTGCCGTCAGATGAAGAGGCGCTTGCGGATGGCCTCCTTGAGGCCCTTGTTCTGTTCCACACCCGCCAGCATCAGCGCGACCACCACCACCGGAATCGCGGCGTAGACCGACCAGCGGAGGGACAGGCCGCCCAAAATACCAAGGTCCAGCACCATCTCGATGCCGATGAGCCACAGCGCGAACAGGGTGACCAGCACGGCGGCGCGGTAAAGCTTGCGCACCTGCTGGCGGCGCCAGGCCAGCAGCATCGCCAGCACAATCAGGCCGGTGAGCAGCAGCAGCGGCAGCACCACGCCCAGGTACCAGGAAAAGCCGTCGTTGAGCGCGGCGATGAGCGCCAGGTAGCCGCACAGCGCGAGTACATCCAGGGCGACGGCGAAATAGGGGCGGCGCAGGCTGAACAGCAGCGGCACGGCGAGGAAGCACCAGAGCATGACGAGGGCGCCGATGACATAGGGCGACCAGTTGCCTCCGCCGTCTATCAGGTCGAGCACCAGGGAAACGAGCATGGGGATGAGAATCGCGACGAGGGACAGCAAGCGCGCGTAGCCCCGGTCGATGCGCACGGCGGCTTCCTCCACCTTCTCCGGGTAGGCGCCTTCGGAGGGAGGGGACGGCGGCTGGAGGGGGTTGTACACCGGCGTCTGGCACAGCGGGCAGGACTTGAGTTCCCCCGCGAGCTTCACGCCGCACTGGACACAGTAGGACAAGGCTTCCTCCTTTTCAGGCCGGGCTTACGACTCGTTGCTCTGGACAAACACGGGCACACCCAGGTCGACGAGCGAGGTAAAGAAGTCGCGCTCCACGAGCGACTCCTGGATGGTGCGGGAAAAGTTGACGCTGGTCCGGCCAAAGGCGCTGACGACCGCGCAGGAAATCGGCGTGCGCTGCGCGGGCCCCAGGATAATTTCAACCTGTTTCACATACGCCCCCATCCGGGGGGGCAGGTCGACCTGCCCCAGGTTGGTCAGCGTGCTGGTCATGTAGCTTTCCCCGGTGAAGCGGTACATCATCTTGAGCACCAGGGTTTTGACGAACAGGGGCGCGGCGCGCAGCAGGGCGTTGCGCTCCGCCTGGACGTTGAGGGAAAAGCGGGCGTTGAGCGCCTTCTCCGCCGTCTCCAGCCCCATATAGTGGCCGACCAGCGCGATGAGCTCGTCCAGGCTGTATCCGCCCAGGCCGGTGTCGACGGGGACGTTGACGTAAAAGGAGAAGTTTCGCAGGGTTTGCGAAGGGTAGTAGCGCCGCAGGTTGACCGGCACGGACAGCTTGACCGGCCTGCGTCGGCCGCGGGCGCTTTGCGCCTTGCGCGCGATGAGCGCCTTGAGCAGCAGCGCGCATAGCAGGGTGTTGACCGTGGCGCCGCGGTTCCGCGCGGCTTCCTTCAGGCGGCCCGTGTCCATCACCCCGGTCGTGACGCGCAGCAGGCCGGCCTTGCCCGGCGTCCCCCGCAGCTGCCAGGCCTTGCGCTCCGTCCGGGGGCGGGTGGCGCCGCGGGCGTATTTCGCGAAGGAATCCTCCCATTCCTCCGGCCGGGGCTCGTCGCGCGTATCCAGCACCGGAGGGGCGGCGGGCGTCCGCTCGCCGGTCCGCAGGAAGAGGTATTCCGCGACAAGGGTGCCCAGGAAGGTGAACGCGCCGCTGCCGTCCGCCAGCGCATGGAACACCTCCAGCGCGACGCGCTTCCGGTGGACCCGCAGGCGGAACTGGAAACCGCGGCCGGCCGTCAGGTTGATGGGCAGCATGGGGTTGCGCGCGTCGGGCTCCACCACGGGCTCGCGGCCCTGGCGCTCGAAGTAGTGCCAGAACAGCCCGCGCCGCAGGCGGTAGGAGAACAGCGGGATGCGCCGCAGGGTCGCCTGCAGCGCCTGCTGCATCAGGGCTTCATCCACGTCCTCATCCAGCGTCATGGATACGCGGAACAGCGGCATCCAGCCCTTGGTGCGCGCGGCGGGATAGATCTTTGCCGCGTTGTCCAGGCGCAGCCATTCGGGAATCGGCCGCTGCGGCTTCTGGCTCACGGCGCGGCGTCCAGGAAATCCCGCAGCATCGCCTGCGCCTGGCGGGCTTCCGGCACGGGGTAGAGCGGGTAGACGTGCCACATGCCCGGCTCCGTATGGAGCTTCGCGTCCACCCCCGCCGACAGCAGGCGGGCGTGCAGTTCCTCCGCCTCCGACAGCAGGATTTCGTCGCCGCCGGCAATCAGGAGCGCCGGGGGCAGGCCGGACAGGTCGCCAAAGAGCGGAGAAACAAGCGGGTCCCGGGGGTCGTGGCCGGCCAGGTAATAATTCGCCGCCTGCCGCAGGCCCTCGCAGCTGAGCAAGGGGTCGCGGCCCATGAGCCGGCAAGCCTCCAGGGACTGGCTCAAATCCAGCCAGGGGGAGAGCGCCACGATGCGGGCGGGCTGGGGCAGGCCCAGCTCCTTGAGCTTCAGCGCCAGGCCGAAGCACAGCCCGCCGCCGGCGGACTCGCCGACCAGCGCGACCTCCTCCGGCGCATAGCGCGAGAGAATCCGCCGGTAGGCCTCCACCGCGTCGTCCAGCGCCGCGGGAAAGGGATGCTCCGGCGCCAGCCGGTAACCCAGGCACAGGCAGGCCCGGCCGGTTTCCAGCGCCAGCATACCGCCGAAGCGCCGGGCATAGGCCAGGCTGCCTGCGGTGTAGGCGCCGCCGTGCAGGTAGAGGACAGCCCCCTTCAGGTGATCCCGCCGCGGGTAGAGCCAGGCCGCCTGGCAGTGGGTGAGCCGCACCGGGCGGGAATAGGTTTTGTTGGCCGCCGCCCTGGACCCCAGCAGGGCCAGCGCGTCCTGCAGCTTGCGCTGGCGCTGCAGGTCCATGCCGTTGATGAGGGGGTTGAGCAGGCTGATCTGCGCCTTGAGCAGCGAACTGATGACGCTGGGCACCCGCACACCTCCCCTCCCTGAAAACCGCCTGATTGTACCACGGGCGGCGCGGGCGGACAACGGAACGGCCGCCCGGCGCGTTCCTGCGCGCCGCGTTGACTTCGCCCGGATTCCCGGTTATCATTTATCCGGAATGAATATCGGGGAGGTTTCCATGAAAAGGGCGCTCTCTTTCCTTTTCGCGCTGTTGTTTGTTTTGGCCGTTTTACCCTCCGAAGCGTCAGAACCGAAGCGGTATTCTGACGGGACCTACCTGGTCGGAAGCGATATCCAGCCGGGCCTGTACCGGGTCGAGCTGTCATCCTCCTTTATGCCGATGGGGTATATCGAACGGCTGAAGGGCCTGTCGGGCGACTTCGAGGACATCATCAGCAACGAAATGCTCCTGGGGGACGGGTACTTCGAAATCCCGGAAGGCGACAAGGCCGTCTCCCTCCAGGGCATCGAGATCTACCGGATTGACCTGGACACCTACCGGCCGGAGCCCGGAAGCGAGTTCTCCGACGGGATTTACCTGGTGGGTTACGACATCCTGCCCGGCACATACCGGGTAAAGCTGGAGGACAGCGGGCTGGGGATGGGCTATACGGCGCGGCTGCGCGCGGTGCGGTACGATTTTGACGACATCATCGCCAACGACGTCGTGACCGGCGACGGGTACCTGGAAATCAAGCGCGCCGACTTCGCGGTCAAACTGCAGGGCGTCACGCTGACCCCCGCAAAATAAGGGCTTCAGCGGCGCGCGAAACCGCCGCAAGGCTGTGCGGAGCGATTCCCGCTCCCGCGACGGCCGCCTTTATGCTAATCGACGCGGCCCCGGAAAAACCGCGGGGGGGGACTCCGGCAGTTTGGAACAATGATCGCAAAGCATCCGGAAAACAAGGAGGAATCGGTGATGAAACGTCTGGTCGCGCTGCTGGTGGCCGTACTTCTGGCGCTTCCCGCGGTTTCGTACGCGGACTACAAGGATTCCGAGGCCTTCAACGTGGCCAAGCGAATCATCGAGCAGACGATGGAAGAGCGCGGCTGCTCCGACTTCCGCTTCGCGATATTCGACTACAACGTCCACCGGGAGGGCGATTTGTACGCCGTCTATTCCGACGTCAAGTACGTCGACCGCCGGGGAAAAAACCAACGGGATTATTTCGCGCTGATGTTCAGGGAAACGAACGACGGATACGAGCCGCATTTCCTGTCCATGGGCGCGCTGTTCTACATCCTGCCGGACGGCTTGCAGGTGACGGCCGAATAAGCCGGCGCCGCCGCCCGGACGACACGATTCCGGTTGTAAACGGCGCCATCAGGGGAGAAACCATGACCAGAAAACCCATAACCCAGGCGGAGGTTGACGCCGCCAGGCAGCGTTACGCCAAGGAGGCCGAGGAGCGCTGGGGGCATACCCAGGCCTGGCGGGAGAGCCAGCGGCGCAGTCAGACCCCGCAGCAGGAGGCAGACGCCGCCAATGCCGCGGCGGACATCTTCCGGGCCTTCGGGGCGCTGGCCGGCACCCCGCCGGAGGCGCCCGAAGCGCAGGCCCTGGTCCGGCGCTGGCAGGAGCATATCAGCGCCCACCACTACCCCTGCACCCGGGACATCCTGGCCGGGCTCGGGGAGATGTACACGCAGGACGAGCGCTTCCGGCAGAGCCTGGACGCGTACGGGGAAGGCACCGCCGAGCTGATGCGGGACGCCATCCGCGCCTACTGCGCGGGCCCGGACAGCTGAACTGAGGCCCGGCCGGAGCCAACCGGGCCTTTTTCATTGATGACTCCGCCTGCGGCCTCTTTGGGTTTCAGCCGCAAATGGCGATACGGATGGAGCGGCAGCAAGCAAGGGGCTTTACAAAACAACAATCATATATAGCCCGCGGGTAGCGCCGCGTCCGGCCGCCGCTCCCGTATGTCTTTTGCTGCCGCGCTGCCCTTACGCCGCGATGGCGGGCTTGAGGATCAGCAGCAGCGCGTAAAGGAGGATGAACGCCAGGGTGTTGAGCGACAGGAAGACGGAGAGGAAGGCCTTTTCGCTTTCTTCCTTCGAGTAGACCGGCAGCACGAACGGCGCGGGCAGGGACAGCATCATCATCAGCGCCAGCAGCAGGTAGGGGTCGTAGGGGATGAACCGGAACAGCAGGAACGCCAGCCCGCCGCCGACGAGGAGTACCAGCAAAAGGCGCAGCAGCAGCGCCGTCGCCGCCCGCCGGAGCAGAAGCGCGGAGAAATCCAGCTCGTACCCGATGGCCAGCAGGATGAGCACGGCCGTGGGCGCGCTGACAAACTCACACACCGCGTCCAGCGTAGCCATCACGGCGCCGCCCTCCATCCGGGCCGCCAGGCCGCTCGCCCCCAGCAGCAGGCCCAGGAACACCGCCAGCAGCACGGGGTTGCCGGCCGTCTCCCGCAGCGAGGCGGAAAGGGACTGGCGCTCCCCGGTCTGCCGGCGCAGCAGGAAGAGGTACAGGGTGAACACGAACACCTCGTGCCCCAGATCGACGACGGCCGCCGAGGGCATGTGCTCCGCCCCCGCCAGCAGCAGGAACAGCGGGAAGCCCAGCATCCCCATCTCAAACCCCGTCAGGGTGAAGGGCAGCAGGGAACTGACACCGCCGAAGCGCCGGCGGAGCAGGTAGCCCGCGCCCAGCAAAACCAGGCAGATGAGCAGCACGAAACCGGCCACCACCAGGGTGCCCCCGCTGTATTCCGCCTTGTAGAACGCCCGCAGGATGACAAAAGGCAGGGTGATGCGCGCGACCACGGTCTTCAGGGCGGACACCGCCCGGCCGTCCAGCAGCGCCGTCCTGCGCGCCGCGACGCCCAGCCCCAGCGCGACCAGGACGGGCAGCAGCCGGGTAAGCAGGGTGGATACAATCATGGCGTTCACCTTCCCGCGTTTTTTTCATTTTAGCACACCAGCCGGCCGGCACGCGGCGGCCGGCGCCCGGAATTCTTGTCCCCTTCCCGGCGTTGGGATATACTGTGCGGGCGGGCGTCCGCCCGCGAAGGAGGCGCACATGCGCAAGACCAAGATCATCTGCACCCTGGGCCCGGCGTCGAACACCAAGGAAATCATCCAGCAGCTCATCAAGGAGGGGATGAACGTCGCGCGCTTCAACTTCTCCCACGGCAGCCATGAGACGCACCTGGCGCTGTTCCAGGAGCTCAACAAGGCCCGCAACGAGCTGGACGCCGCCATCGGCACGATCCTGGACACCAAGGGGCCGGAGGTCCGCATCGGCAACCTGAAAGGCGGCAAAGCCTTCCTGCAGGACGGCGCATCCTTCGACCTGGTGACGGAGCCCCTGGAGGGCGACGAAACCCAGGCGTCCATTTCCTACAAGGACCTTCCCCGCGACCTGGGCGACAAGCGGCGCATCCTGCTGGACGACGGGCTCATCGAGCTGGAAGTGCTGGAAGCGCGGGAGGACCGCATCCGCACCCGCGTGGTAGCCGGCGGGGAAATCACCAACCGCCGCGGCGTCAACATCCCCGGCACCCGGCTGTCCATGCCCTATCTGAGCCAGGCGGACAAGGACGACATCCTCTTCGGCATCCGCACCGGCTTTGACATCGTAGCCGCCTCCTTCGTCAGGAGCCGGGACGACGCGCAGCAGATGCGCGACTTCCTCGACGGGAACGGCGGCGGGCATATTCGCATCATGGCCAAGATCGAGAACGCCGAGGGCGTGGCAAACCTGGAGGAAATCATCCAGGTCTGCGACTCGGTGATGATCGCCCGGGGCGACATGGGCGTGGAAATCCCCTTCGAGGAAATCCCCATCATCCAGAAGCGCATCATCAAGGTGGCCTCCATGGCCGGCAAGCAGGTCATCACCGCCACCCAGATGCTCAACAGCATGATCGAGCACCCAAGGCCCACCCGCGCCGAAATCACCGACGTCGCCAACGCGATTTACGACGGCACCAGCGTCATCATGCTCTCCGGGGAAACCGCCAACGGCAAGTTCCCGGTGGAAGCCGTGCGCACGATGGCGCGCATCGCCCGCAGGACGGAGAAGGACATCAACTACAAGAAGCGCTTCTTCGTGGACAACATGTACCAGGACGCCCACAACATCACCGACGCGATTTCCCACGCGACCTGCCTGATTGCCTACAACCTGGACGCCAACGCCATCATCACCGTGACCAAGTCGGGCACCACCGCCTACATGATCAGCCGCTTCCGCTCCGATATCCCCATCATCGCCTGCACGCCCGACGCCACGGTCTGGCGGCAGATGAGCCTGTCCTGGGGCGTAACGGGCCTGATGGTGGGCGAGGAGCGGGTGATGGAGGTGCTGTTCGACCACGCCATCAACTCCGCCAAGCTGGAAGGCCTGGTCAAGGCCGGCGACCTGGTCGTGCTGACCACGGGCATCCCCCTGTCCCAGTCCGGCAGCACCAACCTCATCAAGGTCGCCACCGTGCCGGAATGAGGCGCGCGAAGGCGCAGGGGTCGCCGCGCCCCAACCCCCCGGCGGACATCCGGCCGATGGGCCCGGACGACTACGACGGAAAGGCTTGGGTGCATTACCTGTCCTGGCAGGAGACCTACCAAGGGATGCTGGACGCGGCCTACCTGGAGGGCAGGTCGCTGGAACGCTGCCAGGAGATGGCCCGGCGCTGGCCGGAGCGCTGCCTGGTCGCCGAAACGGAGGGGCAGATTGTGGGTTTCGCCGCCTACGGCCCCTGCGGGGACGAAGACCTTCCCGGATGCGGGGAGGTCTTCGCGCTGTATGTGCTGCGCGCGTACCAGGGTCGGGGCATCGGGCGTGCGCTGATGGACGCCTGCATGAAGGAGCTGGGCGGCGTGCGGGCGGTCGCCCTGTGGGTGCTCTCGGACAACGAGCGCGCCATCCGGTTTTACGAGCGCTGCGGTTTTTTTGCGGACGGCGCGCGGAAAACCGTCCGGCTGGGCACGGAAAAAGAGGAATCGCGCATGCGGTTTGATTGCATGGCTGACAGGTAATGCAAGCCGATTGATAAGATAACCAATCAGCAAAGCCCCGGAAAAGCGCCGGGGCTGCGATTCGCATGCCACAGAAGCGCCCGCGGCCGATTCCGGGGTTTCGGAGGAATGGGACGTTTCGTTTGTTTACAAGCGTTCATATTGGCGGAAATCCGCGATGCGGCGAGGGGACGCCGCAAGTGCGTCCCTCCTTCCCGGGATGAAACCATTCCGGCGTTTCATGCCGGACCCATCTGTGGGGATTGAGCCGAACGTCCGGCCCGCGGTTGGCGCAAGGGGTGCCGCCGGGAACCCGGGGTGGGGCCTTGATTTGTTTCGTAATTCTTACGAAAAGATTGCAAACCCGCGCCGCCCTCCCTATAATAAAAAAGCCGCGCGCTCCAGCGCGGCGCGAAAGGACAGCATCCATGACGTTTGAACCCCGCAGCCTGGTCTACGCGCTGAAGGAAAACGTGCGCCGCGTCATCGTGGGCAAGGACGAGGCGATCGAGCTGGCGCTCATCGCGCTGTTGTGCCGCGGCCACGTGCTCATCGAGGACGTGCCCGGGGTCGGCAAGACCACGCTGGCCGCCGCGCTGAGCCGGTCGCTGGACTGCTCCTTCCGGCGCATCCAGTTCACCCCGGACGTCACGCCCTCGGACGTGACGGGCTTCACGATGTACAACGCCCAGAACGGGGAAATGGAATACCGCCCGGGCGCGGCGATGACACAGGTGCTGCTGGCCGACGAGATCAACCGCACCTCGCCCAAGACCCAGTCCAGCCTGCTGGAGGTGATGGAGGAGGGTCAGGTGACCGTCGACGGCGTGACGCGGCGGCTGCCCCAGCCCTTCCTGGTGCTGGCGACCCAGAACCCGATTGATTTCGTGGGCACCTACCCCTTGCCGGAGGCGCAGATGGACCGTTTTTTCCTGCGCATCATGATCGGCTATCCCTCCATCGAGGAGGAGATGGACGTGCTGGACCGCTATTCCCAGGCGGAGTCGCCGATGAAGGCCTTGCAGCCGGTCTGCGGGACGCGGGAAATCCTCGAACTGCAGGAGTTGGTGGGCACGGTGTACTGTAGCCGGGAGGTGCGCAGCTACGTAGCCACCATCGCGGCCGCCACCCGCAACCACCCCAGCCTGCAGCTGGGCGTCTCCCCCCGGGGCGCGATCGCGCTGGTGCGCGCGGCGCAGGCCTGCGCGGTGCTGGCCGGGCGCGCCTACATCCTGCCCGACGACGTGCGTCGCATGGCGCTGCACGTGCTGTCCCACCGCCTCATCCTGACCCCCGAGGCGCGGATGAAGGGCATCTCGGCGGAGGCCGTCCTGTCCCGGCTGATTGAAACCCTGCCCGTGCCCGGCGCAAAGGGATGACGGGGCGCCTGTACGCGGCGCTGAGCGTGCTCGCGGTGGCCGGGCTGTCCGCCCTGTCGCTGGGCGGGCCGATTTTTTATTTTATCTCGCTGACCCTCCTTTTGATGGTGCTCTATGGCTTTCTGAGCGCCTTCCTGCAAAGCCGGCTGACCCGGCTGGACCAGCGGCTGGACGCCCGGCAGGCGGAGCGCGGGGACAGCGCGGTGATGACCCTGTCGCTGTCGGGAAGAAACCCGCTGCCCGCCGGGCCTGTGCTGCTGCAGCTGACGCTGCCGGACGGCGGCGGCGCCGTTTCCCTGCGGCCGGGCTTCCTGCGTGCCCGGGAAACGCGCCTCGACCTGCAGTTCCCCCACGTGGGGGTGTGGAGGTGCGGCGCGGAGCGGCTGGTGTTCACCGACCTGTTCGGCCTGTTCCGCCTGCCCCGCAAACCCCAGGGGGAACTGCCGGAGCTGGCCGTGCTGCCGCGCAGTTTCGAGGTGCAGCCGCTGGTCTTTTCCCGCATGGACGACGGGCGCGCCTTGCCCAACCGGGCCGGGGAGGACGTCACCTCGCCGGAGGACACGCGCGCCTACCGCCAGGGCGACCCTTTCAAGCGCATCCACTGGAAGCTGTCCATCCGCAGCCGCGAGCTGGTGGTAAGGCGGTTCGAAGTGCCCGCGCCGCCGGACACGCTGGTTTTGATGGACTGCACGGACCCGGTGGGCGGGGAGGCGGCGCCGGACGGCAGGCTCCGGCTGCGGGACACCCTGTGCGAGACCGCGCTGGCGGTGGCGCAGATGCAAATGTCAGGCGGCCATCCCGTGCGGGTGCCGCTGTACGGCGCCCGGCAAAGCGAGTTCCACGCCGACCGCGTCGGCTCCCTGCCGCTTTTGAAGGAAGAGCTGGCCTACCAGCTGTTCCGGGGCGGGGAGCCGTTTGAGCAGGTGCTCAACCTGGAATTGCGCCGCATGCGCCGGACCGGCGCGACGGTCGTGGTCACCACCCGGCTGGACGCGGGTGTCGTGGAGGGCGTGAGCAATATCCGCGCGTCCGGGCCCAGCGTGCGGTTCTACCTGATTACCTTTTCCGCCGGGGACGGGCGGTACGCGCCCTTCATCGCCCGGCTGCAGCAGAAGATGGTCGAGGTGTGCTATGTCACGCCTGCCTGAGAACACCCCGCGCCGCCTGGCCGGCTTCCTGCTCACGGCGCTGATTGCCTGGGCAATGGCGCGGCCGCTGCTGCACGCGCTGTCCCTGGGGCAGGAAGAGCCGCTCGCCGTCCTCTACGCGCTGACCGCCTCCCTCCTCATCAGCCTGCTGTCGCTGCCCCGGCGCGGGCTGGCCGTGGCGGCGCCGCTCGTCCTGGCCGGCCTGCTGATTCTGTCCGCCGCGCTGTGGAAGGAGTCGCTGCCCGCCCGGGCCTTCGCCTTCCTGACGTCCCTGTCCATGGGCACGCCGGCGGCGGACGCGGCGCGGCTGTACATGGACGCGCTGCTGCCCTTCCTGCTCATAGCGCTGGCCCTGTACGCGCGGCTGCTGATGGAGGGCGACCCCGCCTTTTCCCTGCCGCTGCTGACGGCGCCCCTGATGCTGGTATGGTACCTGCACCGCGGGGAAAGCGTATGGCCCTACGCGCCCGCCATGCTGTGCCTGCCGCTGCTGTACGCCTACACCGCGGCCGCCCCGGAAATGCCAAGGCAGGCTCCGGTCGGCAGGGCGCGCGGATTGCAAGCCGTCGCGGTGGCGCTGGCGCTGACGCTCCTGGCCTTCCTCCTGACCCCGGCCTTCCGGCAGACCTATCCCCCCGCGGAACGCATGGCCGACAACATCCGCCGCACGGTGGAGGACTATTTTTTCTTCACCGACACCCGCAACATGTTCACCCTTTCCTCCCAGGGCTACCAGCCCATGGGGGAGCGCGGGCTGGGCGGGCGGCCGCGCATTTCCCTCAACCCCGTCCTGCGGGTCGAGACGGAGGGCCGGCTGTACCTGCGCGGCACGGCGCTGGACCTGTACAACGGGCGCACCTGGTTCGACTCGCTGTCCAGCGAGCGCTACGGCTGGCTGTCCGGGCGCTTTGCCGCCCTGCGCGCCGGCCTGTTCGACGAGGGCCTGCCCCGGGACGACCGCATCCCGGTGAAGCAGGCGGCCGTCACGATGCTGGACACCATGCCCTCCACCCTCTTCATCGCCCAGCGCCCGCGGGCGCTGGAGCCGGGGGAAGGGATGGTGCCCTATTTCAACGCCTCCTCCGAGCTGTTCATCACCCGCGATTTACGGGAGGGGGACGCCTACGCCTTCCGCTACGAGCCCTACGTCGCGGGGGAGCCGATGACCGACGCGCTGGCCGGACGCCTGCAGGGCGCCGCGCAGCCGGCGAACCTGCCGGAAGCGTATTTCCGCCTGCCGCAGCACCTCTTGCCCGACGGGCAGGTGGCGACCCTGGCGCGGGACATTGCGGGCGGGGAAACCGACCCCTACCGCCAGGCGCTCCGGCTGATGAATTACCTCAAGACAAACTACGCCTATTCCCTCGACGTGCCCGACGCGCCGGACGACATGGATTTTGCCGCCCACTTCCTGTTTGAGACGAAAGCGGGCTACTGTACCTATTTCGCGACGGCCATGACGGTGATGGCGCGCTCCCTGGGCCTGCCCGCCCGCTATGTGGAGGGCTTCCTGGCCCGGCCGGACGGCGCGGGCAGCGTGACCCTGTCCGGCCGGGAGGCGCATGCCTGGACGGAAATCCATATCGCCGGCCTGGGCTGGGTGACCTTCGACGCCACCGCCGGGGCGGGAGACCAAACGCCCGACGGCGGCGGGGAGCCTCCCCCGGGCGCGCAGAGCCCGCCGCCGGGCAGCCCGGAGCCTTCTCCTTCCCCCTCTCCCAGCCTCGAGCCATCCCCGCAGTCAGCGCCTTCGGATTCGCCGTCCGACGCCCCGCAGGAACCGGCGACCCCTACCCCGCCGCCGGAGGGGGAGCCGCCGCCGGAGCAGGGCGGCCAACCGCCCCAGGCACCGCCCACCCCGCCGGGCAGCCGCTTCCCCTTCTGGTGGCTGCTGCTCCTGGCCGCGCTGCTGGCCGCCCTGGCCTGGCGCGTTATCGCCTCCAGGCCGGAGAACAGGGAAAAGCGGCTGCGCACCCCGGAAGCGCGGTTTGCGCTGTACTGGCACGCTGCGCTGGAAGCCCTGGCCGCCCGTGGCTTCGGGATGAACGCGGCCGAGACGCCGCTGGAATACGCCGGAAGGCTGGCTGACCTTGAGCCGCGCCTGCCAAGCATCGCGAAAGCCCAGAGCGCCCTGGCCTACGGCCGGGAAACGCCGGCGGAGGAGACGGCCGTGACGGCCCGGGAGGCGTACCAAAGCGCATGGCGCCGCCTCTCCCCCGTCGGCAGGGCGCTGCTGTCGCTGCGCCGCGCGCTGCGGCCGTTGAAGGACGGCTGCAAAAAACTGGCCGCCCTCGCCGGAAAGGCCGCAAAGCGTCCCAGGAGCGGGTAAATACCGGGGCAAACGGATTTTTCGGCGGAAGGGGCGGGCGGACGGATGGTGGAGACGCGGCAGGTTTCCCCGAACCACTACGTGTTCAGCGAGCGGGTCAACCCGCGGTTTTGTTTTGTGATGGGGCTGGCAGCCGGGCGTGAGAGAGCCGCCCTGGTGGACGCCGGGATGGGCATCGACCGCAGCCTGCCCCGCGCGGTCGCCGCGGTGACGGACCGCCCGGTCACGCTGCTGGTCACCCACTGCGACTCGGACCATATCGGCGGCGCGTCGCAGTTCCGGGACGTGTACCTGAGCCCGGAGGAGCGCGAGGAAGACATCGCCGTCGCCTGCAACCCCGGGCTGCGCCTGCGCTTCCTGGCGGCCCACGGCTTCGACCCGGAGATGGTGAAACGCGCGGAGGCGTCCATCGTGCGCGAACCGCTGACCGTTTACGGGCAGGTCCGGGACGGGGACCGGTTCGACCTGGGCGGGCGGGAACTGCTGGCCATTTCCCTGCCGGGCCATTCGATGGGCAGCATGGTCTACCTGGACCCCGAAGCGCGCATCGCCTTCGCCGGGGACGCGATCACCAAAAGCCCGCTGGTCGCCTTCGGGCGGTGCCCGCCGCTGTCCGTCTACCTGGAAGCCTTGCTGCGTTTCCGGGACATCGCGGGGGACGGCGTCCGGCTATACTGCGGCCACAGCGTCACAGCGCTGCCGGAGGACACGCTGCCGGACCTCATCCAGGGTTGCCGCGAAATCCTCAGCGGCAAGTGCGGCGGGGACCGGGAAGAGGTGCTGCCGCTGGGGTTCTTCGATTTGAAGGACGTGCCGGTCTGGCTGCACCGGCATGGCGGCGTGACCATCCGCTACAACCGGGAGCGGCTCTCCCCATCGTGTCCGGCCGGAAATCAACGATGACCCGATTCACAGTCCGCGCAAGGGACGGGTTCCCCGGAACGGTTCACCAATCATGGATATCGGCAGCGACAACAGAGAACAAAGGGATTCCGCATCGAAAAACAAGCCGGGCCATCCATCATGAAAGAACGGAGCCCGCGCTGCCGCTGCCAACGAGTTGACAGCCAAAACCCCTCCGATTAGTATGAAAGCAATTTCAACCAATGGAAAAGCGGGCAAAGCAGAGCCGCCTTCCGCGGTACCGCGTTTCCCGGACAAGTGAATGAGGGAGGCAAAGAACATGGCAAGCAACAAGCGGGTTCTCAGCTGCGCGATTACCGGCTCCATCCATACGCCCTCCATGTCCCCCTACCTGCCCGTCACCCCCGACCAGATTGCGGACAACGCCATCGGCGCCGCGGCGGCGGGCGCGACGGTCGTTCATATCCACGCGCGGGACGGGGAGACCAGGAAGCCGTCCTCGGACCTGGCTGTTTTCGAGTACATCCTCAACAAAATCCGCAAGGCCAACAAGGACGTCATCCTCTGCGTCACCACCGGCGGCGGCCTGGGCATGACGGTGGAGGAGCGCGCCGCCGTGGTACCGAAGTTCAAGCCCGAACTGGCTTCCATGAACGCCGGCTCCATCAACTGGGGCCTCTTCCCGGCCGTGCGAAAAATCAAGGAATTCAAGTATGATTGGGAGAAGGGGTACCTGGAATCCACGGACGACATCATTTTCAAGAACACCTTCAAGGACATGGCCGCGCTGATCAAACTGATGGAAGCCAGCGGCAGCAAGCCCGAGCTGGAGTGCTACGACGTGGGGCACCTGTACAACATCAAGTTCCTCCAAAGCGAAGGCCTCATCAAGGGCAAGCCCTACCTCCAGTTTGTGCTGGGCATCAACGGCGCGCTGGGCGCCACCCACTACGACCTGCAGTACATGAAGGAGACCGCCGACCGGCTCTTCGGCATGGGCGGTTACGAGTGGTCCGCCTTTGGCGCGGGCAAGATGGAGTTCCCCATCTGCGTGCACAACCTCTTCCTGGGCGGCCACGTGCGCGTGGGCATGGAGGACAACCTCTACCTGGGCAAGGGCGTCCTGGCAAAGAACAACGCCGAATTGGTGGAAAAGATGGTCCGCCTGATGAAGGAGCTGGACTACGAGGTGGCCAGCCCCGACGAAGGCCGCGAAATCCTGGGCCTGAGGAAGGAAGCATAAGGAAGCATGAAACGGAAACCGCCGCCCGGGGGCGGCGGTTAGGGGCTGTCAAAAAACCTTTCTACAGACGATGATGCGGGGGGCTTCGGGGGGCGGCAGCCCACCGATTATCATCGTGTCATCCGGCTCTGCCGGACGCGCGGGGCGTTTTCGCGAACAGCGAAAACATTCCGCAGCAATCCTCCGAATCGAAAAAGGTCCGCAGACCTTTTTCGACAGTCTGAACCGCCGCCCAGGGCGGCGGTTTTATGATAGCGATAGCGCAGGTTCCGTGCCGGTAAAGCCGCGGACGGCACCGCCAGGGCTTATACTACGAATGAACAATCGCTCGGTGGGGATAAGCGTTCCTGATGGCTCCGCTCAGCCGAAGGAACGGGGCGCAGCCGGGGTCCGCGCCGAGTGAACAGGACAACGCAGAGACGCAAAAGGGCCGTCCCACCGAAGCGCATGCGATTGAGTCGAGGATTACCCCCGGTGCAACTCCTGCAGCAGGAGACTCGCCTCCCGGATGATGATTTCGGCGACCCCGCGCCGGTAAAAGGAGCTGCGCGCCTCATAGCCGCCCTGGTCGTAGGCCTCCTGGGTGGGGAAATACCCCTCCGCGCCGTTGGTGACGCAGCAGGCAAGCGTCGTCGCGTAGGGGGAATGCTGCTTGATCTGGCGCCCGATTTCGGTGAAGGGCTCGCCCGGGATGCCCAGCAGGGCGACGTCGCCCATGGAGAAGGCGGTCAATTTCAAATCATAATCGGTCGGGCCGTCCTTGAGGGCAATCATGCGCAGCGCCTCGGCGACCGCGGTGGTCAATTCCATGTCCTTCCAGGGCAACTGGTCGTCCCGCCCGGCGTTGTGCAGGTCCGCGATGCGCTGAGCCTCCGGCAAATCCTCCGGCTTCGGGCGGTTGGAGGGGATGCGCGCGGAGCGCTGCGCGAAGCGGACCGGGCCGCTGCGCCCGGCCGCCGTCCGCCCGAAGAGCTTGACCGCCTCGCCCGCGATGGCCCGCCCCATGTTCCGGCTGTACTCATAGCCCCGCAAGCCGTCGAAGTGAACCTCCGTCAGCCCTTTTGCGTCCCCGGGCCCCGGCGCGGTGTTTAGGTGGTTGGTGTCACCCTGCGCGCCGTTGAGGTAGACGCAATGCGCCTGGCCGTCCAGCGCGTTCTCCATGATGCGGCGCACAAAGCCGGGGTAGTCGGCGGAAAACCGGGTGCCCCCGATGACGTCGGGGTGCACCTGGAAGTTGACCAGGGCGATGTCCTTCCCGCCGGGGCGCTTCAGGACGATCAGCTGCAGGGATTCGTCCGGCTGCCCGATGCTTTCCCGGATGTCCGGGTTGCCGACCCCCGGGTTGGTGCGCACGCTGCCGTCCTTCATGAAGAAACGGCGGATGAAGGAGATGCGGTCGACCCGGCCGGCGGCGGTCTCGACCTGCGCGTCCGCGAGGTCCGCCAGGGCCAGCTGGGCGCCGGTGACCAGGTAATCCGGCAGCGCCCGCTCCCAGTTTGAGGCGTACACCTCCCCCATGCCGACCTCCGGCCCGGTGTGCGTGTGGGTGCAGGAGATGAACACCGCCTCCGCGGGAACGCCCGCCCCGGCCGCGACGGCCCTCCGGTATTCGTCCATCCGGGGCAGGGAAATCATCAGCAGGTCCGCGACAATCAGGATGGCCGTGCGCTCCCCGTCCGTCACGGCGACGGTGTTGAGCTCCAGGTCGTCCAGCGCGCCGGTCGCCAGGCGCTCGAAGAAGTAGCCGCTCAAGGGGGTTCCGTTGGGGGGCGTGATGACCGTGCGGTTGAAACCGGCTTTGAAAGTGCCCATACAGCCTCCTGCATGCATATTCCCCGCCCGCTCCCGCACGTTGTTCCCGTCCATCGACGCGACGAAACTTCGTGGAATCCAAAACGCCGCAAAGCCCGTCTCTGCGCAGGGGCGCTGGGGTTATCTGACCGGCATCACACTACCACGCGGTTTCACCGGCTGTCAACAAAGCAAGGCCGCGACGGAGCTTTGCCCGGGGAAGGCCACGCCTTGACAGGCGAAGCCCGCAAACGTAGGATGACAGGGGCAATCGGATATGAATCACGGGGCAATCCCTGCGGGCCAGGCCAGCCGGCACATGCGGCCCGCTGGAATCCCCACGGAACTGGAGGAGAAACGGCATGATTTACTGCGGCAGGTCAGAGTTGTCCCGCTATCTGGGCATTTCGGCGGAACTGGACGCGGCGCTGCGCTTCGCCATGGGACTGGACGAAGGGAAACTGGTGCCCGGGCGCAACGAGGTGCCCGGAAGCGAAGGGGTCTACGCCAATTGTTTCACATACACGACGCTGCCTGCGGACGGCTTGTTGTTCGAGTCCCATCTCCGAAACGCGGACCTTCACCTCGCGCTGTCCGGCGAGGAGATGATCCAGCTGGCGCGCCAGGAAAACCTGAAGGAGGTAGAAGCGCGGCGGGAAGAGGACTACATCGGCTTGAGCGGCCCGCACGAAGCCCTGGTGCGCCTGGGTCCCGCGGACGCGCTGCTGGTGTTCCCCGGGGAGGCGCACAAGGTCAAGTGCGTCTGGGAAGCGCCCGGCGAGGTCCGGAAACTGGTCGTCAAAATCCCGGCCGGGGCGGCGCCGCCCGTGAGCGGCACATAAAACGCCACCAAAATTCACGGCGAAGGCTTGCGCCGCGTCCGAGAGTGTGATATCTTGTTTGGGCTGCCGTTTTGGGGCGCCGCTGGCACCCGCGCGGGGCTGTGAACAAAGGAGAACGAAAAAATGGGCAAGTTTTGTGAAGTCTGCGAAAAAGGCGCGATGAGCGGCCACAAGGTCAGCCATTCCAACCGCAAGAGCAACCGGACCTGGGCGCCCAACGTCCAGAACATCCGCGTGCTCAAGGATGGCTCGCCGCGGCGCCTGAACGTGTGCACCCGCTGCCTGAGGAGCGGCAAGGTGCTGCGCGCCATGCCCAGGACGCATACGGACGCCCAGGCCTGAGGGCTCCCGCCGCGGGAGTTCCGCGGCCTGCCCGCGCAAAAGCCGCCCGGAAGACGAGCCGGGCGGCTTTTGGATTTGGGGCGCGCGTTGCCAGCGGGCGGACGCGAACGTATAATGTGACCATCAAGACGGAGGCGGAAACGACATGAAACTGGGCATCATCGGCCTGCCCAACGTGGGCAAGAGCACGCTGTTCAACGCGATTACAAGCGCGGGGGCGCAGGCGGCCAATTACCCCTTCTGCACCATTGAGCCCAACACCGGCGTGGTGGCGGTGCCCGATGAACGGGTGGGCAAGCTGGCGCAGATGTACCACCCTAAAAAAACCACCTACGCCTCCGTGGAGTTCGTGGATATCGCCGGCCTGGTGCGCGGCGCCAGCCACGGGGAGGGGCTGGGCAACCGCTTCCTCTCCCACATCCGGGAGGTGGACGCCCTGGTGCACGTGGTGCGCTGCTTCGAGGACGGCAACGTGGTACACGTGGACGGCGCGGTGGACCCCTTGAGGGACATGGAGACCGTCGCGGTGGAACTGATTCTGGCGGACCTGGAAACAGTGCAGAAGCGCGGTGAGAAGGCGCGCAAGATGTTCAAGACCGGGGAAAAGAAGTACGAGCAGGAGGCGGCCGCCGCGGACCGGATGGCCGAATGGCTCGGCGCTGGCCGGCCGGCCCGGCTCTGCCCGCTGCCCGCGGAGGAGCGCGCGATGGCGGAAGGCTGGTTTCTGCTGACGGACAAGCCGGTCATCTACGCCGCCAACGTGGCGGAGGAGGACGCGGGGAAGCGGCCGGAGCAGCTGCCCCTGGTTTTAAAGGTGGCGGAGCAGGCCCGGGCGGAAGGCGCGGAGGTCATCCTCGTCAGCGCCCGGATTGAGGAGGAAATCGCCGGCCTGGCACCGGAGGAAAAGCAGCCCTTCCTGGCGGAACTGGGGCTTGCGGAAAGCGGTCTGGACCGGCTGGTGCACGCGGGGTACCGGCTGCTGGGGCTGATTTCCTTCCTGACGGTCGGCGAGGACGAGTGCCGCGCCTGGACCATCAAGGCGGGAACCAAGGCCCCGCAGGCGGCCGGGAAAATCCACACGGACTTCGAGCGCGGGTTCATCCGCGCCGAAATCGTCCCCTTCGAGACGCTCGAGCGCCTGGGCAGCATGGCGCATTGCCGGGAGAAGGGGCTGGTGCGCAGCGAGGGAAAGGAGTACGTGATGCAGGACGGCGACGTGACGCTGTTCCGCTTCAACGTGTAAGATGGGCAGACTGGCATTTTTCCTCAAAAGGCTGGCGGGCATGGACTTCAGGCGGTTCAGGGCCACCTTTTCCGAAATCCGCGAAACGACCGGGAAAAGCGCGCCGGGGCTGGCGCTGGATTTGCTGGTTTGCGGACTTGCCTACAACGCCGGCTACATGGATTACAAAATCGCGCGGATGGACCGCCTGAACGCCGCCCAGCGGCGAACGGTCATCACCCGCGGCATCAGCAACGGCATCGTCCGGCGCATGAACGACAAGGCCTACTGGCATCATTTCGACGACAAATGCGCGTTCAACGCGCTGTTTTCCCGCTGGGTGCGCCGCGAATGGCTCCGCGCGGACGGGCGGCTGACGGAAACGGAGCTTGCGGCGTTCACCGCGGGAAAGGGTCCCCTGTTCGTCAAGCCGCTGTCCGGCTCCAGCGGGGTGGGCGTGGAGCGGTTCGAGCCGGAAGACTTCCGGGACGCCGCGCAGTTCCACAGGCGCCTGCGTGAAAAGGGCGACTGCGTGGTGGAGGAGACGGTGGTGCAGCACGAAGCGCTGGCCCGGCTGTACCCGGGCAGCGTGAACACCGTGCGCATCGCCACGCTGCTGGGCGAGAAGGCCGAGGGCATCGTCTACGCCTTCCTGCGCATCGGCAACGGGCGGGTCATGGACAACGTGGACGCGGGCGGCATGGCCGCGCGGGTAGAATTGGAGAGCGGGATCATCTCGACCGTGGCCGCGGACAAGAAGGGGCACGAGTTCGCCCGCCACCCGCTGACAGACGCGCCCATCACCGGTTTTCAACTGCCCTATTTCGAGGAGGCCAAGGCGATGTGCCTGGAGGCGATGCGCGTGGTGCCCCAGGTGCGCTTCGTCGCCTGGGACGTGGCCATCACCCCGGAGGGGCCCTGCCTGATCGAGGGCAACTCCTTCCCCAGCCACGCCGTGCCGCAGTTTGCCGCGCACTACCCCGACGGCATCGGCATCCTGCCGGAATTCGAGCGATTCACCCACCTCAAGGCCCGTTAGGCGCCCTTTCCAGCGTCTGCACGAAACCGCCGCCCGGACGCGTTGTATGCCTGGACGACACTGACGCCAAAAGGAGTGGAACAAGATGGATTTGGTCAAGACGCTGCTGGTCTACATGACCGTTTTGCTGACTTCCTCCACCGCGCTGAGCCCCGCGCTCACGCCCATGCCGGCCCTGACCGCCACCCCGGCCGTCGTCACCGCCGCGCCCGTCGTCACCCCCGTCCCCGCCACCCTGGCGCCCCCCAGCGCCACGCCCCGCCCGACCACACTGTATGTGGGCGACCGGGGCGAGAACGTGCGCGTCATGCAGACACGGCTGAAGGAGCTGGGCTACCTTACCGGCACCGTGGACGGGATTTTCGGCCGTGAGACGCTGCGAGCGGTGGAGCGCTTCCAGTCCTACAACAACCTGTCGGTCGACGGCATCGCCGGCGCCAAGACGCTCAACAAGCTGTACTACGACCCCAACGTCGTCTACGGGCCGGTGGACGTCACGCCGCCGCCCACCATCCGCCCGTCGGTCACCGCCAACATCCCGGTGTACTACCTGTCCACGGACGGCGTGCGGCTGTACACCGACGTGGTCCTTTTGTCCGAGGGGCGCACCACCCTGCGCGCCAACAACGACCGGGTGCCGCGGGACTATACGCCCACCAGCGCCTCCCAGGTGACGGTCACCGTCAATGCCCAGGGCGAGGCGACGCCCGCCTCCGTCACCTTCACCTACCAGCGCCAGCAGACGCCGCCGGCGACCGCCCAGGTCACCGTCAGCTATGTGGACCAAGGCAACACCCTGCTCAACCGGGAAACCCTGACCCTCCCCCAGGGCACGACCCCGGTGTACGCCAACGACCGGATGGTGCCCCCGGGCTACGCGCTGGCCGGCTCGCGCATCGTCAACGTGACGGTTTCAGCGGGCGGCACCGCCAACCCATCCGGCATCAGCTTTGTTTACGCCGAGGTGAACGTCACCGCGGCGGTGCCGGTCAATTACCTGGACGCCCAGGGCGGCACGCTGTACCAGGACCAGCTTGTCCTGCCCGCCGGCAGCCACACCGTCATCGCCAACATGGGCTATGTGCCGGAAGGCTACACCCTGCAGGGCACCGGGAGGGTGTCCGTGACCGTCAGCCAGAACGGCGCCGCGACGCCCACCTCCGTCACCTTCGTCTTCCAGGCACCGCCCGTACAGGCCTACGTGCCGGTGTATTACCAGGATACGGATGGGCGGACGCTGTTTGAGGAGACCGTGCCGCTCAGCCAGGGGGTGAACATCGTGACCGCCAACACCTCCCTCGCGCCCGCGGGCTATGTCCTTGAGGGCGAAGCGAGCGTCAGCGTCATGGTGGACGCCGCCGGGACCGCGCGGCCTTCGTCCGTCACCTTCTTCTTCCAGGCGCCCGCTGTGCCGACCAAAGCACCGGTGACCCTAGCCCCCGTCACCCCGCCGCCCAAGGTCACCCCCGAGCCGGTGACCGAGGCGCCGGTGACCCAGACCCCCATCACCCCGCCGCCCAAGGTCACGCCTGAACCCGCGCCGGTGACCCAGGCGCCGGTCACCGGGGCGCCCGTCACCCCGCCGCCCAAGGTCACGCCTGAGCCCGCGCCGGAAACACCGCCGGCGCAGGACGCGCCCGCCCTGCCCGAATACCAGATCATCCGTTTCACGGACGGGACCTACCCGGTATACACCGGGCCGGGCGAACAGTACCACATGGCCGAGGGCGCGCAGGTGGCGGGCGGCACGGATTGCCGGCTGTACGGAAGCCAGAGCGGTTTCCTGCTCATCGGCTACGGCACCGCGGACGGCGGCTACCGCATCGGCTACATCACCGCGAAAGCCCTGCCCGCGGGCGTGTCCGCCCCCGCGCTGGCATTTGCCGCCGTCCCCCGCACCCTGGCAGCGGCCGCACCCCTGACGGACGACCCGATCATCAACGCCCTGCCCCTGGGCGAGCTGCCCGCGGGCGCGACGGTCACGGTGCTGGCCACCCTGAACGAGAACGGCCAGTGGGCTTACGTCGAAGCGGCGGACTTCACGGGCAAGCCCGCGCGCGGCTTCGTCCCCCTGGGCAGCCTGCAGTAAGGCAAAGAAACAAGGAAGGCCGGAACAACCGGGCGCGGCTTGCCGCGCCCGGCCTTCATTGGGCACGCCGAATGGACGGCCGGCAGCGGGACGAGGGCTTTCATCCCCATATCCCCCCGTTCGATACCATCGGCCTGACTATCAACAGGCGTTCCCCGGGCCTTGCCTCCGCCCTGCCCAGCGCAATTCTCATCATTCTTTAACCCTTCCCGGGCTGTTCCTCTAATCCCGGGCGGTTATCCTCCAGGCGTACCGAACGACAGGACAGGAGGCCAGGACATGGATCAGATGGAAATGGTGGAGAAACTGCGCCAGAAGGCGAACGTGAGCTATGAGGAGGCGCGGGACGCGCTGGAGAAGAACGAGTGGGACCTGCTCGACGCGCTGGTATACCTGGAAGGCCAGGGCAAAATCCGGCAGGAAGCGCAGGGAAACAGCTACACGACGAAGGAAGAGCCCCGGCCCAAGCCCCCGCAGGAGCAGGATTACCGCGGCGCCTTCACCCGCTTCTTCAGCTATGTGGCGGAGCTCATCAACAAGGCCAACCAGATTTTCATGGACGCGCGGCGGAATGGCAAGGTCGTCCTCTCCGTCCCGCTGACGGTGCTGCTGCTGCTGCTGGCGTTCATGTTCTGGTGGGTGGTGCCCATCATGGCGGTATCCCTCTTCTTCGGGGTGCGCTACAGCTTCAGGGGCAGCCAGGCGGCGGACACCCTCAACAAGGCGATGGACAAGGCGGCGCACGCCGTGGACAGCCTCAAGCCCGAGGGGAAGAAGGACGGGGACGGGCAAGCCCAGGCGTAACCCGATGGCCGGCACAGGGGGCGCGCCCCTTGTGCCCTTTTTTCACCCGTGGCACAATGTGAGCAACCAGGAGAGGAGGGTGCGGGCTTGCAGAAAATCCTGCTTGTGGAGGACGAGGCCAGCATCGCGCGCTTCGTGGAGCTGGAATTGGGCCACGAGGGCTACGAGGTCGTGAAGGCGGAGGACGGCCGGGAAGGCCTGCGGCTGGCCGGCGAGGGCGGGTTCGACCTGGTGCTGCTGGACGTGATGCTGCCGGGCATCAATGGCCTGGAAGTGCTGCGCCGGCTGCGCAAGGACAGCGACGTGCCCGTCATCCTGCTCACCGCACGGGACGCGGTGATGGACAAGGTGTCCGGCCTGGACATGGGCGCGGACGACTACGTGACCAAGCCCTTCTCCATCGAGGAGCTGCTGGCGCGCATCCGCGCCCTGCTGCGCAAGCAGGGCCGGCAGGGTTCCGCCCCGATGGCTCTGGGCCCGCTGGAGATGGACGTCGCCCGGCACACGGTCACGGCGGAAGGGCAGCCGGTGGAGCTGACCGGCCGCGAGTTTTCCCTGCTGCAGGCGCTGATGGAGAACCCGGGCATCGTGCTGAGCCGCGAGACGCTGATGGACCGGGTCTGGGGCTATGATTTCGTCGGGGAAACCAACCTGGTGGACGTGTACATCCGCTACCTGCGCGCCAAGATCGGGGAGAAGACCGACAGGCGGCTCATCCAGACCGTGCGGGGCGTGGGCTACGTGCTGCGGGAGGAAGACACCCCGTGACCCAGGGCAAGCGCGTGCATTCCATCGTCAGCCGCATCAGCCGCGGTTTCCTGATGCGGCTGGTGGTCTCCCTGCTGGCGGTCAACCTGCTGCTGTTCGTCAACGCCGTGCTCTGGTCGGCCTACAGCGCGGAGCGGGCCGCGCTGGGCGGCGCCTGGCAGGCGAACCTGAACCGCTACCTGACCCCGCAGCCCGGCGTCCCCTTCCCGCAGAAACTGGAAACCCTGACCTACGAGTTCAGCCTCCCCGGCGGGGCGGTCCATCGGGTCGCGGCGGGGCCGGTGCTGCAGACGATGCTGCGCGCGATGGCCGGGCTGGCGGCGGCCGAGGCGCTGCTGGTCTTCCTGCAGTACCGGGGGGCCAAGCGCCGCGTCAATTTCCTGACGGCGCCGCTACGGCAGATGGCCTTCACCGCGCAGCAGGTCAGCCGGGAGCGCTTCGACGGTGAAAAGGCGCACGCGCTGGAGCACGCGATCGAGCGGCTGAGCGTGCACAGCCCCGCGGCCCGGCTTTCGACCGGCGACAGCGAGCTGGCCGGGCTGGAAACGGCGGTCAACAACCTCATCTCCCGCATGCACGACGCCTACCGCCAGCAAATCCGCTTCGTGTCCGACGCCTCCCACGAGCTGCGGACGCCCATCTCCGTCATCCGCGGCTATGCGGACCTGCTTTCCCGCTGGGGGATGGACGACCGGAAGGTGATGGAGGAATCCGTGCTCGCCATCCGCAACGAGGCGGACAATATGCAACGGCTGGTGGAACAGCTGCTCTTCCTGGCGCGCGGGGACGCCGGGCACACGCCGTTTGCGCCCGTCCCCGTGGACCTCAACGCCCTGGCGCGGGAGACCGGGGAGGAATACGCCCTCATCAGCCCGGAGCATGACTGGCGCGTGAAGGAAGAGGCGAAAACACCCGCTTTGGGGGATGAGGCGATGCTCAAGCAGGCGCTGCGCGTGCTGGCGGACAACGCGCTGAAATACTCCCCGCCCGGCTCCGCCGTCACCCTCAGGGCCTACACCCACGAGAACGGCATGGCCTGCCTGAGCGTGCAGGACAACGGCGCGGGCATCCGGCCGGAGGATTTGCCCCATATCTTCGAGCGCTTCTACCGCTCCGACCCCGCCCGCGGCCGGGGCGGCACGGGGCTGGGGCTGTCCATCGCCCAGTGGATTGCGCAGCGCCACGGCGGGTATTTCGACGTGTTCTCCCGCGAGGGCATGGGCACGCGCTTCACGCTCTTCCTGCCGCCCGCCGAACAAGCCGGCGCCGCGGTGGAGGATGGCGCCGGCTGACGGCAGCATCAGCATCAACGAAAGAAACCGGCTCCCGCCGGTCAGGGTGTCAAAGAACCTTACTACAGACTTTGATGCAGGGGGCTTCGGGGGGCGGCAGCCCACCGATTATCATCGTGTCGTCCGGCTCTGCCGGACGCGCGTGGCGTTTTCGCGAACAGCGAAAACATTCCGCAGCAATCCTCCGAATCGAAAAAGGTCCGCAGACCTTTTTCGACAGTCTGACCGGCTCCCGCCGGTTTCTTCTTGTTTTTGCAAGGTTCACGGCCTGCGGCCCAGCCGCCGAATGCGGGGCCACGGCCGGATGCCGGGCGGCGGCCCCACGGCGCCCGCCATGAAGCGCCGCTATTTGAACCCAAACTTCCGAAGCGCGGCGTGGAAGCCCATCGTGTAGAAATCCAGGAACTGCCGGATGTCCTCCTCCGGCGCGGCGCGGAGGGCGCGCAGCACGTCCGCCGCGAAGGCGACCGGCGCGTTGCCGTTGGCGGTGACCACCCGTCCGTCGAGGACAGACTCCGCCTCCCGGTAGCCGGCGGGGTTTGCGTAGGCCGGGTGCGCCTCCATCTCCCCGGGGTCGTTTAAGGTGTGGGCGACGTCGTTGAGCAAGCCGACGCTGCCCAGCCAGCGCGCCGCGTCGCAAATGGCGGCGACGACCTTGCCCTCGCGATGGAACCTGTGCGCCAGGGCGGCCGCCTCCTCCTGGGGCTGCCGCCAGGAACCGTCCGCGCCGATGAAGATGAGCGCGTCGGCGTCCTGCGGCACCTCGGACAGGGAAAGGTCCGGCAGGGCGGTCAGCCCGCCGATGGAGGTCTTGGGCTGCCGGTCCGTGGAAGCGTAGGATACCTCGAACGCCTCGCCCACCTCGCCTTTGAGCGCCATGGCCAGGAAGGCGGGCTCCCAGTCCGCGTAATGGTCGAGAATGACGAACACCGCTTTTCGCATCGGGTCTTCCCCCTTGTTTCCAAACTCGGGGCCCCGCCCCGCGGGGAGATGATACCCGCCGCAACCGGAACGCAACGCGCCGGGTGCGCAGGGCATTTTTACGAAAAGCGAAAGCATTCCGCAGCCTTCCTCGGAAGCAAAAGAGGACCGCGGGCCTTTCCCGACAAGCAAGAACGGCGCCCCCGGAGGGGCGCCGTTTGCTGGATCCGGGCCTGGTTTACAGGCTGTTGACCGCGTGGTAGCCGTTGATTTCCTCCGCGGCCTGCCCGGCAGCCCGGACGGCTTCGCGCTCGGCGCCGTCCTCCTTTTCGCTGACGAACTTCGCCCGGTAGCCGGCGAGCAGGCCGACCAGCACCGCCAGCAGGAAGAAGCCGTGCAGAAGCAGCAGGAGCAGCGCCGCGACGGTGACTGGGACGTCGAAAGCCTGCCGGCCGTCCTTCGAGACGCGGAAGTAGTTCCGGTTGCCCTTGTGGATGAGGTCCCCCAGCCAGCGGACAAACCGCCCCGCCCCATTCTCCGCGCCCTTTTCGCCCGTGCCGGCCGTCGCCTGCCCCGCGCTTCCCTTCACCGTGCCGGCGGCCTCCAGGGCGACCATCGCCCGGAGCATGTCCCACTCGTTCTCCTCAAGCGCCCTGCGCGCCTCCGCGTAGGTGACGCCCGCCTTCTTCCGCAGCGTTTCCGCCATTTCAAACCGGTCCATGTCCCTTCTCCTTTCGCGCCCCTTCGGGCTTGCTTACAGCCGAAGGATAAGCCCTGAAGATGAGAGGGGCAGGCGGGAGGGATGAGAGGACGGTTAGAAAAGGGGGATGATTTCCACGCAATCATCCCCCATTGGGCATCCCCTTTGCGGTCCGCGCCGGCGCGGGGTTTTCAGTCCGGTTCAACCGGCTCCTCAGCCGGCAGGGGCGTCTCCGCCTCCGCGCCCGGGGGCAGCAAATCCTCCGCGGTGCTGGGCTCGTGGGCGGGGTCGGCCATTTCCTGCGGCGTCTCCTCCCGGCTGCCGATGGCGACAGGCGCGTCCAGGCCCATGGCGCCGGAGGGCATCATGAACACGGCGCCGCTGCCCCCGCCGCCCAGGTCCAGCTCCCGGTACAGGCTGCCGGCGACCGCCTCGCTGACGCGGGTATCGACGAGCCAGAAGATGATTTCCTTTTCCTTCTGGATTTCCATGTTGAACAGCTTGATATCGTGCCCGCTGCCGCCGCGGCCGTGCAGGATGGTGGCGCCGCCGGCACCCGCCCCGCGCGCCACTTCCACCGCGCGCTCCGCCAGGCCGCGGCTGACGATGGCGACCAGGCAATCATAGAACTGGATGGCCCCCGCGGGCAGGGTGACCGGCTCTTTCACGCGTTTTTCCTCCTTGCGGGTCAAGGCCTGCTCCTTGCGCCTGAAGACCGCGCCCACAATCATCAGGGACAGGACGGGCGCCATGGCCACCATGGCGATGACGCCGAAGCCGTCCACCAGCACGTTGGCCGTGGGCACGACGTCGGCCGCGCCCTGGGCGAAGGCCAGCACGAAGGTGGCCGTCATGGGGCCGGAGGCCACGCCGCCGGCGTCGTAGGCGATGCCCACAAAGACAGGATCGGCGCGGAAGGACAGGAGGACGGCGACGAGGAAGCCCGGCAGCAGGAAGTACCACAGCTTGACCTCCGGCACCATGATGCGGACCATGGAGCCCATCACCGCCAGGGCGACGCCCACGGACAGCGTGACCTTGATGATCTTGCCGGGGATGCGGCCGCCGGTGGTGTCCTCGATTTGCTGGCCCAGGACGATGACGGCCGGCTCCACCAGCACGACGATCATGCCGATGAGAAAGCCGACCACGGGCAGCAGCCAGGAATGGTCCCGCGCGAGGACGCGGCCGATGACCTGCCCCATGTCCAGAAAGCCCGCGTAAACGCCAGTCAGAAAGACGGCCAGCCCGATCAGGGTGTACACCAGGCCCTTGATGATGCGCCTCAGCTCGCGCCAGGGGGCCTTGAAGCGGAAGGCGTTGAGCAGGAAGAACAGCGCGCTCAAGGGCAGCAGCGCCAGCAGGGAGCCGAAGAACTCTTTGGGCAGGAAGGCCAGTACGGGCTGCAGGATGCCCTGCTGGGGCATGAAGGCCGCCGCCTCGCCCTGGATGCTTTTCTGCCCGGTGATGATGCTCATGAGCATCAGCGCGTACATCGGCCCCGCGCTCATCACGCCGACCATGCCGAAGGTGTCCTCTTCCGAGGTCTTGCCGCCCTTGATGCGCGACAGGCCGGCGGAGAGCGCCAGGATGAAGGGCGTGGTCAGGGCGCCGGTGGTGGCGCCGGAGGAATCGAAGGAGATGGCCAGGAATTCCTCGGAGACGAAGAGGCTCAGCACGAAGATGCCCAGGTAGGCCAGGCCCATGAACAGCGGGTAGGAGCGGCCCCGGAGCAGGCGGAAGGTGCCCAGCATGATAAGCACGCCCACGCCCGCCGAAACCAGGTAGACCATGGTCATGGCGCTGATGCTGCCGCCGGACGCGGCCTCCACCTGGTTGCCCAGGATGAGCAGGTCCGGCTCCGCCACGGTGACCAGGAAGCCCAGGAGGAAACTGAGCAGGGCGACCTTGAACCCGGTTTTGGAGGTGGCGACCTCGCGAGCCATGTGGTCGCCGATGGGGTTCATGCCCAGGTCCACCCCCAGCAGGAAGATGGCCAGGCCGACCAGCAGCAGGGCTGCGCCCAGCAGGAAGCGGAAAATCATGTCGGCATCCGGCTTGACCAGGGTGAAGGCCAGGAGCAGCACCAGCGCCATCACCGGCAGCAGGGAGCGGCTGACCTCGTTGATTTTTGCGCGCAGCAGGTTCATTTATCCGCCCTTTCCCCCTGGCGCTGCTCATACAGGCCGAGGGTGCGGACGACCGGCAGGGCGAAGAGGATGCCGCTGCCCTTGCGCTCCAGCCGCATCCGGGTATAGACCGTGTCACGGATCCGGGGCGCGGTCTCGCGCGGCGCGACGATGAGCACGATGTCCTTCTGCGGCTCGATTACCAGGGGGAAATAGAAGTCCTGGGGCACGCCCGCGCCGTGGGCGTGCAGGATGGTGCCGCCGCGCGCGCCGGCGGCCTTCGCGTGCGCCATGCACTCCTCCCCCAGCCCGCGCTTGAGCACCGCCATCAGGCAGACGTGGGGGGCTTCCTTCATGCGCCCAAAATCAAGGGGGCCAGTGGGGTGTTTCGGGTCGAAGGCGCGGTAGGGCACGGAAAAGGCGATGCCCTTGTAGCGCTTGTGCAACTGGAACTCCTCCCGCATCATGGCGTAGAGCCCCTCCACCGCATCGTCCGGCAGCGCGATGAGCAGCACTTCCTTTTGCGTCTGGCTGATGCCCAGCCAGTCCGCCCAGCGGGAGGACATGGTGCCTTCCCCCAAAAAGATGGTGCCCCTGCGGGCGCCGATCTGCTGCGCGCGGTGCAGCAGGTCGTTGGCCTTCCCACGGTCCACGATGGCAAAAACACAGGAGCCTGACGTCATGCCCTTCCCCTTCCTCCCGGTGCCGGCCTTCCCAGGGCGGCCGGAAACCGCCATATTCCCCGCAACATCCTAACACAGGGAAACCGCCCGGACAAGGCGGGGAAGACCGGGAGCGGGGTATACTCCCTGCATCGCCCGAAGGAGGAAAGGTTGCATGCGCCTGAAGAACGTCCTGATCTCGATTCCCCTGCGCCCGGAGCACGAAGCGCAGCTCCGCCGCGCGCTGCCGGAGGCCCGGGTCCGCTTCGCCCCGTTCCAGGACCTCAGCGACGGGGAGCTGGCCTCCTTCGACGGCGTGTTCGGCCTGCCGGGCAAAAGCGTGCTGCCCAAACTGAAGGGACTGAAGATGCTGCAGTTGCCCATGTCCGGCGTGGCGGACTACCTGCTGACGCTGCGGGAACTGCGGCCGGGCGCGGTCATGTGCAGCAGCACGGGCGCCTTCGGGCAATCCATCTCCGAATACCTGCTGGGCTACCTCCTGATGCTGACCAAGCGCCTGCACGAATACCGGGACGACCAGCGGGAAGGGCTGTGGGAAAACCGCGGGGAAATCCGCTCCATCCGCGGGATGACGGTGCTCATCGTCGGGGCGGGCAACATCGGGACGGATTTCGCGCGGCTGATGACGCTGATGGGCGCACGGACCCTCGGCGTGCGCCGGGGACGGGGCCCGGACAAGCCCGAATTTGACCGGATGCACACCATGGACGAGCTGGACAGCCTGCTGCCGCAGGCGGACGCCGTCGCCCTGTCGCTGCCGGACACGCCGCAGACCGCCGGGCTGATGGACGCCCGGCGCATCGGCCTGATGAAAAAGGGCAGCTACCTGCTCAACGTCGGCCGCGGCTCGGTGCTGGACCAGGACGCCCTGCTGAACGCCCTGCGAAGCGGCCACCTGGCCGGCGCCGCCATCGACGTGACCGTGCCGGAGCCCCTGCCGCCGGAGCACCCGCTGTGGAAGGAAAAGAACCTGATTCTCACCCCCCACATCTCCGGGAACTACAACCTGCCGGCCACGCTGGACAAGGCGGTGGCCATCGCAGCCCACAACCTGGCCGCCTGGCCGGAGGGGCCTTACCGCAGCCAGGTCGACTACGACAGCGGGTACCGGGCGCAGTAATTCGCAGGGGAGCTGAACGCTTTATGGGGGCGGCCAGCCCCCATTTTCGCGGGGGTTGACCGTTTTCCCTTTCCGCGCGCCCCGCGCGGTGATATACTCCGGCGGTTCCCATACAATTCGCGCGCATGGCGCGCAGGAGGCGTTTTCTTTGGCTGAAACCCGGATTGTCATCATCGGCGGCTCCATCGCGGGGCTGTCCGCCGCCGAGGCCGCGCGTGCGCAGGACCCCGGATGCGCGATTACCCTGCTGACGGAGGACCCGCACCTCCCCTATTACCGCCAGCGGCAGTGCGAGGTGCTGGAAGACCGCGCGGCGGCGCAGAAACTGGTTATCCACCCGAAGGAGTGGTACACCATACGGGGCATCAGCCTGCGGCTGGGGCAGGCCGTTACAGGCATCGACACGCAGGAGCGTGCAGTCGCCCTCAAAGACGGCAGCCGCCTGCCCTATGACCGGCTTGTGCTGGCGACGGGCAGCGCCTCCGTCGTCCCGCCCATCCAGGGCGCGGACCTGCCCGGGGTGGAGACCCTGTGGACAATGGAGGACGCGCTGCGCATCGAAAGCCGGCTGAAGGACGCCCGGCGCGCCATCGTCATCGGCGGCGGCCTGCTGGGGCTGGAAGCCGCCTACGCCTTCCACAAGCGGGGAATCGACAACGCGATTCTGGAGCGGCTGCCCAGGCTGATGATGCGGCAGCTGGACGAGCGCGCGGCCGAGCTGTTCACCCGGCAGGTGGAAAAGGAGGGCTCCGAGGTGACCACCGGCGCTTCCGTCGCGGAAATCTACGCGGACCGCGCCGGGCGCGCCGCCGGCGTCCGGCTGGCGGACGGCAGCCAGCACCCCGCCGACCTGGTGCTCATCTCCGCCGGGGTCCGCGCGCGCACGGAAATCCTGTCGGGCAGCGGCGTCGCCTTCGACCGGTTCATCCAGGTGGACCAAAGGATGCGCACCAACGTCCCGGACGTCTACGCGGCCGGGGACTGCGCCTCCCTGGACGGCCGGTGGTACGGGCTGTGGATGGTGGCCCGGGGCCAGGGCGAGGCAGCCGGCCACAACGCCGCGGGCGGGCAAAGGGCGTACGCGGCGAAGACGCCCCCCTATATGGTCAACACCATGGGCACCCACATCGCCTCCGCCGGGCTGACCCAGCAGGAGGGGATGACCTCCGACGAAATCGCACGCGCATACGCGGACGTCATGGAGAACAGCGAAATGTTCCAGTACGCCAAGAAGCTCTACCTCAACGAGCACCTGGCCGGTTTCATCCTGCTGGGGGACACCAGGGCCTTCTCCAGCCTCAACAAGGAGCTCGCCATCGGCGGGACCGCCTGATTGAAAAAAGCCGCGCGAAGGCGGCTCTGTTTCCCAGAAGGGCGCCCATGCGGGCGCCCTTGTCTATCCCAGCTTTCCGTCCTTCAGCGGCCGGACGCGGATGCGCTCACCATCGTAATACATCATCGTCTTTTCCGGTAGCGGGCGGGTCAGGAAAACGTTGCCGCCGATGACGCAATCGTCCCCGACCACGGTGTCCCCGCCCAGGATGACGGCATTGGCGTAGACCACCACGCGGTTGCCCAGGCGCGGATGGCGATGCACGCCCTTGACCGGGTTGCCCGCCTCGTCCAGGGAAAAGCTCAGGGCGCCCAGCGTCGCGCCCTGGTACAACTTCACATCGTCTCCGATGACCGCGGTCTCCCCCACTACGATGCCGGTGCCGTGGTCGATACAAAAGCGCTCACCGATGCGCGCGCCGGGATGGATGTCGATGCCCGTCTTCTCATGGGCGTACTCGGACATAATCCTGGGTAGCAGCGGCACGCCCAGCCGGTGCAGGGCGTGGGCCAGGCGATGGATGGAAATCGCGTAGAAACCCGGATAGCAGATGAGCACTTCCTCACAGCTTTGGGCAGCGGGGTCCCCCTCGAAGATGGCCTGCGCATCCCCGGCCAACAGGCGCTTGATTTCCGGAAGGCCGCTGAGGAAGCGGCGCGCCACGTCCCCGGGCTCATGGGCGCCTTTCGGCTCGCAAAAACGCAGGGAGACGGAAACCAGGCGGACAAGCCCTTCCTCCGCCCAGGTGAAGAGGTCCCCTTTTTCGTCCCCGTGGCTGTCGCTGACCCCGAAATAGGAGGGGAACATCAGGGACTGCAAATCCTTGATGAGCAGGATGACCTGCCTGCGGTCCGGAATCCGGTCGCAATCCTGCTCCAGCCGCTCGCAGGGCAGGGCGACGGCGCGCAGGCGCTCGGCGATTTCCCTTCGAAAGGCGTCCTCCGGCATCCCTAAGCCTCCCCGAAGAGGTTGACGGAAAGGTAACGGTCTCCCGCGTCGGGCAGGACGACGACGACGGACTTGTCCCGGTACGCGGGTTCGGTCGCCAGGCTGACCGCGGCGTGGAGGGCCGCGCCGGAGCTGATGCCGCACAGGAGGCCTTCCGTCCGGGCCAGGAGCCGCGCCATGGCCGCCGCGTCCTCGTCCGTCACGGTCACGACCCGGCTGTAGATGGACGTATCCAGCACCTTGGGCACGAAGCCCGCGCCGATGCCCTGGATTTTATGCTTGCCCTTCTGACCGCCTGAAAGCACCGGGGAAGCCGCAGGCTCCACGGCGACGATTTCGATGCCCGGGTTTTGCTCCTTCAGGTAGCGCCCCGCGCCGGTGATGGTGCCGCCGGTGCCCACGCCTGACACGAAGACGTCCACCCGGCCGCCGGCGTCCCGCATGATTTCCGGGCCGGTCGTCCTGTAGTGAGCCAGCGGGTTGGCCGCGTTCTCAAACTGCCTGACGTACACGCTGCCTGGGTTCTCCTTCGCGATTTCCTCCGCCTTTTCCATGGCGCCGGGCATGCCCAGCGCGCCGTCGGTGAGCACCAGCTCCGCCCCGTAGGCCGACAGCAGCTGCCTGCGCTCCAGGGACATGGTGTCCGGCATGGTCAGGATGAGCCGGTAGCCGCGCGCGACCGCGACCATGGCCAGGCCGATGCCGGTGTTGCCGCTGGAGGCTTCCACCATCAGGCCGCCGGGCTGCAGGGCGCCGGACCATTCCGCCTCGACGACCATTTCCAGGGCGATGCGGTCCTTGACAGAGCCGGCGGGGTTGAAGCACTCCGCCTTGGCCATCAGGCGGGCCGCCAGCCCGGAATGCGCCTCCAGGCGCGAGAGGCGGATCAAGGGGGTTTCGCCGACTTGGCGGGCGACGGAAGGCAGGATGTTCATACCGTGCTCCTTTGATTGTGTTTGCGGTGGCAATGTACCGCAAAGCGCGGCCTGTCAAACGCCTGCCGCCGTCCAGCCGGCCTGGCCGGTCGCCGGTTGGCTCAGCGCAGCCGGACCGCGGTGCCCGAGCAGGTGACCATCAGCATGCCGTTGTCGGAGCCGAGGGCCTCGTAGTCCATCTTTACGCCGACGACCGCGTCGCTGCCCAGCTCGCGTGCCCGCTGCTCCATTTCCTGGAGGCACTGCTCCCGCGCCTGCAGCAGCTCGCCCTCATACCCCTGCGCGCGGCCGCCGAAGATATTGCGCAGACCCGCGCCGATATCCTTGAACACGTTGATGCCCGTGATGACCTCACCGAAAACGATGCCCAGGTACTCCGAAACGGCGCGTCCCTCGATGGTGGCTGTCGTCGTAAGAATCATCCTTATTCTCCTCCCGTTCGTTTTCTTCCGGCATCCTCCGCCGTTTACCGGTATTCTATCACGGGTCGTTGAAAGCGCGGTGATTTCCGGGTCAAAACCACATCCCCCGGCCGCGCGGCCCTCCGCCCTCAAACGGCGGGAGCCAGCCTTTCCACCACCAGGCAGGACGGCGCGCCGGGGCCGCCGTTGACGAAGCGGTGGAACAGCGCCAGGTACAGGGAGGGCGGAAGGCCCCGCGCGAAGGCTTCGACGGCATCCTGCTCCCGCTTTCCCTCCGGGTGCCCGGGATAACAGCACACGACGAGGGCGCCGCCGGGCGCAAGCAACGCCAGGGCGGCTTCAACCGCCTGCAGCGTCGTATCCGTCCGCGTGGTGAGCCGCTTGTCATGGCCGGGCAGCCAGCCCAGGTTGAACGCGGCCAGCCGCACGCCGGGCGGCACGACCTCGGCCATTCGCTCGTGTCCCATCAGGAAAAGCCCGGCGCGGGGCAGCAGCCCCCGCTGCGCGAGCAGCGCGCGGGTCTCCTCCAGGGCCTGCGGCTGCACGTCAAAACCGAAGACCCAGCCGGTTTCCCCCACCAGCTCGCACAGGCGGGCGCAGTCCCGGCCGCGCCCCAGGGTCGCGTCCACCGCCGTGTCCCCCGCGCGGAGATAACCCTCGAAGGCGCGGGCGGCGATATGGCGCGCCGACGGCGCAAGCGCCTGGCCGCTCATCGCAGCGATGCGACCTCCTCCGGGCTCAGCTCGCGCCACTGGCCCCGCTGAAGGTTCCCCAGCGTGACCGTGCCGTACTGCACACGCTTGAGCCGGACGACCTGGTGCCCCACCGCCTCCACCATGCGTCGAATCTGGCGGTTGCGCCCCTCGTGCAGGGTGATGAGCAGGTCGGTGGAAAAGGGGTCCTCCCTGAGCACGCTCACCTTGGCCGGCGCGGTTTTCCGGCCCTCCAGCATGACGCCGGCGCGCAGCCTGGCCAGTTCCGCCGCGCCGACCTGGTTGGACACGCGGGCGATGTAGCGCTTCTCCACCTCGTGGCGGGGGTGGGTCAGGCGGTTGGTCAGTTCCCCGTCGTTGGTCAGCAGCAGCAGGCCCTCGGAATCGAAATCCAGCCGGCCCACGGGGTAGAGCCGCACGGGGAAATCCCGGAAATGGTCCAGCACCGTCGGCCGGCCCTCGGGGTCCGAGACGGTGGTGACCTCGCCGACGGGCTTGTAGTACAGCACGTAGCGCTTGTCCGTCTCCAGCGCGACCGGGCGCCCCTCCACCGCGACCACGTCCCCTTCCCCGACCTGGACGCCCATCTCCCGCACGGTGACGCCGTTGACCTGCACCAGGCCGGCTTGAATCATCTCCTCCGCCCGCCGACGGGACGCCACACCGCAGGCGGCGAGGTATTTCTGTAAGCGCATGCCTTCCCTCCGTCCTTGCTGGCCCGATTATAGCCTTTCCAGCCGTTTCGCGAAAGACAGGCCCGCTTTGCGGGACCGGCTGCGAACCGTCCGGGCGTACAAACAAAAGGCGGGATTTTCACAAAAAAGCGGGGTTCCCGCTCCTCCGGAAACACACAAATTGAACGAACCTGGCGTTTATGCTATCCTTTACTGAGCAACAGCATCCCGGTTGAATCAAAAGGGGGCGGCTTCAGGCGGGGCAAGGACCCCCGCCTCCTCCATTCAGAGGCCAACGGGCAGGGCGATATGCAGCGTCATGACGCGGACTGGGAACTCTACAACCGCTTCCAGCAAGGCGACGAGGCCGGACTGGCGGCTTTGATATCCCTGCACCGGGAGAACCTGACCAGCTTTATCCAGGGCGTGCTACACAGCGCGGACGAGGCGGAGGAGCTGATGATCGAGGCCTTCGCCCAGCTGGCCGCCAGCGGGCCCCGCTTCCAGGGGCGCTCGACGCTGAAGACCTACCTGTACCGCATCGGTTACAACCTGGCGCTGAAACAGCTGCGCCAGCGGCGCAGGGAACCGGGCATGTCCGGAAGGGAGATTCCGGAAGCGAGCCTGCAGGCCGTGTCCGCCGAAACGGAGTTTCTGCGTCAGGCAGAAAGCCGGCGGCTGATGGAAGGGATGGCGGGGCTACCCGTCGACTACCGCACCGCGCTGAACCTGGTGTATTTCGAGGGCATGGGCCAGAAGGAGGCGGCCGCCGTGATGGGCAAAACACCGGCCCAGCTCAACCATCTGGTCCAGCGGGGCAGGGAGGCCCTGAAACAGGCGCTGGAAAAGGAGGACCCCGCGTGACAGACCCATTTTTCAGCCGGTTCCCGGCCCTGGGATGGTTCGCGCTGGGCGCGGTCTCGCTGCTGCTGGGCTTGTTCGCCGGCTTGCTTGCCGTAAAGTTCAGCAGCCGGCGGGCGGAGCGGGACGCCCCGCGCGGGGAGCCGGAAAGGCCGGGCCGCCCATGACGGAAACGCTGCTGATCGGGCAGGAAGCCCTCCATGCCGCCGCCGCGCTGGCGGGCATCATCACGTCCTGGGTTTCCTACCGCAGGACCGAACACCCGGCGTACGCGGTCATGGCGGCCGGGCAAGCCTCCTGGCTGCTGGCGACGGTGTACTGGGCGCTGCACCTGGGGCTGATGAACCAGGCCCCGCCGGAGCCCAGCATCTCCACCCTGGGGTACAGCGGCGCCTTTCTTTTCTTTATCGCCGTCAACCGGCTCGTCCGGCTACCGCACGAGAAAAGCGCGCCGCCCCTGGCCTTGCTGGCCGGCGCGACCGCGTTCCTGTTCGCGGGGCTGTGGTTCGTGTATTCCAGGGGGCAGGCGTTCGTCAACCTGCTGTGGGCCGCCGGCATGGCCTATATGCTCTTCCTCAGCGCGCGCAGCCTGCTGGCCGCCCGCAAGCCGCTCCCCGGGCAGCCCGCGCTGGCGCGTTACCACGGCGCCGTGCTGCTGTTCATTCTGGCGGACGAGGCCGTCACCCTGCTGGACGCCGTCGCCCGCGGCAGGGGGTATGGGGAAGTCGCCGCCCTCTTCATCGCCACGGCGGTCGAAGCCCTGCTGCTGCTGACCATGGCCCTGGCCCTGCGCGCCGCGAGCGCCAGCCTGCCCGCCCGTCTCCCGGAGGGGCAAACGGATGAGCCTTGAGATGCTGGACAACCTGCTGCAGCTGACCGCCGTCGCGGCAGGGCTGGGCATCGCGCTGAAGGGTTACTTCAAAAGCAGGCACCCCAGCCAGGCGATGCTGGCCGCGTGTTACGCCTGCTGGATTCTCGCGCTGGTGTTCTGGCTGATGTATCTGGGGCTCCTGGGTGAAACGCCGGCCGAGCTGAGCGCCTCCACCGTCAGCTGGTGGGGCTCCTTCCTGTTCCTCATCGCCGTGAACCGGATGCAGCGCCAGCCGGGGGAACAAGGCTGGAAGCATCCTTTCGCCTGGCTGGCCGCGCTGGCCTGCGCGGGGTTTATGGCACTCTGGTATGCCGAGGGGCTCAACAGCCCCGTCATCAACGCCGTCTGGTTCCTGATTTTCGCCGGCCTGGCCTTCTTTTCCGCGCGCAGCCTGGCCTTCTCCATCAGGAAGCCGAAAAACCCAGCCCGGGCGCGGTACCACGCGCTGGTCCTTGCGGTTTTGCTGTTTGAGAACCTGCTGCTGCTCGCCTCCCTGTACCTGTGGCCGGAGGACTACCTGCACTTCAACGCCTATTACCTTTTCGACCTGCTGCTGTCCCTGGGGCTGCTGCTGCTGGCCCCCGCCCTCAACCGGGCGGTGGCGGCGTGATTTACGCGGAGAACATCTACATCGCCCTGGCGGGCCCCATGCTGTTCTCCCTGATGCTGATGCGGGGACAGGCGCGGCGAACGGTGTTCTTCCTGCTGTGCGGGATGACGGCGAGCCTGCTGTCCGCCTACCTGAACAGCTTTGGCGCGGCGGCTTCGGACATTACGGCGGACCAGGCCAGCCTGCTCATCAGCCCGCTGGGGGACGAGGTGCTCAAACTGCTCCCGGTGCTGTTTTACGTGCTGCTGCTGGAGCCGCGGCGGCAGGACATCCTTTCTTCCGCCCTTACGGTGGGGCTGGGGTTTACGCTGTTTGAGAACTCCTGCTACATCGTGCTGTTCGGCTCGGAGGACCTGCTGTACATGCTGCTGCGCGGCTTTTCCACCGGGGCGATGCACACGGTGTGCTCGGCGGTAACCGGTTTCGGGCTGACCTTCCTGGGCCGGCGCCACTGGCCGGCGCTGGTGAGCACCGTGGGCATGCTGAGCCTCGCCGCGACCTACCACGCGGTGTACAACCTGCTGGTGCTCCAGACAGGCGCCGCGCGGAACATCGGCTACGCCCTCCCCTTTGTCACCGGGCTGGCGCTCGCCGCGGCGCTGCGGGACAGCCCCAGCGGCTGGGTGCTGGGCAAGCGGGGCGGCATTCAAAACTTTTTTCAGAGCTGGTGGTAGATTTTTCGTTTTTCGGGAACTAAGAGGGTGAAGGAACCCATCGGACAGGGGGGCGCAGAAATGAGAGACGACCAGACCGTCCTTGTCGAAGTTCTGGCCAGGGCGAAATCCCTGAAACGCAGCCGGGAACACCGGGAAACCCGCCTGCTGGCGGGCGGGGCCGGCCTGCTGGCCGTCGCCGCCGCAATCATGTTTGTCCATTTGTCGGGCATCCCGGGGCAGACCGCGGCGGAGAAAACGGCGACAGGCTCCATGCTGCTTTCCAGCGAGGCGGGCGGCTACCTGCTCTTCGCCGCATTGATGTTCGTGCTGGGGCTGGCCGTCGCCCTGGTCATCAGCCGAAGGCACCACAAGAAGAAGGAAGGCTCCCGCCCCGGCGCCGAGGAGCCCAGGCAGTGACCCCGCCGCGGCCCGGGAAGGGGCGGCGAACCGGAATACGGGAAAGGGGCGGAACATGGAATCCGAGCGGAGCAGCCTGCGCCTGGGCGCCGTCGTCTGGGGCGTGGCGGATATCCCCCGCGCCGTCCGGTTCTGGACCCGGGCGCTGGACTATCGCCTGAAATACCCGGCGGAAGCGGACTGGGCCATCCTGGTGCCGGCGGACGGCGGCGGCGTACAGCTGTCCCTCAACAAGGTGACGTCCCCCCGCGCACGGCGGCATCACCTGGACCTGTTCGCCCGGGACCAGGCGGCCGAGGTTGTCAGGCTGCAAGCCCTGGGCGCGACCCTGATGGCCTGGGACTACCCCGCGGAATGCGACTACGTGGTGATGCGGGACCCGGAGGGCAACCCCTTCTGCGTCGTGCAGGAGTAGGCTGTGGAAAAGCAGGACCCAAGCCAAGCGCCAAACGGCGCTTGTCAAACTGTCAAAAAACCTTTTCATGGGAGGTATCGGAGGGCGAAGCCCTCTGATGGTAATCCGCGGCAGCGACATGTGCGGTGCCGCGGGTTTTGGCTTTAGACAAAACATTTCCGCGAATTTCTGCTAGCCGTGAGGCAAGCATAGCGATGCCGAACAGGCAGAAATTCCCGTTCCTGCTTAATCAAAGAAGTGTCCGCAGACACTTCTTTGACACACTGCCAAGCGCCAAACGGCGCTTGTTTTATCGCTCCGCAACTTTACAGGGAAAGCGGCCGAATGTTATACTCAGCCGGGGAAAACACCAATAACAGTTCAGGAGGCGCCATGCTGCCGCGCGTTACGCTGCTGGCCACCGGGGGCACCATCGCCAGCCAGGAAACCGGCCAGGGGCTGATGCCGATGACGAAGGCGGAGGGCATCCTGGCCTTCATGCCCAGCCTCAGGGAACGGGCGGACATCACCGCCCGGGACGTGTTCATGCTCGACTCCAGCAACATCCAGCCGGAGGAATGGCAGCAGCTGGCCCGGGCGGTGCGGCTGGCCGCCCGGGATGCGGACGGCATCGTCATCACCCACGGCACGGACACCATGGCCTATTCGGCCTCCGCGCTGAGCTTCATGCTCAGCGATATCGGCATTCCCGTCGTGTTCACCGGCTCCCAGCTGCCGCTGCTGCACGCCTATTCCGACGCGCCGGGCAACCTCAGGGAGGCTTTCGCCATGGCGTCCTCCGGCCGGCCCGGCGTGTTCATCTCCTTCCAGCACAAGGTCATCTACGGCACCCGGGCCGTCAAGATGCGCACGCTGGGCTTTGACGCCTTTGACTCCATCAACGCGCCGCCGGTGGGCATGTTCGACGCGGACGGCCTACACCTGGCGCCGGCCCCGGAAGCCTGCGCGGCGGCAGGCGTCAGAAAACCGCTGGCGATCGACGCACGGGTCTTCCTGCTGAAGATGATGCCGGGGACGGACCCGGAGATTTTTGACCACATCCGGAGCGCCGGCTACCGCGGCCTGGTGCTGGAGGCCTTCGGGCTGGGCGGGCTGCACTATATCCGCAGGAACCTCATCGAGAAGCTGCACCAGCTGAGCGCCGCGGGCGTCATCACCCTGGTCACCACCCAGTGCCTGTATGAAAAAGCCGACTTCACCATCTATGAAGTCGGCCGGGGGCTGATGGAGGGGGGCATCTACGGCGCCCACGACATGACCACCGAGGCCGCGGTCACCAAGCTGATGTGGGTGCTGGGCGACCTTGAAAACCGCAGGGGCCTTTTGACCCGGTGCGTCAGCCACGAGATGGCTACGGCAGCGGAATGAACTTCTGCACGTAATACTTGCCCCAGGCCAGCGTTTCGCGGACGTGGTTCCTGACCCAGTATTCCGGCTTGATGGGGCTGGCCGCGCCGGAGGGGTTGAGCCCGAGGTCCCTGGCAATCTGCAGGGCGCGGGGCATGTGGTAGTCGCTGGTGACGATCAGCACGTCGAGGGCGCCCGCGGGCAGCATGGCCGCGGCGTTTTTGATGTTGTCCTTCGTGTTGAAGGAGGTTTCGTCCATCCGCACATCCCCGGGGTCCACGCCCCTGGAGACGAGCCAGTCGCGCATGACGGAGGCTTCCGTGGCCGGCTCGTCCTGGCCGCGGGCGCCGGTCACCACCACGGGCATGCGCCCCTGCCGGTAGACGTCCAGCGCCTTGGACAGGCGCCACTCCAGCTGTATGCTGGGGCTGCCGTCCGGGTTGACCTGGGCGCCCAGCACAATCATCGCGGAATAGCTTCCCTGCCGGGGCAGGGTGTATTCCCGCAGCAGCAGCAGGCCGAAGAGCACCGCGAAGGACAGCGCGCCCAGCGCGATGAGCCAGCCGATGAGTTTGAACAGCAATCCGAAACACCCGCTTTTTTTACGTCCCGCCATCGCGACGATCCCTTCTCAGGGGGCCATCAACCCGTTCTTTGCGAAGCTGAAAATTCTGTCCCCTGCGACGATGATATGGTCCTTCAGCCGGATGGACAACGGCGCCAGCATCGCCCCCAGGGCGCGGGTCAGCTCCACGTCGGCCTGGGAGGGCTGCGCCAGCCCGGAGGGGTGGTTGTGCGCCAGCACGCAGGCCGAGGCGCCCGCCCGCAGCAGCTCCCCGGCGATGAGGCGGGGGTAGACCGCCGTTTCCCCCTCGTCCCCTGAGGGCATGAAGGCGTGGGTGACCACCCGGCCCCGGGCGTCCAGGGAGAGCACCAGAAAGCGCTCCACCTTCTCCCCCATCAACAGCGCCCGGCAGCGCTCCGCCGCGTCCTGTTCCCCCGGAAGCCGCTCCCGGGCCGCCACCTCCCCGCGGTAGAGGCGGAACACCGGCAGCAGCAGGGACAGCAGGGTCGCCGCGTTGTCCCCCACGCCCTCCACCTGGCGCAATTCCGCGCCGGTGGCCTCCAGCACCCGGTCCAGGCTGCCGAAGCGCGCGACCAGGCGGTGCGCCAGGGGATTGACGTCGCGCCGGGGGATGGCGAAGGTCAGCAGCAGCTCCAGCGCCTCGTGGGGCGCGAAGCCCTGCAGGCCGGAGGCCAGGAACCGCGCCCGAAGCCGCGCGCGGTGGCCGCCATGGTCCGTAGAATCCCCCGTTTTCCGCTCCGCCATGCGGCGAGTATAGCACAGCGCGCGAAAACCGGGCAAGGAAGCGCCCGGCGCGGCCGGTCAGGGCTGCGGGGGAAACAGAAAGGGAAAGGGCTGCAACGCCCTTTCCCGGTGGGTCATATGGCCGGGCTCAGCCGATGGCGCCCTGGCGCAGGACGAGGACGTAGTAGAGGTTGATGAGGAAGACCAGCGCCGTGACGCCGACGAAGACGTACTTGCCGTACTTGTAGAAGCCGTCCCCCGCCTTCTTCTCCAGCACGCCCTTGTTGATCTCGTCGAGCACCCACTGCTTGTTGCACACCCAGAAGAACATGAACGCCGCCAGCAGGGCACCCGCGGGCACGATGTAGATGCTGATGACGTCCATCAGCGTGCCCAGGTTGTTGGCGTCCTCGAAGGGCAGCCCGATAAGGAAGGCGACCCCGCAGACAAGCACGACCGACAGCCAGCGCGGCAGCTTGAACTGCTCCTTCACCGCGTCCACCGGCGTCTCGAACAGGTTGATGAGCGAGGTGATGCCCGCGAAGGACACCGCGACGAAGAAGAGGATGGAGAAGAAGTATCCGCCGGGCATGGACTTGAGCACGTCGGTCATCGTCAGGAAGAGCAGCGGCGGGCCCGCGGCCGGGTCCTTGCCATAGGCGAAGGCGGCCGGGATGATGAGCAGGGTGGCCATGACGGAGGCCAGGGTGTCCATGACCGCGACCTGGCGCGAGCTTTTGCGCACGTCGACGCCGTCGCTGAGGTAGCTGCCGTAGATGACCGTGCCGCTGCCGGCCAGGGAGAGGCTGAAGAAGGCCTGGCCCAGCGCGAAGACCCAGGTGTTGGGGCGGGCCAGCATCTTGAAGTCCGGCGTAAACAGGAATTTCAGGCCGTCCAGGGAGCCGGGCACGGTGAAGATGCGGATGCCGAAGATGATGAACAGGATATAAATCATCGGCACCATGATCTTGTTGACCGTCTCGATGCCCTTGGACACGCCGGCGATGAGGATGGCGATGGTGACCAGGATGGCGATGACGTGCCAGGGGAGGCTGCCCAGGGGGCCGACAATCTGGCCGAAGTAGGGGCCGACCTCGTTATTCATCAGGGCGCCGGAGATGGAGCCGACGGTGTAGCGGAGAATCCAGCCGACCACGATGGCGTAGCCCACCGCGATGCCGAAGGAGCCGATGACCGGAATCCAGCCCAGGACGCGGCCGACCGTCGGGTTCTTTTTGGCCTGCGCCATGGCCCTGGAGAAGGCGCCCAGCGGGCCTGCGCGCATGCCGCGGCCCAGGGCGGTTTCCTCCACGATGCCGACGTAGCCGATGAAGGCCACGAAGATGAAATAGGGAATCAGGAAGGCCGCGCCGCCGAACTGGCCGACGCGGAAGGGGAACAGCCAGATGTCGCCCATGCCCAGGGTGGAGCCGACGCAGGCCAGGATGAAGCCCAGCCGGCTTTTGAACTGTTCGCGCCCGCCGGTAAGGTCGGGCTGGGTTTTGGGGGTGTTCTCCTGCATGACGGGAACCTCCTTCGCTTTCTATCGGATGCCGCTCAGCCCTCGATGGGCGCCAGGGACGCCTGGAAGTGCCGCAGGATGGGCGGCTCCCAGGTAATCCTGTAGCCGCGGCGGACGCCGCCGCGCCTCCGCCAGACCTCCCCGATGCCCTCCAGCACCATGTCGTAGTGGGACTGCGTGTACACCCGGCGCGGGATTGCCAGGCGCGTGAACTCGTTGAGGGACTTGACCTGCCTGCCCGTGTCGGGGTCGTTGCCCATCATGTAGCTGCCGATGTCGCAGGCCCTCAGTCCGCATTCCTTGTACAGCTCGACAGCCAGCACCTGGCCGGGGAACTCGGTGTAGGGGATGTGCGGGTAAAACCGCGCGGCGTCCAGGAAAATGCCGTGACCCCCGGCCGGCGCCTGGTAGGGAATCCCCATCTCGTCCAGCCGCGCGCCCATGTATTCCATGGTGCCCAGGCGGTAGCGCAGCCAGTTTTCGTCCAGCCCCTCGTACAGGCCCACCGCCAGCGCCTCCAGGTCCCGCCCGTTGAGGCCGCCGTAGGTGTAGAAGCCCTCGTAGGAGATGCAGTTGGCTTTGACCTTTAGGATGTAGGGCGCGTCCGCGTCCTTCACCCCGATGAGGCCACCCATGTTGACGATGGTGTCCTTCTTCGCGCTCATGGTGAAGCTGTCCGCCAGGGCGAAGAAATCGCGGGTGATGTCCTTCACCGGCACGCCGGAGAAGCCCTCCTCGCGCAGCTTGATGAACATCGCGTTTTCGGCGTAGCGCGCGGCGTCGATGTTCAGGTGGATGCGGTGCCTGCGGCAGACCTCCGCGGTTTCCCGCATGTTCTGCATGGACACCGGCTGGCCGCCGGCGGAGTTGTTGGTGACGGTCATCACCACCATCCCGATGTTCTCCGGCCCCTTCTCCAGGATGAGCTGCTCCAGTTTCCCGACGTCCATGTTGCCCTTGAACGGCGCGCGCAGCTGGGAGTTGGCCGCCTCGGGGCAGCAGGCCTCCAGACAGCGGGCGCCGGCGAGCTCCACATGGGCGCGCGTGGTGTCGAAGAAGAGGTTGGCGATGGCGAACTTCCCCTTGTGCAGGAAGACGGGCAGCAGCACCTTCTCCGCCGCGCGCCCCTGGTGCACCGGCTGGATATAGCCGTAGCCGAAGATGTCACGGGCCGCCTCCAGCAGCCTGAAGTAGCTGCGGCCCCCTGCGTAGGCCTCGTCGCCCATGAGCATCGCGGACCACTGCGCGTCGCTCATCGCGTTGGTGCCGGAGTCTGTGAGCGTGTCGACGTACACGTCGTCCGACCGGATGCGGAACATGTTGTACTCGGCCTCCCGCAGGGCCTGCTCGCGTTCCTCGCGGGTGGTGAGCCGGATGGGCTCGACCATCTTGATACGGTAGGGTTCGGGCATGAATTTGGGCATTGACGGTACCTCCTTGACGACCTGATTCACCGCCGCTTCAGGCGGCGGCCGGTCTTATCGGAGCGCGCCCCCGCGCTCCAGCCCTTTATGCCCCGGTCATCGTAAATACGACTGGCGGACAGCAGGGATTTTTCCGCGGCTTCCCTTGCCGCGAAACCGGGACACAGAAAGCGACGCCCCCCGATGAAACCCGCCCCTCCTTTGCCGGCTGATTGGCGCGCTGCCTATTCCCCTGTTTCAGTTCCTTTCTACTCCCCTCCGGCGGGTTTGTCAATATCTTTCTGAAATAAGGACACATTTCACAAACAATATAAAAACCGGGGCGTTTGCCCCGGCAGATTCTCCCGGCTGAAAATCAAGGGAAATAAGCGGTTTCGGCTGCGATTACCCCGCGCGGGCTTCGGTCAGGTCCTCCCCCAGCCAATAGCGCCGCAGGGGGACGAAGAGCAGCAGGGCGATGACCAGGGCGACCAGGGTTTCCGGCAGCATGTAGCCGCCGTTGTAGATCAGCGAGTAAGCCGCGCCGGACAGTCCCTTGTCGTTGGGCCACAGCGCGTCCCAGATCATCCAGCCGGATACGAAGTGGCACAGGAAGCGCAGCGCGCTGACCAGCAGGATGCCGCCGCCCAGGGCGACCAGCTGGTTTTTGGCGGCCTTCCTGAACACCGCGGCCAGGCCGACGACGGTGAAGGCGACGACGTAGTCCAGTAGGGCGATGAGCACCATCTGGAACACGGTCTGCCCGTAGGTGACGTTCTTGAAGCCCACGAACATCTGCAGCAGGGAAAAGACAAACGCGCTGAACAGGCCCTGGCGGGTGCCCCAGCGCCAGGAAATCAGGACCAGCGGGACGATGCTGCCCAGGGTGACGCTGCCGCCGAAGAGCCAAGTGGAGCTGAACTTGGCGAACTCGCTGAGCACCATGGCGATGCCGATGAGTATCGCGCTTTCCAGCATCCTGCGGGTGGTTCGGGCGGACACGGTGCGGGGGACGGACATGGATGCCTCCTTTTCTTCTTCCCAATACAGGAAAAACGCCTGTCAATGCAGGCGTTTCATGAATTGCATTCCCTACGCCGGCATTATCCGGATCAGGTTTCGGGGTCCCGGGCTCTCGCCCGATCTCAGCCGGCAACCGCCAGCACCCCCATGCCTCTTGGCACGCCCAGAATATACCCCGGGCGGGCAAAGTTGTCAAGGAAGGCGGGGCATGGTAAAATCAAGCCATCATAAAGCCGGTCAACAGGAGGGAAAATGCCCTTATTTTCAAAGAAAAAAGAGCCGGAGCTGCGCGAGGGCCTGACGATGGAGCAGCTGCTTTTCATCGCCGACACCCAGGACGACCCCGTGCGCGTGTACCAGGCGCTGGCCCGGGCGGAACAGCTGGCGCCGGAGGACCTTGGCATCCAGCGGCGCCTGCTGCTGCACGGCCGCCTGCACGAACGGAACCCGAGGGACCTGGATTTCTCCGTCATCAAGTCCTTCCTGCTCAACGCCTTCGAGCACCCGGAGAAGCACAAGCCCGAGGACCTGCGGAAAATGGAACGGGAGCTGTTCGACGAGCCGCGGCTGCTGCGCGCCCTGGAGCAGGCGCCTGACAGGGCGGCCTTCCTGCGCGGCTACCTGGAGGACCTGTCGCGGGACTATATGCGCATCTTCATCTCCTCGGACTCCGGGCACGTGCCCAAGGTGCTGGGCTTTTCCTTCAAGGGCGCCCTGCCCCGCTACCTGGCCATGCCCGCCCGGGACATCCTGAAGAACATCTTTTCCTCTCCCTACCTGAACCGGGAGGAGGCGCAGGTGCTGGCCAAGGCCTTCTACCGCGCCTTCTTCGAGCAGGTTCAGGGGGAGACCAAGGCGTTGGACGCCCAGCTGGGGCCTGAGCTGCTGGCGCTGCTGCGGTGACGGAGGCAAAAAGGGCGCGGGGCCTGGGGCGCGTATTGCGCCGCGTCCTGGCCTTCCTGCTGTCCCTGCTGGTGATGACGGCGTTCTACCTGGTCGCCGTCATGATGGAAAACGAGGAAACCCGCCGCAGCGAGCGGTTTTTGGTGGAGGCCGCCGCGGCGCAGCTGCTGAAAATCGAGCCGGTGGAAAGCGCGGACGGACGGCTGCTGGCCCGCGCCTTCGGCGCCGCGCTTCCCCTGCCCGAGGGCTTGGGGAGCGGCCGCGTGGAATCGGGCGCCTACCACGGCTATATCACCCGGACGGTGAGCTTGGAGGGTACCGCCGCGCGCGTGACCGGTGTCCGCCCCGCCTCCGCCGCGCCGGGCATCATGCCGCCGGAGGCCGTATTCATGGCGACGGACCGGGCGCTGATGGGGGTCCCCCTCCTGCGCGCGAGGGAGGAGGGGCAAGACGTGTACGCCCTGATGACCGGGGAGGCCGCCTTCCTCATCCGCCCCCACGCCCCGCCGGACGCCGGCGGCTTTATCCCCACGGAACCCTGAAAGCGACGCAAAAGGAGACCCGATGGCCAAACCGCCCCGCGCCGGCGCGCTCATCCGGCGCTTCATCCCCTATTACAAGCCCTATCTGCGCATCCTGGTCTTCAGCCTGGTCTGCGCCGTGCTCACCACGGCCTGCGGGCTGGCGTTCCCGCTGATTGTCCGGGAAATCACCGACCGGGCGATTTCCGACGTGGCGAGTCTGACCGCGTCCTTCGTGCTGGGCCTGGGGCTGATCTATTTCGCCCTGCTGCTGCTGGAGGCGGGATGCAAGTACTACATGCAGTCCCGCGGGCACATCATGGGCGCGATGATGGAGAAGGACATGCGCTCCGACCTGTTCAACCACCTGTCCCAGCTGTCCTTCTCCTACTACAGCACCGCCAAGGTCGGCCAGATCATGGCGCGCATCACCCACGACCTGTTCGAGGTGACGGAGTTTTCCCACCACTGCCCGGAGGAGTTCCTCATCGCCGCGGTCAAGCTGGTGGTATCCTTCATCCTGCTCTCCATGATGAGCCTGAAGCTGACCCTCATCATCTTCCTGGCGCTGCCCGTCCTGCTGGTGTCGGTGTACCTCTTCCACGGCAAGATGCGTTCGGTGTTCAGCGCATCGCGCAAGCAGATCGGCGAAATCAACGCCCAGACGGAGGACAGCCTGCTGGGCATGCGGGTGGTGCAGTCCTTCGCCCGGGAGGAGCTGGAAAACGAGAAGTTCGGCGAGGGCAACCTGAAATTCCTGAGTCTGAAAAGGAAGCAGTACCACGTGATGGCGGGGTTCCATTCCACCTCGCTGTTTTTAAACGGCCTGATGAACCTGCTGGTCATCGTCTTCGGCGCCGTGTTCCTGGCCCGGGGCGAGCTGACCGCCGGCGGCTTCGCCTCCTACCTGCTGTTCGTGAACCTGCTGCTGGCGACGGTCAGCCGGCTGGTGGATTTCGCGGAGCAGTTCCAGATGGGCGTCACGGGCCTGGAGCGCTTCTACGAAATCATGGACGCGCCACTGGAGATCAAGGACGCGCCGGACGCGAAGCCGCTTGAGAACGTGCAGGGCGACATCACGCTTCAGGACGTATCCTTCCGCTACGAGGACGGCAGCGCCGAGGTGCTCGACCGGCTCGACCTGCACGTGCCGAAAGGCCGCCACGTCGCCCTGGTGGGCCCCTCGGGCTCGGGAAAGACGACGCTGTGCAACCTGATTCCCCGCTTTTACGACGTGACGCGGGGGAAGGTGCTCATCGACGGCCAGGACGTGCGCGGGCTGACACTCCGGTCCCTGCGCGGGACAGTGGGCATGGTGCAGCAGGAAGTCTACCTGTTTTCCGGCACCATCTTCGACAACATCGCCTACGGCAAGGCGGGCGCCACCCGGGAAGAGGTGGAGCAGGCCGCCCGCAGGGCGGGCGCCCACGGCTTCATCGCGCAGATGCCGCAGGGGTATGATACCTACGTGGGCGAACGCGGGTTCAAGCTGTCCGGCGGGCAGAAGCAGCGGCTGTCCATCGCCCGGGTTTTCCTGAAGGACCCACCCATTCTGCTGCTGGACGAGGCGACCAGCGCGCTGGACAACGAGTCGGAGATGCTGGTGCAGCAGTCCCTGGCCGAGCTGGCCCGCGGCCGCACCACCCTGACCATCGCCCACCGGCTGACCACCATCCGCAATGCTGACGTCATCTGGGTGCTGACCGAAAAAGGGCTGGAGGAAAGCGGCAGCCACGACGAACTGATGGCCAAAAAGGGGCTGTATTACAGCCTGTACCGGCTCTACGCCGAAAATAAAACGACCGCCGGGGTCGAAGCCGAGCGGGAAGCCGTCCGGTAGGAAGGAAGGGGAGCCTATGGATTTGCTGTTCTTGGGCGCGGCGCGCGAGGTGACCGGGAGCGCCTTCCTGGTGACCGTCAACGGGAAGCACCTGCTGGTGGATTGCGGCATGGAGCAGGGGCGGGACACCTACCAAAACCAGAAGCTGCCCATCGCCGCCCAGGCGGTGGACTGCGTGGTGCTCACCCACGCGCACATCGACCACTCCGGCATGCTGCCCGCCCTGTACCGGGCAGGCTTCCGCGGCGCCATCCACGCGACGCCGGCGACGCTGGCCCTGTGCGACATCATGCTGCGCGACTCCGCCCATATCCAGGAAACGGAGGCGGAGTGGCGCAACCGCAAGGCAAGCCGGGCGGGCGAGGCGCCCTATGAGCCCCTGTACACGCAGGAGGACGCGGAAAACACGCTGAACCTCTTCCGGCCCCTGCCCTACGGGGAAACGCGGGAGGCGCTGCCCGGCTGCAGGCTGTCCTTCACCGACGCGGGGCACCTGCTGGGCTCGGCCTCCGCGACGCTGGAACTCACCGAGGGCGGGCAGACCCGCACGGTGGTCTTTTCCGGCGACATCGGCAACATCAACCAGCCCATCATCAAAGACCCGCAGTATCTGAGCAAAGCCGACTTCGTGGTGATGGAATCCACCTACGGCGACCGCCTGCACGGGGACCGGCCGGATTACATCCGCGACCTGACCGACGTGCTGCAGACCACCTTCGACCGCGGCGGCAACGTGGTTATCCCCTCCTTCGCGGTGGGGCGCTCCCAGGAAATCCTATACTTCCTGCGCGAAATCAAGGAACGGCACCTGGTGCGCGGGCACGAGGGCTTCCCGGTGTACATGGACAGCCCGCTGGCCATCAAGGCGACCCGCATCTTCCAGGACGCGAGCCCGGCGGTGTTCGACGAGGAGATGCAAGCGCTGCTGCGCAGGGGTGAAAACCCCATCAGCTTCCCCGACCTGGTCCTCAGCCTGACGGCGGAGGACAGCAAGCGCATCAATTTCGAGAAGCGCCCCTGCGTCATCATCTCCGCCTCCGGCATGGCCGAGGCGGGCCGCATCCGCCACCACCTGAAGCACAACCTCTGGCGGCGGGAGTCCACGGTGCTGTTCGTGGGCTACCAGAGCGTGGGTACCCTGGGGCGGCAGATTTACGACGGCGCGAAGCGCGTGAAGCTGTTCAACGAGACCATCTCCGTCAACGCCGAAATCCGCGCGCTGCACGCCATCAGCGGCCACGCGGACCAGGCGGGGCTGCTGAAATGGGCGGACAGCTTCGAGCCCAGACCCCGGCGCTTCTTTGTCACTCACGGGGAGGAAAGCGTGGCGACGGCCTTCGAAGCCCTGCTGAAAGAGCGGGGCAACAAGACCTTCGTCCCCTATTCGGGCGACGCCTGGGGGCTGCTGGAAGACGAGCAAATTCTGACCGGGCCGCGCACCCTGGCGGACCAGAAGCAGGTGCGGCAGAAGAAGGCCGCCAAGGCCGCCGGCAGCCTGGCCCTGGCCCTGGCCCGCCTGACCCGGCTGGTGGAAGCCAGCGCGGGGCTGAGCAACAAGCTTAAGGACAAACTGGCCCGCCAGATGGACGAGCTGGCGAAGCGCTGGGAGGACTGAACCGGAAAAGCGGGGAAACATCCCTAAAAACGCGCGACAGCCGGCCTGCAGGCCGGCTCAGACTGTCAAAAAACCATTTCATGGAAGGTATTGGAGGGCGAAGCCCTCTCAGACTGTCAAAAAACCATTTCATGGGAGGTATCGGAGGGCGAAGCCCTCTGATGGTAATCCGCGGCAGCGACATGTGCGGTGCCGCGGGTTTTGGCTTTAGACAAAACATTTCC
>Ga0209613_1000330_pt1 | contig 59538 bp, 38 predicted proteins | sample BioC13SIPDNA_2_FD_185747 | JGI IMG/M metagenome (GOLD analysis project Ga0209613, IMG submission 185747) | Anaerobic biogas reactor microbial communites from Washington, USA - Biogas_R2_A C13 SIP DNA (SPAdes) (version 2) | ecosystem: Engineered > Bioreactor > Anaerobic > Unclassified | place...
TCACGGGAACGAGGCGCGCTCCGCAGCGATCTACTTGGCGCGTCAGGAGACCGATACGGCGGTGGGCGCGATCCGCGCGTACTTCGGCGGAGTGAGCGCGGCGGCGATTTCCAAGGCGGTAGCACGGATGGCGATTCGGCGTGCCCAGGATCGCGTTTGGGACCTGCGTCTGACAGAACTTTCAGAGTGTCTCAGGATAGTCGGAACCTGTCCAAAAAGTTAAATGTCAAGACCTGACCCCAGACTGCAGACTGGACTGGACTGTGGACTGTGTGGGACTGGACTCAGACTGGACTCACTTTTCTGGGGACCTGCGGCCCCGCTCGTCGGCAAGGAAACTGTCCGTGCGAGCCGGAAGCCGCGGTCCCTGAAACGCATGCTGGGGCCGTCGGGGTTGCGGCACGACGCCCGTGCGCGAAACGCGTCGAGGCCCTCAGCGCCGCCTCGAAACACACGCATGTGGACCGAGTCTCCTGACGGCCCCGTCGGATCCTCCCGCGGTGACGTGCCGTAGTACGCGGCACTGTACCAGTCCTGACACCACTCCCACACGTTGCCGTGCATGTCGTACAGGCCCCACGCGTTCGGCGACTTCTGACCCACGGGATGCGGGGTCCCACCGGCACCGTACCAGGCAGTGTCTTTCAAGCCCGCCTCATCGTCGCCCGAATACCACGCCGTCGTCGTCCCCGCACGGCAGGCGTACTCCCACTCGGCCTCCGTCGGCAGGCGATACACACCACCGGCTGCCTGCTCTTGCGGCAGTTCGCTCAGCTTTCCGCAGAACGCCGACGCCTCGGTCCAGCTAACCTGCTCCACGGGACAGGCGGGATCGTGGTAGAACCCGCTCGGATTGCTGCCCGCGACGCGCTCGTACTCGGCCTGCGTCACTTCACACCGGCCCATGTAGAACGGTTTCGTGATCTGGACGCGATGTTTCGGGACCTCGCGTTTCAGGCAGGCGACGTAGAACTCTGAAGCGATCTTGGTCTTGGTCTCCTCCCCGATCTTGACAACCTCCGCTTCCGTCGAGCCCATGTCGAAATTGCCGGGAGGAATCAACGTGAATCTCATGCCGATCGAGTTTTCCATCTCGACGGGCACGCCCAGGTACTTGGCCCATGCCTCCTGAAGTTCTTTGGCTTTCTTTGCGTCGAACGGGGCGACGGCCGGGCTCGGCGCGCCGGGTGGGACGTTCCAGGTCGCGTCACTCCCGTCCCGTCTGCCCGGAGTACCGGAGCGAGGGGAGAATGCGCCATCCTTCGCGGCCCCGCTCTCCGGCGCCGTCTCGATGGTCGCACTGCCGACCTCGGGCACGGCGACGCGGGCCACCTCCCGGCCCTGTTTGTCCCGCACGATGACCCACACGCCCAGCAGCACCAGCAGCAGCCCGCCCGCGGCGGCCGCGGCCAGCATTCTCCAGTCCCGCCGCCACGGCCGCCACGGCGGCCCCGGCGGGCGCGGCTGCCCGCGGATCGTCTTGACCGCCGGCAGCGGAGGCTGAACGCCGGACAGCGTCTGCTCCATCTGCGAGTCCGTGCCCACGTCCGGACCTGACCAGCTTTGGGTCACGTCCGGCTCCGCCACGGGCGGCGGGGCCGTCTTCGCTGTACGGGCCGGACTTTCGGCCTTTTTGCGCCGGCGCACGGCGCGGGTGGCCGAAGCCGGTTGCCGCGCCTGCGGTGGGAGAGGACGGGACGCGTGCGAGGAAGCCATCTCCGACAAGAACTCTTCGAGCTTCAAATCTTCTTCCACCGCGGCGTGTAGGCTTGGCGCCGCCGCCGCCCCGAAACGGCACGATTCCAGGCCGGCCACAACCTCGGTCATCGTCTGGCAGCGGGCCTCCGGCGTCTTGGCGACCAGCCTTTCGAACATCGCCTCCAACTCCGGGGAAACGGCGGGGCAGGCATCGCGCAGGGACGGCAACGGTTTGGTCTGATGCGCGATCAGTCTCTCCAGGGGCGTTTCACCGGCGTACAGGTGCTTGCCGGCCAGCAGGTACCAGAGCGTGGCCCCCAAGCTGTAGATGTCGGCTCGCCCATCGGCGTGCTTGGTGTCTCGCGCCTGCTCCGGCGCCATGAAATCCACCGTGCCCATGATCTGCCCGGTGCGGGTCAAGTCGTCCTGCGGCCCGTCGGCCGATTCCAGCCGCGCCAGGCCCATGTCCAGGATCTTGACGGTCCCCTCCCGGTCCAACAACAGGTTTGCCGGCTTGATGTCGCGATGCACCACCCCGTGCTGGTGCGCGTACTCCAACCCGCGGGCCGCTTGCAGGATGCAGTCCAGCGCCTGGTCGAGCGGCAGGGGACCGCGCTCCTTGACCAGCGACGCCAGGTCCGTGCCATCGACGTACTCCATCACCAGGAAATGCGTGCCGCCCGCTTCGTCGGCGTCGAACGCGGTCACGATGTTGGGGTGCAGCAGCCGGGCCGCCGCCTCGACCTCGTGCTGGAAACGCCGCATCGCTTCCGCCGTCCGGGTGACCTTCGGAGAGAGCACTTTCAGCGCCTCCAGCCGTTTCATCCGCCGGTGTTCGGCCTTGAACACCAGCCCCATGCCGCCCTGGCCGAGTTTGTCCAAGATCAGATAGTTGCCCAGCACCAGAGACTTGCCCCGACCGGAATAAACCTCCTGGGCCTGATACGCCGTCAACCTTTTTTGCCGGACCAACTCGCGAGCCAGCTGTCCGCCGTCCAGGGGCTTCTTCTCGGCGGGCAAGTTCTCCACGAACGACGCAACTTCTTCGTCGGACATCACGCCGCTGTCGGCGAGCCGTCTGACGAATTCGTCGGTGGAGATCGGCATGACGTGGGTCTCCAGTGCCGGCATTTGCGCGGAAGTCCGTTTGCCGCGGCAGGAAACCTGATGTCTACCAGTATACCCTTTTTCTGTTTGGTTCAATACCGCTGGCCGTGGTGCGTTGACAGGCAAGCGGCAAGGCGCTAGCCGCCGGTCGTGCGGGCGGTCTGGAACCGGTGGGCTCCCAGCGTGCCGTGACCGGCGAATTCGGGAAGCGGCGCTCAGGTTGTCGCCGCCACCGAATGCGGTTCCTGCGGTTCGCTGTGGCTGGTGATGGCCCCGTCTTCCATTTCGTAGATGGTATCGAAGACTTCGAGCGTGCGGTGATCGTGCGTGACCACGATCACGCCGGCTCCGTGCTGGTGGGCCACGCGCTGGAACAACTCCATGACTTGCCGGCCGCGGTGGCTGTCCAGCGCCGCCGTCGGCTCGTCGGCCAGGATCACGCTGGGGTCGTTCGCCAAGGCCCGCGCGACTGCCACCCGTTGCTGCTGGCCGCCCGACAGCATCGACGGGCCGTTGTCCGCCCGATCGCCCACGCCGAGTTCGTCCAGCAGCTCCAAAGCCCGGCGTCTGGCCTGCCGCGGAGTGGCCCCGTTCAATTCCAGCGCCACCTGGACGTTTTCCCGCGCCGACAAGAAGGGGATCAGATTCGACTTCTGAAAGACATAACCGATGTGCTTGCGCCGAAAGGTCCGCAAGTTGACCGCGGCCGCGGGGCCATCCAGCACCAGCGCCCCGCCGATCAGAATCTGGCCGGAAGTCGGCGGATTGATCAGTCCGACCGCGGTCAGGAACGTGGACTTGCCCGACCCGCTGGGCCCCAACAGCGCGACGACTTCGCCCCGGCGAACCGTCATGGTCACATCCCGCATGGCGACCACCTCGGTGTTGCCGCTGCCGTAGACCTTGGCCAGACCGCGAGTTTCGATCGCCCAGGTGTCGCTCATCGTCTCATCCCATCAAGGCTTCGTTGGGTTCCACTCGCATCGCCTTCCAAATGCCCAGGAAACTGGCCAGGACGGAGATTCCCAACACGATGGCCGCCAGCTGCAACAGGTCCTGATCGGTCAGAACCACGCGCCGCGGGAAGTGCGGGAACAGCTTCTGACCGACCAGGTACGCGATGCCGTAACCCAGGCCGCCCAGGACAATCGCCTGTTGGAGGATCAGGCCCAGGATCACCCGGTTCGGCGCGCCGATCAGTTTCAGCAACGCGATCGAGTGCAGCTTGTCAAGCGTCAGCGTGTACAGGATCAAGGCCATAATGATGGCGGCGATGATCGTCAGCAGGGCCCGGAACATCCCCAACTGCCGGCGGGCCTTGTCCACCATCCCTTGCACCAGCAACTGTTCCTGCCCGGCCTTGGTAAAGACGGCCACGTCGCCCCAGGACGAGATGACGCTCACGACGTGGGATACGTCCACTCCCGGCGCGACGCGGACCACCACGGCGCTCAAGTCGGGCGAGGCCACGGCGGGAAGCTCGCCCGTGGGACCCAGCAGCCGATCGAACAGCGCGGGCTGTTTCAGGAAGACCTCGTCGGCTTGGCCGCGGCGTTCGCGCGCCGCTCGCTCCAAACGCACCGCCTCGCCCGCCGTATCGAACTGGATTGCCTGCGCGTCCCAGACGGTGGCAAAGGCCATCCCGTCGCCCCCGGAACTGGCCATCCCGCTGGTGATCCCGACGACCGTGTACGTCTCCTTGCCCAGTTTGATTCGCTCGTGGAGCCGGAGGCCCAGCGTCTTGTCGGCCACAATCTCGAAGTGATTCTGGCGGAGGGGCCGGCCGGCGATCAGCGGCAGCCACTCGCCCTTGTCTAACGGCCAACTGAGCCCCAGCACGGACATCCGCAGGGGCTTGCCGTTGCGCTGACGCTGAATCGTATGGAACACGAATTCGCGGGCCGAATTCACTCCGGGAACCGCCAAGACGCGGTACACCAACGTCTTGGGGACCCGCGAGACTTCCGCAAACGGACCGCGCGTGTCCCGCTGGACGACCCACAGATCGGCGCCGATCTTCTCGATCAGCAAGGTCGCGTCCTCGATCAGCCCGCGATAGATGCCCGCCATCCCCATCACGATCATCAGCAACATGCCGATGCCGACGGTGGTCAGGGCGAAGCGGCCCAGGTTGTGTTGGATGTCCCTCCGGGCGAGGTTCATGGCGCGACCACCCTCCTGCCTTCCAGCGCAGGGCTCTTGCTGCTCAGGGGCGTCAGGACGACGTCCCCCACCCCCAAGCCTTCCACAATCTCTCCCCGCTCGCGCGATTGCAGCCCCAATTTCACGGGTCGCCACTGAGCCCGCTCGCCAACCCGGCAAAACACGCCGGATGCCTCCTCCCGCCACACGACAAAGCTGGTCGGCAGGACGGGAACCGAGGCCTTGCGGTCGGTTTCGATGTACACCTCTGCCCGTTGGCCGACTGCCCAGTTGGCCGGCAGTTTGAGCACCCGCACGTCCACGACGAACTCGCGCGTTTCGCGATCGGCCTCGCGTCCCAAGCGGGCCACTTGACCCTGATAGCTGTGCTCCGGTTCGGAGCGGAACACGACGCGGGCCGGTTGATCGACCCGCAGCCGGGCCATCTCGGTCTCGTCGACCCAAGCGGAAATCCAGATTTCGTCCAGCGACACCAGGGTCAAGGTCGGGCTGCCCGGCACGACGATATCTCCCGGATCGCGATGCCGCCGGACGATCAGGCCGTCGAAGGGGGCCTTGACCTGCGTATCCGCGAGCACGGCGTGCCGATAATCGAGGTTCTTCTCCGCGGCGATCAGTTGCTTGCGGCCTTCCAGCAAGGCGGCTTCGGCCCGAGCGACCCCGGCCTGAGCCACGCCCAGGGCCTCGGTCGCCTTGTCGCGTTCCTCGGCCGAAGCGGCGCCGCTGGTCGCCAGCTTCTGGACTCGGCCTTGGTTCTGCCGGGCTTGCTCCAAAACCGCCGCCGCTTGCGCCTGGTCGGCCTGCAGCCGATCGAGCGCGGCCTGGGCGGAGGCGATGTTGGCTTGGGCGATCTCGACCTGCTGTTTCAGCTCCGCGTCGTCCAGCGTGAACAGGAGTTGTCCCGCCTTGACGTGGTCCCCTTGATCGACCGTCAGTTTCTCGATGCGGCCGGCGATCTTCGGACTGACCGTCGATTTCACACGGGCTTCCAGCGTCCCCGTGCCCATCACCTCGGCGACGATCCCGCTCGCCTCAATGCGGTGCTCGCGGACGGGCAGCGGAGAGAATTTGAGCCAGTATACGACGCCGCCCACCACCGCCGCCACCGCCGCCAGTTTTGTGATCCGCCAACTCCAACGCTGCAATCTCGGCATCAAGCCAGGCATGGTCATGCTCCCTCGCCCACCGACTCCCGGCCGTGCAACAACAGCCACGTCCGGGGCCCAAATTACCTTCCAGCGGGCGTAAGATAACGTGTCGCTGCAATTCTAGCCAGCAGCCTTCGGCGAGATAGCCCGGTCGAACAAAATGAACAAAATGGGGTCAGGCTTACAGAATTCAGTTTTGGCCGATCGTAGCGCCAGCCAGATGGTACGACCCTGCTGGGCCCAAATTGAATTCTGTAAGCCTGACCCCGGCACGGCAGCCGTGACTACAACCACGACGCCTGAAGAATGCGGAAATCCCGTGTGGTGCTAGGGAAGCTTTTCGGCCTGCGGTGTCACCTCGGCGAGGTTCGGTTTCACGTCCGCGTCGGCGCGGCGCAAGGCCCAGGCGAATCCGCCCAGAATCAAGTTTTTGACCTTGGGATTTGTCCAGATGTCTTCGCGGTGGCCGAACGACGTGTAGTACACGCGTCCCTGGCCGTGCATCCGCGCCCAGGTGGCGGGAAACGGGGGCCGCTGGTAACAGGCGTCCACCATGCCCTTGGTTTCCTGCACCAGGATCACGTGCATGTCCTTGGCGAAGTTCTTCAAGGCGTACCATTCTTCCAGGAACTCCGAGCCGCTGCCCATGTCTTGCACGCCCGGGAAGCGGGGCGAGGTGACGCGCAGCAAGGCTTTCTGCTGGCGGCCGTGAACGATGAACTCGCCGCCGATCATGGCGATGTACGGATCGAGTTGCGGCTGAACTCCGCCGCGGGAACCGGGCGAGTGGAAGGAGTCGGTGGCCGAGTGGAACCCGACGAATCCCTTGCCGGCGGCGATGGCGTCCAGGAACCGCTTCTTGCCGTCGGGCGACATCGGCGGGTTGTTGTACTTGTCGGGCCTGGTCAGATCCCCACAGGTGTAGAAGGCAAAGGCGTCGTACTTGCCCAGGTCTTCATCGAACACTCGACCGTCCTTGGAGCACTCGACGTCGAAGCCGGCGTCCTTGCCCCATTCGACAAGCAGTTTTTCGGAAAACGCCAGTTCGTTGCCCTCGCGTTTTACCGGGCTGTGCTCGAAGCCGACGCTGCGCGTGAAGTACAAAACCTTGGCCTTCTTGGCCTGAGCGAGCAAGGACCGCTTCAAGAGCGCTGCGCTGGCCGCAGCGGCGCCACAAGTGCAGAGGAATTGGCGACGTCGCATGTCATAGTCTCCATCGTTGAGGGAAAGGGTGGGTTCAGAAAACAGCTTCGCGAGGGAAACGCCAGAAAGACCGATCACAGGCAACGCGTCCTCGGAGCGCAGGATCGCCTCCGTGTTTCCGTCATCCGTCTGTCTGTCTGCCGGGGCAGCGGGGTCAACCGCTCGGTTTCTTGCGTGCTCCCGCTTTCACTATCGTTACGCCCGAGCGCCCTGCTTGTCCAGGGGACTGACGCCCGATGCCGGCAACACCCGCTCGATTGTGGGCGGGTCCGGCGCAGGATACAATGGGCTCGTCGGCCTCGCCAATCCGCTTGCCGGCGCGGCGTGTGTCGCGATGCGGTCCGGCGGGAAAAATGCCCAGGCAAGGACCGTTCGCGTTTCTGCATTCCTTCGGGGAGACCGTACGATGAATTTGTTGAAGGGCCGGAAAGGGCTTGGCCTGAGCCTCGCGTCGAGTTTCGCGATTCTGTCGCCGCTGGCGGCCCTGGTCACCGCCGCCGAAGGGCCGTGGTCCGTGACATCACCGGACGGGCAGACGACCGTTACGCTGACGCTGACGGCGCCGGCGGGTGAGGCGGACTATCCGGCAGACCGCGTCCGGCTGTACTACCGCGTGGAACGTGGCCGGGGCGAGGCGAAAACGGTGGTCCTGCCCTGGTCACCGCTGGGGATCGAACGCGACGACCAGCCGTTTGTCGACTCCCTGCGATTGACCGGCGCCGGCCCGTTGCAAACGATCGACGAAACGTATCGGACGCTGCACGGCAAGCGGTCCCTGCGCCGCAGTTGGTCGCAGCAGCAGAGCTTCGTGCTTCAGAACCCGGCGGGGGCCAAAGTGCAAGTTACGTTCCGCGTCGCCAACGACGGGGTCGCGTTCCGGTACGAATTCCCGGAGCAAGACGACCTTCGCCGGACCGTCGTGAGCGAAGCGACCGGATTCCGGGTGCCGGAGGGCGCCTTGGCCTGGATCCAGCCGTACCAGGAGCCGTCCCAGTACACGCCGGCCTACGAAGAGTACTTCCAGAACGGCATCCCGGCTGGAACGGCGGCTCCGGGCGAAGCCGGCTGGTGCCTGCCCGCGTTGTTTCAGACGCCCCGCGGCAAGCACTGGCTGCTGCTGGCCGAAGCGGCGGTGGACGCCACCTACTGCGGCACGCGACTGGGTGCGAAGGCGCCGCACGGGGTGTACCGGATCCGCTTCCCGCAAGCCGGCGAGGGCCACGGCGTCGGCGAGGTCTGCCCGCAATCCACGCTGCCTTGGCAGACGCCGTGGCGCGTCATCCTGGTGGCGGATACGCTGGCCGAAATCGTCGAGTCGACGTTCGTCGAGGATCTGAACCCGCCCTCTGCCGTTGCCGACGCCGCCTGGATCAAGCCCGGCCGAGTCGCCTGGAGCTGGTGGTCGGACCACGACAGCTCGCGGGACTTTGGCAAGCTCCGCGAATTCGTGGATCTGGCCGCCGAGATGGGTTGGGAGTACAGCCTGGTCGACGCCAACTGGACGTTGATGGACGGCGGCGACGTGCGGCAATTGGCGCGGTACGCGGCCAGCAAGGGCGTCGGGCTGCTGCTGTGGTACAACTCCGGCGGACCGCACAACATCGTGACCGAAAAGCCGCGCGGCTGCCTGGATCAGGCCGAGGTGCGGCGCTTCGAGTTCCAGCTGCTCAAGGACTGGGGCGTGAAGGGCATCAAGGTGGATTTCTTCCAGAGCGACAAGCAGCACCTCATGCAGCTGTACCACGACATCCTCCGCGACGCCGCCGAATTCCAGCTGCTGATCAACTTCCACGGCTGCACGATGCCCCGCGGTTGGTCGCGGACCTGGCCGCACCTGCTGTCGATGGAAGCGGTGCGCGGGGCGGAGAACTATACCTTTGCCCCCGAGTACCCCGAAAAGGCTCCCTGGCACAACACGATTTTGTGCTTCACGCGCAACGTCGTCGGGCCGATGGACTACACGCCGGTGGCCTTTACCAACGGCGGACACGCACCCCGCACGACGGTCGCCCACGAATTGGCGCTGAGTGTCGTGTTCGAGTCCGCCCTGATGCATTTTGCCGACCGCGCCAGCGCGTATCGCCAACTGCCGCCGGCGCCGCTCCAGTGGCTGAAGACGATCCCGGTCGCCTGGGATGAGACGCGACTGCTGGGCGGCTACCCCGGCAAGTGGCTGGCCGTGGCCCGACGCAAGGGCTCGACGTGGTACCTGGGCGGGATCAACGGTCAGGAGCAGCCGCAAGCGGTCGAGTTGGACTGGCGGTTCCTGGCCGACGGCCACTATACGCTCGGCCTGATCGAGGACGGGGCTCAGGCCCGGAGCTTCGCGGCCCGAGAGCTTCCCATCCGGACCGATCAACCGCTGGAAATCCGCCTGCTTCCCCGCGGCGGGTTCACCGGGCAAATCCGTCTGCCAACCGGGCCGTAAGCGCACGCCGGGCCGTGGCGCGGATTGCCTCCGGAGCGGAATCGACATCCCTGCCGCGGCACTCAACTGGCCAGCGTGAGGAGCAGAATCAGCAACATGCCGATCAGAAAACTCGCCGCCACGAAGAGGAACGTGAGGGCCATCATGGACGACCTTGCGCGGACCTCGCGGCGAAGCGATTTGGCGGCGCTCGTCTTGGCGACGGGCAGCGTTACGTGTCCGTCGAGGGCTGTCGTGACGGCGGTTCCCACCGGTCCCGTTCTGGCGTGTGGCGACCAGGCGATGGGGCGCGGCGCAGGCGGTTCGGGAGGCGCGCTGCCGGCGCTGGGAGGCGGCACGGGCGGCGGAGTCGTCGGCGGCTGGTACCAGCCCGGTCCCGCAGGCGGCGTCGGCTGGCTCGGCTGTCCTAGCTGTCCGGGCGCGTAGGGCTGTCCGGGCGCGTAAGGCTGTCCGGGCGCGTAGGGCTGTCCGGGCGCGTAAGGCTGTCCGGCGACTCCAGCCAACGCTGTTCCGGTCGCAGGCGCGGTTGCATGCAGCGCGGCCGGGGCCGAGACCGGAATCGCGGCCTGCGGCAAGACGCCGGCAGTCGGAGCGCTTCTAACGCCCGCCAGCGGCCGCTCGCCGCCCAGGGTCGTGGGGTGGGCGAGTGCTTCGCGGCCCGCCGGGATAGCGCCTCCTGGCATCCCCGGCGCCGGCGCCGCCGCTAACGGCCGCTCCCCGCCGCCACTCGTCGCGCGGCCTGCCGGCCCCGCCGGGCGCTGCGGCATCGGAGCCGGCGCCAGCGGCCGTTCTGCGCCCGGACCCGCTGCCCAGGCGCCGCCGGCCGGCACCGCCGGCGCCGGTGCCAAGCGCTGTTCGGGATGAGGCGGCACGGGCGTCGTGCCGGGAACCGGAGGAGCCGCCTGGAGGGGCGATTCCCCGGCCGGCGCCGGACGGCATGGGTTGGGATTGGATTCAGGCACCGCAGGCTCCTTGTGGCCGGCCGTCGGCTCGACGGCCGTTGCCCTCATTATTGAACATGGTGGCCGCTGCCGCAACCAAGTTTTCCCTGCCAGGTGTCGCGGCGGCGCAGTTCTGCCTCCAGGGCCTCTCGAAACGCGGCCTTGTCCAAACACCAGGCCGGCGCCACGAAGTAGCCGGGCGGGGCGTCCCCGCCGATGCGTTCCACGACCAGCTGGGGCGGCAGCAACTCCAGGAAAGCGATCGCGATGTCTACGAACTCGTCCCGCTCCAGCAACCCGACCTCGCCCAAGCGGACTTGTTCGGCCAACCGCGTATTCCGCACTGCGTACAGGTTATGGATCTTGACCGCATCGATCTCCAGACGCCCCAATTCCCGCGCCGTGGCCAGGATGTCGTCCCGCGACTCGCCCGGCAAGCCCACGATCACATGGGCACAGATCGCAAACCCGCGCCCCCGGCTCCGCTGCGTCGCATCGACCATCGCCGCATGATGGTGCCCGCGGTTCATCCAGTCCAGCGACCGGTCGTGCACCGTCTGCATCCCGTATTCCACAGACAGAAACGTGCGGCGAGCCAACTCGGTCAGCAGATCCAGCACGTCGTCGGGGACGCAATCCGGGCGCGTGCCGATCGCCAGCGCCACGACGCGGGGATGGGCCAGGGCTTCCTCGTACACCTGCCGCAGGCGCTCGACCGGCGCGTACGTGTTTGTCGCCGGCTGGAAGTAGGCCATGACGTGTTCGCAACGATACCGCGTCTGTATCCGGCGGACGCCTTCGTCGATCTGCTCGTGAATTGACCGGCGGGGCAAGCGGCGACTGGGGCTGAAGCTACGATTGTCGCAAAAGGCACAACCGCCCGTGGCGACCGTCCCGTCGACATTCGGACAAGTGAATCCGGCATCCACGCTGACCCGCTGGACGCGGAATCCGAACTTGCTTCGCAGGAAGAAGTTATAGGCGAAATAGCGCAATCCCGCCGCGCGCCAGTCGAAATCGGCACCTGCGACGCAGGAGGAGGACGTTTTAGTTGACGAGCGCGGGCAACTCATGTAAATTAGCTAGCAAATCGTCCACCGTGAAACAAGGGGAGCGTGGCGCATGTACGGCGAACTCGTACCGCTGGGCGGCGGGGATCCGATTCCGTTGTTGAAGAAGCGGCTGGTCATCGGCCGGCGGGAAACGTGCGACATCGTGTTGCGGTTCGCGAACGTCTCCGGCCAGCACTGCGAACTGATCGCCGACGAAGGCTATTGGTTTGTCATCGACAAAGGCAGCCGCAACGGCACGAAGGTGAACGGCCTGCGCGTGGCCTCCTTGCGCAAGCGGCTGGATCCCGGCGACACGCTCTCGGTCGCCAAGCACAAGTACGAACTCCGTTACTCGCCCGTCGACGACCTTAACGCCAGCGGCCCGCCGCCGGCCGAAGACGAGCCCGTCCGCGACATCCTCTCGCAAAGCCTCCTGGACCGCGCCGGTCTGAAACGACGGCACACCTGATCCCTCGCCCGACGGGCCGCTGAGCGGCGCGAATCGCGGCGACAACTGGACAGTCCTCTTCCCCGCTGCTACCATCCGGAAGTCTGGCGGTTCGGCGCGTTGCCGAGCAGCGTGCCAGCGGGAGATGCGAGGACACGGGAGAACCAACCATGCAACGTCGTCAATTCATGAAGACGGCCGCCGCCGGGACCGGACTGCTGATTCTGCCCAGCGGAGCGCGGGCGGGCAAGAACGCACCGGGCAACAAGTTGAACGTCGCGCTGATCGGCGTGTGGGGCCGCGGCCTGGCGCACTACGACATGCTGGCGGAAGAGAACGTCGTCGCGCTGTGCGACGTGAACGAAGCGCGGTTCCCGGACGCGCTGAAACGATTCCCCCGCGCCAAGACCTACGTCGACTGGCGGAAGTGCCTGGATCAGAAGGACATCGACGCCGTCGTCTGCTGCACGGCTGACCACACCCACGCCTTCATCGCCAACTGGGCGCTCAACCGCGACATGCACGTGTACATGGAGAAGCCGCTGGCCATCACGGTCGAGGAGGCTCGCGTGGTGCGTGCGAACTGGCTGAAGAAGAAAGACAAGCTGGCCACGCAGGTCGGCATGCAGCGGCACGCGATGCAGAACTTCAACCGCGTCCGCGAACTGATCCACGACGGGGCCATCGGCGAACTGACGGCGGCCTACGCCTGGGGCGACCGGCAGATCCGCCGCCCCGCCTATTTGCCCGCGGAGGGCCAGCCGCCGGCCGGCTTTCACTTCGACCTCTGGCTCGGCCCGTCGCCCGAGCATCCCTACAACCCCGGCTATTTCTCCGGCGGGCCGGGCATGAACTGCCTGTCGTGGAACATGTTCTGGGACTTCGGCGTGGGCCAGATCGGGGACATGGGCAGCCACACGATGGACCTGGTGTGGAACGTCGTCGACGCTGCGTTGCCGACCTCGGCGGAAGCGAAGGGCGAGAAGTTCAACCCCGACGTCACGCCGGTGGAATGCGAATCGCACTTCGAGCACCCGGCCAACGACTGGCGCGGCCCGATCCGCATCAGCTGGTACCAGGGCGGGCCCATGCCGCAGTCGCCGAAGCCCTACGTCGATCTGAGGAAGATCGGCCACGGGGCGATGTTCAAAGGCTCCAAGGGCTACGTCATCTGCGACTTCGCTTCGCGGTTGCTGCTGCCGTTCGGCGACAACGCCGACCTGACCTACTATCGACCCCGCAAGCCCGACCAGGTTTTGCCGCCGCTGGGCCACTTCCAGAAACAGTGGCTCGACGCCTGCAAGGACACGCGACTCAAGACGGCCTGCGACTTTGAGTACAGCGGCAATATGATCGAGCAACTGGTGCTGGGCCTAGTCGCCTACCGCGTCGGCAAGAAGCTCGACTACGACGGGGCCGCCGGCCGAGTGACGAACGTCCCCGAAGCCAACTCGCTGTTGAGCCGCCAGTACCGCCCCGGCTGGACGCTCGACGGCTGAACGCTGCCGAGCCCAGGGCGTCGGCGGGTGGGAGGCCGAGACAGGTTGCCTCAGCCCGAACCGCGGCGGGAAGGAACCCGTCCCGCGCGGTCGGGCGGCTCGGAAGGCAGCGGCTTCGCATCGCGGCAGGCGCAGGATGGTCCTCGCGGCGGCGTCCCCGCCGGCGACGGCGCGTCCTCGCGGCCGGTCAACGCCGGACGTTCCACAGGATCTGCGTTCCCTCTTTCCCCGCCGCCACGATGTCGAGGTCGCCGTCGGCGTCCAGATCGGCGGTGCGGATCTGCAGGCCGCCGCCCACCTGGCCTTCGTTGATCGTATAGCCGTCGAACGCTTTCTTCTCCGCCCGCCACACGTAGTAACGCATGATCGGCGGCTCCGCGCTGCCCGGATCGGCTCCGTTGTGGGCGCGGATCCGCTTGCCGGTGATCAACTCCTGGGAGCCATCGCCGTCCAAGTCGGCCAGGCAGAAGCCGTGCGGCTGCGAGAACAAATCGTCGATCAGCCGCTCCTCGAATTGCAGTCGTCCGTTGGCATCCGGGCCCAGGGCGCGCCACCAGTGAATTCCGTAGCCGTGCGCCAGGCTGTTGATCACGTCGTTCTTGTCGTCGCCGTCGACGTCGTAAACGAGCATCGGACAGGCCGCGTGCTTCTTTTCCCAATCGGGGTGATAGGTCCAGGGCTGCTTGAGCGGATCGCCTTCCGGGCGCTCGAACCAGCCGAATCCGAACAGGATGTCGTCGCGGCCGTCGTTGTTGATGTCGCCGAATCCGACGCCGTGGCCGTTGATGTCGGCGATCTTGTGCCCGACAAGCGTGGGCACTGGCCGGCGCACGATTTCGGTCTTGCGGCCCTTGGGAATCTCGACATCCCGCTCTTCCGTCGCCAACGTCCAGATGACCGTCGGGTTGTTCTTCGTCCATTGGTTCGAGAACCATTCGGGCTTGCCGTCGCCCGTCAGGTCGATCAGATAGCTGACCTCGTTGTTCGCCCAACCCGTGTCGGCCAGCAGATGCTTGGGCCACAGGTAGCCCCGCAGCAGCGTCTCGCCGCCGGGGTTTTCGTACCAGTAGACTTCGCTGGAGGTGAAGTCCATGGAGACCACGTCGGGCCGGCCGTCGCCGTTCACGTCGTAGGCCCACTCGCCGTTGGTGCGGGCGTAGCCGTTGTTGTCCTCGATGATCCGGACCGGACGCGGCACCCACTCGCCGTTGCGGTACCAATTGCGTCCGGCGACGACGTCCAGTTTCCCATCGCCGTCCAGATCGGCGAGATCGCAGCCTTCGTTGGCATCGACCGCCAGGACGCGGACTTCGAAGCGGACGGGATGCCCGGCTTGCGCGAACCCAGCGAACGCGGTTCCCAACAGAATTCCCACAGCAAAAAATCTCTTCATCATTCGGTTCTCCCAGCAGGTCGGACCTTCCGTTTCAGGTTTGCAGATGCGGTCTGATCTCCAGTATAGGGGCTTGGCCGCGGCCCTTCACCTGCCGCGGCGCAGATTTTGGATTCTTCTTCGTCGCGCCGGCCGTCGCCGACCGGGTCAGGAGACCGCCAAGCCGCTGGCGCGCAGTTCCTTGGGCAACGGAAAATGAACGGTCTCCTCGCAAACCGCCCGGACTTCGATCTGGGCTTGATAGTGCTCGCGGAGGTAGTCCAGGCACTGTTCGACAATCGACTCCGGGGCGCTGGCGCCAGCGGTCACGGCCACCGTTTTCACTCCCTCGAACCAGGCCGGATCGAGATCGGCCACCCCGTCGATCAACTGGGCCGCTACGCCGCGTTCAGCCGCCAACTCCCGCAGACGCTGGCTGTTGGAGCTGTTCCGGCTGCCGACGACCAGCACCAGATCCGCTTCCTCACACAAGGCCCGCACGGCCTCTTGGCGGTTCTGCGTGGCGTAGCAGATGTCGTCCTTGGCCGGCCCCACCAGTTGCGGAAAACGGGTCCGCAGGCGCCGGATGATCCGATTGGCGTCGTCGACCGAAAGCGTGGTTTGGGTCAGATAAGCCACCTTGGCGCCGGGGGGCAATTCCAGACGGTCCGCCTCTTGTTCGTCCTGCACCAGGATCACCGCGTCCGGTGCTTCGCCGACGGTCCCGACAACTTCGTCGTGGCCCTCGTGGCCGATCAACAGGATCTGGTATCCCTGCCTGGCAAAGCGGACCGCCTCCAGATGGACCTTCGTCACCAGCGGGCAGGTCGCGTCAATCGTCGTCAACCGCCGCTGGCGGGCGAGGCGCCGGATCTCAGGCGCCACGCCATGCGCGGAAAACAGCAACGGGGCGTCCTCTGGAACCGCTGCCAGATCGTCCACGAACACCACGCCTCGCTCCCGGAACGACTCGACGACGTACCGGTTGTGGACGATCTCGTGATACACGTAGATCGGCGGCCCGAACGCCCGCAGGGCCAGTTCCAGGCTATCGATCGCCATGTTGACGCCGGCACAAAAGCCGCGCGGCGCGGCAAGCAAGATCTTCATGGGCTGGTGACTCGTCATGAGTTTGACGGTTTCGTCTTCGCTGTTCCTGGGTTTCTGGCAAGCTCGCCACGATCCGTTCTACGCCAACGTGTCAACCGCCGCAATTCCCATGGCGCGGTTTGCCGCACGACGCATCTTCTGTGGACAACGGCGAGGACGGACCTGGCAAGACCGCGGATTTCTCGGGCTCTTGAGGGAACGCAGCATGCCATCGCCTTTCCCCGGAATGGACCCTTACCTGGAACATCCGGATGTCTTTCCCGGATTGCACGACGGGCTAGTCGCGTATCTGCGCGAATCGCTGCAACCGCTGCTTCCGTCGCCCTGCTATGCCGACATCGGACGTCGGGCCTGGATCGAGGTCTCGGAAGGGTACATCGGCCCCGATGTCAATCTCCTCCGCCGGCAGAACCGCGGTCCGGGCTGGAAAAAGGGAACGGCGGCGTCGCTACGGTCCCGCGGGCGGCGGTCTGTGCGGCAGGCGGCTGAGAAGGATCCAGCGGGGCCACGGGTGCTAGCACCAAACGGCAAAAGGCTGCTTTCCGCGTTCTTGATGAAGTCGCGGTCTCGGCGCTGGGGTCAGGCTTCCAGAATTCAATTTTGGCCGAGCAGAGTCGTAGGACGTGGCTGGCACCAAACTCGGCCAAAATTGAATCCTGTAAGCCTGACCCCCTGTCGTGCAAGTGTGCGATCACAAACAGCAACACGACCTAACCCTTTCCCGTTTAGTGCTAGCAGCCGGCGTCGCGAATCGTCTTGAGCCGGCGGGCCGATTTGCGTACTATTCGCCGCCTTGTCGTGAAGGCGGGTCTTTTCGTGCGGAAGCCGTAACCGATGCTGGACTTCGAGATTCAACGCTGCGCCCGGAAATGCGCCAAGACGGATCGCGAGTTCTCGGCCGGTGAGACTTTTTTTTCCGTGCTGATCCCGGAAGGCGCGGAGGTCGTCCGTCGCGATTATTCCCAGGAGGCCTGGGACGGGCCTCCAGAAGGCGCGCTGGGCTGGTGGAAATGCCAGTTGCCTGAGTCGAACGTCAGAAAGGCGCACTGGGCGCCCCACGACGTGATGCTGGATTATTTCGAGCGTTTGCAGGAACAGACCGGCCAGGAAGACGTGCGGTACATCCTGGCGCTGCTGATGTCCCGCAAGAGGATTGTCCGCGTGGAGGATACGGAAACGGACGAAACGGGGCGCGAAGTGTTGGTGGTCTTCTGCCCCCGCACGGAAGCCGAATACCGCGTGCCGGTGGTGATGCCGGAGGGGGAGCGGGCCCGGCAGATCCAGGATGAACTTGTCCAGTTGTTGTTCGGTGGAAACGGCTCATCGTAGCCGGCGCACTTTGTGTGGCGTCCGCCAAGTGCGGAACGCGAAGGATGCCGGCTAGCATGCAAGGATGCTGACTTGAAACGGCACGCCGCGGTCGATCTGTGCCTGCTCACGGTGTTGTGGTGCGCCGGCGGCGCCAGCTGTCCGACGATGCGCCAGGGGCTGACGCCGGCAGCGCCTACGCTGTTTGCCGGCCCGCCGACACTGCAGGAAGTGATCGCGGCGGTCAACGCCAGCAGCGGCCAGATTCGCCAGCTGCAATCCGACTCGGCGTCGCTGTCGATCCAAGGCATGCCGACGCTGCGGGCCAGCGTCGCCGCCGGCCCGCCGCGCAACTTCCGTCTGCGCGCCAACTTCATCGGCGTGGGTGAAGTTCTGGACCTGGGCAGCAACGATCAGCTTTTTTGGGCGATGGTCGATGCGCCGCAGTTGATGACGGACGTGCCCAAGGCGGTGTACTTCGCCCGGCACGATCAGTATCGGCACAGCGCCGCGCGCCAGGCGTTGCCCATCCAGCCGCAATGGCTGGTGGAAGCGTTTGGCCTGGTGCAGCTGGATCCCGCCGGCTATCACGAGGGTCCGTACCAGCGCGGCACCGGGCAACTCGAAATTCGTTCGCGGGTGGCGTCGCCGGACGGCGAGTTGACGAGGGTCCTGGTGATGCACGAGCGGTTCGGGTGGATTCAGGAACAGCACTGGTACGATTCGCGGGCCCAACTGATCGCTTCGGTGTTCGCGTCGCAGCATCAGTACGAGCCGGCTGCGGGCGTGTCGCTGCCGCACGTGATCGACGTCCGGTTGCCGCCGCCCGCCCTCTCGCTGCGGCTCAGTGTCCAGACCTATGCCGTCAATCAGCTTTACAGCGATCCGGCCCAGCTGTGGGCCATGCCGGCCTTTGAGGGTTATCCACAAATCGACTTGGCCGCGACGGCAGACCCGCCGGCCGCCTCGCCGACAGCCTCGCCCGCCGCCCCGCCGGCGTATCCCGCGCCCGCCGTCCCGCTGACCGGCCGTCCGCAGACCGAATACCGGTTGAACTACCGCGGCTACACCGCGCGACGGCCCGGATTGGCGATCACGGACGTCCACCTGCGTTAGGCCGGGCCGCGAGCCCGTTGTCGGACGACATGCGGACGGCGGCCGATCCGGAACCCGTGGCGGGTTCGATTCCGCTCGATGTTCTTCCGCCGCGTTGTTTCTGTCCCGATTTCGCGGGCATTTTCGCCGTCCGGTTTCCCGCGGCTTGTGGTTGGCCCCGTCTGGGGTTAGCCTCTGTGCTTCGCTCGGGGACGGTGTAGAATGGATTTCGCGGTCAAGTTCGTTCTCCAATCCTGGTTCCGCTCATTTCCGGTCGCTCAACCATGATTCAGGAAACTCCCCTTCCGGCGCAGCCCGGCCTTCGGACCGGCATTCTCCATTCGGACTTGTTCCTGGAGCACGATACGGGGTCCGAGCACCCCGAGTCGCCGTCGCGTTGCAAGGTGATCGTCCAGGCCTTGCGGGCCGCCGACTTTGCCGAGCGGTTGGAATGGCTCGCCCCGCGGCCCGCCGACCGGGAGGACCTGATGCGGTGCCATTTCGGCGCATACATTGAACTGGTCCGGCGCGAGATCGTGGGCGGCGCCTCGCAGTTGAGCACCGGCGACACGGCGGTCGGTCCGCGTTCGTGGGACGCCGCCGTGTACGCCGCCGGCGGCGCGTGCCTGGCCGTCGACTCGGTCGTGGCCGGAACGATCGGCAACGCCTTTGGGGTGCTGCGGCCGCCGGGGCATCACGCCACGCCCGGACGTGGCATGGGCTTCTGCGTGTTCAACAACACGGCCGTGGCCGCCCGCTACGCCCAACAGCGGCACGGCATCGGCAAGGTCCTGATCGTCGACTGGGACGTCCATCATGGCAACGGGACTCAAGACGCGTTCTACCAGGACGATACCGTGTTCGTCTTCAGCACCCACCAATGGCCCTGGTATCCGGGCACCGGAGCGCGAGAGGAAACAGGGTACAATCGCGGCTTGGGGACGAATATGAACCGTCCGTTTCCGGCGGGCGCAGGGCGTCGCGAGATCTTGGGCGCGTTTGCGGACGACTTGCTGGACGCCGCCAGGAAATTCAAACCCGAACTGGTGCTGATCTCGGCCGGCTTTGACTCGCGAGTTGGCGATCCCCTGGGCGACTTTCGTCTGACCGACGACGACTTTGCCGATTTAACGCGGCTGACGCTGGACTTAGCCGACGAGTGCGCCGAAGGCCGCGTCGTTTCGCTGCTCGAAGGCGGCTATGACCTGGACGGTTTGGCCAGTTCCGTGAAAGCCCACTGTCGCGTGCTGGCCGACCGAGCTACGGCGCGGGCAACCAAATCCTGAACGTGGCGCCGCGTTCGGGCTGGCTCTCGACCACAATCCGCCCGCCGTGTTCGGAGACGATTCGCCAGCTTTTGGAAAGCCCCAGTCCGATCCCCCGCCCCGCTTCGCGGCCGGAGAAGTACGGATCGAACAAATGCCGCCGGACCTCCGGCGGGATGCCCGGCCCCGTATCGGCAATCACCAACTCGGCCCACTTGGTGCCCCCGGAGCCTTCCGCCTCCTCCGCGGACGCACGGACGGCAATCTCGATTCGCCCGCCCGGACGCAACGCTTCCAGGGAATTCACGCACATGGCCTTCAAGGCGGTGGCCAGGTGACCGCGGTCCGCCGAAACGATCACCGGCGACGCTTGAGGCAGTCGCACCAGCGTCGTCCGCTGGGCCGCCGCCTCCGCGGCTAACTCCGAAACCACTTGATCCGCCAAGCCGACTAAATCGACGGGAGCCAGAGACAGGGCGGGCGGGCGGGCGAAAAGCATGAGATCGGCGATCAATTCGTGCGCGCGAAACGCCTGGCTGTTGATCACCGCCAGCTTGCGACGCCGCTCCGGATCGGTCTCTTCCCGCAACAGCGTCTGCGCTCGGGTCGAGATGTTGGCCAGCGGATTGTTGATCTCGTGACTGGCGCCGTACGCGAACGCCTTCAGCGCGGTCAGCTTTTCCTCCTCCAAAGTTCTGTCGAAATGACCTTCCAAACTCCGCAGTCTCGCCAGCTTGCGAGTCGCGACGGGCAGGACCTGGCTCCAATCCACGTCCCCTGACCGCCATCGCGCTTGGACGCGCTGGACGACTTCAGCGACGGAGAAATCGAAAGCTCCACCGACTGCGCCGGAGGAAACCGTTTCGCCCGTTGCCGCTTGAACCACCGCGATCGCCTTGGCGATTGCCGCCGCGCTCGGGTCGGCAGGCGGCTCAGCCGCCAAATCCCGCAGTCGCTCGGCCAGCCACGCCGGCAGCACGTCCCGCGGTTGCGCCGCGCCGCCGTCTGCCGTTGCCCGGCCGCTCCCGGCCAGCCAGGCAACCGCGTTGTGAAGCGATCCCAGCAGGGCCAGGTGGGCCAACGAGCCATCGCCACCAGCTCGGACAGCCAACCGCGAGACAAGCACGGATTGGCTGGCCAGCTGAGCCCACGAAAGCAACTGGGACGGCTCGCAAGGAGCCAGCGCCGCCCTGTCATCGTCTTCCCACTGCAGGACCTGCCGTCCCTCACGGGCCAGTCCGTCGGAAAGATCCTGAATCCCCCGCGGCGGCGTGTCTCGCCAGACAGACGCCCGGCAGACACACCAGAGCAGCAGCGATGGTTCTTCCGACAGCAACCCGGCAAACCAGGTCCGGGCCTGCTCCGCGTCGTCCGTCAGCAGGCATCGCAGCAACTCGCCAGCACCCTGGTTCGACAGCGGCAGGTGCCATTGCTTGCGGTCGGCAGTAAGCGCTGGTAAGCGGATCATACGGGGCGGGCAGAAAACAAAACACGCGTGCCGACGGTGACGCCCAGCACGCGTGAGGGATGCGCAGCTCTCGGGTTGTTCTGAAAACCGGGCTAAGCCACCATAGCGCGTTCGATGTCCAGCAGGTCACAGGCGCGGTCCAGCAGCCGGTCGACATTGAACGGCTTATGCATGAAATCGTTGGCGCCGGCCATCCGCAACTCCGCGACTTTGTCCTGCTCGACCATCCCCGAAATACAGATGATCTTGACCGCCTCCAGCGTCTCGTCGCTGCGGATTCGCTGGCAGACTTCCTTGCCGTTGATGTCGGGCAGCATCACGTCCAGCACGACCAGGTCCGGACGAAACTCGCGAACTTGCATCCCGGCGTCAAAGCCGTTGTTCGCCGTCTTCACCTCGAACCGGCCATCCTTCTCGAACACGTCAGAGAGCAGTTCGACCAGTTCTTCGTCATCGTCCACAATCAGCACCTTGCGCTTGCCGCTCTCCAGTGCATCCGTGGGGATCCCGTTGTCCCGCATGAACGCAAACAATTGATCCCGGGGGATGCGGCGGAACTTGCTCCCAGGAACGCGGAATCCTTTCAAGCTCCCGTTGTCAAAGCAACGGATAATCGTCTGCTGGGAGACCTTGCAGATCTTGGCCGCCTCGCCGGTCGTGAAAACAGTTTTTGCACTCATGGCCTTCGTCAAATCCTTCCTAGCCGACTTAGTTAGCCTTGAGCTACTTTGTCGAACAAAGCCCCGCGATGTGCTCAAATAGCACACCTTCCATGACCGATCCATCCATTTGGCCCGTCCGGTTCTTCCGAGATTACCGAATTTGCCAATAGTCCGAATTATAGCGGCTCTGAAAACTCAGTCAAGATTGATCTATCTTGTCTAAGTATTGCAAATTCAAGTACTTACATCGACTTTAGGATTCTATGCAAATTGGCTGGTTCCCCGCGGTTTGGATCTTGTTTCACTCAAATTCAGCCGCCGGTTGGCCCCAAAGCGGGCGGAAGCGGTAGAATCAAGGCAATCCGTCCGGGTTTTGTCCGAGCTGCGTTTGTGGAGGATGGTGGCGATGAATCCGTTCTCGATCCAGTGGACTTTCCCGCTCGCCGCGGTGCTCGCGCTGCCGAATTGCTTTGCGGCCGCCCCCACGCCAGCGGAGTCCGTACCCAACGCCCCGGCGGCTTCTGCCGAGCAGATTGCTGGCTGGATTCGCCAACTGGACTCGCCGCGGTTTGCCGAGCGGACCGAAGCGACGCGACGCCTCGAAGAGGCCGGCAAAGATGCGTTCCCCGCCTTGATCGAGGCGGCCGTGGGCGACAGTCGCGAGGCCACCTTGCGGGCCATCGAGATCCTGCGGAAGCACAGCCAGGAGGGCGACGAGTCGTTGCCAGCCGCCAAAGAAGCGCTCCAGAAGATTGCCGCCAGCGAGCACCCGTCCGCGGCCCGCCGCGCCAAGGAGGCTCTCGCCCCTCCTGCTCCTTCACCTCCCAAGGTTCCCGCCATCCAGCTTGGTCCGATCGTCCCCAAGCTGCCAGCTGGCCAACAGCAGGTCCAGGTGCAGATTCAGATCAACGCCTTCGGAGGCAATCAGACGCGACGCATCCAGATCAAGAACGGCGTCCAAGAGACGGAAGTCGCCGAGAACGACCTGAAGGTCAAGATCACGGAAGATGACCGCCGCATCCAGATGGAAATCACACGCAAGAAGGACGGCAAGGAAACGACCGAGAAGTACTCGGCCAGAACCGCCGACGAGCTGAAAAAGAGACACCCCGAAGCCGGCCGACTGTACGACAAGTACGGTCAGCAATTCGGTGGCATTCACATCCGCGCGATTCAGGCCGCGCCGGGGCGGTAGATCCCCGGTTCGTCCGAGCCGTCGCCATTCCAGTCGCCGACGACGGGCAGATCGCCGGGCCCGCCCAGAGAAAAGACCGCATCGCGGGCGTCCCTTTCGTGGTTGCCATCGAGGTCGACGATCCATTGCCCGCCGCGAAAGACGCCGATTTCATCGATCCCGTCGCCGTCGAAATCGCCGACGACAGGCAGATCGCCCGCGGCGCCGTACTCGAACACGCGATCCTTTTCCGACCAGCGGCCGTCGCCGTCGGCGTCCAGTCGCCAGCGGCCGTCCTGGAACACGCCGATGTTCTTGATGCCGTCGCCCGACCAATCGCCGGTGACCGGGATCTGTTTTCCCGCCCCATACAGGAAGACGTGGTCGATGACGTCCGCGCGCGTCGTACCGGCGGCGGTGTGGCGCATCAGCCGCAAGCCGCTGGTGGCCTCCTGCGGCTTGGGCGGCACGTTCTTCGGTTTCGGGATCGGCAGCAACTGATTCCGCATATCAGGCAATCCGGTTTCGAATGCCAGGGCCAGCGGATCGCCGGGCCAGGCCGGGCCGAAGATGCCGATGTCGTCTTTGCCGTCGCCGTTCCAGTCGCCGGTGACCGGCAGATCGAAGTCGTCGCCCAGCCAGGCCCACAGATCGTGGTCGTCCCAGCGGCCGTTGCCGTTCAGGTCCAGGAAGAAGTGCCCGCGGCGGTAGATGCCGATCTCGTCGATGCCGTCTCCGTTGAAGTCGCCCGCCAGGGGAATCCCGTCCGCCAAGCCAAACACCGCTTCCCGCGCGGAGTCAGCCGCGCGGGCGCCGTCGTCTGCGGTGCCGAGAATCCAGCGGCCGCGATCGAGCGGTTGACCGTACCAGTTGGCCACGTCGTGAAAGGTCACCGAACGCCAGACCAGGCCGGCCAGCGGCACGGCGTCGCCTTGGCCACGGGGCGAGCCCGCGTCGATCACGCTCAGGTGCCAGCTGAAGTTTTGCAGCCCGCCGATTCCGTACGTCGGGAACCGCAGCGGGGCGCAGACGGGCGGCACCATGATGGGCGGCGCCGCTGCCTGAAGGAGAGGAGGCAGGACCGGCTCCGGCGGCGGAGGAGGCATGCGCGGCGGGTCGAACGGAGGAACGATGTCCAGCGGTTCGACGGCGAGTTCGCTGAAGTTGTTCTCCTCGGACGCCAGGCCGGCTCCCAGCGGAATCGACACGAGGGCATCGTCCCAGGGATAATCGCTTCGCCCCTCGCGGAGAGCCGCATCGATGGGCGCGTTGGCGTTGAAGGCCACGCCGCCGGTGGTGCCGGGCGTGTCGAGCCCGTCGGCGAGGCCGGCCGGCTGGACTTCGATCACATCGTAGACGCCGGGCGGCAAACCGCGGAATTCGTAGTATCCCTGGGCATCCGTGACCGCGACGATCGCGCCGCGTCCGTAGATGCCCGGCAAGGCGGCTTCGCCCAGCACCGGCTGGCCGGTTCGAGCGTCACGCAACTCCAGGACGACTCCTTGCAGCGGCCGATCGTCGGACGTTCGGCGTCCGTCGCGTTGCTGCCAGATGTCGTCCGGCAAGCGGCCGGTCAGCGTGCGAATCGCTTCTCCGTCCTGGAAGACGTAGCCCGACAGGCTGCTGGGCGGCACTTCGCCGAAATCGTAATCGGTCAACGCCTGTCCTGCGGGGATCCAGATTCCGGAGATGGCATCGGCCACGCTGGCATCGCCGCCGTGCGAGCCCGCGCGCTGGCAGCCCTGCAAGTATTCGGCGGGTTGAGTCTCTCGCAGGGAGTACTCGCCGGGACGCAGGGCAGCGAAGCGATAGCGGCCGGTTGCATCCGTCGTGGTGGAGGCGGCAACGTGTCCGGAGGAATCCAGCAACCGAATGGTGACTCCGGACAACGGTTGTTCGCCGTCGTCCCAGCGGCAGTTCTGATTGGCGTCCAGGTACACGCGACCGGCCAGACGGCTCGGCGGCACTTCGCAGAAATCGTAGCCCGTCAAGTCTCGGCCCGATCCCAACGCGATGGCGCTGATCACGTCCTCCAGGCGGGCGTCGCCGCCGCCCGAGCCGGCCCGCTGGCCGCCCTGAAAATAGCCGGCCGGCTGCTGTTCCTTGACGGTGTACGTGCCGGGCGACAGGTTTTCAAAGCGGTAGCGGCCGTCGGCCTCCGTCTGCGTGACCGTCAGGACGCGCCCTGAAGCGTCCCGCAGTTCCAGGGTCACTCCGGCCAGCGGTTGCTCGTCCGCGTCCCACAGGCAGTCCCGGTCCAGGTCGGCGTGGACCAGCCCCGCGATGCTGCCGGGCAGCAATTCGCCAAAGTCATAGTGCAGCCCGGCATCGCCCCAGCGCAGACCGATTTGGCGAATCCGGTCGCCCGGATTGTCCGCCGTGCCGACGGTCACGCCGGCGATCGTGCCGGCAGTGTCCAGGCCGTCCAAGTAGCCGGCGGGCTGCGATTCGACGAGGCGGTATTGGCCGGAGCGCAGGTTGCCGAATTCATAGCGCCCGTCCTGACCCGTTTCCGCCGTCGCGATTGCCTGCTGGGTATCGTCCAGCAATTGCACGCGGACGCCCGCCAGAGGCTCTTCGCCCGGATCGACTCGCCCGTTGTTGTTGCGGTCGTGGTAGACGACGCCGGAAAGCGACGCGGGCGCATGCTCGCAGAAGTCGTAGTCGATCGCCGCCTGGCCGGAAGTCAGCGTGATTCCGGCAAGCGTGTCTTCGCCCGCCACGTAGCCCAGCGGCCGGCCGTCGACCGTCCCCACACGTTCGGCGCCGTCGATCAGGCCGGCGGGGGTCGCTTCGCTCACCGTGTACGTGCCCGGCAGCAATCCTTCGAAGCGGTAGCCGCCTTGCGCGTCCGTCCGCGTCTGGGCGATCGTTCCGCCTTCGGCGTCGAGCAAGCGCACGACGACGTCGGCCAGCGGCGGCTGGGGACCGCCGGGCGTGTAGCAATCGCCGTCGGGGCCGCTCAAGTGGACGCTGCCGCGGATCGAGGCGTGCCGCAACTCGCCGAAGTTGTACTCGAGGCCCTCGTCGCCCCACCACAGACGGATCTGGCCGATGCGATCGCCAGGGTTGGCAGCTTGCCCGGTCGTCTGTCCGCCGACGGTTCCGGCCCGATCCAAGCCGTCGATCCACAGCCCGGGTTGCGTCTCGACTGCCGCGTACACGCCGGCCTGCAGGCCGACGAATTGATAGCGGCCCTGGGCGTCGGTGAGCGCCGCAGCGACCTCCTGCCCGGCCTCGTCCAGCAGTCTGACCGGGACCTGCGCGAGCCCCTCCTCGCCAGCTTCCCGCCAGCCGTCGTTGTCGCGGTCGTGGTACACGTAGCCGGACAGTTGGGCGGGAAGGTGCTCGCAGAAATCGTAGTCGAGGCCCTGCTGGCTGGAAGCCAGCGAGATCTCGCCGATCGCGTCCGCCGCCACGATGCGTCCCACCGTCCGGCCGTCGACGGTTCCCACGTGATCGGCGCCGTCGATCAGGCCGTCGGGCGTCACTTCGACTACGACGTAGGTGCCGGGCATCAAGTCGGTAAAGCGATAGGCGCCGTCCGCGCCGGTTTGCGTTTCGGCCTGCAAGTCTCCCGAATCGTTCAGCAATCGCACCACGGCTCCGGGCACCGGCGTCCGAGCCGCCGCCGAGGCGTGACAGTCGCCCAACCGGTCGGCCAGGCAGACGCGGCCCTGGATCGAGGCCGGCAGCAGTTCGCCAAAGTTGTAGTCCACGCCGGACTGGCCGCCGCCCAAGACAATGTCTTCCAGTGCATCGCCCGGATGGCGGGCCGTTCCGCGCGTTTGTCCGGCCACGGTGCCGGGCGCGTCCAGACCGTCCAGATAGCCGGCGGGCTGATTCGGTTCGACCACGCGGTAGGTGCCCGGAGCCAGCCCGCGCACGAGGTAATAGCCGGCGCCGTCCGTCGTCACGCTGACGGGACCCTGGGGGCTGATCGAGTCGATCGCCGAGACGACGAGCTGCACGCCGTGGAGCCCTTCCTCGCCCGCGTCCCGCCGGCCGTCGTTGTCGCGGTCGTGGTACACATAGCCGCTGAGTTCGGCGGGAGCGGCCTCCGCGAAATCGAAATCCGCGGCATGGGTTCCGCCCAGCGGGATGGCGATCTCCGTCAGCGCGTCGCGGTCGCCCGGCACTGTCCGGCCCGTCGGCTGGCCCGCCACGGTGCCCGGGACGGCCCCCACGCTGAACAGGCCCTCCGGCTGGCTCTCGCGCACCTGGTACAGACCGGGCTGGAGGTCCCGTTCCGTGCCGAACTCGTATCGGCCCTGGGCGTCGGTCGTCGCGGTGCGACCCGTGTCCCGGTATTCGCCGCCGTCCCATTGCCACAGCGCCAGTGCGACGTTGGCCAAACCGGCTTCACCGGGATCCTGTCGCAGATCCAGATCGGCCTCCAGGTAGACCTTGCCGGCCAGGGAGATCGGCAGCGGTTGTTGCCGGACCTGGCCCACCGCGCCGGCAGTCCGGTCGCGCTTGCCGTCGTGGTCGTCGGCCGGCAGGTCAAGTCCGGTGCCGGCCAGCGCGGCGTCGTAACGATTCCGAAACGCCGCGCTCGCCTCGATGTCGTGGTAATGAGGGGCGGAAAAGACGGCGTTCAACTGCGAGCCCTGGAACTCGATGCCGGACGCCAGCGGATCGATGCTCTCGTTAATCGCCTCGTAATCGGTTTCGGCGGGGTCAAAGCCCTGGACTTCGTCGACGTCGATGGTAAACGTCAATTTGTCCCCGGCCCGGAAGCCGGTCATTTCCAGGACCAGCAGCAACCCGCCGTCATCAACGGTAACCTGAACCGAGGCCTGCGGGTCAGCCGTCTGCAAGGCGACCAGGGTGAAGGGAAACGCGTGGTCCGCGCCCAAGCCTGCTTCGCGGGTGTCGAAAATCAGGTCGCCTCGGCTCAAACCCTCCAGATCCTGATCGGTTCGGATCGCCAGGCGCGTCAGCTGCGTGTCGTTCGCGCCGCCCTGGAACGTGATCTCGAACGTGTCGCCGTGGACGTCGGAACCGATGTCTTCCTCCATGTAAACCGCGCCCACGTACAGCGGATCGGCTGCCAGCAGTTGCCGCGGCTCCATCCTTTCAAAGCCTCGCAGCCGCGGCGCATCCGCCGACACGCGGCGCGCCGACAGCTCCCTTCGGTGGCCGATCCGGTGCAGCAGATTCCTGGCGTGAGTGAGCAGATGCAAGATCCACCTCCGTGCCTTGCGGTCCCATCCTTGGTCGCCGGTCGCCCGCGCGCCAGTCAACCCCTCATTTCAACTCCACGGCCGGCCTTGGAGCTTTGGCAACGCGGTCCTTGATTGTCCAAATCCGCACCACCGTGTCGTAGCTCCCGGAAACAAGTACCTCGCCGTTGGAGTCCAACGACACCACACTGCCCTGGTGCCCCGCCAACTGACCGACTTCGGCGCCGCTGTCCAGATCCCACAAGCGGATCAAATTGTCGCTGCCGCCGGTCGCCAGGTAATTCGGTCCGAAGAAAACCAGCGTAAAGATCTTGGTCGGCCGGCGCGGCAGGTCGTATCCACGCTGGTTCTCGAAGGTCCAGATGTGGACCCTGCCGTCCTCGCCGGACGAGGCCAATTGCTTGCCGTCCGGCGAAAAGGCCAAGGCCCGGATCCGCGCCTGATGCGCCGTGTACTCTTCGGACGACTGAGCGTGGACCACGTTCCAGATGCGCATCTTGCCGTTGCGCCCGCCCGCGGCCAGTCGCTGGCCGTCGGGGGAAAACGACAAGGCCCGCAGATCGTCGCACGGTCCCTGCAATTCGCCGACCAGTTTCCGTGTGGGCACGTCGTACAACCGCACTTGGGACGAGAAGCCGCTGGTAGCCAACTTCGTGCCGTCCTGGCTCCAAGCCAATTCGGTGACAGCATGGCAACCTTGGTCCAACACGCAAATCCGTTGTGCCGTCGCGGGATCCCACAGCATGACGCGGCCGTCGTGGCCGGCCGAGGCCAGGATCCGGCCGTCCGCCGAGAATCTGACCGCGTGAACCCAATCCTCGTGCCCGACCAGGCAGCGGGCGGTCTGGCCCGTCATCACGTCCCACAGGTAGATGCGATGATCGTCCCCGCCGGCTGCCAGCAGCGCCCCGCCGGGCTGCAGGCAGACCGACGTCACGACCGGCGCCGTCCCCAACTCGTTCGTCGCGGGCATCTGCACCGCCTGACACGGCCAGTTGCCGCCCAGTTGCTCGCCTGCTGCCGACACCGCCGACAGCAGCGTCAAAACGACGAACAGGATGGCCGGCAAGGCCGGCGCTGCAAGCCGGTAGTGGAACCGCGGCCGAGACGCCGCAGACAACGCTTGGACAGCGGTCAACGGCGTCTGGCTGGTGTTTCTATTGGCTGACATTCGCCTGGTACCTCCCGCGTCTCTCTGGTTTGCTGAGCGGTTACGATTGTCCTTCTGGCCGAGACGGACCCCAAGGCCCGCACTGCTTTGCCGACGGGGACGGACTTCGGCGCGCAAGACCGCCTTTCCTTCCCCTGTGTATCGGTTCGGAGGTTCCCAACCCCGTAGACGATCCGGACAAACGCGCCTTTCGGCAACTTCGATAAGTGCCATCGGACGCCGCGCCGTCGGCACAGAGACCCCAAACCGTGCAAGTTCACGTCGCTAGCACCCAGCGGTTCTGACGTGTGTTGGGCTGCGATCGAGCTTCTTCGGTGTGGCACGGCGTGCCTGTTAGCCGTGTTTGCGCCCGCTAGCAACGGTAGCCCAAACCACTTCCCGGATTTCGACCACCACGCGGCCCGCCAGCGTGGAGCCATGTTCAGGACCAGACGTCGTGGCGGCAACGCGTCGGCTATTCGCCGCGCCGGTAAAAACGGTTCGACAGCAGGTGCTCCAAGCCCAAGAGGAGGGCGACCAGGGGGAGCAGGAACGGATAGAACTCGCGGCCCAGCCGGGCCTCGCCCACACCCAGCACGATTTCGTCCTGGCTGCGCGCGAAGTGGTAGCGGTCGGGGCGAAGCAGCTCGTCCAGTTCGTCGCGATTCAGCCTCGTCAACTGGCTGGCGGACTCCGGCAGGTTCACTGCAAAGCCGCGCACGAGCGGACGCTGGAGAAAGCCTTTCAAGCGGTAGCTTCCCGGCACTTCCGTGAACTTGACGGCCACTTGGCTGTCCGCGGCTGTCACGTCCTGCGGCTGGTCCAGCGGCGTGAACAGTTGGTACCGCTCCGGATACTTGTCTCGCGGGTTGGGCAACGACGCCGTTTCTCCCGCCAGGTAGTTCAGTTTGGTTCCGCCCGCATCCGTCAGGTGCCGCAGCATTTCGTTGACCAGCACGACGTAGGGCCAGGCGTCGTTTCCGGTCGGCAGCTCGTTCCACGTCTGGCGGCCCTTCAACCGAGCCGGATCGGAGACGGGAGTGGTCATGGTCAGCACGCGGCCGCGGCCCAGCGGCGTCTCGACGATCGCCGGCTGGTTGTTGCTGTACCGGACGACCACGCGGGACGGCGGGGCGATCTCCTCCAACCCCCAATGCCGATAGACGGGGAACTGGTCCCACGGGACGCTGGTCGCCACGTCGCGGAACGCCGCCGTCAGCGGGTGGCTGAGGTCGCGGAGCGTGATGAAGACGTCGCCGGGCGAGCGCCACTGGCGGTCCAGTTTGCCGCCCGTCAGCCGCCGCGCCGGGAGGGCGTTCCACGAGGCCGCATCGGCGTTGTGTCCCAAAAACAGCCCCAAGCCGCCGCCCTGGCGGACGTAGGCCGCGAGGGTCTCGCAGGCGGAGGGCGTCAGCGGGGCGGGGTCCAGCAGACAGACGGCTTCGTAATCGTTCAAGGCGAGGTTGGGCCATCTCGCCTGCTCCTCGACGCGGACGTCGAACCGGGCCTGCCCGCGCTGGCGGAACTCGTACGGCGCGACGGCCTCGACAAAGAACCTGGTGACCGTTCCCGGCGGCGCGAGGACCAGGACGGGCGACGCCTCTTGCACGTGGACCGAGAAATACCGCGTGTTGTCCCAAGCCAGCCCGTCCTGGGCGGCGATCCGCAACGTCCCGTGCTGCGTGCCGGCGTCCAGGCCGCTGACCTGAAACCGGACAAGTTGCGAGCCGTCCTCCGGCAGCGTGACCACCTGCTGGGCCCGCAGTGTGGACCGCGGCAGTTCGATCTTGCCATCCCGCACGACCGGCAGTTCGGGATCGGGTTCCTCCAGGTACAGTTCGACGGTGCTGGTCCCGCCCGGCCCCATACACGCCAAGGCGGCTTGCACCTCCAAAGCGTTGCCCTTCGACAGCACGTCGCTGGCCAGGCGGGGCACGCCGAGGAGCGTATTCTGCGGTTCATCCACGCCCACGTCGATGACATACAACAGCACGCCGGCGGACTCCTGCAGCCGCTGTTTCAGCACTGCCGACGACTGGCTCGTCCAACTCGCGCGGCTCAGATCGCTGAACAGGTAGACTTCCTGGCGCGATTTCCGGCTGGTCTGAGCCAGCTTCAGGGCCCGTTCGGCCACGTCCGTCAGCGGCGACGGGACGCCCGTCGTCTCCAGCCGTTCGAGCGACCGCTGGGCCGCTGCCAGATCCACGGCAAAAGCCGCGCCGCCGGGCCGGGAGTCCACCACGGCCACCTCGCTGTCGGCGGGCAACTGGCGGATCAACCAGCCGGCGATTTCGCGAGCCTGGTCCAGCCGCGTTTGGTTCTGCCGCAGATACTGCATCCGCGGCGAGGTGTCGAAGACCAGCACGGCCGCCACGGGCGCCTGCTCGTTTCCAATCGCCGACGACTCGCCGCGAGCGAGCGAGCGGTGCAGCATCACTGCCAAGGCCACCGCCAGTCCCAACGCGGCCAGCCCCAGCCCGCCCGCAGCCCACCGGCCCCGCCGTTGGACGAGCGCCAAGGCGGCCAGCAATCCCACCACCAGCAGCACGGCGCCCAGGAGTCCGATCAAGATCCAGTTGCCCACCGCCAGCGACGGCACGCTGGGGCGAGCCAGCGCGGCGGCCAGCAGGCCGATCGCCAGACACCGCAGCAACAACAGCAGCCAGTGCCGCAGTTGCAGTTGCCTGCGGTTGGCGTCATGCCGCTGCTTGACGAACCGCAGCGCCGGGAAGATCAACTGCTTGGGCTGCTGCCGCATCACCAGATGCAACACGATCGGAACTGCCAGCAGCAGCCCGCCGAACAGCAGCGAGAAATTGACGAAGGCCATAGCGCACGATGCTTATTGCGGGGCATTTTCCTTGACGGGCAGGAATTGGACCGCGTCGGCATGGGCGTTTCCGCCCGCGTCCTGGGTGCCGATCTCGACTGCGGCCGGCGCGCCGGGACGGAAGTCGAACTGGCCCAGGAAAATGAAGCCTTGGTCCAGCGGCGGCGGCTCGCGCATGTTGATCTGTTTGACGGCGGCGCCCTGCGGCGACGTGACCGTGACCGGCACCCGCGTGCCCCGGTTTTCGTGCGGCTGATAGGCCAGACGCACCTCGTAGCGGCCTGCGGCGGGCGGCTTGAACTCGAAACGCATGCTGGCTCCCGAACCGCTCGACGCATACGAATAGCCGTAACCCACGTAGCCCCTCAACCCAGTGCCCTCGTTCCAGGTGCCCGTCTTGACCGCGCGGCGGTCGTCGATCACCACGCCGGGCAGCGTCTCGGGATCCAAGCCCGTCGGCGGTCCGAACGCGGGGGCCCGTTTGGGAACGTCGGGCGGGACGACGAACTCCGCGGTGACCGTGGCGCGGCGGGCCTTGCCCGGCAGGTCCAGCAGCTTTTTGAGTTCGTCCAGGTGCTTGTCGTACACGTCCCGCGGCGTGCAGTCCTGCTGGACGCAGATCGAAGCGGCGCGGCCCACCACTTCGCCCATCATCCCGCAGGTCCTCATCACCCGCACGGTCCCCAGGGCTTCGTGGGTCACGCTGATGCAGCGGCCGGCCATGAACAGGTTGGGGATATTCCGCGAGTAGAAGCAGCGGTACGGCACGGGGTACCCGAACGTGCGGTCCACGCGGGCGTCGAACTTGGCCACCGAGATGAACGGGTTGTCCGGGAATTTCTCCGCGTACTCTTGCTTCGGGTAGTGCAAGTCGATGGACCAGGTGCTGGGCACGCAGCCGTCCGGGAAATCGCGTTTGGTGACGATGTCCTCTTGCGTCAGGATCACGTCGCCCAGCAGGCGCCGCGATTCCCGCGGCCCGCCGATGTAGGCCACCCAGGACAGGAACGCATTCGGATGCTGCGCCGCGCCGTCCCGGTTCTTCATGGCGTTAAAGGCCCCGTACACGGCGCGCAGGTTCCAGTCGCGAATCGCCTCCGCGTCGTGGATCGGGTCCTTGTCGAAACCGCTCTCCCAGAACCATGGTCCGTGGTTATTCCGCGGGTAGGGGAAGTCCTGCATGGTCAGCTCCAGCGCCCAGGGCGTCTGCGGAAACGCCGTGGGCTGCTGGGCTTCGTCCCACCGCCACATGTTGCTCATGCCCATGCGGCCTGTAGGCGTCATGTCGTAGTGAGCGCCGGCCAGGGCGCCCAGCGTGCCGTGGCCCGTGGCGTCGCAGAACAACTTGCCCGTGAACCGCTTGTGCTCGCTGGTCCGCGTATCGAAGGCCAGCACGGCCTTGATCTGGCCGCCGTCCGTTTCGACCTGGTAGGCGAAATGGTTCAGGAACAGGTCGATGTTCTTCTCGGCCCGCACGACGGATTCTTTGACGTCGTCGCCAAACTCCTCCGCCTGGCCGGGCGATTGCTTGGCCTGGTCCGAGAACTCTTCCACGATTTCGCCGATCCGCGGGAACCGGCCCCGGCGGACCAGGCCGTTGGCCCACACGCGGACTTCGCTGGAGCCGTTGCCGCCCAACACCGGCCGGTCCTGGATCAGGGCGACTTGGCAGCCCATCCGCGCCGCGGCGATCGCGGCGCCCATTCCTGAGTAGCCTCCGCCCACGACGACCAGATCGTACCCGGCCAACTCCGTCGGCTTGTCGCTCAGCCCCAGCAGATCGCGCCGCCAGCCGGGCAGGACCTCGGAACTGTTGGGCGGCGTCACGTTGGCGTCGCTGGTAAAGAAGACGGCGTCGCAGCGGCCGTCGAATCCCGTCAAGTCGTGCAGCGCCAGTTTGACGTCCCGCTGGTTGATCTTCACCACCCCGCCGCTCTGCCAGGCCCATTCGGCGCCTTGCGTGCCGAACGTCTCGGCCAGCGGTTGGCCGTCGACCAGCAACTGGAACCGTCCCGGCTGGCCCGGCGCCTTCCACTGCGCCACCCAGTCCTTGGTGCGGACCCAGACCCGATACTCGCCCGCGGCCGGGAACGAAACGGTCGTCGCCGCGTCCTCGACCGGCTTGCCCAACCCGTGGGCCAACAGATAGGGCGAGCCCATGAGATGGATGAACTGCGTATCCAGCACCCAGCCCCCCGGCTCGGCAAAGCTCTCGGCTTCGACCAATACCTGGTCAGCCCGGCTCCACGCGGAGCAGGCGATCCACACAGGCAACACGAACTTCAGGACTTTGCACATGGTCAGTTCCTTGAACGAAGGACGGACGGACGGTTCCGGGGGACGAATCGCCGGGGGTTCCGGAGACGGAATCGGACCCGACCGGCTGCGGGCGCGGCGGTCCCGCTTCGGGCCTCCATATCCTATACCAGCGGCCGGCTGCGATCCACATCCCCCGCGTTCCGCCTGTCACGGAACTCGGATCCTCGCGGTGCCGCGGTGCTTGTCCAGGCCGGCTTGTCCAGGCCCACTTGTCCGGGCCCCGGAGGCGTTTTGATAAGTAGTGAACGACGACCTGCCCGTGCCGGGCGACAAGCCGGGGCCGGCGGGCCGGGGCGGACCCGGTTGTCCCGCCCCGCCCGTCGCCGCGGTTCCCAAAAGCCCGGCTTTTCGGAATCGCCGGGCTCCCTCGGTCCTTCGGCCTGCGAATCAGCCGAGTTCATGGCCGCGCAGACTAGCGGGAGGGGGTATGGGGCAATTAGAATAAGCCGTCATGCACGCTGCGCCGCAGCGCAAATCCAGGAGCCCTTTATGACGATTATTGCCTGCCCCCGATGTACCGATTCCGTGGTGCTGCCCAGCCGCGCCAGCCAGCGGGCCACCGTCCGTTGTCCTTTGTGCCAAGAGGAATTCCCGCTGGCGGAAGTCCTGGACAAGCTGCCGCCCGAGCTGATCGTGGTCGACGATCCGGACGCTGCGGCGGCCGTGACGCTGACCGACGGGGCCGCCCCAGACGTCGATGCCGTGCCGCGACTGCTCGAACCGGAGCCCCGCACCGGAGGGTTCGCGCCGTTGAGCATCGAGACGGGCGACTCGGCGGCGACGACGGCAACGGCGACTCGGCGGCGACGGCCGGCCGCGCCGGCAAAACGCAAGTCGAAGAGCCCGGTTGCGGAGTTCGTCAAGATCGTCCTCGGCGGCGTCGCCGGGCTGGTCATCGCCCAGGTCATCCTGTGGTGGATCGGATCGGCAAAAGAGTGGCCGAGCAAGCGGGCCGACATTTCGGGACTGGCGCCGAAAATCGCCCCCTACGTCCCCTGGATCGTGCCGGAACGGTATCGCGGTGAAAAACCGTCCGGGGGCGCCGTCAGCGCGCCCGCAGCAGGCGACGCCGTGGCTGCGGGGACGCCGGCGGCCAGCGCGCCGCAAGTGCTGCCCGAACGCAGCTTTGTCAATCCGAACGAATCCGCCTCGCCGCACAAATCCCCCGCGGCCTCCGGCAAAGCGAAGTCGCCTGGCGCCAAGACCAAAAAGCCCGGCAAATCGCAGAAGCCCGGCGCTGCGGAACCGCTGACTGCCGGCGTTCCCGGCGCGGACCCGTTCGGCATGGCGGCGCCTGCCGCCAAACCGGACATCGATTTGAGCGAGATTCCGGAACCGGAAACGGATCCCTTGGCGGAAATGAAACTGGACACCGAGGCGCCACCGGACGACAAGCCTGTGGCGGACCCGATGGTCAGCAGCTCCGAGGAGGAAGCCAAGACCGAACCGACTGAAACAGTTAAACCGACTGAAACGACTGAAACGGCCGAAACGACGAAGCCTCCGGCCCAGCCTTTGCCCAACGCGCCGCAGAAGACGGCGGCCGATTTGGCGTCCGCTGCCGAAGAAGCCCAGACCGTGGTCGACGCCTGGCGGTCGGCTTCCGAGGGAGAGTCGCGGGAACGGATCAAGCAAAGCTACGTGGCGCTGGCCAAATTGGGCGAGACGCTCGCCTATTGCCCGAAACGGGGCGGCGCGGAGTTGGACGCGGCCGTCGGACTGGTCCAATCCCTGAAGGCCGAAGACGCGAAACTGAACACGCTGGGCATCGTTGCCGGCGGTTGGTTGAAGGCCAGCGGCCGCGACAACAACGGCGTGTTGCTGGTGGGCGTCGTCAAGCAGGTCCGCCAGCAGGGCGGCTACAACGTGCTCGACGTGGCGCTGGCCGGCAGCGAACAGACCGTGGCCGTCTATGGTCAGGCGGAGTCCGGCGAGGCGCCTGCGCTGGACGACAGGCTGCTGGTGCTGGGCGCCATCGTCCAGGAACCGGGGGCCAACCTCGCGGGCTACGAGGGGGATGCGCCGTTCGTTATCTGGCAAGGGCTTTGGGAAAAGCTCCCGGCTCCCTGAGCAGACAATTTTTGACAGGCAACGGATGGCCACTTAAACTAGCGTAGAGGGAGTCCCTTTACCCGTTTCCCGGTCGGTCTTTCCCGGAAAATCGTCATGTCCCGAACACTTGTTGCTTCCATCGGGGTATTGTTGGCCATACTGTCTGCCGCCCATGCTGATTCCGGCGGCTCGCGTCTGGTTTCGCAGGTGGAAGCGCGCCGGTACGGGCTGGAACGGGCTTGGTTCACCCAAGTCTCGCTCGACTCGGCTCGCGGCCGTGTCTCGGATTTCACCTACTTCGTGAGTGCCACGCAGAAGCACGCGGTGTACGAGGTCCGCTACGAGGATCGGAAACAGGCGTTTTCGGAACGGGACACGGACCGCTTCGGCGACTTGCTGGGGAAAGAAGCGGCGGAGAAGCAGGCCAAGGCGTTCGTCGAGGAGCTGAAGCTGCGGGAAATCGAGGCCCAGATCGAAACGATCGAAGTGCCGGAGATCACCCTGTACGTCGTCACGGACCGCGCGGTGCTGCACGCCATCGATGCCGAAAGCGGCCGCACGCGCTGGACCACCGTGGTGGGCAATCGCAATTATCCTACGGAACGGCCGGGTGTGAATGAGAAGTTCGTCGCGGTGCTGAACGGCTCCGCGCTGCACTTGCTGAAACGCGATACGGGAGAGATGGCTTGGGTTCGCGAGGTCGACGGAGTGGCGTCCGCCGGAGCCGCGCTGACCGACGAGTACGTGGTCGTCCCCACGTTCACCGGCAACGTCGAATGGTATGAAATCGGCGAAACGCGGACGTTGCCCAAGATCTCCCGCGCCAACGGCCGCGTGCTCATCCAGCCGATCGTGACCCCGCAAAGCGTGGTTTGGTCGACTGATCGCGGGATGCTGTACGTGGCCCGCACGACGCAACGCCCTCGCTATCGTATGGAAGCCAAGCAAGCGATCGTGTCACAGGCCGCGTACGCCAGTCCCGGCAAAATCCTGGCGGCTTCCATCGACGGTTGCGTGTACTGCCTGACCGACGTCAGTGGCGACGAGTTGTGGCGGTTTTCCGCCGGCGAAGCGATCAGCAACAGCCCGACTCCCGTTGGCGACTCGGTCTATGTCGTCACCGACAAGGGGAGTCTGTTCTGCCTGAACTTGGACAGCGGCACCGAGAAGTGGTCGGTGCCCCAGGTAAAACGCTTGCTGTCCGTTAGCAAAGACCGCCTGTACTGCCTGAGTTTGACGGATCGCATGTCGATCCTGGACGCCAAGACCGGCGGACGGATCGCGTTGATGGGCGCGTATGACGCCGACTTCTTCTATGCGAACGCCAAGACCGATCGCATCATCATGGCGACGGCGACCGGCGTCATTCAGTGCCTGCGCGAGACCGAACTCCAATGGCCGCTCGTCCATCTCAACCTGAAAGAAGCCGAACAGCAGCAACGCCGTCCGGAAATCAAGCAAGAAGGGCTGGAGGACGCCAAGACGAAACCGGCGGCGAAACCGGCGGCCCCCGCCCAGGCCGATGATCCGTTCGGCGGCGGAGCTGCGCCGAAACCGGCGGCGGGCGGCGCTGATCCGTTCGGCGGCGGAGCCGCGCCGAAACCGGCCGCGGGCGGCGCTGATCCGTTCGGCGGCGGAGCTGCGCCGAAACCGGCGGCAGGCGGCGCTGATCCGTTCGGCGGCGGAGCTGCGCCGAAACCGGCTGCAGGCGGCGCTGATCCGTTCGGCGGCGGAGCCGCGCCGAAACCGGCCGCGGGCGGCGCTGATCCGTTCGGCGGCGGAGCTGCGCCGAAACCGGCTGCAGGCGGCGACGCCGATCCTTTCAACTAGCCATCGGATCACCGGTTTCGAGCAGCACAACCAGCCAAGAGCCCGGCGTTCTCGCGAAAGCCGGGCCTTTTTTCTGACTGGAGCCGTGACTGGGAGCCGGTCACAGGCCAGAAGCAGTGGCGTGGGTCCAATTTCCCGTTGCGCGTTTCGGTCTGATTCCGTTCCCCCTCGCCTGGGCTCCCCACCGCTTGACCGCCGCCCGGTCTGCGCGTAAACCTACGGTTGCATTTCCCTTCTTGGCCGGCGACGCGACCCTTTGGACCAGATGGACCCGAACGATGAACGCCCTTCCTGTGCAACGTGCCATCATTAGTGTCAGCGACAAACTCGGTCTGGCGGACTTCGCGCGGGGCCTGTCGGACTGCGGCGTGGAGATCTACAGCACCGGGGGCACGCGCCGCCATCTGGAGAGCGACGGGATGCAGATCGTGGATATCTCCGACTACACGGGATTTCCCGAAATGATGCACGGCCGGTTGAAGACCCTGCATCCCAAGGTGTTCGGCGGCATCCTCTGCCGCCGGGACCACGACGAGGACCTGCAGGCGCTCCAGCAGCACGGGATTGTGCCGTTTGAGTTGATCGTCGTGAATCTGTATCCCTTCGAGGCCACGGTGTCGCGTCCGGGAGTGACCCTGGCCGACGCCATCGAGCAGATCGATATCGGCGGTCCCAGTCTGGTCCGCGCCGCGGCCAAGAACCATGCGTTTGTGGCGATCGTGACCAATCGTGAACAGTATTCCGCCGTGCTGCAGGAGATCGCGGACACCGGCTGCATTTCGGACTCGCTCCGCAGGCAACTGGCCGCCGAGGCGTTCGCGCACACCGCCGCCTACGACCGGGCGATCGCCGATTACTTTGCCGGAGCCGCGGCGGACGGTATTTTTCCGGCGATGTTGAATCTGAGTTTGCGGCGCAAAGCGGAATTGCGGTACGGGGAAAACCCGCACCAGTCGGCGGCCGTGTATCGCACGGTCGGCGCGGGGGGGCCCAGCGTGGTGACCGCGCGGCAACTGAACGGCAAGGAACTGTCCTACAACAATCTCCTGGACCTGGACAGCGCCCTGGCGATCGTGCGTTCTTTTGGGCAGCCGGCAGCGGCGGTGCTGAAGCACAACAATCCCTGCGGCGCGGCCGTTGCAGAAACGCTTGCGGCGGCCACGCAACGGGCGCTGGACGGCGATCCGCTGAGCGCCTTCGGTTCGGTGCTGGGCTTCAACCGCACGGTCGACGTCGCCACGGCGGAAGTGCTCTCCACGCCCGGCCTGTTCGTGGAAGCCGTCGTGGCTCCCGATTACGAGGCCGCTGCGGTGGGAGTGCTGACCACCAAACCCAAATGGAAGAAGAACGTGCGGCTGATGCAGGTCGGCCGACTGGACGAGACGCGGTCGTCCCTGCAGTTGCGGTATCTGGACGGCGGCATGCTGGTCCAGGAATCCGACGTGGCTCCCGATCCGGAAGCCGACTGGAAGGTGGTGACGCAGGCCCAACCGCCCGCCGCCCTGATGGACGACCTGCGCTTCGGTTGGGCCATCTGCCGCCACGTGAAATCCAACGCCATCGTGCTGTGCAGGGACCAGTCGCTGGTCGGCGTGGGCGCGGGGCAAATGAGCCGCGTGGATTCCGTCGAGATCGCGATCAGCAAGGCGGGCGGCCGCGCGCAGGGCTCCGTCCTGGCCTCCGACGCCTTCTTCCCCTTTCCCGATTCCATTCATCGCGCCGCTGCCGCCGGCGTGGCAGCCCTGATCCAGCCCGGCGGCTCCGTCCGCGACGAAGAGGTCGTCGCCGCCTGCAACGAACGCGGCTTGCCCATGATCTTTACGGGGCGTCGGCACTTCAAGCACTGATTCCCAAACGCTGGGAGGGTGCGCCAGGAAACGGCTGCGGCGGCCAGGGAAGCTGTGGAAGACGGAACCGTTTGACAGGAAGACGGGGTGACAGAAGAATGAAGGACGGAGCGGGGAGCGGTCCTCTTCCGCCTGTGGTTTTGTCCGCCGTCTCTTTCTGCTGCTGGCGATCCTGGCCGTCGCCTTGGCTCGGGAAGGCCGAACGTCGAGAAACGCGGTGATGTTGCACCCAGTTCAACAGAAAGTACGTGCAATCCGGCGCCGTGCTTGGCGACTGCGGGTGATTTGCGGGGGCGGTCTGGCTGTGATCGTCGTGGCCGGGGCGGTTTTCCTGGCCGCCGTGACGGACTATGCGTTGCGGTTTGACGATGCGGGCGTGCGCTGGTTAAGCGCGCTGGCGGTGCTGGCCCTGGGCGCTTGGGGACTGGGCCGGTTCTTGGTCCCGGTTCTGGTCCGCCGGCTGTCGGAGTTGGAAGTCGCCCAGCGGATCGAGCGGCGGTTTCCCGAAATGTGCGACCGTCTGTCCAGCGCCGTGGCGTTTCTGAACCAGCCGGAAGAGGAGCCGACGGCCGGCTCGGCCGATTTGCGGCGGGCCGTTGTGGCAGCCGCCGTCACGGACTTGGAACGCCAGGACCTGGCCGACTGTCTGGACGCGCGGCGGCCGCGGCGGATTGCGCTCTGCGCCGCGGCCGCCTGCGCCGTGGTGGGCCTCGTCGGCGTTTGGAATGGGCCGTCCGCCGCGCTGGCCGTCCGCCGTCTGGCCATGCCCTGGCGCGCGGAGCCTTGGCCGAGGCGGAACCAGCTGCAGTTTCTCCAAGGGCCCACGCGATTGCCCTTTGGCGCGGACTTCGAAGTCGAATTGGTCGACCGGCACGGGCGGCTGCCCCCCTCCGTCCAGATCCACTTCTGGCCCGACGGCGAAGAAGCGAAGCAGATCCAGGTCAAGGACATGAAGTTTTTCCAGGACCGGATGGTCTATCGCTGGGAGGACGTGCGCCGGCCGTTCCGCTATCGCGCCGTGGGCGGAGACGACGATACGATGGAGTGGCGGACCCTGGAGTTGGTGGAGCCTCCGCAAGTCACGTCGCTGCAGATCCGCCTGCATCCGCCCGCTTACACGGGCTGGCCGGTTGTGGCTTCCGGCGAGAATATCCGCGCTCTGGAAGGCTCCGCCATCGAAGTCGCCGGCCAGGTCAACCGGCCCGCCAGCGCCGTTCAATTGCGGATGGACAAGCCCGCTGCGCCGGGCATCGTGGCGGGCCGATTGAGCGCAGACGGGCTGCAGTTCACGATCAGTCCGGACGCCCAGCCCCCGTGGCAGGCGACCCAGTCCGGGACGTATTGGTTCGAGGTGACCGACACCGACGGCCTGTGCGGCGGGAGCGACCGCCGCTGGAACCTGCGCGCCGTGCCGGACGCGCCGCCGACGGTGGTTCTGGAACGGCCTGCCGCCAACACCTTTGTCACCGCGGATGCCGCGCTGACTCTGGCCGGCGCCGTCCAGGACGACCTGGCGGTGCACGCCATTTCCATTCGCTTTACCCGCAGCGACAGCCCAAACGCCGACGAGCGGCAGACGCTGGAAATCGTCCGCGGACCGGACGCCGCGCCGCAACCGGCCGCCGGATTGGCCGATGCCGGCGCCGGCCCCGCCGACACGCGCACGGTGGAATTCACCTGGGAACTGTCGCGACTGGACGGCCTGAAGCCGGGCGCGTGGATCGATTTCGAGCTGACGGCGGACGACTACAAGCCGCAATCCGCACACAGTCCGACGCGCCGCTTGACGATCATCTCCGTGAGCGAATTGGAGGAGCGCGTCGCGTCCCGGCAGGCGTTTATTCTGGGCCAGTTGGCCGAGGTGTTGCGGGTCCAGCGCGAAGTGCGGGCGCCCGTCAAAGCGTTGGAAATCGGCCTGGCCGGCGCCGGCCGGCTCGCCGCCAGCGACGTGGACTCGCTGCAGGCAGCCGAGTTGAAACAGCGGCAGGTCAGCCGGCTGTTGGCCGATCCGCAAGAGGGCGTGGCCGCCCAGATCGTAGGCCTGCTGCACGAACTGCAAAGCAATCGGATCGAGAATCCGGAGCTCGTAGGCCGGCTGAATGAACTTCTCGCAGCGGTGCGGCAGATCGGCGGCGAGCAACTGCCGCCGATCCAGACACGGCTGATCGGAGCTGTCAAGTCGGCGCGGGAAGCCCTCCGCCTGGCGATGGCCACCGACACCGCGTCCCCCGCTACCGCGCTCACCGCCGCGGCGCCGGGCGGATTGCAGGACGCGCTGCAAACCGCCGGCCGCCAGCAGGACGAAGTGATCGCGCGGCTGGAGAGCCTGTTGGGCGACTTCTCGCAGTGGGACAATTACCGGCGGTTCTCCCGCGAGTTGGCGCGGGTCCGGCAAGCGCAGGACGAGTTGCGGCAGGACGCCGAGCGTACGCGGCTGGATTACCTGGGCCGCGAGTTGCAGGATTTGGATGCCGACCAGCGCGTGAACCTGCGCCGCCTGGCGGAACGTCAGGCGGAACTGGGGCGCCAGTTTGACAAGATCGCCGTGCGGATGGACCAGATGCGCGACGAGTTGACCGGGCTCGATCCGGCGGCGGCCCAAACGCTCGCCGATGCCCTCGATCTGGCGCGCCGCGCGGCCCTGGGGGGGACCATGCGGGAAACCGGCCGGCGGATCGAAAACAACCAACTGGGCGACGCCGCCCGGCAGCAGCAAACCATCCTCCGCAATCTGCAGGAACTGTTGGACACGCTGGCCAATCGGCGTGTCCACGAACTGGAAAGCCGCGCGGACCAGCTGCACCAGGCCGCAGAAGACTTGCAGGCCTTGCAAGCGACCCAGCAGGGACTCCAAGCCCAGGCCGAACAGGGCGCGGCGGCGAAGGACGACTCACCGCGAAAGCGGGAACTCGACCGCCTGTCGGCAAGCTGGAGCGAACTGGCGGAACAGGCCCGGCGGCTGTCCCGGCGACTGGAGCGGCTGCTGGCCGAGCAGGCGGCGCAATCCCTGTCTGCCGCCGCTACGTCCCTGGAAAAGGCGGCGGAAGCCGCCGGGCAGGGCGAGGCCCAACAGACACTGGAACCGTCGCGCGAAGCGGGCCAGCAACTCGACCAGGCCGCGCGGCAACTGGACCAGTCGCGACACGCGGCGACCCAGGATCTGCTTCAAGAGCAACTGGGCCGGCTGGGGCAGGACCTCGAGGCCTTGGTGCGCCGCCAGCAAACCGCCCTGGAGGGGACGGTCGAGTTGGAGGCCCAGCGCCGGCAGGAAGAGCCTGGCTGGACGCGCGCTCAACTGTCCAGTTTGGGAGCCCTGGCACGCCAACAGCGGTCGGTGGCCAGCGAAGCCGCCGCACTGACCGACCGCTTGGCCCCGGCGCCCGCCTTTGCCCTGGGCCTGCAAGCGGCGCTGCGCGAGATGGAGCGGGCGGCTCGCGGCCTGGATCGCCAGGAGACGGGGCCCGCGACCCAGCAGTCGCAACGGCTGGCCCTGACACGACTGCAGCAGATGCGCGAAGCGTTGCAGCGCGAGCCAGGCGGCCCGTCAGACGATGACGGACAGAATCCTGCCGGCGAGAACAACCGGCCGCCTCCGTCCGACGCCGTCCAGCGACTGGCGGAACTCAAACTGCTGAAGTCGATGCAGGAAGAACTCCATCGCCGCACGGCCGAATGGGCGGAAATCCGCTCGCGCACGGAGACCTTGACCGACGACCAGGCGGACTCGCTCCGGCAACTGGCCGAAGAACAGGGCCGCCTGGCGACGATGCTCGACGAATTGAGCGGCCGACGCCCCAAGCCGGACGCCGACGAGACAAAGGGATACGAGCTGTGAATGTCCTGACAAGACCCGGCGACGGGAGCGGCGGCAAGTGGCGGGCGTGGTGTTTCGCGCTGTGCGGATGCTTAACCGTGGCGGGCCTGACGGCGACCGCAGCGGCTTCGCCTCCCGCGGCGTCCAAGCCTCTGGCCGGAGCGATGCTGCGGGATAGCCTGGACAACGAGTTGCTGCGAGGCCTGGACCTCCCGGCGCGGCCCAACGCCGCGCCGCCTGCCGCAGATCGGCCCGCGGACCGCCCGGCGCAAGCCGCATCCGAGCTGGATCCGCAACGGCTCGAAACCCTGGCGGAGGGCGAGGACATCGGCCTGGAGTCGGCCGATCCGCTGGACGCGATTGGCCGCCGGATGCGTTTGGCCGAGGCCCTGCTCAGCCGGCAAATCACCTCGCCCAAGACGCAGCGCGTCCAGCAGTTGGTGATCGAAGACCTGAACCGCCTGATCGAACAGCTGCAGAAGCAATGTTCCAACGCCGCCGCCAAATCCAAGTCCGCGCCGCAACCCCGCGCCAAGCCGGGCAGCAAGAGCCGCGCGGGCAGCGGCGAAAACACGGGGGCCAACCAGCCCGCCGCAGAGAGCACCGAGCGGACCGGCAGCCAGGCGGCGGACCGCGAGGAACTAGCCCGGCTCCAGCAGATGCTGAATCAGATCTGGGGACATCTGCCGCCCAAGCTCCGCGACCAGATGCAAAGCAGCGCGATCGAGGAGTTCCTGCCCAAGTATGAGAAGCTGATCGAGGCGTATTACACGCGACTCGTCGAGGAAGGTAAGAAGTGATGCCTGCCAGCTGCACATCTGGAGAGCGAACGGCGCTGGACGCGGGGCGATCGGCTGCTGCGACGAAGGCGCGGCGTGCGGATCTCGCGGCGGCGCACTGGCAGCGGCCGGAAAGCCGCGCAAGCCGGGAAAACCCGCTCCGGAGTCGAGCGGCCCGGCTTGTTCGCAGTCGCCGGGCTCTTGCCTCCAGACTTGCCTGCGGCGTCTGGTGTCTGGCCGCCGCCTGGACCACCGCCTCGATCTCGGCCGCGGCCGAATCGCCGGACGCCGGGTCGCTGGCGGCGGCACCAGGAAATCTGATGCAGCCGGCGACGCAGCGCGCCGTCGAGAAAGGACTTCGCTATTTGAAATCCCAGCAAAACGACGACGGCTCGTTCGGCCGCGGCGGCTACAGCCGCAACGTGGCCATCTGCAGCCTGGCGGGCATGGCCTTCCTCAGCCGCGGCAGCACGCCGGGCCGCGGGCCCTATGGCCGGGAGGTCAATCGCTGCCTGGCGTTCATCCTGGACCACGTCCGCGAGAGCGGCTACATCATCGCTCCCGAGGGCGCCAGCCACGGCCCCATGTATGGGCACGGATTCGCGACGCTCTTCTTGGCCGAAGTCTGCGGCATGTCCTCCGACCCGACGATCCGCGACAAGCTGGTGGGGGCCGTGGACTTGATCGTCCGCACCCAAAACGAGGAAGGCGGTTGGCGGTACGAACCCAAGCGGCAGGACGCCGACATCTCGGTGACAATCTGCCAGATCATGGCCTTGCGCGCCGCGCGCAACGCCGGCCTGTTCGTGCCCCGCGAGACGGTGGACCGCTGCATCGACTATGTGAAGCGCAGCCAGAACCCGGACGGTGGGTTCATGTACCAGCTGTCCGCGCCCGGCGAGAGCCGCTTTCCCCGCAGCGCGGCGGGCGTCGTCGCGCTGTACAGCGCCGGCATCTATGAAGGAGACGAGATCGAGAAGGGACTGGATTATTTGATGAGGCAAATCCCTACGTCGAAGGCCGTCCAGGCGGAGCCGCACTACTTCTACGGGCACTACTACGCCGTCCAGGCGATGTGGCAGGCGGGCGGCCAACGCTGGCAGCAATGGTACGCGGCCGTCCACGACGCCATCCTGGCCCGGCAGCGTCCCGACGGCGCGTGGTTCGACCAGATTTCGCCTGAATACGGCACCGCGATGGCTTGCATCATCCTGCAGATGCCGAACAATTACCTGCCGATCTTTCAGCGATAGGGGATGCGGGATGCGGGATGCGGGTTGCGGGATGCGGGTTGCGGATTACGTGGCCTGGCGGTTGTCCATCGGCGTTTTGCTGTTCCTGTCCGCCGGTGCGGCGGCGGGCCAATCCGTGCCGCCCCTGCCGCGCGTGGTGCCGATCGAGGGCGACGCTTCGGCCGCCCGCGTCGAGCGAATCGGCGCGGACTGGACGGTTCATCTGCGAACCGGCGGTTCGACGCGTGCCGTTCCTGCCAAGGACCTGGTACGGTGGGGCGATTACACCGACTCGTTTCGCCTGATGCACGTCGTGCTGGCGGACGGCAGTCTGCTGGCCGCCGAGATCGCGCATCTGGCCGACGAGAAGTTGGCCGTCGATGGAGAGCTTTGCGGCCGGGTGGAGATTCCGCTCGCCAAGGTCCGCGGGGTGGTGCTGGACCCGCCGCCCTCCGCCTCCGAACGCGATCGGCTCTGGGAGGCCGTCACTGCAGCGCAAGGCGTACAAGACCAATTGGTGCTCCGCAACGGCGACGTGCTCCGCGGCGTGCTGAAAAGCGTTTCGCCGGACGCCGTGACGCCAACCGCCGGGCTGACGCTCGCGTTCGCGGCCGAAGGACGCGATTTGACGATTCCCGCGAACAAAGTCCTGGCGATCGTCTTGAATCCGGCGCTGGTCGATGCGGCGGCCAAGCCGGGATTCTTCGTGCGGATGGGATTTCGCGACGGCAGCCTGCTGAACGTCACCCAGGTTGCGACGGACGGAGCGTTCGCGCGCCTGACGCTGGCCCCCGCCGTGCAGTTGGAATTGGATGCGGAACTCCTGCAGACCGAACTGACGCTGCTGCAGCCGAGCAGCGACCGTGTCGTCTACGTGTCGGACCTGGAGCCGATCAGCTACAAGCACATCGCCTATTTGGAAACCGCGTGGCCGTTGGGCCGCGACCGCAGCGCGGCCGGAGGCCGGTTGCGGCACGGCGGCCACCTGGTCGTCAAGGGATTGGGCATGCACAGCGCCTCGCGCGTGGCTTATCGCTTGGGCGGCGGCTATCGGCGGCTGGACGCCGAGTTGGCGTTGGACGACGGCGCCGGCTTCGGCGGCAGCGTTGTCTTTCGCGTGTTCGTGGCCGACGCCGCAGACCAGTGGAAACGAGTGTACGAAAGCCCCGTCGTGCGCGGCGGCGACGCGGCGTTGCCGATTTCGGTCGACGTGAGTCACGCCCAGGCGCTGGCGCTGATTGTGGACTTTGCCGACCGCGGCGATGTCTTGGACCGCGGAGCCTGGCTCAACGCCCGGTTGATAAAATGACCGCGCAAAAAAGGAACGCGCAAGGCGCTGGCGGCGAGTTCGCCACACTGCGTGGCCTGGCGGTCGGAAGCCCCGTGCGGCGTGCGTGGATGCTGCGGGGGGCGCAGTTGATCATGAGAAATTGGATCGCGATCGATCAGAGGAGCCCGAAATGATGGTTTTTGTTTGCGGACTGGTGCTGCTGGCGGGAGGCTACTTTTTCTACGGACGGCTGACCAGTTCCACGGTCAAGCCCGATCCGGACCGGGTCACGCCGGCGGTCGCCCACGCGGACGGGGTGGACTACGTGGCCATGCCGACCTGGCGCGTGTACCTGATCCAGTTGCTGAACATCGCGGGGCTGGGACCGGTCTTTGGACCGATCCTCGGCGCGTTATGGGGGCCGCAGGTGTTTCTGTGGATCGTGTTCGGCTGTATCCTGGGCGGCGCGGTCCACGACTTTCTGATCGGCGCGATGTCGATCCGCAACGATGGAGCCGGCCTGCCGGACTTGATCGGCCACTATCTGGGCACGGTCGCCCGGCACGTTTCGACCTTCTTCATTCTCCTGTTGATGCTGCTGGTGGGGACGGTTTTCGTCAAGGGACCGGCCTTGCTGCTGGTCGAACTGCTCCCGGCGGAAAGCGTCGGGTCGTGGTTCGGCCCGGCCGCTGCCTCCTGGCTGTCGTCGTCCTTCTTCGGTCTGTCGGCATGGCTGTGGCTGGTCATGCTGGCGATCTATGCCTACTACGTTCTGGCGACGTTGCTGCCGATCGACGCCATCATCGGGCGGTTCTATCCGTTCTTTGCCATCGCGTTGCTGGTCATGGTGGCCGGGCTCACTTACGCGCTGCTCAGCGGCGGCATCCAGGCGCCCGAGTTCACCTTGGACAACCTGCATCCCAAGCAATTGCCCGCCTGGCCGCTGATTTTTATCACGGTCAGTTGTGGAGCGGTGAGCGGGTTCCACGCGACGCAGAGTCCCTTGATGGCGCGGTGTTTGAAGAGCGAGAAGCACATGCGTCTGGTGTTTTACGGGGCGATGATTTCGGAAGGCGTGATCGCACTCGTCTGGGCCTCGGTCGCGCAGGGGTTCTACGGCGGCAGCGAGGGCCTCGCGGCGGCGTTGGACGCCGGCGGCCCCGGCGCCGTGGTCCACAAGGCCTGTGTAGCCACGATGGGGTTAGCCGGGGGCATCCTGGCCGTGCTGGGCGTGGTGGTGCTGCCGATCACCTCCGGCGACACGGCGTTCCGCGTCGGCCGGTTGATTCTGGCCGATTACTTGCGCGTTCCCCAAACGCGAATTATCAACCGCTACATCCTGGCCGTGCCGCTGTTCGGGCTTTCGCTGGCGCTGAACTTTGTGAACTTCGCGGTCATCTGGCGGTACTTTGGCTGGGCCAACCAGGCGTTGGCAGCGGTGGCCCTGTGGACTGGGGCCGTCTTTCTCGCCCGCCGCGCCAGCCGCTGGTGGCTGGCCTTTGTTCCGGCCGTGTTCATGACCGTGGTCACGACCAGCTACATCCTGGTCGAGGACGTCGGCTTTGCGCTCAATCCGCGCCTGGGGACGGTCCTCGGGCTGGTGGCCGGCGTCGCCTCGGCCGTGGTCTTTTTATGGGTGCGGCCCAGGCTGGCGCCGGAAGAAGACAAACCGGCGATGACCGGCCAGCCCACCGAAGCGGAGCGAACCGGGGATTCGCTGGCCTGCTGAGCGGCGGCTCATTCCGGCTTTCGGAAATGCCAGAATTCGCCGTCGGGCTTTTCCAAGTGGCACACCATGCACTTGCTGATCGGCCCCTCCTCGCCTTGGAGGCGGACGGCCTGTTCGTTGTCGCGCACCATCGCGGCCGGCGTGATCGTATGGGGGGAGCCATGACACGCACAGCAGTAGATGCCACCGCCGCCGTGCGCCTTGCTGTGGCGGTACAGGGACGCGGAGTCCTTCGTCAGATGCTCGTTGGGGGACTCGATCGTGACTTCTTCGGGGTCCTGCAAGTCCTCGGTGTGGCACGTCGCGCAGGAAGGCATCGTGGTCCAGGGCGTGCGGGTTCGAGCGGCGACGATCTCCATGGCGCCGTGGCAATCGGTGCAGGTGATCCCCGATTGGGACATCACGTCCCGCAGGCACTTCGTCTGCGGACCTGGGTGACAGGAATGGCACACGTTCTTGGGCAGTCTTCGTCCGGGCTCCTTCACTTTGCTGGCGTGAAAGCCGTGCATGGCTGAGGACAGCGTCAGTTCACAATCCTTGCACTCGGTGACGCCCATCGCGGGATCGGCGTGACAGGAGCAGCACAGGACCGGCTTGCCGGCTTGAGCCTGCCGGAGCAGATCCGTGCGCTCGTTCTTGTCGTGGGCCTTCAGGATGTCGGCCATCGAACCTTGCGGCGTATCCGCGACGTGGCACAGGTCGCAGGACATCTCGGTGGACGCCGGAGCCACGTTGACGGTCTGGGCGAGCGTTTGGCCTGCCGGGTCCTGTACCGAGACCGTGAACATGGGAAACGGATCCCAGGTTCCGTCGTCCGAGAAGTCCACTACGGGCACGCCGTCGGCGACGAAGTGATCGGCCGCGGCTTCCATCGTACCGGACGTGCGTTTGCCCTTGAGACCCACTCCTGGCTCCAACTTCCAGCCGTAAGCAGCCGCATAATCCCAGAAGTTGGAGTGCCGCACGGGATCGGTGACGTGCAACGTTTCGTAGCGGAGTTTCACGTCCTGGGTGATGACGGCCGGCTTCTGGCCGCGCCGAATGACCTGCGCCCAGAAGACGTTGTAAGGCGGCAGGATCTGAAGGGTCGAAAAATCGGCCTGGTAACAATGCATGCCCAAGTCGTTCCAAGCCAGCACGGCGTATTGGTCCAGTGGCTGCGGCGGCGGCAAGCCGGCGGGCAGGCCAGGGGGCGGAGCCGGGTAGTCGTACGAGTGCCGCGGCGCCCAAGCGGTCCCGGCGGCCATCTCCGGAGTGGTTTTGCGGGCCGGGGCCGGCGGGGCCAGCGCCGGCGCCACGGCGGGAGGTTCCGAAGAGTTGCCAATCGGGGCCAGATCGCGCGAGAACAGGATCATCACCACCACGGCGGCAACAACCAGCAAGACAGGCTGCGAAAGCCGTTTCATCACGTAACCTCCAGAGGGGATGGACACAATTTGCCTAGTTATCCCAGGTCAGATGCAACTGCGGTGCCCAGCGGAGACCGCCGTGCTCACTTTCCAAGGAACAAAGCTGGCATTCCCTGTGCCTCGGCCATCTGGGGAGCATTTCCGCGCTGTATCCCGGACGGCGATGCCTTGCCGCATTTCTCGGACCGTGTATTTCGCAGCGATTCCGCCTCGGTTGCTCTTGCAAACTGCAAGCCGGGATGTGGACGGCCGGCCGTTTTCTGTTCCTCTCATTTTCTGCTCCTCACGGTGTCCATCGAAACGTCTTGCGGTTATGCTTGCGTTGCGTTTTCCGTTTGGCATGGGCCAGCCTTGGCCGACAAGCTATAAAGGAAATGGAGACCTTGACCGCCGCGCCCGTTGTGGCCAGGGGAGCGGTTTCAGCCTTTGCAGAAAATGAAAGAGGAAGTACACCGATGTCTGACGCCATTGACAGCCGGCGCAAGTTCCTGAAGACGTCCTCAGCCGCCGTGGCGGGAGCCGTGCTGGCTTCGGGAAATTCAGCCGCCGCGGCGGCGAACAGCGCGTCCGTGGCTTCTCTGCTGGTCGCCGCGAATGCGCCCTTTGACGGAGGCGACTTGAAGGCCCGCTTCGTCTATGACGGCGATCCTCCCGTCCGCAAGCCTGCCGTAATTACGGCGGACCAGGATTTCTGCTGCAAGCAGAACATTCTGGAAGAACACGTTGTGGTGAACCCGGCGAATCGGGGGTTGGCCAACGTGATCGTCTGGCTGTACCTGGCCCGCAAGGATGCGCCGCCGACCATTCACCCTTCGTATGCCGAGACGGAAAAAGCGGAAGTGCACCTGGATTGCGACGGCTGTCGCTTCGAACCGCACGCCCAAGTCCTGCGGACCACGCAAACGCTGTTGATTCGCAACCTCAACCCGATTGGGGACAGCGCCAAGATCGACACCTTGAGCAATCCGCCAATCAATATCGTCATCCCGATCAAGGGCCAGTGGCGGCAGGCCTTTCCCAACGCCGAACGCATGCCGGCCCGCGTCAGCTGCAGCTTGCATCCGTGGGAATCGGGCTGGTTGCTTGTGAAGGACAATCCGTACATGGCCGTCTCCGACGCCGACGGCAGCTTTGTGATCAAGAATCTGCCGCCCGGCAAATGGACGTTCCAGTTCTGGCACGAACAAGCCGGCTACCTCACGGAAGTGAAGTTCCAGGGAAAAACGACTGCCTGGAAGCGTGGACGGGCCGAATTCGAAATCAAACCCGGCGAGAACGACTTGGGCGAAGTGCTGCTCGCGCCGGGCTCGTTCGCCACGTGAGCGGAAACGCGGGCCGGCCTACGGCGCGATCTTCTCGAACGGCCACATCGCGACGCCGCCGTCCAGCACGCGCACGTCCTTGAATCCCGCCGCCTTGAGGATCAACGAGGCTTCGTAGCCGCGCAGGGAGATCTGGCAGAAGGCCACGATGGGTTTGTCTCTGGGCAACTCGTCCAGCCGGCTGCGGAGTTTTCCCAGCGGGATCAAGGTCGAATGGGGCAAGCGGACCTGACCATATTCCGCCGGGGAACGGACGTCGAGGAGCACGAAATCCGCACCGTCCTGCAACAGGCGGTTGACGTCCCTCGCCGACACGCCCGTCATCAGCCCGTCCAACTTGTTTCTCGCGACGTTGGCAGCCGTGATCAGGTTGTCCATGGCGGACGCATAGGGCGGGGCGTAGCACAGATCCACCTGGGCCAGTTGATCGACCGTCATCCCTGCCGTGATGGCCATCGCCGCCACGTCGATCCGTTTGTCGCCGGCCCCCGGCCCCGTGGCCTGAACGCCGAGCAGACGCCGGGAGTTCCGGTCGACCACGATCTTCAGCAGCAACGGCTTGGCGGTGGGCATGTAGTGGGCTCGATCCGCCGCTGGCGCCAGTGCGACGACCGGATCGTAGCCCTGTTGGGTCGCCGCGGTCTCCGTCAATCCCGTTCGGGCCACGCAGTAATCGAACACCTTGCAGACGGTGCTTCCCAGCACGCCGGGGAAGGTGTCGTCCAGGCCGCAGATGTTGTTGGCTGCGACCCGTCCTTGCTTGTTGGCCGTCGAGCCCAGCGGCACAAAACAAGGCTTGCCGGTGAGCAGATCCACACACTCCACGCAGTCGCCGGACGCGTAGATGTCGGGATCGGACGTGCGCATCCGAGGATCGACCTGGATCGCTCCCGTTGTTCCGATCTCCAAGCCGGCGGCCCGCGCCAGTCCCACCGCGGGACGCACGCCGACGGCCGCGATCACCATCTCGGCCGGCAGCTTGCCGCGGTCGGTCACTACCGCCTGGACCCGGCCCTGGCCTTCGAACGCTTGGACCTTGGTCCCGGTCAGCACTTTGACGCCGTGCGATTCCATGTGCTGCTCGACCAGCCGGGCGATCTCCGAATCCAGCATGCCCAGGATCTGCGGCAGCATTTCCACGATTGTCACGCGGCACCCGCACTGGACCAGCGCCTCGGTGGCTTCCACGCCGATCAGTCCCCCGCCCACGACCACCACGTCGCGGGCCTTGTGTTCGGACAACAGCGTTTTGATCTGTTCCGCGTCGTGGACCCCGTGCAACGTCAGGATGTTTTCCAGGTGGACGTTCGGGATGGGCGGCACTACGGGCGTCGCGCCGGTGGCGAAGACCAGCTTGTCGTAAGGCAGCCACGACCGGCCGCCGCTGGCATCGCGGACTTCCACCCGCTTGCCCGCGCGGTCCACCTGGACGGCCTCGGTCTGGTTCATGACGTGGACGTTCTTGACCTGCCGGAAGAACACCGGGTCGCGGACGACGCCCACGGGCGTCGACATCAGTTCCGCCTGCTCCTTGACCACGCCCGACACGTAATAGGGCAGCCCGCACCCGGCGTAGGAAAGCAGTTTTCCTTTCTCGACGATCGTCACTTCCGCATCTGGCGCCAGGCGGATGATCCGGGAAGCCACCTTCGGCCCCGCGGCAACGCCGCCGATAATGACCACTTGCTTGACGTCCGACATGCTCGCTGCTCCTTGGTTCCGGGAATGAACTGTGCAGATCTTTCTGCCGTGAATGGTAGCGGGTCACACCTTCTCCGGCACCACCCACGGCTGGCGATACTCGCGCGTGAAGAGCTCCATGGCGCGGGCGTTGCCGACGATCTGTTCGGTCTTCGGGTCGATGGTCAGTTTCTCGGCCCCCAGCCGGTAGCTGATCATCGCGTAATGGACCAAGAGCAAGCTGAGGTGTCCCTCGGCGATCTCGGCGTTGGGCGTCTTGCGGCTGCGCACGCACTCGATGAAGTTCTGGAAGTGTTCCTGATCGGGGAACCGGCCGTGCATCTGGTCGCGGATCACCGGCTGGCGGTTTTTCTGCCGCACGAAGACTTGCCACCCCGAGCCCATGCGGCCCACGAACATCAGAGCGTCGCTGCCGTAGATCTCGATGCGCTCGGTGTTCTGAGGCCAATACGGGTAGATGTCGCCGTCGCGCACGCCCATGTCGGCTTTGATCATGTAGGGCGTGTACAGCGAAAGGTCGAAGCTCATCACCAGGTCGTCGAACTCCAGGATGGCCAACTGGGTATCGGGCGTCTCGGCGGCGCCGTCGCGGTCGTAGCGAGCGCCGTTGGAGAAGACGGTCTGGGGGTACTTCAGGCCGCACAGCCAGCGGGCCAGGTCCACCTGGTGGATGCCGTCGTAGGTCATGTCACCGCCGCAATAACGCCACAAGAATCGCCACTGGTAGCGCAGCGTCGGGTTGTATCTGTGCTCGGGGGCCGGCCCGTTCCACATGTCCCAATTGAAGCCTTCGGGCGGATCGCTGTCGGGGGCCATGGGGAAATTCGGCTCGCCCTTCTGGTTGACCACGCGGACCCGGTGAATCTTGCCGAGCTTTCCCGCCGCGATGTACTCGCGGGCCGCGTGGTTGTAGGGGGCGGACCGGTTCTGCATGCCGATCTGCACGATGCGGTTGTATTTTCGCGCCGCCTCGACCGCCTGGCGGCCCTCCCAGCAATTGTGGCTCTGCGGCTTCTCGCAATACACGTCCTTGCCGGCCTGGCAACACCAGATCGTCGCCAAGGCGTGCCAATGCGGCGGCAAGGCGAGGATGACGGCATCGACCGATTTGTCCTCCAGCATCTTCCGGAAGTCGGGCTCATAGACGGGCATCTTTCCGCCTTGGAGCGTGGCGATGCCCTTGGCCCGAGTCTCGTGCATCTTGCGATCCACGTCGCAGAAGTAGGCGAACTGGCAGTCGTCGCGGCTGGCAAACCCGGTGGCCAGCATGTTGCCTCGACCGCGGCAGCCGACGATCGCCAGAATGACCTTGTCGTTGGCCGGAGTTGCCCGCACGGACCGCGGATCGGAGAGGATGGTCAATCCCGCAGCCAGGCCGATGGCCGAACCTTTTGCCTGTCCGAGGAAATCGCGGCGGTTCAAGCTGCTCATGGGGCGTCGCTCCTTGCAAGAATTGGTAAGCGGTGTGGAAATCACGCCGCCGCCCAGCAGTCTAGCTGGCCGCTGCCGGCACGACAACCTGACGACACCGGGCCAGACGCGGTGCACCCGGTGTCCCGGCCGCGGTGCTGGCGGCGTGCTGTTCGGCGAGACACTCGAGATCAGCGTCCCGACAGGCGTCCCGCCCTGACCGTTCTCGGATTGTATCCGGCGTCAGGATGGTCACAATGAACCGCAGCGGATTTTCTCAAGCTCGGATGCGGCCGTTTTCCGACGCGCAGAAGCCCGGCGCTTCGGAACCGTTGAGGGTCCGGCGGGCCACAACCAGGAAGAACCAGACGATGCTCGCGAATGCCAGGTATCAGCGGTTGCCAGATCGCTTCAACATGATCCGTGGTGCCCTGGCCGCCGTGGCCGCGGCAGCCGGACAAGCCAGTCGCGGCAACTCGCCTCGTTCGTGCCGCCGCCACCCGCCGCGTTGGCAAGTCGTGTTGCTGTTCTCGGCGCTGTGTGGGGGGATCGTTCCGGCAACGAGCGGCGCCGAGTCGGGTTTGGGAGATCGTCTGCGACCGCTCCTGGCCGCTCACCAAGGCAAAGTCGCGATGGCGGTCAAGCATCTGGAGAAGGGCGAAGAGTTTGCGCACCACGCGGACAAGGCCCTGCCCACCGCCAGCCTGATCAAGGTAGCCGTCATGGCGACGGCCTACCGGCTGGCGGACGCCGGGACCTTGGACCTGGGCCGCACGGTCGTTCTGCGGGCAGAAGACAGAGTGCCCGGCTCCGGCATCCTGACCGGGCATTTCTCGGACGGGGCAACCTTGTCCGTCCGCGACGCCATTCGCCTGATGATCGCGTTCTCCGACAACACGGCCACCAATCTGGTTCTGGATCAGATCGGCCTGCGGACTACCGCCGACACAATGCAGGAGCTGGGCTTTCCGAACACCAAGATCCACTCCAAGGTGTATCGCCGCGAGACGTCCGTCTTTCCCGAACGGAGCAAGGAGTTCGGCTTGGGGAGCACGACGCCGCGGGAAATGGTCGGGCTGTTTGAACAGCTGCACCGGCGGCAACTGGCCTCGGCCGCCTCCTGCGAGGCCATGCTGCAGCACTTGGCAGCCTGCCAGGACAAGGACCTGTTCCCCCGGAACTTGCCGCCGTCCGCCAGGATCGCCCACAAGACGGGCGCGGTCGATGCCGTGCGGACCGACGCCGGCATTCTCGAGACGCCCGGCGGTCCGATCGCCATCTGCGTGCTGACGGCCGACAACGCGGACCGTTCGTGGACTTCGGAAAACGCGGCCGAACGGTTGTGCGCACGCCTGGCGCGCGCCACGTACGACTATTTCAATCCGTCCGGAGTCGCCGACCGCTCCGCACCGCCGACCGCGCTGGCAATGGGGGCCGCGGGGCCGCAGGTAGGATTCTTGCAGAGGACCTTGAACGCGCGTCTTTCCCCGTCGCCCGAGTTGGGGGTGGACGGCGATTTTGGCCCGGCGACCCGCGACGCCGTGTTGCGATTTCAAGAAGAACGCGGCCTGCCGGCGAGCGGCGAGGTTGGCCCGCAGACCTGGCAGGCGTTGGGAAAACTGGTCACGCAAGATGAACCGATTCCCGATCCGGCAGTGGTCAACGCTCAAGTGTTGCCGCGCCAGCCGCCGGATGACCCGGCGGCGGCGCCGCTGGTGACGTGTCAAGCCTGGATCATCGGCGATGCCCGCACGGGGGCTCGCTTGCGGGCGAACAACGAGCGCCGGAAACTTGACTTTGCCAGCACCACCAAGATCATGACGGCCCACCTGGCGCTCCAGTTTGCCGAAGAGCATCCCGGCGTGCTGGACGAGGAAATCGTCTTTTCGCGACGGGCGGATGACACGATCGGTTCATCCGCCGGTCTGCTTGCGGGCGAACGGCTGACGGTCCGCGAACTGTTGTACGGACTGCTGTTGCCCTCGGGCAACGACGCGGCCGTGGCTTTGGCGGAGCATCTCGGCGGCCGTTTCGATCCGCCGTCGAAGGCGGCGGACGCGGCCGATCCGGTGGCTCGGTTTGTGGCGGAAATGAACCGCCGGGCCAAAACGCTGGGCCTGAACGACACTCGCTTCTGCAACCCGCATGGCTTGCCGGCCGAGGGCCATCAGTCCACCGCCGCCGATCTGCTGACGCTGGCCCATGCCGCGCTCCGATCGCCGCTCTTTCGCGAATACGTACGCACGCGCCAGCGCGGCTGTGCCGTGACGAGCGCGGCGGGGCATACCCGGAACGTGTTGTGGAAGAACAGCAATCGCCTGCTGGGCATCGAAGGCTATGAGGGCGTGAAGACCGGCACGACGGACGCCGCCGGCGCTTGCCTGGTCGCCTACGGTACCCGCGCGGGCCAGGAACGGCTTGTCATCGTGCTGGGCTCGGCCAGCTCGGACGCGCGCTATGCGGACAGCCGCAACCTGTTCCGCTGGGCCTGGCAGCAGTTGCGTGAATGAACGTCCGGCGTCACCGTTTGGTCCCCCAGCCAAATGCTGAGGCAGATTGGTTGCTTGGATCAGGCGAGCGGACGGCTGGCCGATGCGACTTTCTGACGTGGTTGCGCGAGGATTTGTCGCGGCGGGAATCTTGCCTCCTGGACCCTGAGAGAGCGCTCACGCCGCGACGCCGCATCCGCAAGCCAGGCTACCCCGCCCGAAGAGGTCGGCTGGCGTTCCCACGCTCTTGACCGGCGCTCTTCGCCCCGACAATAATGCTAATGTCGGTAAACCAAGTTGCCAGACACGCGGCGGGCATTCGGCCGGGAGGCCTGAAAACCACCGCGCTAGACTCGCAACTCACTTCCGTTTCCCTTGTGAAGGACCCCAGCTTATGCGGATGCTCACTCGAGACGTGCTTCGTTCCCTGTTGCCGCCGCGCCAGCCGCCCTGCATCTCGCTGTACTTGCCCACCCACCGACATCATCCCGACAACCAGCAAGACCCCATTCGCTACCGGAATCTCGTGCGTCAGGCCGAGGAATCGTTGCGTCAGAAATACGCCAGCCGGGACATCGCCCGATTGCTGGAACCCTTCCGCGATCTGGCCGTGAACGCGGAATTCTGGGAAAACTCCCTGGACGGCCTGGCCGTCGTGGGAGCCGCCGAGGAATTCGAGGTCTTCCAGCTCCAACAGCCGGTCCGCGAACTGGCCATCGTCGCCGGGAGCTTCCATGTCAAGCCGTTGTTGCGGTCCGTCCAGTCGGCGGATCGGTTCCAGGTGCTGTGCCTGACGCGGCAGACGGCCGGCTTGTTCGAGGGCACCCGTTACGCCCTGGATTCCTTGGACGCGGGCGAGATGCCAACCACCCTGACCGCCGCCCTGGGTGACCAGCGGACGGAACCCCACCTGACGGTCGCCTCCTATGGCAAGGGTCCCAACGGCCCGGTGATGCGCCACGGCCACGGGGCGAAGGCGGACGAGGTGGACAAGGACACGGAGCGGTTTTTCCGGGTGATCGACCAGGAAGTCCTCGTGCGGTTCTCCAAGCCCAGCGGTCTGCCGCTGATTCTCGCAGCGCCGGCCGAACACCATGCTGACTTCCGCGCCGTCAGCAAGAATCCTTTCCTGGCGAAGGCGGCCGTCGAGGTTCATCCGGATGCGCTGGATGCCGAACAGCTTCGCGAGGCCGTCTGGCGTGTGGTCGAGCCTCAGTATCTAGCCCGGCTGGCCGCCTTGTGCGAGGCCTTTGGGACGGCCGCTGCGCAGCACAAGGGCTCCGCCGACCTTTCCGACGTGGCGCGGGCGGCGGTCCAGAGCCGGGTGGCCACGTTGCTGGTCGAGGCGGATCGAGTCGAACCCGGCCACATGGACCCCGCCAGCGGCGCGATCCAGAGGACGGACCTCGATCATCCGGACGTCGAAGACCTGCTGGATGACGTCGCGGAAGCCGTCCTGCAAAACGGCGGGGAAGTGATCGTGGTTCCCAAGGACCAGATGCCCTCATCCAGCGGGGTCGCGGCGACGTATCGCTATTGAATCGCGTATCGGAGCGAAGCGGTTGGCGCCGCCTGTCTGTTTCGGTGTTGATGATGTGCTCACGCGGGGGCCCGGCCTTCGAGTCTGCCGTGTCCTCCGCGATTCCGGGCCGCGGGAAATACCGGACGTGCGGCGGCGCCGTGATCGCGAAGGAGACGACCGTCTGCACGGTCTCCTCCAGGCCCCCTTCCAAGTCGGCGACCTGGTCTTCCGGCATCGACCGCAGGCAGCCGGAGGTCGGAACAAGCGGGCTGTCGATTTAATTTATACTTATTTATGGTAATTGTAGTTACATCAAAATACGTATTTGGTATACTGCTCGCAACGGCCGGTAAGAAGAGATCAGGAGGTCCGCGGGCATCGTTCCAGCCGGGTGCTGGAATACATGACCGGGCACAATGTCGATTTCATGTGGCTCACGGAAGGGCGGACGATCGACCACTCCACGATCTGCAAATTCCGGACACGGTTCAAGAAGCAACTGAAAG